>Ga0214925_100252_pt1 | contig 37681 bp, 38 predicted proteins | sample Stichaenrichment_FD_168299 | JGI IMG/M metagenome (GOLD analysis project Ga0214925, IMG submission 168299) | Xylose enriched microbial communities from anaerobic bioreactor in Madison, Wisconsin, United States - 63SRT | ecosystem: Engineered > Bioreactor > Anaerobic > Unclassified | place: USA... | reverse complement strand
TGGACTATGCGGTTAAAGCTGGTTGCACCATGATTACCTTGGATGCGACTGAAAAGATCCACAACGAAGTTGCCGACTTCTCTGATGAAGAGTTGGATGCGAAGTACAACGCCTTAAACAAGGACTTGGTTGACCGTTTCAACGAAACTTATTTAGACAAGACATTCCAAATCAGCGACGATGCTGCGGTTCACTTCTCCAAGCGTGACCTGGAAGAATCTGTTTTGATCTTCTTCGGTGCCGTTAAATATGCCATCTTTATCTACCACAAGTTCATTGTTCCTTACAACTTGGACTTTGAGATCTCCATGGATGAAACGATTGTGCCAACGACACCAGCTAACCACTACTTCTTTGCGAATGAATTGAACCGTGAAGGCATCACGCCAGAAACGTTGGCCCCTAAGTTCTATGGTGAATTCCAAAAAGCTATTGATTACATTGGTGACGTTAAGCGCTTTGAAGACGAATACGTGGTTCACGAAGCTATCGCCGAACACTTTGGTTACAAGTTGAGTATCCACTCTGGTTCCGATAAGCTGTCTGTTTATGAAATCATTGGTCGTTTGTCCAAGAAGCATGGCTGGCACGTTAAGACTGCCGGAACGAACTGGTTGGAAGCATTGCGGGTAATTGCCCACGTTGATCCTAAGTTCATGGTTGAAATGTACAAGTTTGCTTATGAAAACTTGGATGATGTGGCTTCCTTCTATGTCTTCAATGCCCAAACGGATGGTAAGGCACCTAAGCCAGAAACCATTAACGAAGGCAATGTTATGACTTTGCTGGAAGGCGACGACTCACGTCAGGTTCTGCACACCATGTATGGCTCACTCTTAAATGCGCAAAAGAGTTACGAATACGTTTACCGTGATAAGTTCTTCAAGATCTTGAAAGAAAACCAAGACTTGTATGACAAGTACCTGAACATTCACATCGCAGAACATCTCGACTTACTCCAAGGCTTAGCCAAGACAAAGGAAGAAGTTCAAGCGAAGTACGAACCAAAAATCAACGAATAATCACGATGATTCTTCATTAATTAAGGAGGACAAGACTAATGGACTTGCTGGACAACGATTTCTTACTCGGAAACGACATGGCCAAGAAGCTGTTCCACGATTACGCACAAAACATGCCAATCATTGACTTCCATTGCCATTTGAACCCAGAAGAAATCTATGAAAACAAGAACTACGAAAACATCACCAAAATTTGGCTAAACGAAGGCACTTATGGTGACCACTACAAGTGGCGCTTGATGCGGGCCAATGGTGTTCCTGAGAAGTTGATTACCGGTGACGGCGATGACTATGATAAATTCATGGCTTGGGCTGAGACGATTGAAAAGTCCATGGGGAACCCACTATACGAGTGGACCCATTTGGAATTGAAACGCTTCTTCCACATTGATGAGGTCTTCAGTCGCAAGACTGCGCCAGAAATTTGGAAAAAGGCCAACGCCTTACTTCAAACGGAAGACTTCAAGCCACGTAACTTAATCAAGAACTCTAACGTCAAGGCTGTTTGCACGACGGATGATCCAGCGTCTGACTTGCATTACCACAAGGAAATCAAGAAGGACGAAGCTGAAAATGGTTTCCGGACATTACCAGCTATGCGGCCTGACAAGTTGATCCAAATCGATCGGGACGGCTTTGCGGCTTACCTGAAAGAATTAGGTGATATTTCCGGTGTTCAAATCAGTTCGTTCAAGGACATTATTAAAGCCTTGCACCAACGCTTTACCTTCTTTAATGAGATGGGTGGCCGGCTGTCTGACCATTCGCTGTTGACTTATCACTTCGTTGAAGCCACAGATAGTGAGTTGGATGCCATCGTTAACAAGGGGGTTAACAACGAAGACTTAACCCCTAAGGAACTGGACCAATACATTACGATGTTATTGGAAAACCTGATGAAGTTAAACAAGGAATTCGATTGGACCATGCAGTTCCACGTGAACTCCATCCGGGACTTGAACCGGCCAATGTTTGACAAGTTAGGTGCTGATACGGGTTACGATGCCGTTGGGACCCAACCAGACATCGCGGGTGAACTGCAAAAGCTGTACACCAAGATGCGTAGCAGTAACGATATTCCAAAGAGTATCTTCTACTCCTTGAATGATAATGACTGGATGCAATTGGCAACGATGATGGGAGCCTTCCAAGAAGGCGGCCAACAACGGTTACAATTGGGTGCCGGTTGGTGGTTCAATGATACTGCTGAAGGTATGGACAACCAGTTACGAATCTTCGCACAAGAAAGCTTGTTACCAAACTTTGTTGGGATGTTGACAGATTCTCGAAGCTTCCTGTCTTACCCACGTCACGAATACTTCCGTCGGGTGCTTTGCAACTTCTACGGTAAGTTAGCCGAACAAGGGCGTGTACCAAACGATGAAGCAGCGTTGGGTCAAATTGTTCAAGATATTTCTTACAACAATGCTTATAAGTTCTTCGGTTTCTTCCCAGACAAGACACCGGACGAATTATTTAAGACGACCGCCAAGGCTTAATTGGTGATTGCATGAAGGTATTGTCTAGCCACAGCCGGTGAGCTTGGTTGGACGATACCTTTTTTGGATTAAAAATGCTGCGCCTTCCAGACGCGGGTCTCATGCGAGTCTTGGAGGCGCGCCTTCGATCCTTGAAACCCACAAGTGTTGGGCTTAAAGTCGTGTCCGGTATGTTCCAGCTCATTTACCGCGACCAAAGGGTGACCAGTTCTTTGCCCAATTTAAAACTAAACGAGTTTCATCTCAATTGAAGCCCAATTGGGGTTACTATTGAGGTAATCGGAGAAAACGCTAGAAAAGGAGTGAGTCACATGAATGATAATCCATTAAATATTTTGCACACGATCGGGCTAAAGGCCCTGTACCCGGTCATCCGCTGTCAGTTGAAATCGGCCGGTCAATTGGATGTATCACGGTTAATTCAGGCCGTTAACTTGACAGCTAAAGTGGTGCCAGAACTCTTTTGCCGCTACGAACTAGCCGATAATAGTTGGCAGCCAGTGGTCACTGACGCTTCAACACTTGTACAAGAAGTGCCGGCTGATGCGCCGCTAGATGATACGCCGGACTGGTTTACGCAACCCCAGCTCAGAGTTCAGGTGCAGGCAACATCTTCGGGAACCACACTAACGCTGACGATCAGCCATATTTTGACCGATGGCAGTGGGTTTAAACAATACCTTTATCTCTTAAGCGATTGCTATAATCGTGGCCCAGTAGCCATTACGGGTGTGAAAAATGTGGTCGAGTTGAGCTGGTTAAAAGAACTGTTGGCCAGTCACCCCGCACCGCAAACGGGGAATGTGGATCACCCCGCCCAACCGTTGCAATTACCTAAGTTAGCAGCGGCTTCGACAGAACAGCAACGGCCTCAAGTTAGCGGTTTACGGCTCTCCCAACAGTTAACGCGGGACCTGCTGGCAGCCACTCATGAACAAGGCGTGACGGTCAATGATGTCTTGTTAGCCACTTTTGGTAAGACCATTCAGGCCTACAATCAGGGAAATCCAATCTTGGCGATCGCATGTCCGACTGATATGCGGCAAGCCATCAAGCATAATCATGATTTAAGAATTGCTAACCATACGGCGCGGTATAATCCGGTGGTGACGTCGGCTAGTGGTGAACCCATTGGAACAGCAGTGCAGAAGATGCATACGGAAATGACGCAGTTAAAACAGCGAGATCAATTCTTGGATTCGGTTCGGTCACTGATGGCCCAATACCAAACGCTGGGAATTCATGAACTTCAACAGATTGTGGAAGCCAACTATCACGTACGCGAGATTGGTTACACAAATTTTGGGGTTATCGACGATCAGCGATTAGTCTTTGACCAGTTACCAGTGACCCAGTGTCTGTTAACCGGCTCATTTCGGACGGCCCCCATGTTCCAAGTGGCTTGCAGCACATTTAAAGGTGAACTGTCACTTGGATTCAATATGATTGGAACAGACGACGAAGTTCAGTTCGGTCGCGTAGTGACGACCGCTATGGTTGCTCAGATCATAGCCTTCGTTGCCCAGAGCACCACTGACGCGGTTGTTTTGTAAAAAGTATGGCAGTCTAAAAAAAGCCCCTTCGTCATTAGTCGTGACGGTGGGGCCTTTCAGTAGCTTTCATTTATTGTAGTGGTTCGATTTGCTTTTGAACCAATTCCTTGTAAGTCGTTGAAAGGGAGTGGTTGTGGTTAACTTGACTCGTGGTTGCGGCACTGGAATCAGCCCAAGCCTTAGTGGCAAAAGCACCAGAACCTAAAACAGCAACAACAGCAACGATAGCAACAACAGTTTTGAATACACGCATATTTGATAATCCCCTTTTCTGCTCTCTTGATTTGTTCACGTGAACATCGTAAGGCTTTCAGAAAAATAAGTCAAGAATATGAAAACAATTGGAAAGGGTTTCAGTTAAAAAAGTTTTGATTAACCGCTTTCGCATGTGAAAAAGTCCAATTTAGGGCCTGACTTGGCGGAAAAAGATGCGTATGATAAATAGAGAAGCGATTATAATTTCGATGAAAATGAATGAAAAGGAAGCGACTTGTTTTGTCTAATTCAACCAAAGTCACTAGTAAGGAACTGGTGGCAATTTTTGCCGTTGCCTTGATGGCCTTTGTGGGGATTCTCGTCGAAACCTCGATGAATGTGACCTTCCCCACGTTAATGAAGACGATGCACGTCTCTTTAAATCTCGTGCAGTGGATTACGACGGGATATTTGTTAACGGTAGCCTTACTGATGATTACCTCGGCCTTCTTGCATCAGCAGTTTAAAAACCGACAACTCTTTGTGGTGGGGGCCTCTTTATTTATTCTGGGCGACCTGATTTGTGCGTTCGCACCTAACTTTTGGATCTTATTATTGGGGCGGATTGTCCAGGCGGGATGTGCCGGGATTGCCATTCCGTTGATGTTTAACGTGGTCTTAGAGACGGTTCCCCGCGCCCGATTAGGTTTTTATATGGGGATGGCCGGACTGATTTTGATGATTGCCCCCGCTAGTGGTCCAACTTTTGGCGGGGTAATGGTGGCCCTCGGTAGTTGGCGTTGGATCTTTTGGTCTACGTTACCGATTGAAGCATTGATTCTAATTTTGGGGTATGGGGCGATTCGTCAAGTTAGTGACGTCCGACCGGTCCGCTTTGATTGGAAACAATTTGGCCTGCTGGCGGTGGCCTTTATTAGCTGTATGCTAGGTGTCAATAGTCTGAGTACGGCCGGCTGGCTGAGTTGGCAGTTCCTAGGCGGGGTGCTCTTAGCCATCGTTGCCATTCTGAGCTATGTGCAAGTTGCCAAACGGAGTGCGCAACCACTATTAAAATTGGAAATATTTAAAAATCCGGTCTTCACCTACAGTTTCTTTGCGTATGTGAGTCTGCAATTTTGTAATATAGGGATCAACTTTGCCTTACCGAATTACGCGCAAATCGTGGTGGGCGCTGGCTCACTGATTGGTGGTTTAATGCTGCTACCAGGAAGCTTAATTACAGCGGTTTGCCAGCCGTGGTTTGGCCATTTGCTAGACGCCCATGGTGCTCGGCTTCCCATTTTGTTGGGAAACAGTCTATTTGTGCTGGCGGCGCTTGGTTTTACGCTGATGGGCCAGCACCTGAGTGTGATCATTATCGCGGTACTGTACATTGTCTTTAGTATTGGTCGCTCGATGGCATTTAGTAACACCATGACGAACGGGTTAAAAGAAGTGACCATCCAGCAACGTGCGGATGCCAATGCGATTTATAACACGGGGCAGCAATTTGCGGGATCACTGGGGACAACCATTTTAGCGGCCTTGATGTCGTCGGTTAAGAATGGGCAAATGTCTTATGCCCATGAAACGGCGGTGGGGAGTCAACTGGCATTTGGTTTAATCTTAGTCTTGGGCCTGTTGAACTTTATTCTCTATACGATTGTTTTTCGGTATCAAACGACGGATAAGTAACTTGTCTTTGGGTAAACGTTTTGGAAAAGTGATCACCATAAATAAGGGTTCAGGACAAATGGTTCTGAACCCTTATTTGTGGTTAATACTTTTTAAGTCGGGATACGGAAACCAGCCCCATGGCGGCACCAAAGAAGATGCTGGCAAGGCCTGTTTTGGTGAGCTGGTGCATGGACATTAGGTCGTGTCAAAAGTTAGTGCCATCAAAGACCGTGTCGATTAGAGCTATCATTAAAGATTCCAGAATGAAAAAGTATAGCGCCTGTCCCACCGACACCCAAAAGATATGCCGGTAGGCTGCGTGCCGATCCTGATAGCTGATTTCGTGGGTGGCTAAGCCTGCTTGACGGCTGGCCCAAGCGATATAGGGCAAGACCACTAATGTGAAGTAAAAAAAGTTCGTTAAGATTAGCCCCAGCAAGGCATTTTCCGGCGAACTTTCTGCCCAAAAACAGGCAACCACTGGTGCGATGAGCAAGATCGGCCAGGAAATCATGAAGGCATTGTTCCCGATCCGATTAACTTCTTGACGTTTATACTCATCAAAATTCCCCGAAATTCTGTAAAAGTGTTTCACAATTTTATCCCAAAGACTTTCTTGGTTAGTCATGGTCATTCCTCTCCGAAGTACGTTATGGCTAAAGGCGCTTTGAATCGCTATCAAACGGTTAATCTGGATAAAAAGAACCGTCATTATCAACGTAAACAGCGGGCCATCTTCAAAGTTAGCTACACAGATTATTCACGTAACACGAGTAATCGCCTGACGGGCGTTAAGCGATACAAAGTTGCTGGCGGGTATATTTCTGGTAATCCACGGTTAGTGACAAATCTGTATTACCAAGGCCGACCACACAGCCGTCAAGTTCGCGTGATTGCTCGCTCAGGTATTAGGGGCTATCAGCATCAGAATCTGACGGGCCGATCTTATAAGATTCCCAAAGGAAAAGTGTTAAAAATTCGGCGGATAATTGTTCGCAATGGTTTGGTCAATCGTTATCAATTAACCAATGGCCATTACATTACCGCCAACAAAACGTTCGTAAAAACGAAATAGCATAACTTAAACAGGCCATTAAACTGTCAGCGTTTAATGGCCTGTTTTTTGCGTGCTAATGATCTTTAATCTGTAAGGCTAATCGGACTAGAAGGTTGGTGATCAGTGAGACCAGTAACGCATAACTCAAGACAACAGCGAGTAGGATCATGGCCGCCGTAACGATTTTAAGAAATGCCGCCACGTCGTTAAGCATGGTTAAGCCAACCGTTAGGATCGTAACCAGTGTAACAAAACCAATGAAGCCAATCCGTGAGTTAGCAAAGTCAGCGGTACTCAGATCAAAGCCGCCAACGCTAATATTTAGCGATAAAACCAACATCAGGGTCCACCGTAAACCGGCATGAGTATCACCACCGAGTGCTTGACGAAACCCGACCCAGTCAAGTGCAAAGGGGTTGGCAACCAGTGTCAGCATCCCTTGAAATAGACTGGGAACCAGCACAGCCGTTAGCCCCAGTAGCACGGCCGCACAACCAAAAATTGGCGCAATGCCGATGAATAAATTACCGGTGGTTTGGTACCAATTTCGCTGATTCCATGAGTGATTGACGTAACCCAGTGCGAGATCGGGTTGACCGTCAAAGCCGGGTTGGTCGGGATGGAGGCGCTTGAGCAAGCGGACTCGGTCGATGCGATGGCCGAAGACTAGCGCTGTTACGAGGTGGCTTAGCTCGTGAAAGAAGATGCCGAGAAAGCCCAGATATAGTTCACTGTTGAGGCCAAAGCCGTTAGCTAAGAACCGTTTGGTATCCCGGTTGAGGTAGGTTAGGACGGTAATAAAGATAAACGGAATCACAATAACGTCTAATCCCACGATGCCGAGATTTTTAAAAATCAGACCTAAGTCAGTATTCATCCGTTACTCCAGTAGATCCGTAAATGTACCGTGAACGAGCGTTGCCAATTCGGTAGCATCGAGTTCTACGGAACGGCCAATTTGACCGGAGGATACCAAGATTTGTCCCTGTTCCTGAGCTGAATTGTCGAAGTAGATGGGGAAGTGGTTCTTTTCCCAAATGCCAACGGGGGTGTTGGCCCCATGCTCATAGCCAGTCGTCTTGACGAGGTCCTTGAGGGGGACCATATCAACCTTCTTGTTGCCGGAGACCTTGGCGAGCTTCTTTTCATCGAGATGCTCATCAATTGGGAGTACACCGACGACGGGGCCGGTGGTGGGACCACTGAGAACTAGGGTCTTATAAATGTGGTGTTCGTCTACTTGGTCGTGATCGACCTCCATCTGGGCGACGTCACCTTTTGTGTGGGTAGCAAATTCGTATTGCTTGTAAGGAATCTTATTTTTATCGAGAATCTGTTCGACAAGGGTCTTATGGAGCCGCTTGCCTTTCTTTTTCTTAGCCATGTTGGTCACCTTTCATATATAGATTGGACCGCACTTTAAAAATAGCTGGACCGGTTGCTTTTAGAGAAATGCAGACACCACACGTAAAACCTGCTATACTCTTAGACAGTGACACGTCAAGTTGAAAGAGTATGAGGAGATACCATGGCAGATTTAGTCTATCGACAAGTGATGCGCGACTTGAAGCAACGCATTCATCAAAATGAATTTCCCAATAAGCGTTTGCCAGATGAACGTAGTCTGAGCGAAGCCTACGGGGTTAGTCGCAGCTCGGTGAAGCGCGCCTTGAGTGTGCTTGCCAATCAAGGGATTATTTTTAAAAAACGAGGGTCCGGTACCTTCATTAACCCATTATATATGAAAAACCAAACAATTTTTCAATATGAGGGCTCAAATTTGGGAATCACGGATAGTATGAAGTCTGCTGGCAAGACGCCAGGCATTCAATTGCTACAGTTTGACGTGGTTCCAGCCAGTAAAGAAATTCAACAGGATCTTTTTTTGGAAGATGGCGATTTCGTTTATGAAATCAAGCGGCTACGGACGTTTAATGATCAGCCGTTCATGATTGAGACGGGGTACATTCCCATTAAGATTGCGCCGAATTTATCGAAGGCCACAGTCTCTGGCTCCATTTTTAACTATTTGGAGAGTCAGGGAAAGGTCGTTACCAAGTCTTTCATGTCAATTCAAGCGCAGCCCTCGACGGCAGAGGATCAGACCTTGTTACATTTAAAGCCGGTCGAACCGGTGGGCATCATGGAAGGGGTCTTCTTCCTCGATGATGGGACCCCCTTTGAAGTGTCAAACATGCGCCTCCATTACCAATATTTGAACTATAACACGTTTGTCTCTTTAGATGAAGAATAGACGTGAGAAAGGGATGATCGGGCAAATCGCCGGTCATCCCTTTAAATTAACCCTATGATTCAAACAGGAGTTGTGATATAAATAATAAATAGTTAAGCGGTTAAAAAATAGGGGGAATCATCATGCGTTGGGGTCGGGGAGTTTTGCTAGTTCTGTTAGGTGGTCTGTTAATGATTGGGTTGGGGTACCGTAGCGGTCAGTTTCCACAACTAACGGCCACAATTGACCAAGCGCGGAACCGAATTTCTGGTTTGATGACGCCACAAGGACAAGTGGTTACGCACGCTCATTCGTTCGAGGTACCCAAGAATGCTACGCCCGTAGAAAGTATTGTGCGGGGCGTGAGCTTGGATAAAACGTACCACTATCGGTTTAGTGACCAGTTGAATGCTGACGGTAAACAGGCCTTTAGTGATGCCGTAGAAGTCTATAATCAAACGGGGGTAGTCCACTTGGTGACTGGCAGTAGCTGGGGGAATCACAATCAGATTACCTTCTCCGTTTACCACAAGCAGATGCCCCGTCAATCTAAATTCGTTGAGTTGGGACATGGTGGTCCAGAAATTATTCAAACCACGACTGACTGGGGGACCAAGAGTGTTAATCATGCAGTGGCCAGCCTTAATGGTGATTACTCGCAGGCCTATAGTGACGCGGTGGCCATTCATGAGCTGGGACACGCTTTGGGACTGGACCACAGTAAATCCCGGTCGTCGGTCATGTACCCGGTGACGCGTGGGAAAACCCAATTATCAAATGGAGATATTGCCAGTTTGAAATTGATTTATCAATAAACTAATTGCAGATAACGCGCCTGGGACAACGGCCCCAGACGCGTTTCTTTAATGGTATACTAAGGCTATTCTCATTTTAAGGTTAACTGGACTTGATTAATTTTGACCCGGTAATTGGCGTGCGGCGCTGAAATAGTGACCGTATCACCGGGGTGGTGGCCGAGTAAGGCCTTACCCAATGGTGACACGCGAGTGATCTTACCAGCCGCTAGGTCGGCTTCTTGTGTCCCTACTAGTTGATAGGTGGCTTGTTCATGGTCGTCCAGGAATGTTACGGTGACCCATTTACCTAGGTCAACCACATCGGAGTTACTGGGCGCTACCACCTTGGCGTATTGGAGTTGTTTGGTGTAAAAGCGTAATTGGCTTTCTAAGTGACGTAAATCCCGTTTAGCGGCTGAATATTCGGCGTTTTCCGACAAGTCGCCGTGGGCTCGGGCTTCGGCTAAAATGGCAATTTTTTCTGGTCGGTCAGCTTCGAGCGCAGCAATTTTAGCTTGAAGGTCTTGGTAACCAGCTGCAGTAATTGGATTGAAATCGCGTGAATTTGGCATAATATCCTCCCTAATCAGTGACGATTAAACTCATTTTAACGAACTCGATTGTAAAAGAAAAGGAGTCTCCACTATGAAAATAACCTGGCAGTATTGGTTGAAACAGGCTGGTATCGGTTTGGTGGTCGTTTTAGTAATTGCTGGCTTAGGCCATCTGAACTATACGCAATGGCGGCTGTTACCAGGCTGGACGATGGCCGATTGGTGGTTTGCCTTGTGTTGGCTATGTTTTCCGTTGGCAAAATGGGTCATTTTAGAGGATAACCGAGATCTGCAGGCCCCCACAATCCGGCGTCGGACCCGGGCGCAACGGGCTGCTGATAAGACCGCCTCGATCTATGAAAAGATGACCCCCAAGGCCCGTGAGCCGCGGCTAGCGGCTGCGCCAAAGACAGCATTAGCCTGGTACTGGCGCGGGATAATTGATGTGGTGCTGATATTTGTGGGCCCACTGATCTTAGGCGGATTTCTAACATATTCGTTACGGCACAATTAAATTGTGCTGTTTTTCTCGGCATTATCGTCTAAAAATAGACGTTTGTGCCAGTTATTATTTAGTGTGGGGATTCCATGTTAAAGTAGTGACAGTTGAAAGGGGATCAGTTCTTCGATAACTGATTTCGCTAGTCAATCGGTTAGTGTGTGTGCGAGTATACACAAGCCAGATTGGCGGATGGCCCCTGATGATTCTCTAATCAACATAAGCGGTCTGATTGAACGATAAGCTGTGTGGGTAACCGGTGTGTTCGGTGTTACCAATGTCCAAAGAGTGAACGATGGTTATTGGACGATCCGAGGGAGTTTGACTAGTTAGAACTTGGGGGAGTGCTAATTTAGCCGGTAGTAAGGTTCAGGATTTGCTTAGAAAGGGGAGCTACCATGGGGGGTAGTTCCTTTTTTTCGGTGGGAAAAGCACGAGCAAACGTTTGCAAACTGATGAATTTCAGGTTACATTAGTGGAGACAGATGTTAACGGACATGGTAAAAGGGTGTGATAAGCTTTGCTAGCTGTCTATCTTTGTGAGGATAATCCCGAACAATTAAAACAGTACACGCGGGTGGTTCAGCGTTACATTATGATCAATGATTATGATATGCAAGTCAGATTAGCAACGCCGAGTCCGAAGGCCTTGTTGGCAGATTTAACGCGTAATCCGCCTGAATATGCCTTGTTTTTCTTAGATATTGAGTTTCCGGCAGAGCATCTGACGGGATTGGAAACAGCTATTCGGATTCGCCAGCAGTTAGGTTTTGCGGAAATTGTTTTTGTGACAACGCACTCTGAGATGGCATTACTTACCTTTGAGCGCAAGGTTGAGCCGATGGACTTTGTGGTGAAAGACCTAGGTCCCGAACAGATTTATCAAAAGTTACGAGAGAATATTGATTATGGCTATGAACGGTATACCAATTATCTGGGTAATACTGAAAATCTCTTCAGTTATATGATTGGTGGTCGAAAATTTAGTTTGCCCATGGGTGACGTGTACTTCGTGGAAACAGCCGAAACACCCCACAAGGTCATTGTTCATGCAGCGAGCCAACTGGTCGAGTTCCCGGGATTCTTAAAGGATATTGCGGATCAGTATACAGAGTTATATCGTACGGACAAGAGCTTTTTAGCGAATTTGGATAATGTGGTGGGAATTGATGCCGATGAACGGCGCTTGATTTTCCCCAATGGTGATAAAACGGATGTGGCAACTCGGCGGTTTCATGAAGTTAAGACATTAGTACAAAAGCATTTAAAGGCCTAAGAAGGTGACAAAATATGCAAATACTGGGTCCGCATTTTTGGATAAATTTTGTATTAGCAATGACCATGCAGTGGTTTATCACCCTATGGGTTGGCGTGATTCGACCTCAGAACTGGAAGTTGCCTTTGAAGTGGATGGGATGGGCCTTGATCCCGGCAGTGATTGGTCAGTCGTGGGCGCTATTGTTACCGCCGATCAGTGCCTTGTTGTACCTAATTCATCACCAACCACGATTGACGCTGATTTTTGTGAATGCGACAATCGTGGTCTTTTTGGTCGTTGTGATGGTTAACGATGTAGTTCGGGCGGTAGCTATTGAAATTTTTGGCTGGAGTGTCAGTCAATCCATGCCAGTGATTACGTTAAGTTTGGTTTTCCAGATTATCGTCTATACATTGTTTTCTGTGGCGGTTTCGGGAATGCGGTTGCAGCCAGGAAATCTGGAAATATTAGCCCTTAGTCGCAAAGAGCAGTGGACAGTAATGGCGTTATTGGTTAGTCTGGCAACGTTGGCACGGCTTTCTTCGGTGGTGATTCATCACCTCGTGGTTTCACATGCCATGCTAACGTTTGATTTGAGTATTGAATTGGTCATGATTCTTTCGATTAGTGCCAGTTTATTTGTTTTCTTACAAAGTTTCTTTCATCGTCAACGCGTACAGACCCAATACCAAGAGGCCTTATTACGAACACGTTATGATCAACGGATTTCCGATCAAGTAAAAGCTATTCGTTTATTTAAGCAACGATATCAACAACAAATGCTTAAATTAGGGGATTATTTAGATGCTGAGGACTACGTGGGATTAGCCACTTATTATCAAACGTTAAATTCACAATGGCAGACAACAAGTCAGTTGGCAGGTCTAGAGGCGGCGGGGTTACAACGACTGCATGATCCATCATTGAAGAGTCTATTATTTCAAAAATTGCTGACGGCCCAAGGACAGGGGCTAATTTTGCGGTTGGAGATTCCAGATTTAATTCAGTACGTGCCCATGAATAGCGTCCAATTGCTGCGGGTGATGGGGATTCTCCTAGACAACGCTATTGAAGCTGGGGGAGTTGGTCAGCGACGAGAAATTCACTGCGCGATTCTGGACTATCCAGACGCAGTCGAATTGGCAGTCGCAAACCCGGTATCCATGAAGAACCCACCACAATTGGCTCACATCATGGCCGCTGGGTATACGACTAAGGGGACTGGTCATGGTCAGGGTCTGCGAATTGTTCAAGAGATCATTGGTCAAACGCCAGGTGCAGCACTACAACTGGCTTTAAAACATGATCAATTATATTTTACGATAATTCTACTGAAGTCCGGAGGTGAATTGCGTGATAGCGGTTAGTACGTTGAGTTTTGCTTTGGCCGATCTGTCGATGGTCTACTGGTTCATTTATTTTCAATATTATTGGTTCTCTGAATTAGTAGTTTTCAAGCATCTCTCGTTATTCTGTTTCTTGGTCGCCATTGGCTATACGACCGTGGATTTAGTGAATCCGTTTACGTTTAGCGGTGCCCTGTTAGGTGCGTTACCGGTTATCCTTCTGTTGGGGTTAGAGTTCTTTTTGATAGGGATTCGGCAGCAAACGGAATATTTGCCAGCATTTATTGAGGTGTCAATCTTAGCTTATTTGTTAGTTGAGTTTGTAGACCTAATGGTATTGGCACTGATGATTTGGCTGACTGGTTTGATATTTGCCACGAGCTTGTGGGGAACGTTAGTTGAGCTGGTGATTAACAATGTTATTTTTGCGTTAGCAGCTTCCGGTCTGTGGCTAACGCGTGCGCCGATGGAGAATCTCATCCAATCAATGTTAGGACGCTCAACAGAATATCTATTTCTAGGCTTTATGTCAGCATTGGCGACGGTCTATATTCTATTTGAATACTCGTTACAATCATTGGAGAATTCAGCCCAGTACCTTTTCTTCTTAGGTGGTATTGCGGGGACTTTAGTGATGAGTACCTATATGCTCATGCAGACACACTTACAGGCGCAACATATGCAACTACAAGCACAGCAACAAGCCTTTAGAGAACAATACGCGACCGAATTGAATCGGCAAATGGGTGTAGTTCGTAAGTTTCAACACGACTATCAAAATATGTTGTTGGGTTTAGGTGGGTATCTAGATGATCACGATTACGAAGGATTTCGCCAACTTTATATTGACATTCGTTCAGGATGGCAAACTAGTGATGCGGCTGATTTAACGGTTGAAGATTTAGAAAATGTTCCAAGTGCCGGATTACGTCTTCAGTTGTATCATAACTATCTCTTAGCCCAACGTGCCGGAGTCCAGCTATTTGTTCAAGTGCCAGAACCACTAACTGCCACCGTCACGACGATTAAGAAGATAGGACAATTGGTGGATGTGACGCTGCCACCTTTGTTACCGGTTCTCAGCCGCCAACAACCGGCATTGGTGACGTTTGAGCTGCGGGAAACGGCAAAACAGCTTCGCTGGTTATTGACCTTTCCAATTCCCAAGGATGCTCGTTTGGATGGGCATAGTCGGGTAACGGCCAGCCAGGGGACATTAGATTTTTCTTATGTTCATAAAAATTTACCGGCTAAAGCTACCGCAACACTGCAATTGAAACTTCATTGGGGACAATTGATGGTTGCATTACCCAAAAGTGAGGGCTAATTTGCCTGAAATAATGTTCTGAAAGTTTCACAAAGTAAGCCTTAGCAGGTGCTTAATGAACATAAGGTCAGTGAACAAATTAAAGTTCTGAAAACGCTTGCATTTCTACGGCCGTCTGATATACTGATAATTGTAATACCAATCAATCTTTCAGAGAAGCCGGAAAATTTTGTGGTTTTACGGGTTCTTGATTTTGTGAAGTTTTTCTCATTAGAATGATCTTCACGGCACGATTAGTTTTAATTAACTAAAAGTGATTTGAATAGCTCAATACCTACATATTGAGATGAAGCTGATTTGAGTGACAGCGTTATCCTGACTACAAACTGTGATTATGTTGCAACTCTAATGATGCTAGTGGGAACCGGAGAGTGGTTACTCCGGTTTTTTTGTGGTTCCAGAGGGGTTGATAATTTTTATGACAGGTTGAGATGTAAGCGCTTGCACAATTGCGAACAAACGACTAGACTAAGAGTAGATTCACTGGTGTCTGTACTTGTTCCGAACAACCAAATTTCATTTTGGAAAAGGGGAAATGACTCATGGCACGTTTAGATGGTAAAGTCGCAATTGTTACTGGTGGTGTTAAGGGAATTGGCTTAGCAACGGCTAAGGCTTTTGTTCAGGAAGGCGCGAAGGTGGTCATCACGGATGTTGATGAGCGTAATAGCGCAGCAGCATTAACGGAAATTGGCCAAGACAATGCTATTTTTGTGAAGCAAAATGTTGCGGATGAAGCCCAATGGGAACCCGTTTTTGAGGCCGCCGAGAAGGCTTTTGGTCCCGTGAATGTCTTGATGAACAATGCGGGGATTTTAAGCTTTAACAATGCCGAAGAAGTGACCGAGGATAGCTGGCACAAGGTTTTAGCGGTTGATCTGGACGGTGTCATGTATGGTGTTAAGCACGCGATTGCGCATATGAAAGACAATGGTGGCTCAATTATTAATTTGTCATCGATCGCGGGATTAATCGGTATTTCAAATCTCTTCGCCTACAACGCCGCTAAGGGTGGCGTCCGCATGCTGAATAAATCGGCAGCGTTATACTGTGCGGAACAACACTACCCGATCCGAGTTAACTCGATTCATCCAGGATATATTCACACACCAATGGTCGATGCTTATCCTGAAATGCGGCAGCAACTAGAAGCCTTGCACCCGGTTGGCCGGTTGGGTGAAGCCAGTGAAGTTGCTAACATGGCAGTCTACTTGGCCTCCGATGAATCCTCCTTCTCAACCGGTGCGGAGTTCGTGGTTGATGGTGGTTATACGGCACAATAATATAAATAGCAATCCAAAAGGCGCGGGACTAATCTCTCGCGCCTTTAACTATTTAATTAGGTTAAGCGTTCCCCAGATTAACAAGATAGCGAGTAACCCGATCAGAATAATGAGCGCAACTTTCTGTCGATGTTGCATGCAATCCCCCCAAACTTCTAGAATTAGTGTAACAGGTTTTTAGTGACACGTTGGCTAAACGATGATATCGGCTGTATTTCGACGTTTAAGTACTAATTGAATTGGTCAAAATCAGCTGGTACGGGTGCCGTGACGGTTGTATGGGCGTCGTTGACGGTGAATGGCTGCGGAAAGGTGAGTTGCCAACAGTGTAACCGTAAGCGATTGGTGTCGGTCGCTGTGCCGTATAAAGGATCGCCAATCAGTGGATGGCCCGCGGCGGCTAAGTGCACCCGTAGTTGATGGGTCCGGCCCGTCTCTAGGCGAAGCTGAATGAGCGTGGCTTGTTCGCGGTACTCGCACACATGGTAGTGGGTCACTGCCGGTTGTGCATGGTCACCGTTAACCTGGCGTTTACGCTTGTCTAGTGGGTCGCGACCAATGGGATCAGTAAAGACACCGTCACCAGTTAGGCGACCGTGAACCCAGGCCAGATAGGTGCGTTGCACCTGCTTGTCAGCAATGTGGCGAACCATAATGGGGACAACCGCTGGCGTTTTAGTCATCAGTAGTGCGCCGGTAGTTTCTTGATCTAAACGACTTAAGATATAAGGTCCAGGCTGATCAGGTCCCAGATAGGCTGCCACGTGATTCAACGTAGTTCCCCGTTCGCCCGGTTGATTGGGATGGGTCTTGCTGCCGCGAGTCTTATTGATGACCAACAGATCAGCCGATTCATACAAAACGGCCACCGTGGCGGCACTATCGGGATCAACGTTGGGGAAAGGTTCCTTGAAGTCAGTGGGTAAAAAGGTCAACTGCACAGTATCGCCACTGTAGACGAGCTGATTCATTGAACGATAAGCCCCATTGACGAGCACGCGTTGATGAATGCGCAGATCGTGAATGAGATGACTGGGGAGCCGCCAATTGATGAGTTGTTGGCGTAAGGGCGTAGCTATATAAGTGGCTGGCAGTTGCTGCGTATAAGTCCAGTGCACGGCGGCACCTCCTTTTACATGGGTCAATATGAAGCCGTGTGAGCATAAAATAAGGCCGGGAGCTGGTCCCGGCCTTAACGTACTTATTCGTTATTTGTTAGTCTCTGGCTTGACGATCAACACATCGCAAATGGCCGAACGGCTGACGTAGTTGGTCACGGATCCAACCATCAAGCGTTCAACGGCGGTTAATCCAGTTGAGCCAATCACAATTAATTCGGATTTGTGGTCAGCTGGAAATTCACGGGCAATCACGGGTTTAGGATTACCAAACCGAACGTGAATGCTAACGTCCGTTACACCAGCGTTGATCGCTTGCTGCTTGAGGGCGTCAAGGCGATCTTGCACGTCTTGAGAAAGCTTGTAAATGACGTCACCACTAACGGCACCACCATAGGTATCGCTAAATTGGTTAACTTCCAACACGTTTAAAATATCTAGATGCGTTTTGTTGCGTTTAGCAACCTCGATTGCTTTTTCTAAAACCGGTTGCGTTGCTTTGGAACCGTCAACGGGAACCAGAATATTCTTATATTGTTGTAACATATGGAATGCCACCCCTTCACGAGTCAATGGTTAAGACTTTACCCTTACTATATCATTTATTCCGTAGAGTGTAAGCACTTAATTCTGAAAAAATGTAGTGAAAGAGCATGAAAACCCCGTGATTTAGGGCATTGAAGAATTACAAAAATATTGCTGAAAAATTATGGATAACTGGTTGTGGCTCTAAGCATGGCGTCGCTTTGACATTGATGTGGGTGTGCGACTAAGCGATTGGTGCGGTTGAAAAAGAAAAGCGACCACTAATAGCAAGGCGGTAAATGGGATGGCTAGTTGGTACGGGCGGATAAAGGCCCGCGTTAGTTGGCGTTTGGCATCCCGATGAATCCCGCGCACGGTGTGGGTGAGTGCCCGGTTGGCCTGACGGACTTGTTGGCTGACACGGCGGCTAACTTGGGCGTGAATTTGGTGCTTGATTGGTGCGGGTGCTTGCAGCGCGTGTGCCTGTTGTAGAGCGGCTTGGTAATGGCCTTGAATGAGCTGCTGGGTTGCGTGAGTGCTGATAAAGGTGGTCGGTGATGGTGCGCTGACGCGTTCAGTAGCCAGTTGGTGATTGACCGTTTTTAGGGTGTCTCGTTTGGCCTTAGCCGGAATGGTTAACGCGGCCACGGCCTGTTCGGCATGGTGAGACACGGTGATTTTAGCGGTAGAAATATTGGCAGATAGGGCGGAAACGAAAATGGCGACGGCTAACGAGGTGCCAATTTGGCGGAGAACACCAATAACGCTTTGTGAGGCGGTTAGGAGCTTGCCAGAGAAGTCGCCGGCAGCTAGCACGGTCACTGGCCCGATAATGACGCCATACCCCGCACCGGACAGCATGAGGGCGATGCTGACCTGCCAATAAACGGCGGGATTGCTAAGGCTAAGTGTGATGTAGCCACTCAGAATAGCTAAACAACCGGTGGCAATGACGGCTCGTGGCCCGACCTTACTTAAGAGAAAGCCACTAATTGGTGAGCAGATGAAGAGCATGAGGGAAGCGGGGGTAATCATTAGGGCCGCCTGTAGCTCTGTTGCTCCCTGAATCTTGGTGAAGAAGCTGGGCAAGATGACCATTAAGGCAACAAAGAAAATGCCCGCAGCCACCGTAACGATTGCAGCCCCATTAAACTGCTGATCCTTAAATAATGCGAGTGGCATCATCGGTTGAGCAACGTGACTTTCAATCACGAGGAAGAGAGCTAAAGCCAATCCACAGGTGCCTATCAGGCCGATGATCCGCCAGCTGGTTCACCCCCAACCATTGCCTTTGATTAATAACAGTGACAGGCTAAAAAGTGCCAGCATTGAGGTGAGAGCGCCGGGGATATCCAGCGTTTCGTGCTGACCGCCGGTGTGATGCCAGTCGAGGAGGTGTAGGCACAGCCCGAGCGCTGCTAGGGCTAACGGTAGGTTGATTAAAAAGATGGTTCGCCAGCCGAAATATTGGGTTAGCACCCCACCGATAGTGGGGCCAAAGGCGGCGGCCAATCCTTGGGTGACCCCTAAAAGGGCGATGGCCTGCGTGCGGCTTGCCAGCGACGTGCTTTGAATGCCGATGGTCATACTAGCCGGAAAAACAATTGCGGCACCGACACTTTGCAGGGCACGGCCAGCGATTAAGAAGCCCACGGTGGGGGCCAGGCCAGAGGCAATGGAGCCAAGGAAAAATAGACTTAAGCCGACTAAGTAGAGGCGTTCACGGCCATAAATATCGGCAATCCGTCCCAACGGGATTGTGAGGCAAGCGAAGAGAATCGTATAGATATTTAGCGCCCAGGAGAGGTGGGCTAGATCAGTGTGTAGGCCACTTTGCATTGCGGGTAAAGCGATACTCATAACGGTGGTGTCCAGAATACAGATAGAAATCCCAATGGTCATTGTGAGTAAGATTCTACGTGAATGAGTCATATGAAGGACCTCCCTTTGTGTGGGGATAGTGTATAAGATGGTATACCGGAAGAAAACAGTTGCGTGACAAAAAAGGAGGTATTTGTCAATCATGAGTCCACAGGAATTGAAAGACCAGAAGCTGCGTGAGAGCTACCGCGCATTGCTATTACTGCTGGCGCGCAAGCCCATGCCGGACATTTCAGTTACGGAGTTGTGCCAACAAGCGGGGGTATCGCGGACGTACTTTTATAATCGTTTTGGGAACTTTGACGAAATTATTTTGGCGGCCTAGGAACAAGGGATCAGTCGCTATTTGCGAGCATTACCTAATTTCCAGCAGGTTGATTTGATCGGACTAATGACGCGTTACTTTGAATTGGCCCAACGAGAGGCGGACAATCAATTATTATTGGTGAAAAATGGCAAAATTCGGGTGTTGATGGCGACCTTTCAACAGGTCTACCGCCGGTTGTTAGCGGAGAGCCGAATTTTGGCTAAGGCCCCGCTAACTGTGGAAGATTACTACATCGAGTTCTTTGCGAGGGCCGTGATTAATCTGTCTGTCACGTGGCTAGAGCGGGGGATGCCGGAGTCCCCAAGACTGATGGGACAAAAGGCGAGTCGCTTCTTGTTGCGGACATGAGTTGAGTGGATTGAGAACGCAAAAAAACACCGAGCCTCACGGGATTCGGTGTTTTTGGTGTGGCTTATTTGAGACTTGATGAGGTTAACGAAAGGTTAGACCAGAAGCTATTGTTAGCGGGACCCATATCAAAGCCCTTAACTCGAGTATTAACTGGAACCCAGTTGTAACTGAATGAGCCGGGAGCAACGGCAGCTTGTTCATTCATGTATTTCTGCCATTGTTTGAAGGCCTTAGTCCGATAAGTGTCATTCCAAGCCTTATCACTGTTCATTTCATTCATCAATTGCGTATTTTTCTTAGAGACGAAGTGGCCCATGTTGTAGGTCGCATCTTCACCATAAAGTTGGGTAGGTGTTGGTTCAGATGACACGCCCCAAGCGGCAGCATAAACATCAATGGAGCTTTGTTTTGGCTTTTGCAGAGTTGAGTAGAAACTGTTCATTTCCATCGTCTTGCCACCAGTGAACTGAACGTTTAAGCCGACCTTGTGCCATTGCTGTAGATAGTCTTGGTATTCGGCTGCTTGTGCGGAAGTCCCAGTCATTGCGCCAAAGTAGATGGTTAACTTCTTACCACTGGGATCAGAACGCCATTTGCTACCATTGCGTTTCTTGTAGCCCGCGTCGGTTAACAATTTGTCAGCTTTCTTGATGTTGAGTGGGTAGCCTTTAGCAGATGAGTCGTAGTACTTTGAGAAGATTGGTGGAATTAGCGTATTGGCACGCCAAGTGATCCCATTACCAAACTTTTTGCTGACGGCGTCAAGGTTCAAGGCATACATCATCGCCTGACGTAGACTCTTATTGGCCATCTTGCTATTCTTATCCATGACGTTCTTTTGGGTCTTAGTGTCGTAGTGACCGACATTGAAGCCGAAGTAATCATAGGAAAGCGCTGGCTGACCAGTAATCTTGTAGTTCTTCACATTTTTAAGCTCTTTGTAGTCGGTTCCATGCAAGACGCTACCAGGGACCGTAAAATCATACTTACCAGATTGAATGGCTTTATCAATATTGTTAGAAGAAACGACATTGATACTGATATGCTTGATTTGAGGGGTTTTGCCGTAGTAGTACTTGTTTGGTGACCAAGTGGTTGATTCACCTTCAACGACCTTATCTAGCTTGTAAGCACCCGTGAAGATGGGGTTTTTCCGAACTTGTTTAGACGAAGCCAATTTTGCAATCGGAACATTCTTGATGTATTCATATGGTTCAACAGTTCCCCAAATGAAAGAGTTACCAGAGTACTTCATGGCAGGCGTGACTTTGGTTAAATGGATAACCGCAGTGCGTCCCTTTTCACCATCTGGGAAAGTAATTCCTGAAATGGTCTTAGCTTTTCCAGTATGGTAGGCCGCCATTCCTTTAATGGTATTAAAATCAGCTGAGTATTGTTGTGAAGTGGTGTTTTTGTTAGCGATAACTTCATAAGGGTATTCGATATCCTTAGCAGTAACTTTAGAGCCGTTCGACCACTTGGCGTCTTTTTGTAAAGTGATGGTTACGGTTTTAGCCTTCCGATTAATCCGTTGGTTAGCTAATCCACCATCGATGATTTTGTAATTTTTATCTACATTGAATAGGGAGCCGCCACCACCAGGAGCAAAGACATCAGCGTCTTCTTGGTTGGTGGATAGAACTTGATCAGAGATCCCTTGGAAGGGTGAATCATTAGGTTCAGCCAGCTTCAGTGTACTATTCTTGGTGGCTGAAGCATTAGTGGCTTTCTTATTGTTAAAAGTCGGTGATAATTTCAAAGAAGCAGTGGTACCATTTTCAGAACTAGATGAACTCTTGCTGGAACAAGCAGCGAGGCTAACGGTTGCTAGAACAGCCATCGCTGACAATGCGAGCTTTTTCTTATCCATTTATGTTTCCCCCTTAATTAATAGTTAGGTACAAGCGTGTCATTCCCCTCAGAATGATACGATAAGACTAGGGCGCGGGATGTCAGGGTGGCACCATCTCCTTAAAAGTCGTGAATTGGACTAGTTAATTGATCCTTGACGTTGCGAAGCATCTGCGGACCGTCGTAGAACCTGACCAACGTAACTAATTGATAAACATAAAATGATGATTTCTAGTGCGGCTGGTAACCAAGTCCACCAGTATTGGGTAATGTTGTTGGGATCATTGGCATTGGCAATCATGGTCCCCAGCGAAGGGGTTTGGCTAGGTAGCCCGAATCCCAAGTAAGAAAGACCCGTTTCAACCCCAATGTTTTCGGCAAATGATAGGGTACAGTCAACGATAATCAATGAGGAAATATTAGGCATAATTTCTCTGAAGATAATCTTCCAGTGATTTGTTCCTGAAGTTCGTGAGGCAGCAACGTAATCTTTTTCCGACTCAGCGAGGGTTCGTGACCGAATTAAACGAGACGTTCCTTCCCAGTAGAAGATAGAAAAGATTAACGTTAAGGTAACTGAATTGTAGTGTGGGATGATAGTAACGAGGACAATGATCATCATGGTCATGGGTAACATCATCATGAAGTCATAGATCCGTTGCATCCCCCAATCAATATAGCCATTAAAGTAGCCAGAAATCAGCCCCCAGCAAATCCCAAATGTCGAAGAAATTGCGGTCAAGCCAATTGCGATCCCGATTGAATTTCGTGAGCCGACAATCAGCTGCTTGGCAACTGAACGACCACCGGAATCGGCCCCTAACCAGAAATCACTGGTAAATGGTTGATTGAAGTAAGCCATAATATTAGTTTCCATCATTTTGGGCGTGTTGATAAATAACGCACCAATCATGACGAATACAATAAAACCAACAATAATAATTAAAGCGGCCATCGCCGGTTTGTCGGCCTTGAATTCACTCCAAATAATTTTGGCGGTCGAAGGGGTAGCTTCTGCTTGTGCTTCTTGCGTTAGCCGGGCTAAATCAGCTGCGGAAACGTCTGAGTGTTGTTCAAAATTTTCTGCCATGTGGTTTAGCCTCCTTTATTGAATCCGAATCCGGGGATCAACAATGCTTAAGATGATATCGGAAAGCAATGTACCAATGAGGTTCAAAATCCCGTAAATTAACACTAATGCGGTAATAACCGTGTAATCACGATAACTAATAGAGTTCACGAATAGGAGGCCCATACCGGGATAAGAGAAGACCGTTTCGGTAAAGATGGACCCGTTCAGTAACCCGGTAATGGAGTAACCCGCAAAAGCGGCAATTGGCAACAGTGAGTTCCGGAAAATATGATGCCGGTAGATGTCCTTGTTGGGCACCCCTTTGGACCGCGCTGTACGGACGTAGTCAGAATGCTTGGCGTCAATCACTTCTGAACGTAAGTACTGAACAATATTGACAGTCCCGAACAACGCTCCCAATAAACCAGGTAACAGAATGTGATAGAACCGAGATCCGATGGTGGATAACCAACTGCTGGCATCGGACGATATTGACCCGGTCGTTGGGAACCAACCAAAGACATACCCGAAGATCCAAATGCCTAGAACTAAGATGACAAAGAATGGAATACAGTAGGTCACGTAAGTGTAGACCCGGATAATAGTATCTGGTAGTTTACCTTCATGCCGGCCGGCATAAACACCCATTGGTAAGGCGAAAGCATAAGTTAAAATCATGGTGAATAATGCCAACCATAACGTGTTACCCGCACGTCCCGCAATTAATCGCGTAACGGGTTCCTGGTACTGGTAACTGTTCCCCAAGTTCCCATGGAATAAGTGCACGACCCAATTCCAATATTGTTGGTACCAGGGGTCATACAGACCGTTAATCCGCATCAAGTGTTTGATTTGAGCCGGGTCGGCCTTGGGATTAATTGAACCGGTAAATGGATCACCAGGCATCGCCTTGGCCAAGAGGAAGACCAGAATACTGAGAATAATAACTTCGGGAATCATGATTAAGAAACGACGGAGAATGGTTTTCCACATTAGGCCTGCACCTCCCCTTCTTGATTAGCTAGCTGGTGAGCGATTTCTTCTGGTAAGGCCACCGAATGGGTGGGACTTACTTGTACCAACGGATAAGCTTCACTGTTTTCATCGTAGTATTTACTCTGTTGTTCGTCGTAGATCTTTTCCACGGCCAACCGGGAAGCTCGGTGAGCGGCCCGTTGGTTGACGTTGGTTTCGGGGATGGCTGCAAGCAGGCGCTTCGTATAAATATGTAGCGGATGGTTGTAGATATCCTCACGCGTACCGATCTCAATTAACCGACCGCGGTTCATGATGGCAATGTTGTTACACATGTGGCGAACCACGCCGAGGTCATGTGAGATGAAGAGATAGGAAATGCCAAATTGACGTTGGATTTTCTTCATAAAGTTCAGCACCTGTGCTTGCACAGATAAGTCCAGAGCCGAGACAGGCTCATCAGCGATGATGAGCTTGGGGTTGGTAGCAACAGCGCGAGCAACCCCGATTCGTTGTCGTTGACCACCAGAGAATTGGTGGGGATACTTGTAAAGGGCATCGGCATCTAGTCCCACGATATCAAGGAGCTGTAATACTCGGAGCTTCTCATCTTCTTTACTCAGATGTTCAAAGTTACGGAGTGGTTCAGCGATGATGTCTTCAATCCGCTTACGAGGATTCAAACTCGATAAGGAATCTTGGAAAATCATTTGCACGTCGCGGTTGTAATCGAGCTTGCGGCGGTTGGCCCGTTCGGTAATATCTTTACCGTCATACATAATGGAGCCACTAGTGACCTTTTCCAGTCCCACAACGGACTTACCGGTTGTTGATTTGCCGGAACCGGATTCGCCAACCAAACCGTAAGTTTCGCCGGCCTCGATGTTAAAGGTAATGCCATCGACTGCCTTGACCGAGTCGGTGACCCGGTTCCAGAAACCGGAACGGATGGGGTAGTGGACTTTGAGATCTTTGATTTCAACTAAGCTCATGCCGTCACGCCCCCTTGTTGATCTGGAAATTGAAAGTTCTTGTAGCAGGTGCAGCGAACCTCATGGCCCGGCGCTACTTCGTGCATACTGGGATGTTCTTCATGAGCACTGGCGGGAACCCACGGAATCCGTGGCGCAAACCGATCACCCTGACTGGGCATCTTTTGCAGTGATGGGACGTTCCCCTTAATGACATAGAGGTCATCATTCTCGTTTTCCCGCTGGGGCATTGACCGGAGTAGAGAACGGGTATACGGGTGTTCTGGGGTGTTGAAGACTTGTTCAGCCGATCCCAGTTCCACAATTTGGCCCGCATACATGACAGCTACTCGGTCGGCCGTTTCGGCCACAACCCCTAGGTCATGGGTAATCAGGATAATGCCGGCATGATTTTCTTTTTGAATATCACGGAGCACATCGAGAATCTGGGCCTGAATGGTGACATCCAATGCGGTGGTTGGCTCGTCAGCAATAATGAGGTCCGGCTTGCAGGCAATCGCAATGGCAATGATCACCCGTTGCCGCATCCCCCCAGAAAGCTCATGGGGAAATTGACGCGCTGTTCGTTGCGGATTCACAATGCCAACTTGATCCAGTAATTCTAGGACCCGCGCATGCTTGGCATCCTTGGACAGGTCGGTGTGGTAATCCATAACTTCACTGATTTGATCTTCAATTCGTTTGAGTGGATTCAATGCGGATAAGGGGTCTTGGAAGATCATGCCAATCTTATCGCCCCGGTATTGGTTGTAACCATCCTCGTCAAGCTGTAAAAGATCGGTTCCCTCGAAGTCAATCTCACCGGTAATCTTAGTCTCTGCCGCATCATGAAGACCCATGATGGTCGTGGCTAACGTACTCTTGCCACATCCGGATTCACCCACAATCGCGAGAATCTCATCGTGATGAACCTGAAGGTTAACGTGGGAGATGGCATCGTAGAATTGTCCGTTAATTTTAAAGGCGGTGCTGACATCTTTAATGGTCAAAAAGTTTGCTGCAGTGTCCACGGAAATCCCTCCCAATGTATTTTTCTCTAATATATCTCTCATTTTTGAATAAACCTTTATGAATAAAGGCTCGGACCTATTCAAGTTGGCCCTAAACAATAATTGCGTTTGATTATAGTTAATCAAATTCTAATTTTCAAGACCATTTTTTAAATAATTTGCCATTTATTTTTCACAAATTCTTCAAATCCTTTGATATGGCAATCATCGCAGATGCTTTGAAAAATGATAAAAAAATTCACTTAAATCCACCAAGTTGGATAATCGGGTTATCAAACTACCCGGTAATGGAATAATCCTATGCAAATGATCACGCAAATATGCATGTATATTTTGAATGAGGGAATCCTGTGATTACCAATTTGTGACTATTATCGAGATCGCAGAGTGTGGTATGATACCAGTAATGACAGATTTTTCGAAAGCGATGGCTGAACGATGAGATTAGACTTTTCAGTTGCCGTTCACAGCTTGCTTTACTTGGATGAGAACCGTCCACGTAAGATTGCAAGTCGGGAGCTGGCGACTTCCTTACAACTGAATGCGGTCATGATTCGCAATATTCTTTCCGTCCTGCATAAGCAGGGCTATATCGAGGGGTTCGTGGGTAAAAATGGCGGTTATCAACTCATTAAGGATTTAGCGGAGATCAATGTGGGTGAGCTTTATGACCTGACAATTCCACCGACCATTAGCTATGCCCGGTTTATCACCGGTGATTCTAAGGGAACGCAGACGACTGACGAGACGGATATTTCGGTAAACATCTCGCAAACGTTGACGGATTTATTTACCCTTGCCGATGAGGACTATCGCAAGTTCTACCACCAATTCACGATGACGGATTTAAAACGTGACTTACATGCACATGGTTTCTTCCGTCAGTTAATTAACCCCAAATAGACCGCTGGGAGTTATTGGCAAAGACGTGAGCTAAACGCTATTTTTTAGTTAGCAAACCGATTATAATTATGGTGTAGATGAGGAATGGTGATTACGGTCACCATTAATGTCGTTGGAAGCCGCCCGGGGTGAACCTGGACGGCTTTTTTCGATCAATAACCAGCGATAAAGTAGCAATAATCTTCTATAAATAAGGTAATGAAAACCCAGATGAAAGCTGAATTGTAATCGATTACAACTCGTGCTATGATTTAAAGTAACCAAGACACCGACAGTTAGGAGTCGGGGCCGTGGCGTGGTTAATTTGAAAGGGGTTTTGGGTTATGTATTGGTATGCGATGAAGTCACATGATATTCGACACAATTTAGCAACGGAACAGTACTTAATGAACAACAAAAAGTTCGATGAACCATTGGTATTGTTTTACTATGAAGGACCCTGCATCATTGTCGGTCGGAACCAAAATACATTAGAAGAAATCAATCAAAAATACGTGGAAGAACATAACATCACCGTCACCCGTCGGTTATCGGGTGGTGGCGCGGTCTATCAAGATCTCGGCAACCTTTGCTTTAGCTTCGTGGTTGATAGCGATAGCGAAGAATTCGGTGATTTTAAGTCTTTCGTCCAACCGGTGGTGGATGCATTGCATGCGATGGGCGCAACGACGGCTGAAGTCTCTGGTCGTAACGACATTCTGGTGGACGGCAAGAAGTTCTCTGGAAATGCGATGTACTCACATAGTGGCAAGACCTTCTCTCACGGAACGTTGATGCTTGATGTCGACCAAGATGTGATTGCGCACGCTTTAAATGTCCCGGAAGATAAGATGAAGTCTAAGGGGATTAAGTCGGTGCGGTCCCGAGTTACGAACTTGAAGCCCTATTTAGCTCCCGAATATCAAAACTTAACGGTGCCGGAGTTCCGGGATACCTTGTTAAAGGAACTCTTCCAGGTTAAGGATCTCAAAGCAATTGCCGATAAGGAAGTCACCATCAATGATGATGAAAAAGTGGCAATCGATAAGATCTACAATGACTATTACAATAACTGGGACTGGGTCTACGGCAATTCACCTGAATTTACGGTGAAAAAGCGCCAACACTTTACGGCCGGTACAATTGATGCACGGTTATTAGTGGAGGGCGGCAAGATTAAGAACCTAAAGTTTTACGGCGATTTCTTCGGCCCAGCCGATGCGACTGAATTAGCGGATAAGCTAACCGGCGTGCGGTATGACCGAGAACACGTGGGCGCCATTTTGGATAGTGTCGATACCCAGCAATACTTCAATGGCATTCCTACGGCAGAAGTTCTTGATTTATTAGTTGATTAGCTGGCGTTAGTTTTTGGTGATTAGCTGATTTTCACCGGGGAATACGTTAGAATAGAAGAGGAAATTGACTAAGACGTGGTCGGTTTGACCACGTCTTTTATTTTAGAAATTATTGAGGGGTTTAGGTTAAAATGAAAGATCGTAACGTTATTGCCTGGGCGATTGTGTCCCTAGTTGGATTCATCGCTATTAGTTTTTTAATGTCACGGTTCTTTGGTCAAGGGGCCAATACCGCAAAAGTCATGACTGATTTTTGGCGTTCAACGCTGACGGCAGTCATTTTATATGCGATTCCGGTAGTGCTGGCGGCCATTGATTGGCGCCCATCCTTTTATGTCATGGGACTGGTCATCGCGATGTATACGCTGGCGCTAATCAGTGTGTTACTGAACATGTGGACCGGGGGAACGCAGAATACCATGATGGTCAAACTACTCATGTCGGCGTTCAGCTTAGCCCTCATGGTGGGAAACGGGTACTGGCTGGTCTTGGCATTACGGTTGCGCAAAAAGGAACAAGATAGGCATGACCGGAAACGGTTTGGTCGTTAAAACGAGGTGGGAAAATGAAACGAGAAGTACAAGCATTTATTAATGCAGTCGCTGAGGATGATATGCAACACTTTACGGCGGAGACCACGGTGGCTGATTTTTATGACAAGCCGGACCAAACGATGGCGCCACTGGCGGCATTTATTCGTGAACAAATTGGGGCTGACAAACTGGCCCAAGCTGAACTCAAGGTGACCGATGCTGAGATGTCAGTTCGGTTGGAGTTAAGTGTGATTAATTTGCCATTGCAAGATACGAAGACGATTGGCAAGATTATGGAAACTTCTGAGGAAGCCGATTTAAACGTGTATGCCGTGATTGAATCGCCTGATATTAATGTTTCTGGGTTGCGGATTGATGCCTTAGCACCAGCTACCACCTATGTTGAACAAGCTAAAGTGGCCGACGAGAGTCTTCATGATTGGCTAAACTTGCAGATTGAAAAACTACAAGCAGCAGCGACCAACAAAGAAGCCACTGACGTTAAAAAGTAGTTCGTGTATTCAGTGACGCCTTGTACTTTAGCTGAGATTGTGCTAATATCTTATCTATGCGATGAGTCGAGAAAATCACGCGACTTTCGGGTCGTCCGCGCAAGCGGCTAGGTGAATTTTTCAACAGGGCACATATGTCACCGTATTGTGACGTGTCTGATCTTGAGGGAATGTGGATTCCGAGATAGATCCACTCGTGCAAGCGAGTGCTGTATGAAAGCGTCCAAGCAGTCTTTGACTGGTTGGACGCTTTTTTTGCGTAAAAAATGATAGTGAACCTTGATCGGGGGGGAAACAGCTCGTTTTCTGGTTTAGTGCGATTAAGCCAGCCACTATTGGTTGGGCTTGCCCGCCCATTTGCCGCTTCCCGTCGGGCTACCGTGGTGAGTCATGGTTACGTTGGTTGCACCCTAAGCCTGATTAGAACAATTTTGATTTACTGTCTTGGAAGGCGGCAGGACCAGGACAGTAACTCACATAAGCAAAAGGCGACCAACAAGGCCAAATCCTCGCAGTGACGGGTCAGTGAGGCGTGCGCTACAAGCGAGATCATCTTTTTTGAATTTTTTTTGCGAAAACGCTTGCATTCAAAATAAATCCTTGTATACTTGTATTTGTAAGTTGGTTGTCGCAACGAACTAACTAGGAGGGCTTTTATAATTATGACTGAAGAATACTGGAAAGGCGTCGACAAGATTCAATACGTCGGCCATCAAGATAAGAAATCTGGTTTAGGATTCCAATACTACAACCCAGAAGAAGAGATTATGGGTAAGAAAATGAAGGATTGGTTACGGTTTGCCGTTGCTTACTGGCACACCTTTGACCAACGCCTAGTTGACCCATTCGGTGACGGGACCGCGCAACGTCCTTATGACAAGTACACCGACCCAATGGACTTGGCTTTAGCCAAGGTTGATGCTGCCTTTGAATTTTATCAAAAATTAGGGGTAGATTACCTTTGCTTCCACGATCGTGACTTAGCTCCAGAAGGTGATACGTTACGCGAAACGAACGCCAACTTGGACAAAGTTGTTGACAAGATCGTTGAATACCAAAAGACTTCTGGTATGAAGGTTCTTTGGAACACGTCAAACATGTTCACTAACCCTCGGTTCGTTGAAGGGGCTGCAACCTCACCATACGCCGATGTCTTTGCTTACAGTGCCGCACAATTGAAGCACAGTTTGGAAATTGGTAAGCGGGTTGGCTCTGAAAACTATGTCTTCTGGGGTGGCCGTGAAGGTTACGAATCACTCTGGAACACCAACATGAAGCAAGAACAAGAACACGCAGCTAAGATTTTCCATATGGCTAAGGACTACGCTAACGAAATCGGCTTCGATGCTCAAATGTTGCTGGAACCAAAGCCTAAGGAACCAACGACTCACCAATATGACTTTGATGCCGCTACGACGATTGCCTTCATGAAAGAATACGACTTGGATAAAGACTTCAAATTGAACTTGGAAGGTAACCACGCTAACTTGGCAGGTCACACTTACCAACACGAAATCCGGGTTGCTCGTGAAGCTGGTTTGTTAGGTTCATTGGATGCTAACCAAGGTGATAAGTTAATTGGCTGGGATATCGATGAATACCCATCAAACTTATACGAAACGACCGCTGCAATGTACGAAGTTGTCGAAAACGGCAGCATTGGCCCTCGCGGTGGGTTGAACTTTGATGCTAAGCCTCGTCGCTCCTCATTTGCCCCAGAAGACCTCTTCTTAGGCCACATTGTTGGGATGGATAGCTTTGCTGCTGGACTCCGGGTTGCTGCTGCAATGAAGCAAGATGGCTTCTTAGATAGCTTGAAGGCCGACCGTTACAGCTCATACAAGTCTGGTGTTGGTGCTGATATCGAAAGTGGCAAGGCTGACTTGAAGTCCCTTGAAGCTTACGCTATCGACAAGCCACAATCAGAATTGATCGCGGCAACGCATTCTGATCACTTAGAAGAAATTAAGGATACGATCAACCATTACATCATCGATACGTTGAGCAAGTAATCTTTGAGCGTGTTAAGATATAACTAATTAACCATGAAATTGGCGGACGGACGGTGTGTTCGTCCGCCTTTTTTAAACCGAAAATAACTAGGAGGAATGACCGATGGGGAAATATGTACTTGGCGTTGACCTGGGAACTAGTGCCGTCAAGGTGTCGGCCCTAGACCACAGCGGGCAGATTGTCGCCCAAGAAAGCTTTGATTATGATCTGATTCAACAGCAACCAGGATACAATGAACAGAATCCAGAGGACTGGGTTTCTGGTACGACCGTTGCCATTGTCCGCTTGATTTTAAATGACCACTTGGACGCCAGCGATATTGAAGGCTTAAGTTACTCCGGGCAAATGCACGGGCTGGTTCTGCTAGACGAAAACAAAAAGGTTTTGCGACCAGCAATTCTTTGGAACGATACCCGGAGCACGCCCCAGCGAGAAGAAATCGAAGCCAAATTAGGCGATGAATTCGTGGATATTACCCGCAATCAACCGTTAGAAGGCTTCACATTGACGAAGTTACTTTGGGTAAAGGAAAACGAACCCGACATTTGGGCCCAAGCTAAATACTTTGTATTGCCCAAAGACTATGTGCGTTACCGGATGACCGGTAATCTAGCGATGGATTACTCCGACGCTACTGGGACCGTCTTGCTAGATGTCGCGAAAGGCGAATGGAGTAAAAAAATCTGTGACACCTTTGATATCCCATTAAGTATGTGTCCACCATTGATTAAGTCGGTTGACTTAGCTGGGACGGTAACCCCCGCTTACGCTGAATTTTCTGGTTTGACTACGACTACCAAAGTCTTTGGTGGTGCGGCGGATAATGCCGACGGGGCCGTTGGTGCCGGCATTTTGCACCCTAATATGGTTCTATCGAGCATTGGGACATCTGGGGTGGTCTTGAAGTACGAAGACAATGCGGATGTTAACTACCACGGCGTCTTACAGTTCGAAGACCATGCTATCCCAGATAAATTCTATTCGATGGGTGTGACGTTGGCTGCTGGCTACTCATTAAGCTGGTTTAAGAAGACCTTTGCGCCGGCTGAAGACTTTACGGAAGTCGTTGCTAGTGCTGCCAAGTCCACGGTTGGGGCCAATGGGCTACTCTACACGCCCTACATTGTTGGTGAACGGGCGCCCTATGCCGATGCTGACATTCGTGGGAGCTTTACCGGTGTTGATGGAACGCACCAACGCTATGACTTTGTCCGAGCTGTGTTAGAGGGGATTATCTTCTCTTTCCGCGATCTCTTTGACATCTATGAAGAAAATGGCGGTGATTTTGATACGGTCGTTTCCATCGGTGGCGGCGCTAAGAGCCCGCTGTGGCTCCAAATTCAGGCCGATATCTTTAACCGTAAAGTGGTCAGCCTGACGAACGAACAGGGACCTGGCATGGGCGCTGCGATGATTGCGGCTACTGGCTTGGGCTGGTTTGACTCCTTGCAGGATTGTGCGGAAACCTTTGTGCACTTTGGTAAGGCCTATGAACCAAACCCTGAAAACGTTAAGAAGTACGAAAAGATGCATGCGATTTACAAGCAGGTTTACCAACAGACCAAAACGATTAGTGAACAGTTGTTAGACTATCGGCGAGCGGAGCTTTAGACTAAATCACCGGCAACCCCAAGGGGGATTGTTGGTGATTTTTTGATTACCCAAAAAAGAAAACGGTTTCAAAAAGCTTGTGAAAGTGTTATGATAAGTTCATGGTTGGTTGCGGCAATCAACCAACGGTTTGCGAGACTAACTTACACACATATTGGATAGTTGCTAGTTATGGAAACGACGGTGAACGTCGTAATAAGGAGCGAGATTTATGCGAAAAGTTTCGACCGGATTTGTTTATTTCTTCGGCGCCCTTGGTGGGTTACTCTTCGGGTATGACACCGGGGTTATTTCTGGAGCCATTCTGTTTATTCAGAAGCAAATGAATTTAGGGTCTTGGCAACAAGGCTGGGTGGTTAGTGCGGTTTTGTTAGGCGCAATCTTAGGTGCTGCCATCATTGGGCCTTCGTCCGACCGGTTTGGTCGGCGGAAATTATTACTGCTTTCTGCTATTATTTTCTTCGTTGGGGCCTTGGGCTCTGCCTTTTCACCAGAGTTTTGGACGTTGATCATTTCCCGGATTATCTTGGGGATGGCTGTTGGGGCTGCTTCGGCCTTGATTCCAACGTATTTGGCGGAGTTATCACCAGCTGACAAACGGGGAACGGTTTCCAGCTTGTTCCAATTAATGGTTATGACAGGGATTCTCTTGGCATACATTACCAACTATAGCTTCTCTGGTTTCTATACGGGTTGGCGTTGGATGTTAGGGTTTGCAGCCATTCCTGCTGCCTTATTGTTCTTAGGTGGGCTGATTTTACCTGAAAGTCCCCGGTTCTTGGTTAAGAGTGGGCATTTAGATGAAGCTCGTCACGTGTTAGATACGATGAATAAGCATGATCAAACGGCTGTAAATAAAGAACTAACCGATATTCAAGAATCCGCTAAAATCGTGAGTGGCGGTTGGTCCGAATTATTTGGCAAGATGGTTCGACCTTCACTGATCATCGGGATTGGTTTAGCCATTTTCCAACAGGTGATGGGCTGCAACACGGTACTGTACTACGCACCAACCATCTTCACGGATGTTGGCTTCGGGGTTTCAGCTGCACTGTTAGCGCATATTGGAATTGGGATCTTTAACGTGATTGTGACCGCGATTGCGGTAGCCATCATGGATAAGATTGACCGGAAAAAGATGCTAAATATCGGTGCCGTTGGAATGGGGATCTCCCTGTTTATCATGAGCATCGGGATGAAGTTCTCAGGTGGGTCACAGACCGCGGCGATCATCTCTGTGATTGCTTTGACAGTTTACATCGCCTTCTTCTCCGCAACTTGGGGTCCCGTAATGTGGGTCATGATTGGGGAAGTCTTCCCATTGAACATTCGGGGCTTAGGTAACTCCTTTGCTAGTGTGATCAACTGGACAGCGAACATGATTGTTTCCTTGACGTTCCCATCTCTATTGGACTTCTTCGGAACCGGGAGCTTGTTCATTGGTTACGGGATTCTCTGTTTTGCTTCCATTTGGTTCGTCCAAAAGAAAGTGTTCGAAACTCGGAACCGGTCTTTGGAAGATATCGAAGCCACCTTACGTGCTAAGACAGGCGAAGATGCTGCTGAATTAAGTACGACAAAATAATGAAAACGATTACGAAAATGGTGGGATCAGATAAAACGGGTCTGACCATTTTTAGTTGTCATGGGTTAGTGGAAACTTCCCGACGCAATCGCTTTCTTTTTCCCGTTTTATTCGCTATTATGAGGTTGTACCTGGAAAATTTACTTATCTAAAGGAGTGAATGGCACATGGCATCAAATGGAAAAGTAGCAATGGTTACCGGTGGCGGACAAGGAATTGGTGAAGCCATCTCGAAACGGTTAGCTAACGACGGCTTTGCTGTGGCAATTGCTGATTTGAACTTGGACAATGCCAACAAGGTCGTTTCTGATATTGAAGCTGCTGGTGGCAAGGCCATTGCGGTCAAGACCGATGTCTCTGATCGTGATAGCGTGTTTGCTGCGGTTAATGAAGCGGCCGACAAGCTGGGCGGCTTTGACGTTATCGTTAATAACGCCGGCCTTGGCCCAACCACGCCAATTGACACCATCACCCAAGAACAGTTTGATACGGTTTATCACGTTAACGTGGGTGGGGTTCTTTGGGGCATTCAAGCAGCCCATGCGAAGTTCAAGGAATTGGGTCATGGTGGGAAGATCATTTCCGCGACGTCTCAAGCCGGGGTTGTTGGTAACCCGAACTTAGCTCTGTACAGTGGAACTAAGTTTGCCATTCGTGGTGTGACCCAAGTTGCGGCGCGTGACTTAGCCGCTGAAGGTATCACGGTCAATGCTTATGCACCCGGGATTGTTAAGACACCAATGATGTTTGACATCGCTCACAAGGTTGGTCAAAATGCTGGTAAAGACGACGAATGGGGGATGCAAACCTTCTCAAAGGACATCGCTTTAGGTCGATTGTCAGAACCAGAAGATGTGGCTAACGGGGTGGCTTTCTTAGCCGGTCCCGATTCTAACTACATTACGGGTCAAACACTTGAAGTTGATGGTGGGATGCAGTTCCACTAAGCTTTCATAATTAAACACAATGAAGGGCCTATCCGCTACTAGTGGATAGGCCCTTTTAGCTGGAATATAGGATACAAAAAATGGTCGTCAGTAACGACGACCATTTTCTGGTTGGAAGAATTGAAGCAAATGGTGATACTCGTGCTAATAACGGAAGGGGGGTCATGTTATCAGCCCTTACTAACAAGATAGCAAAGTCATGTGTAAAATGTGTCGCGGAATGGTATGAATCCGGTAAAGCTTGTCATAACAGTAATTATAAATGGTGAATGACCACGATAATGGTTATTAAATGGTACAATGATGTCAACTAACTTTATCAGTTGAGGTGAGAACGATGATTGCAGATTTTGAAGGTTATATTAATCGAGTTGACAATGCGGCAAATCGCGATCAATTACGGACGGTCTTAACTTGGGTTCAAGAAACTTTTCCCCAATTGGAGCAGCGGTACGCTTGGAATCAGCCGATGTTTACTGATCACGGGACGTTTATTATTGGGTTCAGTGTAGCCAAGCCGCACATGGCATTTGCGCCAGAAGGTCAGGGGATGGTGCACTTTGCCGAGCAAATCGCGGCGGCTGGGTATAATCCGGGGAAAAAGTTTGGCCGCATTAAATGGACGCAAGACGTTGACTATGATTTGTTGAAACAAATTATCCAGTACAACATTGAGGACAAGATCGACTGCACGACATTCTGGCGGCGGTAGGGATTTTTAAGGGGAGAAATAGAGATGCAACGACAACAGTTCCAGCGGGGACGGTGGCAGCAGCCATTAACGGCCACCCTATTGGCGTTAATGATGATGGTGACCCTCTTTGCGTTACGGGGAATAACGCCATTTGGGAACCATAATCTGTTAATCGGCGATTTAGGGGTGCAATATACCCCGTTCTTTACAGATTTTGTTCGCCTGGTTAGGCAGCATACTTGGTCATTTATGAATTTGCACCAAGCACTTGGCGGCAATTGGATGCCGGTTATCAGCTATTACATATTGAGTCCGTTTAACCTGCTTTTGTTCGTGGGGCGGGCGAGTCAGATTCCGGTGATGATTGCCGTCATTATTATGCTTAAAGTAGCGACGATTGCCGGAACCATGACCTTTTATTTACAAGCACACTGGCGTACGACGAGTCGATTTGTGTTGGTATTTGGGCTGGCGTTTGCGTTTAGTGGGTTCGTGGCCTTAAACTTTTTCAATGTGATGTGGCTCGACGCCTTGATTTGGTTACCGCTGGTTACGTGGGGCGTGGATCAATTGGTTCGAACTGGACGGACGGTCGCTTATTTCGGCTGGCTGTTCGTCAGTGTGGTGACAGATTACTATCTGGGATACATGACGTGTTTGTTTATCGTGGCCTACTTTGGCTACGTCATCACGGCAGAGTGGCCGAAGGGGCAATCAGTACGCGCATGGTGGCATCAGCAACGCGGCTTGATTTGGCGGTTTATCGTCACATCATTATTGAGTGTGGGGACCACGCTAGCCATCTTACTACCAACCGTTTTGAGTATGCTAAAAACGCCCAAGGCGAGTGCCGGATTATCGAACTTTTTCTTGGTACCAACGTTTGGATTGGAATTTTTTAGTCAGCTGGGAATGGGGACCACGACGTATCTGCAACGGTTAAATCATGCGCCGGGTATTTTTGTGTCAACTTTCGTGGCCCTGTTGGTGCTCGTTTACTTTGCATTGCCTCAAGTTAAACGCGGCGCTAAAGTGCGCTCGGCCAGTCTCTTGTTAGTGGTCTTCTTAGGGATGTGGTTGCGGGGATTTAATACCGTGTGGCACATGCTATCGGCCCCGGCTGGGTACCCGTTTCGCAACAGC
>Ga0214925_100251_pt1 | contig 38057 bp, 49 predicted proteins | sample Stichaenrichment_FD_168299 | JGI IMG/M metagenome (GOLD analysis project Ga0214925, IMG submission 168299) | Xylose enriched microbial communities from anaerobic bioreactor in Madison, Wisconsin, United States - 63SRT | ecosystem: Engineered > Bioreactor > Anaerobic > Unclassified | place: USA... | reverse complement strand
TCTCCTGAGGGCTAAGATGACTGTAGTGGCACATTCCTTCCAGCTTCCGACGTTGACCTAGACAACCAACATCGTAGCCTTCCGGGATGTGCCACGCCTGCATTCGGCGGGCCATCCTGTTGCACTCGGAGTGCGGATTCGCCCAGGAAAGGATTGCATGGCCGCAAGTTGCATGATGCATAGCGGCAAAGACAGAGGCCATCCGCCCGAAGGCAGATGGCCTCTGATGGAGTGCCTCTGGAAGAGCTGCTAGGCAACGACGTAGAGCCCGAGCGCGATGTTGAGCTGCGCCGCATCGATCGTGCTTCCGGCATCGCCTGCATAGATCGGATAGACCGCAGGGGCGGCGATGGCAGCATCGATGCCGGATGCCGCAAGCTCTTTGTAGTAATCATCGATCTTGCGGTTCGAGAGGTCGGATGTGGCAGCCTTGCGCATATCGGTCAGCGCAGAATCCGCTCCGCTCTCAGCATAGGTGGTAAGTGCGGACCAGAAGCTCTCCTGGCAGACGAAGACATGGTCGAAGGCAATGCCTGATGCCGTCGATACCGGCACGACGCAGGCAGCGCCGCCCGACTGTGCGATGAGGGCAGAGAGCGTGAGCGTGCCCGCCTCGGTCGTGACGGAGAGGTCGAGCGGAAGCTCTGCCACCGTGGCCTTTCCTGCCGCGTCGTCGAGCGCAACGATACGGGCATCCACGAGTGTCGCTCCGTCTTCTCCTGTCGTCAGATAGAGCGAGGTCGTGAAGTCGTCAGCAGACTTCGTGGCACCTGCCACCGCAGCAGGCGTCTGCTGCTCGTCCACGGCATCCTCGAGCGTCGAGTCATTGTACGTGGAGTAGCTGTCGGCCTTGTTCCAGAACATCGAAAGGGATATGAAGAGGACAGCAAAGACCACTACGACGACGACCGCCGAGACGACGGTACGCGTATGGCTGGGCTGTGGTACATCGGTACGTTCGAACCTCTCGCGCTGTCTGGCCATGAGAACCCCTTTCGCACATCGGGCGTGCCGTGGCACCTGCTAGATAACGATACCAAGCATGGCTGCAAGAAGGCCAAGGGCGACGCCCGCCACGTAGATGAAAGCAGCAATGGCTATATTCTGCCTCATATTGGCATTCGTGCGGAAGAGAACAAGCAAGCCGACGCCGCCAGCGGAGAGAAGCCCGGCAAGCATCGCAGGGGTCGACAGGGTCCCATCGAGGAAGAGCTCCGAGATTGTGACGGAAGCGCCGCAGTTCGGGATCATGCCGACAAGGGCAGAGAGGAAGATGGCACGCACCGGATGGTCCGCAAGGATCTGTGCCAGAGCATCGGAACCCACGCCTTCAATCATGAGGCCGAAGAGAAATGTGATGAGGAAGATGAAGGCCGTCACCTGTGCGGTATGGATGAGCGCTGAGTGGGCGATGTGCCAGAGCCTGCCATGGTGCCCGTCCTCGTGATGGTGGTGATGGTGCTCATGTACGGGAGCATCAGATGGCTCTTCCTCCTCGCACTCGTCGCATTCGCAGTGCTCTCGCTCGCACAGCTCATGGATATGTGCATGGCCATCCCCTGCGCGGTGCAGGAGACGGAGCACGGCGTCCACCGCAAAGCCCAGAACCATGCCGCAGACGATCTTGATCAGAAGAATCGCAAGCATGCGGGCGGGCGCCTCCTGGTGGGCCAGAAATACCGGCAGCATCTCATCGGAGGTGGCAAGGATGACAGCGACAAGCGTGCCTGCCGTGACGACGCGGCCCGCATAGAGCGTTGCTGCCATGGCAGAGAACCCGCACTGCGGAAGGACACCCAAAAGGGCCCCGACGGCAGGGCCGGCCTTGCCCGCTTCGCGCACGACCTTCTCCGTCTTTCCGGCCGCTCCATGCTCGAACGCTTCCATCGCAAGATAGGTAAGGAAGAGGAAGGGCACGAGCTCGAGCGTGTCCCAGAAAGAGTCTATGAGTACATCGAGAAAGATGTCCATGTGTTCTACCTCCAGAGAGCAAGCGCGCCTGGCTTGTAGGCGACGTCTGCGAATGTGAGTCCTTGCGCAGGTGCTGTGGGTCCCGCAGCACGTCTGTCGTGGGCGGAAAGCGCCTCTTCCACCCAGGAAGCAGGTCTGTGGCCCCGTCCAACCTCGACGAGCGTGCCGACGATGATGCGCACCATGTTGTGGAGGAACGCATTTCCCGTGACCTCGACGATCACAAGCTCCTCTCCTGCCTCCATAACGCGCCGGCAATGGATGGACGTGAGGCACCTTGAGGTCGAAAGGCCCTGCTCATGCAGAAGCTCGGCCGAGTCTATCTTGCAGAAGCTCATGAACTCATGTTCGCCGATGAGAGCCTGCGCCGCTTCATCCATTGCCTCGGCGTCGACCTCGGACCTCACCCACCAGGCATGGTCCCAGGCAAGGACCGGGCGTGCATTCCCGTCTGCGATGCGATAGCGGTAGGTGCGCGACTGGGCATCGAAGCGTGCCGAGAAGCCCGCGGGAGCGCGGTAGATCCCTCTGATGGATATGTCATCAGGCGTCAGCGCCGAGAGGCCACGAGCAAGCCTCCGTCCCTCGAGAGAACACTCCTCAGACGTCACAGGAAGGCTGACATGCTGCGCGAGGGCGTGCACTCCAGCATCGGTCCTGCCAGCGCAGGAGAGCTCCACAGGACGCCTCAGATAGGTCGAAAGGGCATGCTCCATCTCGCCTTCGACGCTCCGCTTGCCGGGCTGTACTGCATAGCCGACAAAGCCCGCTCCGCGGTAGCCGATCTTCACGACAAGCGTCGCTCCCTCTGCCCTGTCCATTTCCTGGCTCTCCAACATGCAATCCTTCCGAGCGTCAAATCCCTTGTTCGTATCAGAGACACCCTATCTGAGCTGCTGCTCATATATTCACAGGTCCCTGTGCATAGCCGCTCCATATTAGCATATGCCTGTATCTATGCAACATATTCCCAGTCTCGCAGTAGCATTTACAAGCATGGACACAACTCCTCTATAGCAGAAGAGAGGCCCCGGTTTCCCAGGACCTCTCTCGCATGTGCTCCTATGCAGCAGATGCTACTCTGCAGGGGTCTCCTCGGCCTCTGCCGGCTTCTCAGCCTCGGCAGCAACGACCGGCTTGACGGAGTCGGACTTCTTGGCCCTCGGCTGGACCGGCTCGGTGACAAGCTCGATGATGACGATCTCGGCGTTGTCGCCCTTGCGGCGACCAAGCTTCATGATGCGGGTGTAGCCGCCGTTGCGGCCTTCCCACATGCCCTGTGCGGCCTTCTCGAAGACCTCGCGGACGAGCTCCTTGTCGCCGAGCTTCGCGATAGCGAGACGGCGGGAGTGCAGATCGCCCTTCTTGGCCCAGGTGATGACACGGTCAACGTCCGTGCGGATGGCCTTGGCACGCGGCTGAGTGGTCTTGATGCGGTCATTGGCAAGCAGAGCGCTGGTGAGGCTCTTCTTCATGGCCTTGGTATGGCTCGCATCAGTTCCGAGCTTCATGCCATGCTTCTTGTTGTGTCTCATGGTCTTATTGCTCCTATTGAAGACGCGGCGTCTTTAAGGCTTGAGTCCGAGCCCCATGGACTCGAGCTTGTCCTTGACTTCCTCGATGGACTTGACGCCGAAGTTGCGGATGTTCAGAAGATCGTTCTCGGAGAACTCGACGAGCTGGCGGACCGAGTGGATGCCAGCACGCTTCAGGCAATTGTAGGAACGGACGGAGAGGTCCATGTCCTCAATCTTCTTGTCGAGCTCCGTATTGTCGTCTTCAGTGTTGACTGCGAAGATGGAGGTGTCCTCCTGCGGCTCTGCCTCCTCAGCCAGACCCATGAAGGCGCTCATGTGCTGGTTGATGATGTTCGCGGCCTCGACGACAGCATCGCGCGGCGTGACGGAGCCATCGGTCTCAACCTCGAGGATGAGACGGTCATAGTCCGTACGCTGGCCGACACGGCACGGCTCGACGACCTTGGCGCAGCGGCGCACCGGCGAATAGAGCGAGTCGACGTGGATGATTCCGATAGGATCATCGTCACGCTCGTTGTCCTCGCCGGAGACATAGCCACGGCCGCACCCGATGCGCATCTGCATGGTGAGGTGTGCGCCCTCGCCGAGCGTGCAGATGACATGGTCGGGATTGACGAGCTCGAACTCAGCGGGAACCTTGAAGTCGCCGCCCGTGACGGTCATGGGGCCGTCGACGGAGATGGTTGCCGTGCCCTTGTCGCCCGTGTCCATGGAGCGGAACACAAGGCCCTTCACATTCAGAACGATATCGGTGACGTCCTCATAGACGCCCTCGACAGTCGTGAACTCGTGCTGCACCCCATCGATCTGGATGGCCTCGACGGCTGCGCCCTCGAGGGAGGAGAGCAGCACGCGGCGCAGGGAGTTGCCAAGCGTATCGCCGTAGCCACGCTCGAGCGGCTCGGCGGTCACGCGTGCGACCCTGTCGTTGACCTCTTCTACCGACACATTCGGCCGGATGAATTCGGACATGTAAACCTCCAACCGTTCCTGTTACTTGGAGTAGAGCTCGACGATCAGCTGTGCGTCGATGTCAAGATCGATCTGATCGCGCGTCGGGAGCTGGAGCACGGTGCCCTGAAGCTTCTCGATGTCGACCTCAAGCCAGGAGGGAACGACCATATGCTCGGAGGAGATGAGGGACTCCTTGATCGGGAGGAGCTCCTTTGCCTTCGGAGCGACAGCGACGACGTCGCCGGCCTTGACGCGGTAGGACGGGATGTCGACACGCTTGCCGTTCACGGTGATGTGGCCGTGACGGACGGTCTGACGGGCCTCCTTGCGCGTACGGGCGAAGCCGAGACGGAACACGACATTGTCGAGACGGGTCTCAAGCAGGATCATGAGGTTGTCGCCCGTAACGCCCTCGAGCTTCTTGGCCTTGTCGTAGTATCCACGGAACTGCTTCTCGAGCACGCCGTAGATAAACTTGGCCTTCTGCTTCTCGCGGAGCTGCTGGCCGTACTCGGATTCCTGACGACGGCGCTGCTTCGGCTGACGATTAGACTTCTTGTTGATGCCCATCACAGCGGGCTCGATGCCGAGCTGGCGGCATCTCTTAAGGACAGGGGTCCTATCAACTGCCATAGCTACTGTCCTTCCTTAGTTGCGACGACGCTTGCGCGGACGGCAACCGTTGTGCGCAATGGGGGTCTTGTCCTGAATGCCCGAAACCTCCAGGCCTGCTGCCTGAAGCGAGCGGATTGCCGTCTCGCGACCAGAGCCGGGGCCCTTCACGAAGACGGTCACCTTGTGCAGACCGTGCTCCATAGCGGCCTTTGCTGCAGCCTCTGCAGCAATCTGAGCAGCGAACGGAGTGGACTTGCGGGAGCCCTTGAAGCCCACCGTGCCACCGGACTGCCAGGAGATCACGTTGCCCTGGGAGTCGGAGATGGAGACGATGGTGTTGTTGAAGGTGCTCTTGATGTGGGCCTGGCCCACGGAAATGTTCTTGCGCTCAGAGCGCTTGACGCGGACGTTGCGCACGTTCTTCTTCTGCGGCATGTCTTACTCCCTAGGCCCTCTTCTTGCCACCGATTTGACGACGCGGACCCTTGCGGGTGCGGGCGTTCGTGTGGGTACGCTGTCCATGAACAGGAAGACCCTTGCGGTGACGGAGGCCACGGTAGCAGCCAATCTCCATCAGGCGGGCGATGTCCTGCCTGCGCTCACGACGCAGGTCACCCTCGACCGTGTAGTTAGCATCGATGTAATCGCGAATCTTCGCGACTTCCTCTTCAGTGAGGTCGCGGACACGCGTGCTGGGGTCAATGCCGACCTCAGCGCAGATCTTGGTAGCGGACGTACGGCCAATGCCATAAAGATAGGTAAGTCCGATCTCGACACGCTTCTCGCGCGGGAGGTCTACACCGTTAATACGGGCCAATTTGGTGCTCCTCTCTTAGCCCTGGCGCTGCTTGTGGCGCGGGTTCTCGCAGATGACGTAAACCTTGCCATGGCGACGGATGATCTTGCACTTGTCGCACATCTTCTTTACCGAAGGACGTACCTTCATTGCAATTCCTTTCGGTTGTTCCCTTACTATGTAATCGCCCAGCCGCAGGCGTGAATTACCGGCTTACTTGTAGCGATAGGTGATCCTGCCACGTGTCAGATCGTACGGAGAAATCTCCACGACAACCTTGTCGCCTGGAAGGATGCGGATGTAGTTCATCCTAATCTTTCCGGAAATGGTGCACAGGATGTTCTTGCCATTCTCCAGCTCTACGTTGAACATGGCATTCGGGAGTGGTTCGATGACCTTGCCCTCGAGCTCGATTGCATCTTGCTTACTCAACCTGTCTACCTTCTCCTCGCACGATGTTTCCACAGTGACAGCGGCATATTATCATAGCAAAAATATCTGCTCCGCATAGAGCACAATGCAATGTCCATAAGCAGGACAAATTTTCGGAGAAAGGCCCGGGCGCATCTGCGCTCGGGCCTCTTGTTCCCGCTCTCATCGGAGCCGCTATTCGGCGTCTTCCTTCTTCTCCTCTTCGGGAGCTTCATCGGATTCGTCGATCTCGTCGACCTTGAGCTCGACGTAGTCGGCTCCGCCGAACATGGCGCACCAGGGTCCGGTCTCATCCTCGGAGAGGATGACAGGACCATCCTCCGTGATTGCGACAACGTTCTCGAAATGCGCTGCCGGCTTGCCATCACGGGTGACGACCGTCCAGCCGTTGCTGAGCGTCTTAACGCGCGGAGAGCCGAGCGTAATCATCGGCTCGATCGCGATGAACATGCCGACCTGCAGAAGCACTCCCCTGCCCGGCTTGCCCCAGTTCGGGACATTCGGATCTTCGCGCATATCGTGGCCGATGCCGTGGCCGACGTAGTCGCGGACGACGCCGTAGCCATTGGACTCGGCAAGCGTCTGCACCGCATGGCCAAGGTCTCCCAGATGGTTGCCAGGAACAGCTTCCTTGATTGCAGCCTTCAGACAGTCACGCGTGCACTCGCAGAGGCCGCGGACCTCGTCAGAGACCTCGCCGACGTAGAACGTCCAAGCATTGTCTCCCGCCCAGCTATCCACATTGGCACCGGTGTCGATGGAGATGATATCGCCCTCGCGGAGCTTCGTCGTGGGAGACGGGATGCCGTGCACGACCTGCTCGTTCACTGACGTGCAGAGCGTAGCCGGGAATCCGCCATAGCCCTTGAAGCCAGAAGTTCCGCCGTGGGCACGGATATAGGACTCGGCAGCGCGGTCAAGCTCGAGCGTCGTGACGCCCGGCTTCACCATGAGCCCAACATGGCGCAGGACCTCCTTGGAGAGCTTTCCTGCCCCTGCCTTGTAGGCTGCTATATCTTCTGCCGTCTTGATTTTCAGCATAGTCCGAGCTGTTCCTTCATATCCTTGTAGACATCGTCGACTGCCTGCTCGCCGTTCACGGTCTTCAGAAGCCCATGGCCCTTGTAGTACTCGATGAGCGGTGCCGTCTGGGTCTGGTAGACATCGAGCCTGCGCTGGATTGTCTCAGGCTTGTCGTCGTCGCGCTGGTACATCTCGCCGCCGCAACGCGGGCACACATCGACGCCAGCCGGTGCCGTATAGCCGCAGTTTTTGCAGGTACGGCGGGACGAAAGACGCTTGACGATGACATCAGGGTCGACATCGACGAGGACTGCTGCATCAAGTGCAAGACCCATGTCCTTGAGCTCGGAATCGAGGACGACAGCCTGGGCTGTATTCCTCGGGAAGCCGTCGAGGATGAAGCCCTTCTGGGCATCGTCGTCGGCGAGACGCTCCTTCACGAGATTGACGACAAGCACGTCGGGTACGAGCTGGCCCTTGTCCATGTAGGACTTGGCCTGCTTGCCGAGCTCTGTGCCGTTCTTGATGGCAGCACGGAGCAGGTCGCCCGTAGAGATGTGCGCCACTCCGTATTCAGCAACAAGACGCTGGGCCTGCGTGCCCTTGCCGGCACCGGGACCACCGAGCAGAACGATCTTCATGCGAACTCCCTTGCTCCGTAGGTTATTGAGGTCTACTTGAAGAAGCCTTCGTAGTTGTGCATCTTGAGCTGGCTCTCAAGGGAAGACAGGGCATCCATTGCCACGCCGACCATGATGAGGATGGACGTGCCGCCGAATGCCTGGATGAGAGTGTTGCTCGTAAAGGCAAAGATGATGGAAGGCACGACTGCGATGATTGCCATGAAGATGGCACCAGGCAGCGTGATGTGGTCGATCACGTTCTTGATGTAGTCGGCCGTAGCCTGTCCCGGACGGACGCCCGGAATGAAGCCGCCCTGCTTGCGCAGCTGGTCTGCAGTCTCTTCAGGATTGAAGACCATGGCCGTATAGAAGTATGCAAAGAACACGATGAGGACCACAGAGAGGATCCAATTCAGCCAGCCCGATGAGACCGCATTCGCGAACACGGACATCCAGTTGACCGTCGGGAAGAACACGGCAATCTGAGCCGGGAGGTAAAGGATTGCGGAAGCGAAGATGATGGGCACGACGCCCGCCGTATTCACCTTGATAGGCAGATACGTGGACTGGCCACCCATGACGCGGCGGCCGACGACGCGCTTGGCATACTGGACCGTGATGCGCCTCTGTCCGCGCTCGATGTAGACGATGAACGGGATGACAGCGAGAATCACGATGATCGTGATGACCGTATTGAGGACGCCCGTCGTCGAGTTCTGCACGGAGCTGATGAGCGCCGAGGGGAACCCAGCCATGATGTTGGCGAAGATGATCAGCGACATGCCGTTGCCGATGCCACGCTGTGTGATGACTTCGCCGAGCCACATGATGATGAGGGCGCCTGCAACCATCGTGAAGATTACGATGACATCCATGAGCCACACCGGCGCGCCGGCGTTGGCGAACGTTATGCCATACAGGCTGGACTGGAACAGGAACAGATAGCCGATTGCGCTGATGAGCGCAAGCACGACCGTGAGATAGCGCGTGTACTGCGTGATCCTACGCTGGCCTGCCTCGCCTTCCTTGGCCATCTCGCCGAGGGAAGGAACGACAGCCTGCATCATCTGCATGATGATCTGAGCAGTGATGTACGGCATGATGCCCAGGCTGAAGACGGAAACACGGGAAAGAGCACCGCCCGAGAAGAGGTTGAGAACAGCCAGCGCACCGGAGCCCGATGCCGCCGTTTCATAAGCGGAGAGCATCCCCTGGAAGGGGATGCCCGGTACGGGGATGTAGGCCCCGATGCGATAAAGCACGAGAATGCCAATCGTGATAAGGATCTTGTTACGCAGCTCCGCTACGCGGAACGCGTTCGCAATTCCCTTTAGCACGCTGCCTCGACCTTTCCGCCAGCTGCCTCGATCTTGGCCTGTGCAGACTTGGAGACCTTGTCTACCTTGACCGTGAGCTTCTTGGTGAGCTCGCCGTCGCCCAGGACCTTGACAGGAATGTAGTTGCGCTTGATGACGCCCTTGGCATACAGGGAGTCAGAGTCGACGGTGTCGCCGTCGTTGAACAGTGCGTCGAGGCGTGCAACGTTGACCGGTGCATACTCGACACGGTTGTGGTTGATGAAGCCGCCGAGCTTCGGGAGACGCATGGCGAGCGGCGTCTGGCCGCCCTCGAAGCCAGCGCCCTTGCCGCGGCCTGCGCGGGAGAGCTGGCCCTTGGTGCCGCGTCCCGCCGTCGTGCCGTGGCCGGAAGAATTGCCGCGGCCGATGCGCTTGCGAGACTTCTTGGAGCCCTCTGCGGGACGGAGATCGTGAAGCTGCATGTGATGACTCCTAGTTCTCTTCTACCTCAACAAGGTGCTTGACCTTGAAGATCATTCCACGAACGCTCGGGTTGTCAGGCAGCACAGACGTGTCGCCGATCTTGCGAAGGCCCATGGCATGGCACGTGGCCGTCATGTCCTTGCGCTTGGAGGCGTAGGAGCTGTGCACGAGCCTGACGGTAAGAGTCTTCTCCTCTGCCATCGTTAGTTCTCCTTCCCGGCAAACATCTCAGCGACCGTGATGCCGCGGCGCTCTGCGGTGTCGGCAGGCATCTCGAGCTGCTTGAGGCCCTCGACGGCAGCCTTGACCATGTTCAGGGCATTGGAGGTGCCGAGAGACTTGGACAGGACGTTGGTGATGCCTGCAAGCTCGAAGAGCGGACGGACGGGGCCGCCAGCGATGACGCCGGTACCCTCGATAGCAGGCTTGATCAGGACATGGCCCGCGCCATAGTAGCCCTCGACATAGTGAGGGATGGTGCCCGTCTCGGTGACGGGGACGTGGAACATGTTCTTCTTGGCATCCACGACAGCCTTGGAGATGGCCTGGGGAACCTCGGCGGACTTGCCGATGCCGAGGCCGACATTGCCCTTGCCGTCGCCCACTGCTACGAGAGCGAGCAGGGACATGCGGCGGCCACCCTTGACGGTCTTGGACACGCGGTGAATAAAGATGACGCGCTCCTGAAGATCGGATTCCTCCTGGCGCTTGCGATCACGTGGCATCTGATTCCTCCTAGAACTTCAGTCCGGCGTTGCGGGCAGCATCGGCGAGAGCCTGGACGCGCCCATGATAGATACGGCCGCCGCGGTCGAACCTGACTGCGGTGACGCCCTTCTCGAGGGCGCGCTGGCCAATGAGGTTGCCCACGAACTCGGCAGCTTCCTTGTTGGAGCCGATCTTGCCGGTAGCGCGGAACTCAGGGCTCAGCGTAGAAGCGCTGCAGATGGTCTTGCCGTCGACGTCGTCGATCACCTGTGCATAGATGTTTGCATTGGTGCGATGGACGGAGAGACGGGGACGGTCGGCGGTGCCAGTGATCTTGGAGCGGACACGACGTTCGCGGCGCTTGAGACCAGCCTTCTTCTTCTGGAACTTGTTCATTGTTGCTCCTTAGTCGTGCCATTACCTGACGGGGTAATGGTCTTGTTAGCTCACTACTTGGCTGCCTTGCCGAGCTTCCTGCGGATGTGCTCGCCTTCGTAGTGGATACCCTTGCCCTTGTATGGCTCGGGCGGACGCTTGGCGCGGACCTCTGCGGCGACCTGGCCGACCTGCTCCTTGGAGATGCCCTTCACCGTGATGTGGGTGTTGTCGGGAACCTCGAAGGAGATGTTCTCCGGACACGCATAGATGACCGGGTGTGAATAGCCGAGGGAAAGGTCGAGATCCTTGCCCTTGAGCTGTGCACGATAGCCGACGCCGGTGAGCTCGAGCTTCTTCTCGAAGCCCTCGGACACGCCGACGACCATGTTGTGGATGAGCGTGCGGGTAAGGCCCTGCTGCGCATTGGACTCGGTGGTCTCGTCGTTGCGGACGACGTGAATCTCCTCGCCCTCCTGAGAGATGGTGACGAGATCGGAGAACGTACGGTCAAGCTCGCCCTTGGGGCCCTTGACCTTGACTTCGTTGCCATTGATGGTCACGGTGACACCTGCTGGAACCGTGACAGGCTTCTTGCCGATACGGGACATTGTGTCTCCCTTCTTCTTCCTGTCGCGGACTTACCAGACGAAGCAGATGACTTCGCCGCCGATGCCGAGCTTCCTGGCATCGCGGTCGCACATCATGCCCTTGGAGGTGGAGATGACGGCAGTGCCGAGGCCACCCAGGACACGCGGAAGATCCTTGGCGGAAGAGTAGATGCGCAGGCCCGGCTTGGAAACGCTCTTGATGCCCTTGATGACGCGGGCATTGCGCTTGCCGTACTTCAGCGTGATATGGAGGGTCTTCTGAGGCTTGGTGTCCTCAACGGAATAACCCTCGATGTAGCCCTCTTCGGCGATGACGCGAGCAATCTCGACAAGCACCTTCGTCGACGGCATCGTAACCGTCGGCTTGCCTGCCGAGTTGGCGTTGCGGATACGCGTCAGCATGTCCGAAATGGGATCGGTAATCTTCATTGATCCTTCTCCTTAGTTCGTGATGAAACTGCACGGCCGGTTCACCCGAGCCCGTGGCCCGAGCGCCTCGTCGTGGTCTTCCCTCGCCTACCAGCTAGCCTTGGTGACGCCAGGAAGTTCGCCCTTGCTTGCGAGCTCGCGAAGGCACACACGGCACAGACCGAACTTGCGGTACACGGAGTGGGGACGCCCACAACGCTGGCAGCGGTTCTGAGTGCGCGTAGAGTACTTCGGCTCACGCGAAGCCTTGACGATCATCGATGTCTTAGCCACAGATCCTCCTAACTTGAGCAGCCCCGGCTCTTATCCGGGGCGCGTCTCTGAACTCAAGGGCACATCTCAGTGCCCAACGAAAATGCTACTCGGCCTTGAACGGGAAGTGGTAGGCGTCGAGAAGAGCCTTGCCCTCCTCGTCGGTTTCAGCGGTCGTGACGATGGTGATGTCCATGCCGCGGGTGTGATCGATCTTGTCGAACTCGATCTCCGGGAAGATGAGCTGCTCGGTGACGCCCATGGAGAAGTTGCCACGGCCGTCGAAGCTCTTCGGGGAGATGCCGCGGAAGTCGCGGATGCGGGGGATTGCCGTTGCGATCAGGCGATCGAGGAACTCCCACATACGGTCGCCGCGCAGGGTCACCTTGGCACCGATTGCCTGGCCCTGGCGAAGGTGGAACGTAGCGATGGACTTGCGGGCGTGCGTAATCATCGGCTGCTGGCCGGTGATGGCGCGGAGGTCAGCGACAGCGCCGTCGATTGCCTTGGCGTCCGTTGCAGCCTCGCCGACGCCCATGTTGACGACGATCTTCTCGAACTTCGGGATCATCATCGGGTTGGGGTAGTTGAACTGCTTCTGGAGAGCGTCACGCACCTCTGCGTAGTACTTCTCCTTGAGGCGCGGCACATACTTGTCTGCCATGAAGGTACTCCTTCGATCTTGGGGTTTTGAGCGTGGGGTTTCCGTCCTCACGCCTCCTGGTCCACCCAGGAGCCAGCTGCATCTCATGTCCGAGACAGAAATCCCCCCGACATAGAGACACAAATTGATATCTTACGAGTTCTTCACGAGGTTTGCCAGAAGAATCGCAGCTTATGGAGCGAATCCATAATTGGAGGCAGAAGTCTACCTCTTCACCTCATGCACAAGCTTCTCCCCTGCAAGATAGTGCGCCAGATTCTCCTTCGCACGCAGGAACACGAGCTTCCTCGTCTTCGGCAGATGCCAGAACCCTGCGACATGCGGTGTGATGAGGAGGTTCGGCACATCCCAGAGCGGACTCCCATCAGGCAGAGGCTCAGGATCCGAGACATCGATGGCCGCACCTGCCAGCGCCCCGATCTCAAGCGCTTCTTTGAGCGCTGCATAGTCGATGAGGTCTCCCCTGCCGGCATTCACGAGATAGGCGCCCCTCGGGAGTGCCGCCAGGTACTCCTCATCGACGAGCCTTTTCGTCTCAGGCGTGCTTGGCAGAAAGGATGCCACGACCTGGGAGGAAGGCAGTGCCTCCATGAGTGCATCTCTGCCCGCTATGGTATGGGCAAACGCTGCCCGGTACGAATCCGAAAGCTCGGTTGGCACGTGGCTCCTGTAGGCAGTGCAGGTAGCCCCCATGGCAGTGCAGAGCCGAGCGAAGTGCTCGCCAATATCTCCTGCACCCATAACAAGGACAGAGGCACCATCAAGCGTCGACACATTCCCCTCTTCGCCCCACACATGCGCCCTCTGGTCATCCTCATACCGATAGAGCTTCTTCATGAGCGAGAGCAGAAGCGCAAAGGAGTGCTCGGCCACTGCAGGGCCGTAGCAGCCCACCGAGTTCGAGATGCGCACATCCTCCCCCAGCACGCCTGTCTTCACGTAGGCATCGGCACCGGCACTTCCGAGCTGGATCCACTTGAGACGTGCTGCGCCCAAAAGACGCGCTGCGGGCACATTGCCGATGATGATGTCCGCAGCGGCAATCTCCTCATCCGTGAGCTCGAATTCAGGCGTCGTTGCAATGCGCTCAGGATCTTTGACCAGCGCCTTGAACATGAAGGTGGCCTGAGGTGCTGTCTCTTTGAGCTCTTGTGCTTCCTCTTCGCTTACTGGCAGCACGACCAGGATACGCATATCGGACATAGGTGGCCCTTTCTCTCGATGAATCCACTCTAGCGCCGCCTGAGCCCTCTGCCTATAAGAAAAGCGCCCCGAACCGTATGGCTCGGAGCGCTTGGGCGTGCTCTGGAAGCAGGCTTAGAACTGTGCGCCGCACTTCTTGCAGACGCGAACCTTCTTGCCCTCGTCGTTCTTGGCATGGCCAACGCGGGTCGGCTTGCCGCAGGACGGGCAGATAAGCATGACGTTGGAAACGTCGATCTTTGCCTCGCGGGTCACGAAGCCGCCGTTCTGGCCCTGAGCGTCAGGACGCTGAGCCTTCTTGACGAGAGCGACGCCCTCGACGACGACCTTGCGGTCAGAGGGGAACGCGCGCAGGACTTCGCCCTGCTTGCCGCGGTCCTTGCCAGAGATGATCTGGACCTGATCGCCCTTCTTCACATTCATCTTTGCCATGACTAATCGTCTCCTTACAGCGTCTCAGGTGCGAGCGAGACGATCTTCATGTACTTGCGATCGCGGAGCTCACGCGCAACCGGCCCGAAGATACGGGTGCCCACGGGGGTGCCGTCCTTCTGGACCAGGACGCAGGCGTTCTGATCGAATTTGATGTAGCTGCCGTCCTTGCGACGCGTCTCCTTGACGGTGCGGACAACAACGCAGGTGACGATGTCACCCTTCTTCACGTTGCCACCGGGCGTGGCCTCCTGCACGGCGGCCTTGATGATGTCGCCGATGCCTGCGTAACGACGCTTGGAGCCGCCCATGACCTTGATGCACTTGACTCGACGTGCGCCGGAGTTGTCGGCGACGTTGAGCATGGTCTCCATCTGAATCATGAATGTTCCTCCGAACATAGACCCCGCCAGAGGTGCGTCCACACGTGCAGCGCACGTGACGGGGATGTCTTATACCAGAAAACTTACTTGGCGCGCTCCACGATCTCCACGACACGCCAGCGCTTGGTCTTGCTCAGGGGGCGGGTCTCCATGACGCGGACGGTGTCGCCGAGGCCGCACTCGTTCTTCTCGTCGTGGCAGTGAAGCTTCTTCTTGATGGTCATCATCTTGCCGTACTTCGGATGACGCTTCCTGTACGTCATCTCGACAGCAACCGTCTTGTCGCCAGAGATAGCGCAGACGACGCCGGTACGGACCTTGCGAGAGTTCCTCTCTTCGGTATCAGCCATTTGTATCTCCTACGATCTAGTTCTCGGCTGCAGTCTTTGCGGCTGCGAGCTCGCGTGCACGCATCTCGGTAAGGATGCGGGCAATGTCACGCTTGACGGTCGTCACGCGTGCCGTGTTGTCCAGCTGGCTCGTTGCCATCTGGAAACGGAGGTTGAAGAGCTCGGCACGAGCGTCTTCGAGCTTCTTCTGGAGCTCTTCGTCGGAAAGTGCGCGGACTTCACTCGGCTTCATGTTCTACTCCTCCCCGCGCTTGACGATCTTGGTCTTGATAGGAAGCTTGTGCTGCGCAAGACGCAGAGCCTCCTTGGCGGTTGCCTCGTCGACGTCGCCGATCTCGAACATGATGCGGCCAGGCTTGACGACAGCGACCCACTCTTCCGGGTTGCCCTTGCCGGAACCCATTCGGGCCTCGGCCGGGTGCTTGGTAATCGGCTTGTCCGGGAAGATGGTGATCCAGATGCGGCCGCCACGCTTCATATGACGCGTGATGGCGACACGGGCAGCCTCGATCTGGCGGTTGGTGATCCAGTGACGCTCGAGGGACACGAGACCCCACTCGCCGTTGTAGATCTTGGTGTTGCCCTTGGCCTGGCCCTTCATGGAGCCACGCTGAACCTTGCGGTGAAGAACACGCTTAGGAGCCAGCATTAGTTGCCCCTCCTCTCGTTATTGCGGCGGCGCGGACGCGACGGGCCCTCGAGTGCCGGGTTGGGCACAGGCTGTCCCGGAAGCTTCTCGCCGAGGTAGATCCATACCTTGATGCCGCAGGCACCCATGGAGGTGCGGGCAGTGGCCTCGCCGAAGTCGATCTTGGCGCGAAGCGTGTGCAGAGGCACGCGGCCCTCGCGGTACCACTCGCGGCGGCCCATCTCTGCACCGTTCAAACGGCCAGAGCACTGGATACGGATGCCCTTTGCGCCGGCCTTGCGGGCAGACTGGACTGCCTTGCGCATGGCACGACGGAAGGCGACACGGCCCTCGAGCTGCTCAGCGATGGACTGGGCAACGAGCGTGGCGTCAAGCTCCGGACGCTTGATCTCGACGACGTCGACAGAGATCTGGCCCTTGGAGACGCCAGCGACCTTCTCGAGCTCGGTGCGGAGGGCGTCGATCTCAGAGCCCTTCTTGCCGATCACGATGCCCGGACGGGCGGTGTAGATAATGACCTTGACCTTGTCGCCAGCACGCTCAATCTCGACGCGGGACAGGGCTGCGCGCTCAAGCTTCTTCTCGAGGAACTTGCGAATCTTGAGGTCGTTGCCAAGCTTGGTGGAGTAATCCTTGCCAGCGTACCAACGGGAACGCCAGTTCTCGGTGATGCCGAGGCGGAAACCAGTAGGCTGTACTTTCTGGCCCATCCCTTACGCCTCCTTTCGAGGAGCGACAACAATGGTGATGTGGCTCGTGCGCTTGTTGATGCGGGACGCAGAGCCCTTTGCACGCGGACGGATGCGCTTCAGCGTCGGGCCTTCATCGACGTAGGCCTCGGCGATGTAGAGGTTGTTCGCGCGGAGGTTGTTGTTGTTCTCGGCGTTCGCGACGGCAGAGCGCAGGACCTTCTCGACGGGCACTGCAGCTGCAACCTCGGCGAACTGGAGAAGCTCCAGAGCCTGGGACACGGACTTGTTGCGAATCTGGTCGACGACCAGACGAACCTTGCGAGGAGCCATGCGCACGTACTTTGCAGTAGCGGAGACGCCGTTCTCGACTTCAATACGCTTCATTTAGTCGTGACCTCCTTATGCTTCCTTGTGGCCACGGAAGGTGCGGGTCGGAGAGAACTCTCCGAGCTTGTGGCCGACCATGGACTCGGTGATGAATACGGGGACGTGCTGACGACCGTTGTGGACAGCGATCGTGTGTCCGACCATCTCAGGATAGATGGTGCTGGAACGGCTCCAGGTCTTGATGACCTCCTTGTCGCCAGACTCGTTCATCTTGGTGACACGCTCGAGGAGGCGAGTCTCCACGTACGGGCCCTTCTTGAGACTTCTGCTCATTGTTTCAACTCCTGTTCGCGGTCTAGTTGGTCTTGCGACGACGGATGATCATGTGGTTCGAAGCCTTCTTCGGGTCACGCGTCTTGTAGCCCTTCGTCGGCTTGCCCCACGGCGTCACAGACGGACGGCCGGAGGTGTGGTTCTTGCCCTCGCCGCCGCCATGCGGGTGATCGACAGGGTTCATGACCGTACCACGAACGGTCGGACGGACGCCACGCCAGCGCTGGCGGCCAGCCTTGCCGATGACGATGTTGGAGTGTTCGGCATTGCCGACCTCGCCGATCGTTGCACGGCAGGTGAGGAGCACGCGGCGCATCTCGGAGGACGGCATGCGCAGGATTGCGTACTTGCCCTCCTTGCCCATGAGCTGGACGGAGGTGCCTGCGGAACGGGCGATTGCTGCACCCTTGCCCGGCTGGAACTCGATAGCGTGGATCAGCGTACCGACAGGAATCTCGGACAGCGGCATTGCGTTGCCCGGCTTGATGTCGATGTCCTTCTCGCCGGAGACGACGACGTCGCCGACCTGAAGGCCCTTCGGGGCCAGGATGTAGGCCTTTGCGCCATCAGCATAGTGGAGAAGAGCGATGCGGGAGGTGCGGTTCGGATCGTACTCGATCGTAGCGACCTTGGCCGGGACGTTGTCCTTCTGGCGCTTGAAGTCGATGATACGGTAACGACGCTTGTTGCCGCCGCCCTGGTGACGGGTGGTGATGCGGCCATAGTTGTTGCGTCCTGCCTTCTTCGGCAGCGGCGCGAGGAGCGACTTCTCGGGCTTGGAGGCGGTAATCTCCTTGTAGTCATATACCGTCTGGAAGCGCCTGCCTGCGCTCGTGGGCTTTAGATGCCTAACAGCCATTGCTTTCCCTTCTTGTCCGTTGGCCATCGTGTTCAGGGATATGAGGCTCATGCCTCGGGACGCGATGACGCCGGATTACCACGGTACCGCGCGTATCCTACATGCACGGCACCCGAACTGAGCCCCCGCTTGCGCGGGGGCAGAGATACCTACTCTTCGGCAGCTGCCTTCTGAGCGAAGACCTCGATGGACTCACCCTCGGCGAGCGTGACGATGGCCTTCTTCCACGTGCGGGTCTTGCCTGCGACATAGCGGACGCGCTTCGTCTTCGGCTTCACCCACATGGTGTTGACCTTCACGACATGGACGTTGAAGAGCTTCTCGACAGCGTCGGCAATCTCCTCCTTCGGTGCCTTGGCAGCAACCTCGAAGGTGTACTTGCCCTGCTCCATGAAGTCAAAGGAACGCTCGGTGACGACCGGGCGGATGATCACGTTGTACTTGGAGTTCATTTACGCGAGCACCTCCTCGAAGTACTTCGCGACAGCAACCGGCATGACCAGTGCGCCATTGTCGATCAGGTACTCCGTGTTGGCCTCGGACTGACCGATCACGAGGACATTGGGGAGGTTGCGAAGCGAGAGGTAGCTCGTGACATCCTCGTCGTCGACGACGACGGTCACACGCTTGCCGTCAAGGCCGAGAGCCTTGATCATGGCAGCTGCAGCCTTCGTGGAAGGCTTCTCGAATGCAACGTTGTCCAGAAGGACGAGCTCGGAATCAGCGAGCTTGCCGGAGAGGACGGAGCGCATTGCGAGCTTGACTTCCTTCTTGTTCGCGCGGCGTGCATGGCTGTGGGGCGTCGGTCCGAAGACAACGCCGCCGCCGACCATCTGAGGAGCGCGGATGGTGCCCTGGCGAGCACGGCCCGTGCCCTTCTGGCGGAACGGCTTGACGCCGCCGCCGGAAACGGCTGCGCGGTTCTTGGTGGAGTGGGTGCCCTGGCGACGGCTTGCAGCCTGGACAGTCACGACCTTGTGCACGACAGGGATGTTGGGCTCGATGCCGTAGATGGCATCAGCCAGCTCTGCGGTAGAGACCGTTTCACCTGCCATATTCTTTACATCGATGCTGGACATTTGTCCTCCTTGTTAGCCTAAAGCTGTGCTGTGTGGCCTTAAGCCATGCGGATAGATACGATAGCGTCCTTGCCGCCGGGGACAGCGCCCTTAACGAGCATGAGGTTCTGCTCTGCGTCGACGCGCACGAGCTTGAGGTTCTTCACCGTCACGCGCTCATCGCCCATGTGGCCTGCCATGTGGAGGCCCTTGCGGACACGGGCAGGATAGGCGCACTGGCCGATGGAGCCCGGCTCGCGCTGGTTGCGGGAACCATGAGCCATAGGACCGCGAGAGAAGTTCCAGCGCTTGACCGTGCCCTGGAAGCCCTTGCCCTTGGAGGTGCCGGTGACGTCGACTGCCTTCACGTCTGCGAAGGCCTCGACAGTGACCTTGTCGCCGCAGCTGTACTGAGAAGCATCATCGACGCGGACCTCGCGCAGATACTTCATCGGCTCGACGCCGGCCTTGGCAAAGTGACCAGCCATAGGCTTGTTCACGTGCTTCGGCTTGAGCGCACCAAAGCCGATCTGAACGGCCTCGTAGCCGTCCGTCTCCTTGGTCTTCACCTGTGAGACGGTGCAGGGGCCTGCCAGGATGACGGTGACAGGGACGAAGTTGTCGTCCTCGTCGAAGATCTGCGTCATCCCCAGCTTGCGGCCGAGAATAGTGCTGACCATACTCAATCCTTACCTTCGGTGGTCATGGGACCCAGTGGACACTCGTATGCCCTCCCCCAGCGGACCACATCCTGTGATGTGCGTCTTTCTGGGCAATCGGCGCATGCGCATAGATGCCCCCGAAAGACAGCTTTATTACTTTACACTCATATGTCTGGTTTCACAATATCTTCTCAATGTTTTTCAGCCCATCTGCCTGCGGCTTTGTTTTCCACGTTGCCGGGCGTTCCCTAGACACGAAGGCCACGTTCTGCAAGCTATTTGGATGCCCTGTCTGAGCTCCTTGAGAGAAGAAAAGCTCCCCTGCCGAAGCAGAGGAGCCTTAAATGCACTATCGGGAGACCTTAGAGCTTGATCTCGATATCGACGCCTGCGGGGAGGTCGAGACGCATGAGCGAGTCGACGGTCGAGGACGTGGGGTCGAGGATGTCGATGAGGCGCTTGTGAGTGCGCATCTCGAACTGCTCGCGGGAATCCTTGTCCTTGTGCGGCGAACGGATGACCGTATAGAGGGAACGCTCGGTGGGCAGGGGGATGGGGCCGGAAACACGGGCGCCCGTCTTCTGTGCAGTGTCCACGATGAGCTTCGAGGACTGATCAACTACCTCGTGATCATAGCCCTTGAGGCGGATCCTGATCTTCTGGTTTGACACGGTGGTACCTCCATTTAGAGCGAAGACGCTCGAGCTTGTAATTACTCAGACTTTCCGGCGTTCTTGGCAACGATCTCGTCCTTGATGTTCTTCGGGACGGCCTCGTAGCTGTCGAACTGCATGGTGTAGCTTGCACGGCCCTGCGTCTGGGAGCGAAGGTCGGTAGCATAGCCGAACATCTCGGCCAGGGGCACCTTGGCGCGGATGACCTTGGTGTTGGAGCGATCCTCCATGCCCTCGATCTTGCCTCGGCGGCTGGAGAGGTTGCCCATGACGTCGCCCATGTACTGCTCGGGCGTCTCGACGTCGACGCGCTCGATCGGCTCGAGAAGAACAGGATCGGACTCCTGAAGGGCCTTCTTGATGGCCATGGAGCCTGCAATCTTGAATGCAGCCTCGGAGGAGTCGACCTCGTGGTAGGAGCCATCGACGAGGGTGACCTTGATGTCCTCGACCGGGTAGCCGGCGATGACGCCAGACTGGAGCGCCTCCTGGATGCCCTTGTCGACAGACGGGATGTACTCCTTGGGGATGGAGCCACCGACGGTAGCGTCGATGAACTCGTAGCCCTTGCCCTCCTCGTTCGGCTCCATGTCGATGATTGCGTCACCGTACTGGCCACGGCCACCGGACTGGCGGACGAACTTGCCCTGGACATGCTTCACAGCGTGGCCAGCGGTCTCACGGTAGGCAACCTGCGGCTTGCCCACGTTGCAGTCGACGTGGAACTCACGGCGCAGACGGTCGATAATGATCTCGAGGTGCAGCTCGCCCATACCGGCGATGATGGTCTGGCCGGTCTCGTGGTCGGTGTGGACCTGGAAGGTCGGGTCCTCCTCAGCGAGCTTGGCGAGGCCCACAGACATCTTCTCCTGCTCAGCCTTGGACTTCGGCTCGACAGCGACGTCGATGACGGGCTTTGCGAACTCGATGGACTCGAGCACGATGGGGTGATTCTCGTCGCAGAGGGTGTTGCCGGTCGTCGTGTTCTTGAGGCCGACGCATGCAACGATGTCGCCTGCAGAGCATGCCTCACGGTCGACACGGTCGTTTGCATTCATCTCGAGGATGCGGCCGAGGCGCTCGCGCGTGTCCTTGTTCACGTTGTAGACGTAGGAGCCTGCCTCTTCGTGACCAGAGTAGACGCGGATGTAGGTGAGCTTGCCGACGTAGGGGTCGGTCATGATCTTGAAGGCGAGAGCTGCGAACGGCTCGTTGACGTCAGCCTTGCGGGAGATCGTCTCGCCCGTGTTGGGATCGGTGCCCTTGGTAGGCGGAATGTCAAGCGGGGACGGCAGGTAGTCGCAGATTGCGTCAAGAAGCTCCTGGATGCCCTTGTTCTTGTAGGCAGAGCCCACGAAGACGAGGTTGATCTTGTTGGCAATGACGCCCTTGCGCAGGGCAGCCTTTACCTCGTCGACCGTCGGAGTCTCGTCCTCGAGAATCTTCTCCATGAGGTCGTCGTCGAAGTTGGCGGCCTGCTCGAGAAGCTCATCGTGCTTCTCCTGTGCCTGCTCCTTGAACTCGTCAGGAATCTCGTCCATGACCTCAGGGTAGATCATGCCCTTGGCATCTTCCTTGAAGTCCCATGCCTCCATGGTGACGAGGTCAATGAGGCCCCAGAAGTTAGCCTCTGCGCCCATCGGAATCTGGGCTGCGACAGCGTTGGCGCCCAGACGGTCCTTCATCGTGTCGATGGCGTGCCAGAAGTCAGAGCCGACACGGTCATACTTGTTGATGAAGGCGATGCGCGGGACGTTGTAGTTGTGGGCCTGGCGCCAGACCGTCTCGGACTGGGGCTGGACGCCTGCAACAGCATCGAAGACAGCGACAGCGCCGTCGAGGACGCGCAGGGAACGCTCGACCTCAGCCGTGAAGTCGACATGGCCAGGGGTGTCGATGATCTGGATGACATGGTCCTTCCAGAAGCACGTCGTAGCTGCGGACGTAATGGTAACGCCGCGCTCCTGCTCCTGAACCATCCAGTCCATCGTTGCTGCGCCGTCGTGGACCTCGCCGATCTTGTGGGTCTTGCCGGTGTAGTAGAGGATGCGCTCCGTGGTCGTGGTCTTGCCTGCATCGATATGGGCCATGATGCCGATATTGCGCAGGCTATGAAGGTCATACTTTGGCTTTGCCATATTCTGCTCCTCAGATCCCGACTAGTAGCGGTAGTGAGAGAAGGCGCGGTTGGCCTCTGCCATCTTGTAGAGGTCCTCGCGACGCTTCACGGATGCGCCGACGCCGTTGGAGGCATCGAGAATCTCGGAGGCAAGGCGCTCGGCCATCGTCTTCTCCTTGCGGGCACGGGAGAAGTTCACGAGCCAGCGGATAGCCAGCGTCGTAGCACGACGGGAGTTGACCTCCATAGGAACCTGATAGGTTGCGCCACCGACACGACGGGGCTTGACCTCGAGGGTCGGGCGGATGTTGTCCATGGCCTTCTTGAAGACGGTCAGGGCATCCTCGCCGCTCTTCTCTGCGACGATATCGAAGGCACCATAGACGATGCGCTCTGCGGTCGACTTCTTGCCGTCAAGAAGGACCTTGTTGATAAGCTGGGTGACCAGACGGTTGTTGTACTTTGCATCCGGCTGGACCTCGCGGCGGACTGCTGCTGCACGACGCGGCATGTTATATCTCCTCTAAGCTAGCGGTTGAAACTCGAAAGCGGCTGCTACTCCTTGGGGCGCTTTGCGCCGTAGCGGGAACGAGCCTTCTTGCGGTTCTGGACAGCAGCGCAGTCGTAGGCGCCACGGACAATCTTGTAGCGGACACCAGGAAGGTCGCGGACACGGCCGCCACGGATCAGGACGATGGAGTGCTCCTGAAGGTTGTGGCCCTCGCCCGGAATGTAGGCAGTGACCTCGATGCCGTTGACGAGACGGACACGGGCAACCTTGCGGAGTGCCGAGTTCGGCTTCTTCGGCGTCGTGGTGAAGACGCGCGTGCAGACGCCACGCTTCTGGGGGTTGTGCTGCAGAGCAGCGTTCTTGGACTTGGCCTTGACGCTCACGCGGCCCTGGCGAACGAGCTGATTAATAGTAGGCAAAGCTCTTCTCCTTTTTGCTACTGGTACAACGTACGCTTATGCTACAGACGACGCAGCACGACATCGCCGGAATAGGCGCAAGCAGATACTTTACGACCCGCCACCCCAGTTGTCAAAACACCACGCCACCGGGCGTATCCTTATTCCATGACAGCCACATATATTTCATGGAAATGTCTCCAAAACAAGGGTCCGGCCCCGCCGAAGCGAAGCCGGACCCTGTTTCAGAACCTGTTTTCAGGACTTACTTGTCGTCGTCCTCGTTGTTCACGACCTGGCTCAAGAGATCGTCCAGGGACGTGAGGTCCTCGTTGATGACGCCGTCCTTCTCGTTCTCTTCCTTCGTTGCCTCGGTCGGCGCACCGATGAGCTCGTCGTCGTAGGTATGCGTGGAAGGAGCAGCGGTGCCGAGCATGATGTCGGAATCGGCATCAGGCGAGAACACCATGTTGAGGAGCTGCGAGAGATCCTCGGAGTCCGCCTCGTCCTCATCCGGCTCGAGCACGTAGAGAAGGCCCCTCGCCTCGAGGCCATCACGAAGCTCCTCGATGGCCTTGGCACCGATGCCGTCGATGCGCAGCAGGTCATCCTCGGTCTTGCCGATGAGGTCGCCAACCGTCTCGATGCCCTCCTCGCTGAACTTGTTCGTCCAGCGCTGGGACACGCCGAGGTCGTCGAAGAGGTAGAGCTTGGCATCCTCGGAAGAGAGGGTGCGGCCGTTCTTCGAGTAGACAGATCCGCCGTAGCCGTAATCGTCGCCGACCCAGTCGAGCTGCTTCGGAAGCTGGTCCTCGATGGACTTGAGCTCCTCAGGTGCCCAGTCAGGCAGGGACTTTGCGGTCGGGCTCGTCGGGCCATCGATCTTCTGGCCGTGGTAGGTGAGCTCGACGTCGCTGTAGGCGGAAAGGCCGGTGCCGGCAGGAATCTTCTTGCCGACAATGACGTTGGACTTGAGGTCCAGAAGGTGGTCAACATCGCCCTTGATGGCAGCCTCGGTGAGGACGCCAGCGGTGCGGATGAAGGATGCGCTCGAGAGCCAGGAGTCGATGGAGCTTGCCACCTTGAGGGTGCCCAGGATGACCGGCTCTGCCTCAGGCGGCGTGCCGCCTGCAAGCGTGATGTTCCTGACCGTATCAGCAAAGACGTAGCGGTCCACGTACTGGCCGAGCAGGTAGGTCGAGTCGCCCGGGTTCGTGACCTGGACACGGCGCAGCATCTGGCGTGCGATGACCTCGATGTGCTTGTCGTTCAGGTCGACGCCCTGGGAGGTGTAGACCTCCTTGACGGAGTTGACAAACGTGTGCATCGTCGACTCGATATCCGTGAGCTGGCGGAGCTTGCGGAAGTTGACGAAGCCGCGGGTCAGCTGGTCGCCGGCGCGGACCTCGCAGCCATCCTCCACCTCAGGCATGAAGCGGACAGATGCCGGGATGCGCTTCTCGGAGAGGACGCGGGTCGTGTCGTCCGGATCGACGATCTGGACGAGATACTCGGTCCCCTCAGGAGTGATCTTGAGGATGCCGGAGACGGAGGCAAGGTCAGCCTCGCGGCCGAGGATCTTCTCGTTGATGTTGCCGACAACGTCGAACATGCGGGCAACGGTCGGGAGACCCTGCGTGATGTCGTCTGCGCCTGCAACGCCGCCAGAGTGAATCGTACGCATCGTCAGCTGGGTGCCCGGCTCGCCGATGGACTGTGCAGCGATGACGCCGACAGCCGTGCCGATGTTGACCGGACGGCGGGTCGAAAGATCCCAGCCGTAGCACTTCTGGCAGACGCCGTACTTCGACTTGCAGGTCAGAAGCGCCCTGAGCTCGACCTTCTTGAGCTTGTGGTCAGCAAGCTTCTGGAGGTCGGCAGCAGACTCGATGTAGTCGCCTGCAGCCATGAGGACCTCGCCGGTCTCAGGATCGACGACGTCGTGCAGCGTGCAGCGACCGATGAGGTCGGTGTTGAGCGTCGTGGTGCCCGGCAGGTAGATGTTGTAGTGCACTGCCTCGTCGGTGCCGCAGTCCTCCTCGCGGACGATGACATCCTGGGCGACGTCGACAAGACGGCGGGTAAGGTAGCCGGAGTCGGACGTGTGGGATGCCGTGTCGACGAGGCCCTTGCGGGCGCCGTACGTGGAGATGAAGTACTCGAGGGGCTCGAGGCCTTCACGGAAGTTCGATTTGATCGGGAGGTCGATCGTGTCGCCGGACATATCGGCCATGAGGCCACGCATGCCGGCGAGCTGGCGAAGCTGCGTCTTGGAACCACGGGCGCCGGAGTCAGCCATCATGTAGATCGGGTTGTCCTCGCTGAAGCCCGAAAGCATCTTCGAGCCGAGGGCTTCGGTGCCCTCGGTCCAGGCATTGACGACCTCGACGTGGCGCTCCTGCTCCGTGAGGAAGCCATCCTCGTAGTTCTCGTTGATCTCGTCGACCTTGGCCTGCGCCTCATCGAGCATGGACTGCTTCTCCGGCGGGATGACAGCATCCCAGACGGAGACGGTCAGGCCTGCGCGCGTGGCATAGTGGAAGCCCGTTGCCTTGATTGCGTCGAGAATCGGCTCGACCTCGGCCGTGCTGTAGCGGTCGCAGCACTCGTTGACGAGCTTGCCGATATCGCTCTTCACCATCTTGTAGTTGATGAAGGGGACGTCAGCAGGCAGGCACTGGTGGTTGAAGATGATGCGGCCGGTCGTGGTCTCGAAGTGGACAGGGCCGTCGGTGACGTCGAAGTCCTGGACCTCCTTCTGGGACAGCTTGACGCGGAAGAGGCGCCTGCCATCCTCGATGACATTGGCATCCTTCGGGTACACGCGGACCGTGACCTTTGCCTGCATGTCGAGGTCAACATCGTTCTCGATCGTGTTCACGGCATCGTCGAAGTCAGCGTAGACCGCGCCCTCGCCGGACACGCCGTCCTTCTCCGTCGTCAGATAGTAGACGCCGAAGACCATATCCTGCGAAGGAACCATGAGGACCTTGCCGGATGCAGGAGAGCGCAGGTTGTTGGCAGAGAGCATGAGGACGCGAGCCTCGGTCTGGGCCTCGGTCGAGAGCGGCACATGCACGGACATCTGGTCGCCGTCGAAGTCTGCGTTGAACGGCGCGCAGACAAGCGGGTGCAGATGTATTGCCTTGCCCTCGACGAGCACCGGCTCGAAGGCCTGGATGGACAGGCGGTGAAGCGTAGGTGCACGGTTCAGGAGCACGAGGCGGTCCTTGATGACCTCATCGAGCACGTCCCAGACAGCCGGAAGCGAGCGGTCGATGGCACGCTTTGCGCCCTTGATGTTCTCGACCTTGCCGAGCTCGACAAGACGGCGCATGACGAAGGGGCGGAAGAGCTCCAAGGCCATGGTCTTCGGAAGGCCGCACTGGTGAAGCTTGAGCTGCGGGTCGACGACGATGACGGAACGGCCAGAGTAGTCGACACGCTTGCCGAGGAGGTTCTGGCGGAAGCGGCCCTGCTTGCCCTTGAGGGACTCTGCGAGGGACTTGAGTGCACGTCCTCCCCTGCCCGTGACAGGACGGCCACGACGGCCGTTGTCGAAGAGGGCATCCACGGCCTCCTGGAGCATGCGCTTCTCGTTGTTGACGATGATGTCAGGGGCATCGAGAGAGAGCAGCCTCTTGAGACGGTTGTTGCGGTTGATGACGCGGCGATAGAGATCGTTCAGGTCGGATGCTGCGAAGCGGCCGCCATCGAGCTGGACCATAGGACGAAGATCGGGCGGGATGACCGGGATGACATCCAGGATCATGTCTGCAGGATCGTTTCCGCCCTTGAGGAACGAGTCGACGATCTCGAGGCGCTTGACAGCCTTGTCGCGCTTCTGCTTCTGGGACTCCTCGTTTGACACGATGGCGCGGAGCTCCTCGGCCTCCTTCTCGAGGTCGATGCCACGCAGGAGCTCACGGATGGCCTCTGCGCCCATGCCGCCCTTGAAGTAGATGGAGTAGTAGCGCTTCATCTCGGAGAAGAGTGCCTCGTCAGCGATGAGCTGGCGCTTCTCGAGCTGCATGAACTGGTCGAAGGCCTCCTGGCGAAGCTGCTTCTCTTCGGCATACTCTGCCTCGAGATCGGCAACCTCGGCGCGGATCTCGTCGTCGGAGAGCGGCTCGACGCCGTCGAACTCCGAGCCCTCTTCCTGGCCGGCTGCCTGCGCGCGGACGCGCTGGATCTGGTCGTCGCGCTCGGCATCGAGCTCTTCGAGGTCGGCTGCAAGCTCTTCCTTGAGGTCTGCTGCGTCAGCATCGCGGGCCTCCGTGTCCACATCGGTGATGATGTAGGACGCGAAGTAGAGAACCTTCTCGAGGTCCTTGCTCTTGATGTCGAGCAGGCGGGACAGCGGGAACGTAGCCGGGCTCTTGAAGTACCAGATGTGGGAGACAGGAGCGGCAAGCTCGATGTGGCCCATGCGCTCGCGCCTCACCTTGGCGCTCGTCACCTCGACGCCGCAGCGCTCGCAGATGATGCCCTTGAAGCGGATGCCCTTGTACTTGCCGCAGGAGCACTCCCAGTCCTTCACAGGACCGAAGATCTTCTCGCAGAACAGGCCGTCCTTCTCAGGCTTCAGTGTGCGGTAGTTGATGGTCTCCGGCTTCTTGACTTCGCCGTGCGACCAGCTGCGGATGGTGTCTGCGGAAGCGAGGGAGATCTTGATTGCGTCGAAATCTGTGGTATCGAATTCTGCCACCGTTACTCCTTCTCGTTCAACGAATTGCCAATGAGGGCCTCATGGCCGGACTTGGCGGATCCGGAGATGCCACCGATGAGCTCGTCTGCATCTGCCGACGCAAACACATCTGCCGGGTTGGCTGCCTTTGCGGCTGCCTTGTCCTTGGCCTGCGTGTCGCGCTTCTTGTAGGAGATCGGCTCCATGTTGAGTGCCAGGGAGCGGACTTCCTTGACGAGGACCTTGAACGACTCCGGGATGCCAGCGTTCGGGACGTTCTCGCCCTTCACGATGGCCTCGTAGGCCTTGACGCGGCCGTTCGTGTCGTCGGACTTGATCGTCATCATCTCGTGCAGGACGGAGGCGGCACCGTATGCATACAGTGCCCAGACTTCCATCTCGCCGAAGCGCTGGCCGCCGAACTGCGCCTTGCCGCCGAGCGGCTGCTGGGTGACGAGCGAGTACGGGCCGGTTGCACGGGCGTGGATCTTGTCGTCGACCATGTGGCCGAGCTTCAGGATGTAGGAGACGCCGACCGTGATCGGGCTCTTGAACGGCTCGCCGGTGCGGCCGTCGTAGAGCGTCGTCTTGCCGCGCTCGTTGAGCTGCGGGACGAACTCGCTCATCATGTGCTCGCCGTAGTCGACCTTCGCCTTGTTCATCATGTTGATGTTCGTGCGGCGAATGACCTCAGCGACCTCCTTGTCCGTTGCGCCATCGAGGACCGGCGTAGCGACATAGGTCGGGCCCGGCACGTAGCGGTCGGAATCAGCAGACTCCTGATCCCAGCCGTGTGCAGCGCCCCAGCCGAGGTGGCACTCGAGGAGCTGGCCGACGTTCATACGGGACGGAACGCCGAGCGGGTCGAGCAGGACATCGATAGGCGTGCCGTCAGCCATGTATGGCATGTCCTCGATCGGCAGGACCTTGCAGACGACACCCTTGTTGCCGTGACGTCCGGAGATCTTGTCGCCCTGCTGGATCTTGCGGCGCTGCGCGACGAAGACACGCACGAGCTCGTTGACTCCAGGCGGCAGATCGTCGCCTGCTTCACGGCTGAAGCGCACCACGTCGACGACTCGTCCATAGGCGCCGTGAGGCATCTTGAGGGACGTATCGCGCACGTCGTGGGCCTTTGCACCGAAGATGGCACGAAGGAGCCTCTCCTCGGCCGTGAGGGCCGTCTCGCCCTTCGGCGTGACCTTGCCAACCAGGATGTCGCCTGGGCCGACCTCGGCGCCGATGCGGATGATGCCATCCTCGTCGAGGTTGGCAAGCATGTCCTCCGAGAGGTTCGGGATCTCGCGCGTGATCTCCTCAGGACCGAGCTTCGTATCGCGGGCATCGATCTCGTGGCGGGAGATGTTGACGGAGGTCAGGAGGTCCTGCTGGACGACACGGTCGGAGACGATGATGCCATCCTCGTAGTTGTAGCCTTCCCACGGCATGTAGGCCACGGTGAGGTTCGTGCCAAGTGCAAGCTCGGACTCGTCGACGGAAGGACCATCAGCGAGAGGCTCGCCCTCGATCACGTGGTCGCCCACATGGACGATAGGACGGTGGTTGATGCACGTGGACTGGTTGGAGCGCTGGTACTTCGGAAGGTCGTAGCGCTCGTCGCCGTTTGCGGTCCTCACGACGATGTGGGCTGCGTCGACCTCGACGACGTCTCCCTCATGCTCGGCGCAGATGAGCTCGCCGGAGTCGAGGGCAGCACGGAACTCCATGCCGGTGCCGACGAACGGTGCATGCGCACGGATCAGAGGCACAGCCTGACGCTGCATGTTTGCACCCATGAGGGTACGCTTTGCGTCGTCGTGCTCGAGGAACGGAATGAGGTTTGCTGCGACGGAGAGCAGCTGGCGCGGAGACACGTCCATGTAGTCGACATCGGCGACGTCGACCTCAGCAGGTGCGCCGAAGGAGCCGTCGAAGTCGCGTGTACGGGCAACGACACGCTCAGGCTCGACAAGCTCGCCGGTCTTCGGGTCGGTGACGACGAAGCGGCGGGTCTTGGGGTCGTACGGCGTGTTTGCCGGTGCGATGTTGTGGTCTTCCTCTTCGTCTGCCGTCATCCAGTCGATATCGTCGGTGACCTTGCCATCGACGACGCGGCGGTACGGAGCCTCGATGAAGCCGTACTCGTTCACATGGGCATAGAGGGCGAGCGAGCCGATAAGGCCGATGTTCGGGCCTTCAGGCGTCTCGATCGGGCACATGCGGGAGTAGTGCGAGTTGTGGACGTCGCGGACGGCCGTCGGCACGTTCGTACGGCGGCTCGAGCCCGACTTGTGGCCTGCAAGGCCGCCAGGGCCAAGTGCGGACAGACGGCGCTTGTGCGTGAGGCCAGAGAGCGGGTTGTTCTGGTCCATGAACTGGGAGAGCTGCGAAGAGCCGAAGAACTCCTTGATGGCCGCCACGATCGGGCGAATGTTGATGAGGGACTGCGGCGTGATATCGTCAGCGTCCTGCGAAGCCATGCGCTCGCGAACGACACGCTCCATGCGGGAGAGGCCGATACGGAACTGGTTCTGCACAAGCTCGCCGACCGTACGGATACGGCGGTTGCCGAAGTGGTCGATATCGTCCGTCTTCTTCGAGGGGTCGCCTGCATGAAGGGCAAGGAGGTAGCGCAGTGCGCAGACGATATCCTCGTTCGTGAGGACCGTGGAGGTGTTCTCGGCAGGATCGAGGCCGAGCTTCTTGTTCACCTTGTAGCGGCCGACGCGTGCGAGGTCGTAGCGCTGCGGGTTGAAGTAGAGGCCATTCAGGAGCGCCTTTGCCGAATCGACGGTAGGCGGCTCGCCCGGACGCTGGCGACGGTAGATCTCGATGAGGGCATCCTCGCGCGTCGTTGCGACATCGCGCTCGATCGTGGAGCGGATGATCTCGGAGTCGCCGAGGAGGTTGATGATCTCGTCGTCGGACTCTGCGATGCCAAGGGCACGGAGCAGGAGCGTCGCGGACTGGCGGCGCTTGCGGTCGATGGATACGACGAGCTGGCCGCGCTTGTCGACCTCGAACTCGAGCCAGGCACCACGGGCCGGAATGAACTGTGCATGGTGCACGAGCACGCCGGAATCGGTCTCCTCAGAGAAGTAGACGCCCGGGGAACGGACGAGCTGGGAGACGACGACACGCTCGGTGCCGTTGATGATGAAGGTGCCCCTCTCCGTCATGATCGGGAAGTCGCCCATGAAGACGAGCTGTTCCTTGATCTCGCCGGTGAGCTTGTTGACGAACTTCACATCGACAAGCAGCGGAGCCTGATAGGTGATGTCCTTGGCGCGGCACTCGGCCATCGTGTGGGCAGGATCGCCGAACTGGAAATCGCCGAACGTGACTTCCATGGTGCCGGCATTATTTTCGATCGGAGAGAACTCTGCAAACGATTCAGCGAGGCCGTCCGTCATGAAGCGGTTGTACGATTCCTTCTGTACAGAGATGAGGTTAGGGAGCTCCATTACCTCAGGAATCTTGCTGAAGCTGACACGATCGCGCTTCTGGAATTTGACGGCGGAAGACTTTGCGGTATGCACCAGGCATTTCCTCCTTCATACAGACGTATGCGGCATTATGCCGCAAACTAGTAATCTACAGAAGGATACTGCTTTAGTCAAGATTGAAGTCTTGACTTATACCGCATAATCGTTTATTTAGGCCCGACCATCGTTTAAGCTGCAGAAACATCGAGCAGAATTGTGGAGGGGCTATGGACACCCTCTGACTCAACACAAGAAAGAATAGCAAAGAAGGGACCGGGTGTAAACCCCGGTCCCTTCTGTACAAGGTGAGCTTATGCCGTGAGGCAGAAGTTACTTGAGGGAGACAGCTGCGCCGGCGTCCTCGAGCTCCTTCTTGGCAGCCTCGGCGTCCTCCTTCTTGGCACCCTCGAGGATAGCCTTCGGAGCGGACTCGACGACCTCCTTGGCCTCCTTCAGGCCAAGGTTGGTGAGCTTGCGGACAACCTTGATGACAGCGATCTTGTTCTCGCCGAAGCCCTCGAGGACGACGTCGAAGTTCGTCTTCTCCTCCTCAGGAGCAGCAGCGCCTGCTGCAGGAGCAGCGGCGACAGCGACGGGAGCAGCAGCGGAGACGCCGAAGACGTCCTCCAGCTCATGAACGAGCTCAGAAAGCTCGAGTGCGGGCATCTCCTTGAGGGCCTCAACGATCTCTTCCTTGGTGACAGCCATGGTATGACTCCTTCTTGTTCGGGGCGCTCTCTATAGCGCCTCTGATGTTTTCTGATCTAGCAGGTAGTGCAGACGTGCGTGCCTATGCGGCGTTCTTCTGGTCGGCGATAGCGTCGAGAGCGGTGACGAGACCGCGTGCAGGGCCAGCGCAGACGGAAGCGATGCCACGCAGCGGGCTGGCAACGACGTAGACGAGCTGGGCCATGAGCTCCTCGCGGCTCGGCAGGTCGGCGTATGCCTTTGCATCCTCAGGGGAGAGTGCCTGGCCATCGGCGATGCCACCGACGAACTCAAGCTTGTTGAGCTTCTCGGCGGTCTTCTTGACGACCTTGGCAGCCTCGACAGGATCCTTCTCGAAGAAGATGTAGGCGCAGGTGCCCTGGCAATCGAGCTCAGGCATCTCGGCGTCTTTGAGAGCGATGCGAACGATGTTGTTCTTGTAGACCTTCATCTCTGCACCGGCCTCGCGCAGGTCGCGGCGAAGCTGCTGCGTCTCCTTCACGGTCAGGCCACGATAGTCAACCACGAAGAGTCCTTTGGATGCATCGAGAGAGGCCTTGACCTTCTCGAGCATGGCAGTATTTTTCTGATTCGGCATGATGTACACCTCCTTGTTGCTTCGTTTGGCACGAACCACCGACGCGGCGGGTCAAACGAAGACCCTGCCCGGCCAAGCCAGACAGGGTCCAGGAAGTCTTTGTTGGACCACCTAGGCTGGCGGGCGAACCCTTTGAGCCTTTCGGCACCGGCTGTCTCTGGCAGCGGACGTGCTATATGCATTGCAGCTTGGAAGTATCGCAGATGGGCAATTTCGCGTCAAGGCAACGTCTTGACTTGGCATGCTCTCCACGTTCCTCACACAGCGCAGAGCCCCCTGAGCCACAAAAAAGAGGGAAGGAGCTTTTGCCCCTTCCCTCTTCTGCATTCAGCAGTATCCGCACTACTCGGCAAGCAGGTTCCTCACCATGGTCGGATCGACCTTGATGCCAGGGCCCATCGTCGTGGAGATTGCGACGGACTTGATGTACTTGCCCTTCGCGGTTGCCGGCTTGACGCGGACGATCTCGGAGATCAGAGCCTGGTAGTTCTCGAGCAGAGCCTTCGTGTCGAAGGACTTCTTGCCCAGGGGCACATGGCAGATGCCATAGCGGTCTGCACGATACTCGACGCGGCCAGCCTTGAGCTCCTTGACCATCTTCTCGACGTCCATCGTGACGGTGCCGAGCTTGGGGTTCGGCATGAGGCCACGGGGGCCGAGGATACGGCCGAGGCGACCGACCTTGCTCATCATGTTCGGGGTTGCGATGGCAGCGTCGAAGTCGAGGTTGCCCTTCTGGATCTCGGCGACGAGGTCGTCGGAGCCGACGATGTCAGCGCCTGCAGCCTCTGCCTCGCGTGCCTTCTCGCCCTCAGCGAAGACGGCGACGCGGACAGTCTTGCCGGTGCCGTTAGGAAGGGAGATGGAGCCACGGATGTTCTGGTCAGCCTTGCGGGTATCGACACCCAGGCGGATGGAGACCTCGACGGTCTCATCGAACTTCGCGAAGGAGACCTCCTTGAGAAGCTCGAGAGCTTCCTTCGGCGTGTAGAGCTTGCTCTCGACCTTGGCCGCGTTCTCGCGGTACTGCTTTCCGTGCTTCGGCATTCTTTCTTACCTCCTGTGGTCAGCGGGCGTGATGCCCTCCCACATAGCGGCGGTTTCCCGCCTTTTCATTCAAAGAGCGTGCACCGCCGAGGCACACGCTCTCAGATACAGCAATGAAGCTACTCTGCTGCGACCGTGACGCCCATGGAACGTGCCGTGCCGGCAACAATCTTCTTGGCGGCCTCGATGTCATTGGCATTGAGGTCCGGCATCTTGATCTCGGCGATCTTGGTGAGCTGCTTCTGCGTGAGCTGGCCGACCTTGTCGCGCTGAGGAACGCCAGAGCCGCTCTTGATGCCAAGCTCCTTCTTGATGAGCTGGGTTGCGGGCGGGGTCTTGCAGATGAAGTCGAAGGAGCGATCCTCGTAGACCGTGATCTCGACCGGGATGATGTCACCCATCTTGTCCTGCGTGGCAGCATTGAATGCCTGGCAGAACTGCATGATGTTGACCTGTGCTGCACCCAGAGCGGGTCCTACTGGAGGAGCAGGGTTTGCCTTGCCAGCAGGAATCTGGAGCTTGATGAAGTGCGTGACTTGCTTCTTCGCCATGCTAGTCTCCTGATTCAGAAACGGATACGTGCTATTTCACAACGCAGCTGCCGAGAAGCTTCCTCACCGAACGGAGCCGCGCAGCGATGCCTTAGATGCTTGCAATCTGGTCGAGCGTGAGCTCCACCGGGGTTTCGCGACCGAAGATCGTGAGCATGACCTTGACCTTGCTCGCGTCTGCATCGATCTCGGAAATCTGGCCATCGAAGTCTGCAAGAGGACCGGAGATGACCTTGACGGACTGGCCGACCTCGAAGGACGAGGCTACACGCTTCGGAACGACCTCGGTCGGTGCGTTCGGCGTGCGGCGCATGATCTTGTTGTACTCGGAGCGGCGAAGAGGTGCCGGCTTGGAGCCATCAAGACCGACGAAGCCGGTTACGCCCGGCGTGTTCCTGACGACAGTCCAGGCATTGTCGTCCATCTCCATGCGGACAAGGACATAGCCCGGGAAGACCTTGGATTCCTTGGTCTCGCGCTTGCCGCCTTCCTTGACCTCAGTGACTTCCTCGACAGGAATCTGGATATTCGTAATCCTGTCCGTCATGCCGAAGGTCTCGACACGGTGCTCGAGATCGGTCTTTACCTTGTTCTCATATCCCGAGTAGGTATGCACGACATACCAGTGCTTTGCCATCTTTACCCCCTCAGGCCCGTGAAGCCGACCATCAGAGCGACGACGCCCGTATCGACGAGCCAGATGCAGAAGCCGAAAACGATCAGGAAGACCGTGACGGCGACAGTGTAGTTCTTGAGCTCCTCGTGGGACGGCCACACGACACGATGCATCTCAGCCTTGACAGCCTGGAAGTAGGAACGGACGCGTCCCGGCTTCTTTGCAGCCTTAGCCGGCTTTGTCTCCTGCGACTTGGCAGAAGCATCAGCCTTCTTTGCATCGCCTGCGGAAGCGACGGATGCGGCGTGCGCCGCCTCAAGCTCTGCACGCTTCTGTGCACGGGCCTGGCGTGCGGACCTCTTCTGGCGCTCCTTCTTAGCCATGCGCTAACCCCTCAGATCAAAAGAACCTTACTACATGGAAACCGACTACCCCGTAAGGGATAGTCGGTGTAATTGCTGGCAGGCCAGGAAGGACTCGAACCCTCAACAAACGGTTTTGGAGACCGCCGCTCTACCATTGGAGCTACTGGCCTATGACTAACCCTATTTTAGCGGGTTTCCTTGTGCAGCGTGTGCTTGCGGCACCACGGGCAATATTTCTTCATCTCAAGTCGATCAGGGTTGTTCGACTTGTTCTTCTTCGTGGTGTAGTTGCGACGCTTGCACTCAGTGCATGCAAGGGTAACCAAAGTACGCATTGATCCTCCTGAATACTTGTCATAGCCGAGACGCCCTCGACCATGACGCGGTGGACTACGTTACCATCCCTAGGTCGATTCTGTCAACTAGCGATAGGAACTCTCAGACCGCTGCACAGAATGTGCATATAACTGGGTCTGATGGTGCTTGCATGAAAAGACCCGGCACCCTGAGGGGCACCGGGTCAGAAAGCCTCGTCGGTTAGATCTACTCAACAATCTTAACGACACGGCCATCAGCAACGGTGTGGCCACCCTCGCGGACTGCGAAGCGGTCGCCCTCCTCCATTGCGATGTGGTGGATGAGCTCGACGTTGATCGTCGTGTGGTCACCCGGCATAGCCATCTCGACGCCCTCGGGGAGCGTGATGGTGCCCGTGATGTCGGTCGTACGGAAGTAGAACTGCGGACGATAGTTGGAGAAGAACGGCGTGTGACGGCCACCCTCGTCCTTGGTCAGAACGTAGACCTCAGCAGAGAACTTGGAGTGCGGCTGGACAGAGCCCGGCTTGCAGATAACCTGGCCACGCTCGATGTCCTCGCGCTTGATGCCGCGGAGCAGGATGCCCACGTTGTCGCCAGCCTCGCAGAAGTCCATGGTCTTACGGAACATCTCGATGCCGGTTGCGGTCGACTTCTGGGTCGGCTTGATGCCGACGATCTCGACCGGCTCGTTGAGCTTGAGCTCGCCACGCTCGACACGGCCGGTTGCGACGGTACCACGGCCAGAGATGGTCATGACGTCCTCGATAGCCATGAGGAACGGCTTCTCGTTGTCGCGCTGCGGCGTCGGGATGTACTCATCGATGGTGCGCATGAGCTCGCGGATGGACTCGACCCACTTCGGATCGCCGTTGAGGGCGCCGAGTGCAGAGCCACGGATGATAGGAATGTCGTCTCCGGGGTAGTCGTACTCGGAGAGAAGGTCACGGGTCTCCATCTCGACGAGGTCGATGAGCTCCTCATCGTCGACCATGTCGCACTTGTTCAGGAAGACGACGATGTACTTGACGCCGACCTGACGAGCAAGGAGGATGTGCTCACGCGTCTGAGCCATCGGGCCGTCGGTTGCAGCGATGACGAGGATTGCGCCGTCCATCTGAGCTGCGCCGGAGATCATGTTCTTGACGTAGTCAGCGTGGCCCGGGCAGTCAACGTGTGCGTAGTGACGCTTCTCGGTCTCATACTCGACGTGAGCGACGGTAATGGTAATGCCGCGCTGACGCTCCTCGGGAGCCTTGTCGATGTTCTCGAAGGCCGTGTAGTTTGCCGTGCAGCCCGGGGTCTCAGAAAGGACCTTGGTGATTGCTGCGGTCAGGGTCGTCTTACCATGGTCAACGTGGCCGATGGTACCAATGTTTACATGGGGCTTAGTGCGCTCGAACTTTTCCTTGGCCATTGCCGTCCTCCTTCAAAATCGACCACTTGTTGGTCGGTCTTACCTGATAATACCCTCTTATATGCTTAGCGGCGCCCAAGGGCGCCGCGGAAGCTCTGGTAGCGGTGACTGGATTCGAACCGGTGACATCGCGGGTATGAGCCGCGTGCTCTAACCAGCTGAGCTACACCGCCATATGCCTGAATCTGGAGCCCGCGACCGGATTTGAACCGGTGACCTCTTCGTTACCAACGAAGTGCTCTACCGACTGAGCTACACGGGCATGGTGGGGATGCTTGGACTCGAACCAAGGAACTCAGAGAGAGCGGATTTACAGTCCGCCGCAGTTGCCGCTGTGCCACATCCCCATACCGTTTTCAAGCGTTGCTGCGAGCCTGTGCTCCCCGTCAGCGGAAAAGATAGTACGACGTCCCCAAATTCATGTCAACATCATCCACCCAGCCGGGCGTAACTCCCCCACGATTCCTGCACAACTGCAAGAGATTCCTGTACGAGCAGAGTGGTTTCCAGAGCAGACGCGCCGTTGCTTGTCGCCCCATCTGACCTGCTGTTTTTTACTGGATACGCCCATAGCGGCCTATGCTTTTCATCTCTTCTCTGCTGACGGCACCCATTCCATTGGCCACACAGAACCGCTCGCCAAATCCGTCAGCGGTGCTCTGGCAACGGCCTCTCAATGCAGAATTCCTTCAAAAGATTTGTAAACTTGCAATCGGCTGACTAGTACGGTCAATTAGTACCTCGTTTCCATCTACCGAGTACCGGCATTCCGACTATGGGGTACCAGCTGCCGGCCGATAGCCTCTTCTCCAGGGAGATGCCTATGGGAGGCGTCTCCATCCGA
>Ga0214925_100249_pt1 | contig 38346 bp, 41 predicted proteins | sample Stichaenrichment_FD_168299 | JGI IMG/M metagenome (GOLD analysis project Ga0214925, IMG submission 168299) | Xylose enriched microbial communities from anaerobic bioreactor in Madison, Wisconsin, United States - 63SRT | ecosystem: Engineered > Bioreactor > Anaerobic > Unclassified | place: USA... | reverse complement strand
AATTATTCTGATTAGTCCTTACTACATTAAATCTACTGTCTCTACGTGATAAACCTACCCAGTAACGATTTGGAGGTTTTCTTCCTGCTTCAAAAACTTCAACATATTGTCTTTTCATATATGAAAAATCAAAGTTATGTCCCATTTCATGGTAAATAGCTTGTTGAGGATTTCCTCTTTCATTTTGTTTATGTTTAAAAGTTCCGTCATAAACACATACCCTATTATAATGTCTTTTATCCCCTTCATATTCCCATAATGGAGCAGTATCAGCTAATGCATAAGGGTCAGTATCCCTTCCTTTTTTCATAATAGCTATTGAACCAGTACACTCTTTATAAGCTTGTGGAGCTTCATCATAATACCTCAATACATCCTTTAAATTATAATTCTTAGTTCCTTTATTTTTCATATCAAGAAACTCTTTTCCCCCTTTACCATTTACAAAGTAATTATCAAAATAGATTTCAGTATGGTTTACTTGGTCTTCAAAAATCATAGATTCAGTTTTGCCAGTAATCTTATTCTTCTGAGGTCTATATTTCAAGCCGAAGAAGTCTGCACATTCTTCGGGGGTAGATAGTTTTTCATAAACCTCCTGGTCTTCCTTGGAAGTCAAGTACTTAGTGGATCTGTATTTAATTTTTGTACCATTCAAACTTTCGCGAACAATATCCTCTTCAATTGGAGCTTCAACTGTAACTGAAACTGGCTCTGATGGTTTACCAAACTTTTTAAAAATATCTTCAATACTTTCATTTTCATTTAATAGCTGTTCTTCTGTAAACTCCATTAACTCAGGTGCTTTTTTACCCCATGGTATAAAATAGGGTAAAAGTACACATCTACAATTTACCCATTCACGGATTGGTCCATTCTTATCTCCAGGATGAGCCAAACCATTACTAAACTTATCACTTGTTCTTACAATATGACCATTAAGATCCATATGTGTTGGTCTTACACGACCATCTTCAGCAGTTACCCATTGCTTATACTTTACTCCATCGTTCTGTATTTGAGTATAATTAGCAACATTCCTATTACTGTTAATTTCAGTAACAGCTATTCTTCTACTTTCATAAGCTTTCAACTGGGTAAATTTTTCATTAATCTTTTTAGTTACATCTTCCCTACCAAGACTATCACGGTAAGCATCAGCTAGAACACTGTTTATTTCACTTGTAACTCTACTTTTAACCTTATCAGATGCTTCGAAAGTGTTGTTCATTATTTTATCAGATACACTTTCATTTGTACTGAAAATATCTTTCATATTTTCACTTTTTGCAGCCAAACCTACTTCTCTTGCATGAATAAAACTATAATCAGTTAATAGCTTATTGTATAATAATCCTATTGTAGCTGCTTTCTGATTGTAATTTAAAAGTACATCTTCATATTTACTCCATTCTTTTTCTATTATGATTTGTAATTGTAAAGACAGTAATGGTAGATATTCCTCTGGAGTATCTAGATATTCTTTAATGATTTTTCTTTGTAATTTTGTGAAAAATCTTCTAATCTGTTTAGCTAAACCTTTTTCAATAGCTTTAGTTTCTTGGTCCAAACCTTTTAAGAGATTTAAAAGCTTTCTGGATTGCTGAATCTTCACTATCTTCTCTTGTTTCTTGCTCATCATCTACACTCCATAGGCTGTTTTCCAAATCAGAAAGCACCATGTCATTTGCAGCAGGCAAATCAACACTTTCATCTTCCAATGGTTTACCATTCATATAGAACATGTCCAATAAAGGGTCTTCTGATGGTGTTAAACCATAAGTTTCACCAAAATAAGTACGAAGTTCATTAGGAGTCATGGCAGCATGTTCAACAAGACTTTTAGCTATTTCAAACTCCGCCTTAGTGTCCTTCTGGTTAATACCCTCTAACTCAAACTTCCAGTCATAGACTCCGAACTCATTTTTAAGTAGTAGGTTGATGTCATCTTCGTTTGCACGAACCAAAGGTGCAATAGTACCGTCCTTGTAGATTTCATCACTAATCTCTGAATTATTACCTCCTAATGTACCAGTTATGTTTACACCTACCCGGTATGGTGGTACTTTATGTGCATTTATTACCTCATCTCTGTTATCTGAACGATACAACCTAAATGAAGCTTCTTTTGAATCTACTGATAATTGTTGTAGGTTCACCTCTACATTACCTTCCTCACCTTCACTTGGAACTAATATTGTTACTGCTGAGTGAGGATGTTTCATGACTTCTTTCAATTGCTGACTAATCTTGTACTTCAAAGTCTTAGTGTAATCGTAATCTGGATCATCAGGTTCAAGGTCATAATCTACAAAATCTCCTGTAACTGTAACTGCAAATGCAGGCACACCATAATTTGAAAAGAAAGCGTTATTGTATGAGGCTCTTGAAAGGTCTCCCTGGATAGCTGGAAGACTACCCACTATCCTTGGTCTTCCATAATAAGGTGTTCTTGGAGTGTATTCCTCTGTCCATAATAGTTCGTTTGCTCTTTTTTCTGGAGGTAAGCTATTGTAAGGACAGATTTCTCCAGTATCAGCATCAACATCAACTTTTACACCATCAACAATGTTTTTACCATACAATACAAACCAAACTTCCTTTGTACCTACCTTCTGTTTTACACGGAATTCGTCTTCATGTCGTCTTAGTGTGTGTGCTTGTATTGGTTGTAGACTAACTGGAATACTTTCACTATTGGATTCTCTTACTATTTCAATAGCTCCATACCCTAATGCTCGACGGTCATACATTCTTTTGTAGAGTATTTCGTTTATTCCTGGTTCTAGATTTTCAAAGAAATCTATTACTTCCTGATTTTCAAACTTGTTGTCCCTTGTTTCGTTGCTTGAAACTGGATTGAATGTGTATCCTGAACCTGCACTATCACTTGCTACTGCATCACAACATAACTCATGATAGGTGTAAAGGTCAAGTAATTCTGCAAGTAATTTGGGGTCATACAAAGGTTCTAATAGCTGATTATAATCCCAGCCGTCTGACCTTATCTGTTTTGTACCGTCGGCATTTACATCAGCCTTGATTGCATACTGCTCTAAAATATCTGATGAAATAAGATTATGTTCTCCACCTTCATCAGTTGTTACAATAAATGATTCACTTTTCTTCATGCTTTTACTCTCCTACGAGGTCTTAACCAGTATCTTGCACTACCTGTACAAGTATCCACAATATTATCTTCTCCACCTTCCTCACCAGTAAACTCAACCAACTCATTTACTACCTTATCGAAGATGCTGGAAGCTATTTTCACTTTATGGTCTTCCACCAATGCTTGAAGGTCAAAACTCCTTGTTAATTTGTCGCCTTCTTTGTTCTTTCTGATTTTATCTGGACGGATTCTGTAACCTTTCAACTTTTTCATTCTTTGAAACTTGTTAACAAGCAATATTGAAGCTGAACCTGGTTCTTGTTCAATTTTTGATACGCATTCTTTTCCATCACGGATAGTTGTATCGACATAATAATCAAGTACTTCTGTGGCACGGTATTTTCCATGCTTCAACTTCAAGAAATATAGATATTCTCCGTCCCATGCAGATAGTATTCCTGCAGTTGCGTCCCCTGCGTCTCCACTTGCACCAAAATCCCAGTAACGAAGTTTTGGCATATCAGTTGTATGCAAGATTATATCATTGTCAGGAACTTTTGAATTATTGAAATCTGACCTATGGAAAACATCCCCTTCTGGGTTTCTTGGTTGACCTTGATATAGTGCTTCATAACGAAAGCTCCCCATTTCCTTTTTAATAGCTTTTAAATCAGATAATGGGATTTTCTCTTCCCATAAGGGCTGACCTACACTTCTTCCTAATGGGTCGTTTTCTTCAGCTATTGCAGGAAGATTGAGAATAACCCAAGTCCCATATGGTATGCTTCCACCATTACGTAGAATTTCAATAGCTGTACTGAATGGAATCTGGGGCTCTTCTTTGAGTATTTGTCCTGCAAGGTCATTTACATTTAGTCGTTGCCATATCCCTACAACCCATGGCTTACGACCATTATTCATATCTGCATCAAGTCTTGTTTTTGCCTCAGTAAACCACCAGTCATTGAGTTCTTGTTGGTGTGTCTTTGAGGCTGCTTTCTTGAAACCTTTAGTTGGATCATCAATGATGAATCCGTTTGCACCTTCTCCAAGAATACTTCCTCCTACACCTGCAGTTACAAGTCCTCCTTTATGGTTTTTTATGTCCCATTGTCCTGCAGCCTGTGAGTCTTCTGCAAGTTCTATTGGTTCTGGGAATATATCTTTACCGATGGCTTTTAGAAGGTTTCTTACACGGCGTCCCCATTTTCGGCTGAATCTTGCACTGTGAGTTGTAAGTATTACTCTTGTATCTGGAAAGTATCCGAATAGCCACGTTAAAAAATAATATGATATTAGTTCTGATTTGCCGTGTCTTGGTGGCATGAATATCATTGTTCTTGATAGTCTTCCTTGTATCACATACATTAGCATTTCTATTACTAGGTTGAGGTGTCTGTATGGTTTCCATGCTCCCTCTGATGCTATCATTGCGAATGTCCCAGGATTCAAAGGCAATTGTTTTTTTATTTTTATCACCACAGAATAGCTATTTTGTTTAAAAAAAATAAGAAAAAATTATACAATTAAGAGTATGATATTGGAAAATCCATAGGTTTTAATTTTTCATGTTCAGAATCGTGGTGTGAAGGTTGTGTTATTGTTCAGAATATTTTTCAAGTAATCCTTTTGATAATTTCACAAATTCTGGATCCATGATTATATTCTGTGATGTTTCAAGTTTGGTGTCTTTTTCTACTTTGGCTTCAACATCTGCTTTAAGGTCTGTTTTACCGTCTTTGATTTCAGTAGATTTACCATACAATAGTCTTACTGTTTTGGTGGTTTTTTCGAAGCTATCTGCAAGACTTTTAACTGCATGTGCTTTGCTTGTAGGTCTACTTTCATCATCATAATTTAATTCATCGAGAATATTTTCGGTAGTTTTCATGATGTCATTACCCATCTCGATAAGTTGGTCTTTTGTTTGATTGTAGGCTTCATTATATTGTAACTGTTGTTGTTGGTCTTGATAATTATCCCATGCAGTACATCTTTTAACCCATTGCCACTTATAACTTTGATTAGTTAGTTGACTTAATGTAGGTACTGGTATAACAATTGGATTTTTTACTTTGTTTTCATTTGCTTTTTCTTTAAGTTTCTCATTTTCAATGTAATCTATGACCTTTGGAAAAGACCTTAATGGTCCTAGATTTCTGTATACTTTGAACCATGCAAAGCTTTTGCCAGATTCTCCTTTTTGTCTTTCCCATTCTTTAGTCATTTATAAATCCACCATACCATATTTTATATTATTTTGATTAGTTCTGTTATGAGGAATATGAATATTCCTCCTGTTGCAGTTATGAAGATAGCTACACTCCATTTGAGAGTGTTTATTGTACTGTTGAGTGTGGTTACTTGTTGTAGGAGCATTTCTTGTGTGTTATCTATTTTGTCTAGGGTTTTCTCTATACGTGCATCCTGTGTGTATAATGTTTTGATTTGTTGTCGGATTTCAGCTATTTCAGCTTCATGTATACATTTTTCGTCTTGCATTCTATTCTTCTCCTACAATTACATCAGTGTCTTCGTTTTCTTTTTCAGTTCCAGATATAACTGTACTGTTATGTTTTTCGTTCCAAATAGCTAAAGTTAGCATTATTATTGCTGTTATTATTCCGTAGATTGCGTTTGCTGTTTCTGATGATACTGCAAAGTAGCCGAGTATTGGTGATAATATGAGTATTACATAGGAACTTATTGTTGCTTGATCCATAATTATTTCACCTCCCATAAAGATTAGTTTAGATAAAATAAAATTTTTGGAAGAATATAGAACATCATTAAAATTAGTGGTTTTTTAACTTTCGGAGGCAATTTAGTATTTTCCCATACCCTTCCAAAAAAATAAAAATAAAAATAAAGGTAAAATGTAAAAAAAAAGTTATTTTTTCTTCTTCTCTTTTCTGTCCTTGTAGTAGAATGTATAGTTTTGTAGTATAATAGCTCCACAGTCTAGACATAGTATTTCGTCATGTTGTTCATCATAGACTATATTGCTATTTTCGCAGTTGGGGCATTTTTCTATGAAGTCTATTCTTTTTAATTGTTTTTTTAAGAATATTTTTAACAACCCCAATCAACTTTTATATATTGTAAAGGAAAAAGGAATGTATATTATAAAAAAGAAGAATAAAAAATGTCCCTTATCTCTTATAAACATGTTAAAACACGTACATTCTCTGCATTGTTTTAACGGATTTATTTAAGTCTTTTTATTTCTTGATTTTTTTATGTAAAAGTATTATAAAAATATACTTAAAAATTTTTACAAAATATTAATTACAAATTTTTATTTTCAATAATTTATTATAGAATTTTTTAGAAAATATTTAATTTTCATTGTCTTTTTTTATTGTGGTTTATAAGAAAAGGTCCTTTTAAGAAAAAAAATTATACACATATTTTTTCTTTTTCCTTCAACATATAAAAGTGGAACATTAAAGACTGCAAAATTAAAAGAATAGCTAAAAAAAAGTATAATTATTATTATTTAAAAAGAAATTTAAAAAAAATAGGTGGATAAGTAAAAAAGGAATTAAATTGCATGATTGCGTGTTAAAAGGAACAGTTAAACATCGACGTTTCTATATGACAAGATAATGCCAAGCAGCTTTATATATTTTATAACTCTTTTAATTTAAGGAGAAATTTTAAACAAAAAATGATAATACGATTCATGATCTATTTTTAATAATTTAATACTTATCCATCTTGAAAACGGTTGTGAAAAACAAAGATAAAAAAATGTAATTTGTGTAAAGAAAAAACAAAAGTATATAGGAAAAAATTTTTTTCCTCTTTTAGGTGATAAATGGTTACTTATCAAAAAATGAATAGTCCTTACACAAACTTTTTTTTCTTCATCTTCAATATATAAAAGTGGAAAAATAGAAAAAGAAATATGCTTTATTTATACTTAACATTATTTTTAATTTTTCCTAAATAGCCAATATATTTCTTAATTTGTTCTTTTTCTATGTTTCTCATAATATTTTCCATATATTCAAAATCAGGTTCATTTTCACAATTAATGGGGAGCAATATTCTTCCTTTCTTTAGAGTTGCTAAAGATAACTGATTTCCATAACAATACTTGTTCATTTGATTGTTTAGAATAGTTGTTAAATATAATCCCAAATATTTATTTAATTCCATGTTCTTTAGTTTTAATATATGGATTTTCATATCTACACTTGCAAAGTATGGGTGGTAAAATGAATCTCCTAAAAAGGATATGGAAATAAAATTATTGCTAGTTCTAAAATTAGAATCTTTAACAACACTTGTATATTGTTGGACACCATTGTTTAATCCTTTAGCAGAAATTCTGGGAATTTTCCCCTCCTTTAATTTAGAATTGGGAATATTTGCCCCTGTTGACAAATTAAACAAATCATCAATATTAAAAACAGACAAATCTATATTAGTCATAATTATTACCATCCATTAGTAAATAATCTTTATTTTGCATAACTAAATCAAATTCGAATGTTAAATAATTGCTCATTGTTCTAATAAATTCTTCTTTATTAGGTAGTTCATCATTAAAATAATAAAAAGAATGTAACCATTCATCAGTTGGTTTTATAGTTGATTTTACCATAAATTTACTTGGTGCATCAATTTGATCTCTCCAACATTTTAATAAATGTTTTCTTCGTTCAATAGCTCGTTCAGTTTTAACAATCCCTATATGTTTGCACAATTTATAACCGTCATCTTCAAAGTTTATAAATTTACATCGTTTTTCTTGTGGGTGTGGTCTGTTGGCTGTAAATATTGCAATGCAAGGTATTATTCCTACCCTATAAAAAGATGTATCACCATTAAGACTTATAACTCCTTCCAAAGTGTGATTCTTAAGTATTTCTTTTTTAATGTTTTTATCTTCTTTATTTTTTCCAACCATTGCGGATTGCGGAACAATAACTCCACATCTTGCATTATCATCTAAAGAATCTAATAAATGTTTGACAAAATGTATTTCTGACAAATAAGCTGTTTCCTGATTCCTTCTTAAAGAGTATGGGGGATTCATCATTCCTACAGTATATTTATTTTTTCTGAGTTCTTGCGGATCTTGTTTTAAGAAGTCGGCACAAATTAAGTTTGTTTTTCCATCCCCCCGCAAAATCATATTTGTTGTAGCAATTGAAAACATATTTTCTTTTAATTCAATCCCATGCAAATTATTTTCCTTTATATATTTCTTCTCTTCTTTTGTTTTAGCTGACTTTATCATTCTGTTCATTGCTGATACTAAAAAACTCCCAGTGCCTGCACAAGGGTCTAATACCTTGTCTTTCGGAGTAATTTCTAATAAATCGCAGAATAATTCCGTTATGTGTGTGGGTGTTAGTACAATCCCTAATGATTGACCATCACCCCCACTATATTTAATAAATTCACCATAAAAGAAACCTAATATATCTTCATGTGTCGTTGAGATTGCAGGAAATATTTTATCTTTAATATATTCTGTAAAATACTTTAATGGAGTTTTACCTAAATTTTCATCCACTTCATTAAGATTGGGTCTATCTTTTATAAAATTAAATTGATGCATTATAGCTTCTACTTTTCGTTCTACTTTTATTCTTTGCAAGTTGCAACAAACTGCATCATTTATTATCTTTCCATCATTACTTATTTTATCTGCTTTCATTAATTGGTCAATGTCTGCATTTTCATTTAATGCCAATAATATTGCTGATACTACTAATGGTTTTTCTGTATCTGTTAAGCTACCTCGTGATGTTAACAGTTCGTTTAGTTCTTTTGATTTTTCTAATACTTCTTCTATTTCTATAACTTCATTAGGAGTTTCATTAAGTACAATTTCTTTATAATATTGTTCTATATTTTCCTCGTTAAAGTTTTCAAAGTTTTCAACTTCCTCTAATAATGTGTAATCGTTTTCATCTACATATATTGGTCTGATAATATGGTGTTTCTCATCTCCACTACATCCAAAGGCGAAAATTTTTTTAAAATTTGTATTGTTTATTATATGTTGTGCATAATGTAACGCACCATTCTCTGCATAATCAGTTAGTGCATTTACCCTTAAATCTAGCCGATTTGAATTTTTTTCACAATATAATGCTTGTTTGTTGGTTTCTGCTTTATCTTCAATAACTAATATAAAATCTTTTGATTTTCCTACAAACTCTGGAAATCCTACCTTATTCGTTCCTCTTTTAGATGCCGTTTTCAATGCATCTTCAATTTCTTTAATACTGCTCCCATTAGGCATAAAATCAATATTTGCCTCTTTTAACAACCCTTCAACAAACATATCTGTAATCTTCTCATTTACCATAAAAAAAACCTCAACTTGAAAAAAAATTAGTTTAATATTTGTAAAAAACAATTAATTAAGTTAATTATTTTAAGAAGAAATATATACAAAAAATAGTAAAAAAAAATAAAAAAAGAGATAATAATTTGGAAAAAAATATTTATTTTAACTTTAATCTTTTCATTTCCCTTTCAATTGCCCGTTGTTCCCTTCTAAAATCCTTATGTCTATGTTCTGAAAGGAAATTACTATTATATGTTGTGCAACCTTTCTCTTTATCAGAAATTATAATCACACCATTACGGGCTAATCTCCTCCTTTTCCGTTGATATGCTGCTTTTTGCTCTAATCGTGCATTCATCCTACATTTTTCACTACAATACATTACACGATTCGGTAAATTACTTTTATCAAAAGGCTTACCACAATAACTGCATTTTGCATTGTAATGAATATTTCCTTCCAATGTTAGTTGTACTAATGACATAAAACTCCAAACCCATTATAAATTACTTTTTTAGATCATCAAGTTTATGATTATAAAAATTGATAAGATTATCTAATACAAAGATTCTCTTATCATTCAACTCAATTTTCTTCTCTTCCTGAAGTTCATGAATCTTATTTGTATAAAATTCAATCACAACATCTAATGCTTTACCAGTCATATTAGTCTTTTGATTCTTTTAAACGGATTTCAAGTTCTTTTTCCAATTCTTCTAATTTTCTTTCATAATACCTAACAGTATCATGATCACCTAAATTTTCATATTTCTGTTTTTTCTTTTTATAATAAGCTATTTGATATTCAATAGCTTGTATTTCCTGATTTAAAAGATTCATAAAAATAACACCTCACTTATTCTTCCCTTATTTTTCCATGTCTTAACCTATATTTCCATAACTCCTGAAGATAATGATACCTGACTTTTAGGGTATCATATTCGCTTTGAAGATCATCAATCATAGATGCAATATAAGCATCCTTCATATTCTGATTGGATATTTTGGGCAAATCTTCTTTAACCCTTTCTTCGTTCAATTGTTTCCAATCGGTGTTTAAAAGATAATATGCTTTATGGCTAGCTATTCTAGTCTTTGAACGATATAATCTCTTTTCAATATTAGAAATAGCTTCAAGAAAATCTACCACTTCATCATCAGTGTTATTTTCAAATTTTTTTATATTCTCTTCATACATCATAAATCCAAACTCCATATAAACAATCAAATTTTATTTATTTCAAATAAATCTATGATTTATAACAAACTTTAATTCTTTAAGTAAATCTCTTCTTTGGCTTTCCATTACCATAATATTAGTTTTAAGCCCATAATCAATAGATTCCTCATCATAAGTTTCTATTAATCTAGATAAAACAGAATTCACTTCACTTAAATCATTACATATATCTTTTATACTTCTATTTCTCATTATTTTCACCTAACACTTTACGAACATGTTTTAGGGTCTTTATGTTTCCTTTAACTCCTAACCTTTCAGGATGTTCCTTAACATATTCCTCATACTTCGCTATTTCCTTATCTAATTCAAAGAGGTCATCAATATCATCTATATGGGATGGTTTCTCCTTTCCGATTTTCTCCATCTCTTTAATGAATTCATGTCTTAATTCGGAATCATCAGTCATTATTAACAGCCTCTATTATTTCACTTCCTTATACCTTTTTTTTATTTCCTCATCATTTTCATCAAAGCCCTCACCATAAATCCGTTCCATAACTTTTTTCCTTTCATTTGCCTCATTCCCTATTACCTCTGTTTTATCAGGACAAAGACCAAAACGAGAGGTCTTTGTTTCAAGATTACTACAAAATCTACTTTCAACATCATAATACTTGCAATCCCAACAACAACTTGTAGGTGAAGGTCTTATACCATATACCATATCTTAATCCTCCTTAAACACAGACTCATCTAATCCCCTAATAATCACATGACTCAAATCAGCAACATTTATAAAATAAATATAACTTCCAGTACTAACAATCAACATATCTTTTTCAAAAATATACCAATTAGTAGCACTATTTATACCACCAAGAGGCATTCCGTTAGCTGCATAAAAATCAATATCGATATAATTTTTATACTTTTCATCCTCTAAAATATATTTTACTTGTTCCATTTTCATATTATCATTTTTTCCTTTCTTTTTATCGTTCTAAATGCAATAAAACAATACCATTGAAAACAGCACCACAAAATTATTCATTATCTTTCATAATATCCTCAATTAATGTTAGAATAATATCATCATAATCCTGTAATTTCTCTCTTTTGGCTTCTACTTTCCTTGCTAATTGCATTCTATCTGCAAAACCCACATAAGACATTTGCATATACAAATTAACAATTTCATCATAGGTATCTTCGATTTTCTTAACATTTTCTAATATATCATTACAAGTCAAATCATACATTTTAATCACCTTTCAATAGCTACAAACAATACTACAGAAAACAATACTGCAATACTTAAAACCTCTAAACACCATTTTAAAAACATCATAATATCACAATTCTTTTTCTAAAAAAAAATCTTTCCCTGTACTTCTCACAAACTTTATGTGGAATAGTATTAATTGTAAGAAAATGATGATATCTGATACAATAATCAGATCCACCATACTTGCAGTTATACCTGCAAGTTTCACATATTATATGTGAATTTTTTTCAAAATCTTTAATTCCATTCCTATTAATATACATGTCCATTTTCATTTAATCACAGATATGATGTTTGTTTGAGAATTCCTTCAACTCAGGATTCTCATTTAACTTCATCTCTAATCTTTCATCAAATGATAAACCATCATCAGGATTATTACAATCCCAACAAGATTCAATTAATACAGTCATGTCATTGATTTTTCTTTTAAATTCCTCATTAACCATAAATAATCACCAAAAAATAGCTATTTAAGAGTATTCAAAGGATGAATCTTACAATACTCTACTCCTTCTTTTTCAAAATAGATTCCATCACCAAGACACACAACATCCTCCTGATGTAAGTGTCTTTCCTGTAATTGTTCTTGTAATTGTTTTTTACCAAATGCAAAGAACACATATTTCTCATCAAACTCCTCACGACTCAAAACCATAATTCCATTCTCCTTATTTTTTTTATAATTTTAAAATTTAACAATTGTTTTTTAGTTTTTTATTTTTAGTAATAATAATAATAATAATAATAATAATAATAATAATAATAATAATAATAATAATAATAATAATAATAATAATGTAACACATTTAATGTAATACAATTCTACGAAAATACATTGACTAAATGTAACACTGTAACACTAACACAGTGTTACATTGCATGATATAAATCCTCAAAAATGTAACACATCAATTGTAACACATTATTCTTGTAAAGCATAATCAATAGCTAACCCCTTTAAATTGTTAACATCAAGGTTACACCGTTGAGTTAAATTAGCCATCTTTTCTATAACATCAATATTATTAAAAATATTATTATTCTGATTATTTTTACAAAATCCCTTACTTTTTATCATTATAGCCAATTCTTTAACACATTCATCCTCCACAGATTTAACTTCCCCTCCACTAATCTGTTTTAGCTGCTCATTTAAATCTTCTAACTCCATTTCTAAAAGGAATTCTTTCCTTTTAATTGAAGCTAGTTCATTTTTTACAGTAGTGATTTGGGAACATACCTGATCCTTTTCACTACCCATCATCTCAACATATTTCTCAAGAGCATCACCTACAGAAATTTTATGATCCTTAAGAAATGCCTTTGTAGCAGTTGTAGTTCTACCAGTTACATATGCATCCCTTTTGTTTTTCATCTTAAATCACCTGCCTGTCCTTCCAAGGTTAACTGTTTTGTACCATCATCGATGAAATCAAAGTTCAGTCTTGAAATATATAGAATAGCTGCAAGTATATGCTTGCAAGCATATTCCCCATACCCTGGTTTATGGCTGAACTGGTAGTTTTCACAGGTACAGTTCCAAAGACCATATTCATTAACGGTTACAACGTTAGGTCCTGTGTTTCCACTGCTTGGGAATTCTAATTGAATTTCATCTGAATTAACATAATTTATTGCTGCATCTTTAACTAGCAAGCTTGCTCTTTTAAAAAGTTTTGATGGAGGATTGTAATGATCCATAATCATTTTCCCCCATTGTATTTACTAGTGATGAGTTTTCGTACATCATGCTCATATTTCTTGAATTGAGCATTGTTTTTCCTTTCAAGTGTACAGTACTTGAATAAGGTTTTTGTATCTAATTTTAATCCTGCCTTTTCTGCTTCTTTCTCAAAATATTCAAAGTAAGCTTCTGCAGAATCGAATGTTTGAACTACAACCCTTTGTTTTACAGGAGTAAGTGTACTTGTACTTTTAGGTTTAGGTGCTTTATGTGTAGGTTTATTTTCTATTTCTGAGGCATTACTATCAATGTAGCTACTTTCCCCAATAAGGAAAGTATTCAACAGTAAATACCTTTTGAGATATGTGATGTATGAACCATATGACTGGACAATATTCATTTTACTATTTAATTCTTTTAATTCCGGGACAATTACACAGTTTGTAATCTCTGAGTTTTCATTATCAACATCATAAACATGAATTAAAGCCTTTTCTTCAGTGAAACTGAAGAGAAAAGCTAAACCTTCCTTACTGCATTCATCTATTAATGCAGGTAAAAGGTCTGATAATTCATAGTACCCAAACCCTCCAAATTTGTTTTTACCAGATTTTGGTATGTCCCTTTTTAGAAGGTTTCTTTGAACCACTGAGAGTTTCTTATAAATATTGCTGCTCATTCTTGTTGCCTCCTCCAGTACTGTGCAATAGCAGGCTCAAAAAGACCACTATAATACTTCTTCATGGTCTCTGTCATGCTTTGAACACTTATCGGATAATCTTCAGCTATTTTACTAACTGGATCACCACTTTGAATTCGACGGTTAACCTCTAAGATTTGAGGTATAGTTAATCGGAAGATGTTACATCTTCCTTTAAGATGACCTTCCTCATCAATACAATGATATACTGATGGGTCTTGACTACACCTAGACTTCTTCTGTTCAAGAATAGTGCTTGAACTTTCCATGATTTGTATGGTTCTTTCAATTGAAGAAACCATTTTAATCGTCCTCCCTTTTTGGGTATAGTGAGGGTTTTTCACCTTCCGCTACACGGCAACCATACTTGTAGTCAGATACTGCATCATCAACAAAACGATACAACTTGTAGCATAAATTGTTTTTCAAAGTTTTGAAATTCATGCTAACACACCCTCTTCTAATAATCCAATAAAGCTCCATATCGCAGTAATATTCTTATTACTGAATGGAGCAGTATTGTATTCATCATTAAAGAATTCAATTAATTCTTTAATGATGTAGTCATCTTGCATGTTGCCTTTAGAACCTTGATACAATAAGAAAGAATTTAGGATTGGATCTAAATCTTTCACATATTTTTCTGAGTTTATGAATTCCTTAACAGTCCTCATAACTCATCACCTTGAATCAAGTGTTGTATGTAGTCATCTTCTTGTATGATGAAACTCAAATCAATAGCTTCCTCTGAAGAATCAACGATAAAGTCATCATCATAGAATTCAACAACTGGTGATGGGTAACAATAGGTTATCATGATCCATCACCTTCCACATTGGACGGTGTTTGTACAAAATCAGATATTCTTTTAGCTAATCTTTCTTGGAAAATTCCAGATTCATAGTCTTTGTAGAATCTTTGGAATTGCAAGAAAAATTCAGCTTCTTCCTCTTCTAAGACAATCTTGTCTTCTGAGAGGATTGTTCCTTTTTTAATTTTTCTCATCTTATCACTTTTTGCTTTTTTTTTGAAATGATTTTTTTCACAGTTGGCGAATGTGAAATTTCAATCATTCTTATTTATACATTTACTTTTAAAGTATATAAATATTTCTACCTACTATGTGGAAAATAATATATAGTTGTATAGACAAATATAATATTAAATAAAAATAAAAAAAGGAAGTATGAGAATGTTTGAGTATGAAACAAAGGTTTCAATTGCAAGACCGAACTCCAAATCTGGAAGAACAACAATTCCTAAAGAAGTTATGAACTTCTTAGATTTAAAAATTGGAGATTATTTGTCTTGGAATGTTAAAATAAACGGTGAACAAGTTGTTGTTGAAGTAAACAAAAAAGAAGAATAACCATTCCTTTTTTAATTTTTTAGATAATATTAAATAATAGGTAATCAAAAAATAGTAATTGGTTACTTATTAAAATATTATCACTTTTTGCGTATACTATTTTTTTGTAACCAGTCTCAACGGAGATTGGTTAAAAATGTTGGCGCATGATTTTAACTAATCATAAGCCGTTGAGACCTTATTTTTAATTTAACCTATTTTTTATTTTAATAGCTATTTTTTTATCCATACAATTTCCTCCTAAAAAATATTTAAATGTAAAAAGAAAAGATGAACTCTTTTTTCAACTTTTATATAATTAATTATTTTTATTTTGAGTATAAATATTTATCTATTCAATGAATAAACTTTTAAATAGCTGAATGTTCAATAATTAAGTTAATATATTGGTTGGTTGTATAGGGGCAGAATTGGAAATACATGGGATTTATTTTTTCATGTTTAACATGTAGTTTAAAATATTAAATGTCTGTTCAAATATTCAAAAAGAAAAAAATAAATAATTCTGAAAACAAAATATATTCTACCTAAAAACAGAAAAATTTTTGTATAGATTTCTTTAGATAAAGAAACTTTGCAATCTTTTTTTTATTTTTTTTTAGGGGAGGTAAATAAGTATGGATAAAAAATTAAAATGTTTAATAGGTATTATCGTCGTTGTAATAATACTCATGATTGTTGCAGTAGCAACATCAGACGGAAACAGCAACAATGGTAATAATGAAGGAACACAGATAAAAGTCATCTATGACGGTTCATGGAGTGGGGCATTAAGCACTGGAGATGGAAGCAGTAAAACTATCGAAGGTACTGGTAATGAAACCATCAATGTAACAAATAATACTATGGATATGGTTTCTGCAAATGCTCAGAAGATGGACGGAGGTTCAGGTGAGCTTAAGATACAGTTACTTAAAAATGGTGAAGTTAAAAAAGAATCCAGTACAACAGCCCAATATGGTATAGCTGATGTAACTGCATAAAAAAAAAGGAAAACTTCAACATTTTTTTCTTTTTTTTCTTCTATTTTTTAAAATAATCATTCAAGAAATCTTCTACTGCTTTCTGTGCCTCCTCATGAATATTTTCTTTAATTTTCTTATTCTCTAATTCTAATTCATGAACATTATCTTTTAATTCATCAAGATTACTATGTAACATGCTATTCTCTTCACTTAATGTTATGTTTTCATATTTTTCATTATGTATTGTTACATGCTGCATATTATCCATGTAGATCTCTTTCAAAATCATGGGATTTTCATAGAAGTATGATTCACGGACATTACTTTTTCCTCTCCCTTGAAGTGCATCTACATAATCCATACCGATATAGTCCTTTAAATGGCTTGCATGATATTTACGAAACATATGAGGACGGAGACGATTATAGTTTGGTCCTGCTTTACCTAATTGTAATGTTTGATTAATCTGTTTATATGTTCTGTATACTGTTTTTTTCTGAATATCGAATAATTTGTCATAAGAGTTCATGACTTCTCTTTTTATAAGGTAATCTAAAATAGCTGTATTTGCCTCTGGTGTTGTGAATGTATAGAAATATTTGTTAGTTTTCTGCCTCCTTAATTTCCATGTACCAACAATGACATTATTAGTGTTATTCATTTCTTTTATTTGTTCTTTAATCGTGGAATATTTATTATGATAATCTTTTGTAGCATCTAGAAAATCTTGCACTGTGAGGTTGAGTACATCTACTATTGTAAGTCCTGAGCTTACGATCATCAGTGTTAATGATTTCATACCAATATTCATGTAACTTAATGCTTTGCTTATTTCATCTTTAGTTGGTATGTCATCATAGCTTATGACTTCGTAGTTGTTGTTTAGTCTTACTGGTATTTGGTTTATTTCTACCTCATATGCACGGTATACTGCACAGACGGTAGTGTAATATTTTTTAGCTGTTCCTTTACGATATTTGCTATTCAGATATTCTTTATATTGGATTAGGTATTTTCTTAATTTTCTGTTTCTCCAGCTAATGTTGGATTCTTCTTCAAAAATAGCTTCTTTTATTAAATCTTTTATGTTTCTACCGATTAGTTCAGTATAGGTTTCTACTGATGTATGGTAGTTTTTTATTGTGTTTGGTCTGAGGTTTTTCATTTTAATTATTTCTTCTATAACCTCATTATTCTCCTTACATTTCATAGTATATTCTGTCCCTTTAAATTTTTGTTCCCATTAAAAAAAAGTTATAGTCTTATTTAACAATATAATTATATTAAGACTATTAAAATTAGATTTTCATAGAGAGTGTATGAAAACTAATGGAAATTGTATAAAAAAATGGAGGAACTAGGGACATTTTTGTCTGGGGTTCGCTCGGAACTACTAACTTTTTTGTCCCTATTCCCTTTTTTTCTGCAATTTTTATTTATTTTCTCAACATATTATTAAAGTTTTTTAAAAATTTAATTGGGACGGATAATTTAAATTTTCTCTACTTTTTTAAATTGATTAAAATGTTCCAGTACCATATCTGAAAATTGCATACTCGTCTATTTTTGTAGCTTGAATATCATTTTTTAGTTGAGTAGAACCTATATCTTTCACATTATTATCTCCATAATAGTTTTGGAAGATAAGCTTAGATTCATTGTTTGCTTCCTGTATTCTTTTCTTCATTTCAAGCATAGTGTTATCTGAATAATTATAGTTGTACTTATATGCCATTGCTAATGGTGTAGCTTTCCAATTAGCTATATCTTGATGATAGTAGCTTTTCAATGCCAATGGATTTTCAAACATACAAGTAGCATAGACTTCTTTTCCTTTTAGATAATTCACTACCTTATTTGTGTTATCAGTTATTCTTTTCATTTTATCATCATTATGATTACTTGAGTTATATCTGTTGTAATCCAAGCATACCCCATCTATGAATGATTTTTTACCATAATTTATTATCCTGTTGATTCTTTCATCTGCAACTTTTGAAGTTTGATCTACCATCTTGCCATTATAATAAGTAGTATAGTAAATTATAAGTTTTGCTCCTATATTATGACATTTATCTGAAAATTTTTTAATATAATCTTCTTTATAATCTTCAAAGACCATATGTGATAGGAATATCTTGTTATATCCTTTATTTTTGAGTTCTGTGAATGATATTTTATTTGAGTCTGATGACTTTATGAATAATCCTTTCATTTTAATTTTAATGGCATTGTTATTTGTTTTAGTAGTTGTGTTGGTGGTTTTGTTTTCTTGTTTTGTTATTATACATACTGATTGTTGACTTATCTCCGAGGTTACTGTCTTCATATAATCTGATGTTCTCTTGATTAATTCAGGACCACTTAAACTATAAATTTCATAGACATATCCTTTTTTTGGATTTACACATGCAAGGGTTGTATAATGTCCTCCTTTATCATTCCAATTGTTTATGTTATGCCACATCACATGAAGTATTAATGCACGATTTGGATCTGCAACAATTTCAGCTAATTCTTGTAATGTCATTGAAGAGTAATTTTTCCATTGGATACTGATTTTTTTGTTATATTTATTTGCTAATTTCTGTAAGGCAGTATTTATTCCATTGTGGCTTGTACCATTTGTGGTTGTTTCTGCATACTTGCTTACTTCTGTTTGTGATTCATCAGTTCCAAAGAGTTCATACCATACCTGAGTAATAGTTACTGGTGCACAGAAATAATTATTTATTTGTTTGAGGCTTGTTCCTGTTAAGTATCTTGGGTTCCAGTATTCGCCTTTATCATTACATTTGATTTCCTGTTTTTTCTTTTCAATTACTACTGTATTTTTTACTGTTGAAGGATTGTATTCTTCATCCCCTTCAAAATTTGATATTAAGGTGTATGTTCCTTCTGCTAATTTTAGTGGTATTGTGTATGTTCCATCAAGATTTTTATTATAGAAGTAAGTTTTGTTATTTATTTTTACTGAAATTGTCTTATTAAGTATTGTTTCGTTATTGTTTTTGTTTAATAACTTGATTTTGTAATTATATTGATTTCCCTCTGTAAGTGTTATGTTTTCACCTACCAGATATGTATCAACTAACACCTTTTTTGATGTTTCAACTTCCATTTGGGAGTCAGACTCATCAATTTTTTCTTCTTGATATATTTTTATAATATTTTCACTCTTAATTCCAGTTTGAGTTTCATTATCTGAAATTTCATCATTATTTCCTGTGAAAATTTTCCTTAAAATTTCCAAAATAACCTTAATTAAATCATTCATTTTACCACCTAAAAAAAAATAATAAAAAATATTTTTTATTTAACAATCAATTTTGCCTCTTTGCTTGAAGCAGCATTTTCTATATCCCCACCAAAGTTGAATTTTATTGTGTATTCCCCTTTGGCAAGATTTATTTTTAAGCTAAAATCTCCGTTACCGTCTGTTTTCTTACTGTATGCTTTGGTGAAACCTTTATCTGTTGAAGTTGTTGTTGTGGTATTTGGAACTTTCTTTGATGTGGTTGTTTTGGTTATTTTCACCATTTTACCATTTTTAAGTTTGTTAGCTTCTGATTCACTACTACGAACTGGACCGGAAACACGTGTAAGTTTATAGTTACTCCAGCTATAATGTTCATTTCCACCAACAACCCCATAATCTGCGTCACAATGTTTGCAGAAGATGTGACCTTCAACAGACCCTCCTTCACTGTTTCCACGGCAACTTGAATATCCATAATTGGTGTTTTTTCCAGCCCACCAAATGTCCCATACAAGACTTGCATGTCCACAATGAGGGCAACGATTCTTGAAAACACTTTTCCAGTATGTATAAGCCCATCTTGAAGATTCAGCAGCGGTTGAAGGTTTTCCTATTGCCATAATAGTTTTTTTATCACTACTTACACCACATTTACTGTAAGAATATTCTACTTTCTGAGTAGTGTTTGAAACTGTCTTGTATGATGTTTTAGATGATGTTAATGTTGATGAATCTTTTATAACTGTTATAGAACAATATTTACTGGTTAATGGTCCATCTGCATTTTTAAGTTTTGCAGTAACATACTGCCCTTTTTTAATTGTATATGTTGATTTGGCTTCTATTGTTGTTGCGACTTGATTTATTCTTGTTCCAATGTCAGCATTGCCTAATGTAATCTTCGTTTCTCCTGGCATTTGAGGATTTTTAACTATTTTCAGTACTTGTGCACGGATTAATTTCTCATAATCGGGTATTTTCACATATACACGGTCATAGATACTGAAACTGTTATTATTTTCTGTAACTTGTTCAATATCCTTTAATTCAACATCAAGATTGATTTCAGGATACCTTTTATCAATCAAGGTATTTGCACATCTATTATAGATCACGTACGGGTTTGTTTCTGAAGTTTGTATAGTGCCTATCTTAGGTGTTGAAACCTTTGTCGTTGCATCTGGATGTGAATATATTTCCTGATATTCCACACCCGTGTCCACATCATCTTTGATATAGAGTGTTCCTGCAGTTTTGCTGAATGGTGCAGCCCAATATGCCGTTGTTATTTCTGATTCAGTAGTGTTACCGTTTGAGTCAGTTGAGGTCTGTTTTTCTATTATCATAGGTATGCTTTGACCTTTAGTTACTGCAAGTTTGCTCCAGTTGTCAATTATGCCTTGTAAATCTGTACGTGTTATTTCTGCAGCTACACTACCACCACTACTATTTGTGTTACTGTTTAAACTGAATTCTGGAGCAATAGCACGATAAGTGTCTGATTCATCGATTTCATATTCAATATTTTCAGCATTAAAACTTAGATCTATAACTGTATCATGTTCTTCACCAACGTTTGAGGGTTGTAGGAAATCAAGATAACGATGTATTAAGTTTTTCTCGGGGTCTTTCACATATCTTGTTTGGAATACATTACTAGTTTCTTCCTCAATGTATCTTAGAAGTTCTAGTTTGGTCATTGTACCGTTTAATGCTACGCTTCCACGACTTCCAAGTGCTGATTCTACTGTACCTATATTGAAATAGCTGCCGAATTGTTCTTCAAGTAATGTTCTGTTAATGGTTTTGGTTTCAGCTGAATATTGTTTGAATAATTCAACATAATTTAGTTCAACAAGCACCTCTTCCAATTCTATTTCTATGTGGTTTTTGTCCCAATAATCATATTTTGTACTGTTTGAGATTACATAAAGGCAAGGATCTAAACCGTTTGTACCTGGAATCCACATCTTGTTACCTATTTTGAATAGTTTTCTTGTTTTGTTTATATCTTCATCATCAAGTGGATAAGTGATAGTGAGAGTCTGTAATTCTCCAACTTCACTTGTCTGTTCAATTTCAAGATTTTCAGAATCAAGATATTCCAATGGATTTTCGTCTTGATCTAGAACAATTACTGTAAAACCCATAACTACCACCTTTCAAAGAATCTAACAGACTGAATATTAGCTGTATTATTGCAACTGAAGTTATATTCACCATAAACAATGAACCAATCGGAATTAAAGTCCACTTCATCTGTAATATCCGTGTTAATATATTCACCAGTTACATCGCTACTTTCAGTTAGTTTGTAGACTTTTCTATTTGCACAATCAATCCTTAGCAGTTGTCCTGAGAGGTCTTCACCATGGATTATGAATTTTTGTTGTGAATTTTCCTCTGTAATTGAGATTTCATCATCATTAGCAAGAATATATAGTTCTGGGTTTATTTTTGCTATACTGCTATTTACTCCACACGCATTGGTTATTGTCATGTTTTTATTGTAGCTTGTTCCTGCAGGTACGATTAATTCTATTTTTCCTTCATACTCGGCAAATTCTACATCGGCATCTATAGCATCTTCCATTAAGAAGTACCATACACGGTCTGGATAGTTACTGAATTCAATACTGTTTAGTATTGGTTTATTGAATTTGTCCCTTTCATTAGAAAACAAACGACCTATTCTTTCCATGAACTTTGATGTTTCGGTTAAATCACAACCACCAACAATGAATTTTATTGTGATTTTCTTTTTTTGGATGTTGGATCTATATGCTAATGTTGAATCTGTACCATCAACATTAAGATATTTCACCTCGTTTTCAGTACCAGCTGGTACTGTTACAGATTCAAGGAACATATTGTAATAACGAAGGTCTTTTCCATTGACATATGCTTTTACAACTGAATCAGCAACTTCGATATAATGGAATGTTACATGGAGATTGTTAATTTCAATGTGTGCATCATGGTTAAAAGGATTACTGAGATTGATTTCTAATTCTACGTTTTCTAGGTTGTCTTCTAAGAAATCTTCAAAATCTAATCCCCAAAGGTCGAATTCTCCACCTAAACTTGCAGAACCTGTTGTTTCATTGATGTTAATACTTCTCTGACCAGTCTTGTCATTTGTAATTAGTTTCATTAGTAATGAGAATTCTGAATCACAGATTATATCAAAATCAACAGTTACACCTTGAACTACTGTGTTTTCATTAACAATCAAACCAGACATATCCATTTTGTAGGCACGGATATTGTTTGTTATTTTCTGAGTTTTTAACTCCGTAATACAGTATTCTTCAACGGAAGCCAACTTTTTTAGTGGATATGGAAATAGTCCTGGTTCTTCCAGGTTTTCCATGAATTGCTTCTCCATCACTACAGGGTGAGTATATTGTAGTTTTACGGCTCTTGCATTTGCTTCAATATATTCTCCAGTGATGAAAATAATGACAGGGTAACCTTTGCAGTAATCAAATGTTAAGGATATTTCTTCTTCACTGTTAGCTTCACTTACAGGTTCACTCCACCGTGAATTTGAAAGATAATCTATAGAGGTATAGTTTTCATTTTCCATTGCGTTAAAAACACCTACACGGTAATTATAATCGTAAGGGTCAAATAGACTAAGATTTTCTTCATCAATTATAATTTTCATTATGCTTGTAATTGTATAGGTTTTACCATCACCTAGACGGTCTAATTCCTCTTCATTAAGTCTTATACAAGCATAATAAGGAATTGTAAGATTTGAAGGTTTAATTTTAACTTGATAATTAACAGTTTTACCATTAAAAATAGTGCTAAATGATTGTAGACCTGCAGTTGAACATGAAACTGTAAAACTAATGAAATTATTTGTTTGTTCTGTAAAATTTGTTGAAAATGTGAATGAATTATTAACACCTACAGGTATCACAACATCTTCAGATTCCACATCAAGTATAGTAAATGTTTCTGGAAAATTTACGGTTACATCGTTAGCAGGTAATCCTATTTCATTTGCAGTAATATCAAAGTTAATCTGGAATTCTTCTTTTTCTTCATGAATAGCTATATAATCACATGTTAACTTTGCATTATTTTCAAGTATTGTTAAATGTATTTTTGTTGAAGCAAGAGATCCTGTTTCTTGAAAAGTTATAAGTTTTGAGCCAGTACTTGTTGATTTCACGTTAAAAGTTACATTTATGCTTTTGGAATTATTGAAGTTTCCAGTCCACACTACTTTTTGTCCTGTTTGTGTAAATGTTCCTACACCGTCAGTTTTTCCAGTGAATGTTATTCCTGTTGGTAATGTGAATTCTACCTTGGAGGTATAGGACGATATACTGCCATTTTTACTTGAAACAGTTAAAAGTAGACTTGTTTCTTCATTAACATATACTTCTTCCTCAGTAGAAGAAACATTAATGTATACTTCCTGTGTTTCATATGTAATCTGTATAAAAACATTCTGTAATGCTATTCTACAAACATTACTACTTGTATTTGCAGGATAGTTAATTTTCACACCAAAATTGGCATTATTAATCATACTTGATGTGAATTGACCTGTAAAATCAGTAACAAAGCTTTTACTTTTATTTGTATCGAAAGGTAAACTATAACCTTTTTTTGAATATTTTGTGTTTAAAAGTGATATTGTTGGTGCAGGGAAACTACCATATGCACCTCCGTATTTTACTCTCCAATGTGAATAGCCAACACGTATCCTTGTAATTCTTGCACCCTCAGGTATGTTGAATCCGAAGTTTTTAAGACTAATTGTTGAAGGACGATTCCATGTACCAGCTTTACTACCAATCAAAGTATTGTTGTTATTGTTTGATAAAGCGCCACAGTATATGGTAGAACCGCTTTTTTTGAGATTATCTGTCTGATTCCATTTTCGATAGTATTTTGTGCTGGAGTATTTTCCTTCGGTTTGACTTATACTTCCTGCATATCCTGTTACAGTAACCATGCTATACATCTCCCTGTTTAGGAATATAATAAACAATCATTTTTAAGCCCATGATGTAGAAAGAACCGGTATTTCCTGTTGTGTTCTTTTTGTCTGTGAACAATGTGAAACTCATTTTATCGTTGATTTGTGTAGGTGTAGCTCCATTTAGGCTTGTTAAAGTGATTGTACTTGTTGTATAAGTATTTTTACCTCCCACAACACCCTTGCCTGTTAGATTAGATGAACCTACATTATATATTGTAAAGTTTGCAGCTGGAATATTAATACAAGCACTCACACTACTTTTAGTACCATTTTTCGCTTTCCATGAGACAACAATTTTAGTTACAGTAGCATCTTCGGGTATTGTGAATCCCCAAGACCCGTTATTTTTCTGTATTTTTGCAGGTGTTGGATAGGAACCGTTGCTACCTGTAATATCATTACAGACAAGTGTATCAGAATCGCTTGTACAAGTTTTATCGTCCCATGCCCTTTTACCATCACTATCTGTTGCAGGTACACTTGTAATAGTGCCGGGATATTTTGTTTGTGAAAGAGGGTCTTTGATTTTGAATGTTGAATTTAGTGAAACTGGATTGTACTGTGAATCTCCATTGAAAACGTATTTTGCATAGGCGGTACAAGGATTCCAGTTCATATTTAGACTAGCTTTTCCTTCATCAGAGGTTGTTTTTGAATAATCTGAGAATGAAGAATTATTTGAAGAAACTGAAATTACCACATTTTTATTTGAAAGAGGTGTACCTGCACTATCAGTTAAGAAACATACAGTTTCCCAACCAGTGTATAAATCTCCAGTAAGTAAGGAGATTTTAGGAGTATCTTTAATTATAGTAATAGATGATTCATTACTAGTAGAACTTAGATAATTGTCTGTTTCGTTAAAAACGGCATAATAGGTATGTTCTCCAATAGTACTGTTCTGATATGTTAATGAGGCAACACCATTACTTAGTGCTACAGTACCTATGATGTTATCGTCTTCATAGAATACCACATCACCAGTAACTATTGATTCATCACTTGCTATGACTGTAGCAACAAGTGAATAGTCTTCAACAAAACTAATTTCATTACTACTAGCATTCAAGGAAAGATTGGTGGAAGTTGTGAGTTTACCACATTTCACGGTATTAGTAATACTTGTTGATTGATAGAAATTATCTTCAACATTTGAAATATTTACTGTAAGGTCTTCTGTTGAAGGGAAAACATAATCCATACTATATTCTCCACTTTCATCTGTAACACCAGTATATTCAACACCATTTATATTAATCTGTAATTGTATTCCTTCCAATCTTACACTATGCTTATCAGTTACAACAACAGTTAAAGAGACAGTATCTCCTTGCTTATATTGTTGTATAGGGTACTGTAAAATAATTGAAGGTTTACTGAGATTTATAGTAGTTTCAAAGCTACTAGATTCTGAAGCAAGATACTGTGCCGTCTTGCTAAATTTTGCTTGAAAATTAACATTGTCACTAACAGTTTTCAAGTCATGCGCATTGACAGTATAAGTAGCTACACCATCGTTTTCAGTAATACCTGAACCCAATAATGTACCGTTGTTGTAGAAATCAACTGTTTCACCAACTACCCCCTCTGAAGTGTATTCATTTACAAGAGAGGCATAGATATTTATTGTATCTGCTGAATCAATCACCGTTGGTTGAACCGTTAAACCTAGACTGGTATTATAATAAACAAAAATATGAACACTGGTACTTGTAGCATCATATTCCAACTCATCATAGGTTTTAACAACAATTGTATGATCTCCACTTAAATCTGTATTGTAAGTGCAAGAACATGTACCTTCAACAGTTTCACTGGAACCTATCAGTACATCATTTTCATAGAAATAGACATCAACACCAGTAATAGGCTCATTATTTGTATCTTTTAATGTTGCAACCAGTTCCATGTCAGTAGAAGGCATTACACTCCATTTATAAGTACCTTCTTCTTGTGTGTTGTCTATTGTGAGTAATGCTGTTTCACCTTTTAATTTTATTTCAAAAACTGGAAAATTAATATTATCATAATTTAAAGTAGTATCGGTGAGAGTAGGAGTACAATTACTCCCACTCATCTCTTCTACACTACTTATTGTATTCATTATATTACCTATCCCTCTTGTATCATCAGGATAGACCGTATATTTTTTCATGATATGCCTCGACTACGATTTTGTCTTCTTTCAATCTTTGTCTTTGCTTTTGCATCTGCAACCTGGAAACGGATATTGTTTGCAAGATTCTTAATCCAACCATCACTGTTGGTGGTTTCTTGAATCATTTGAACAATAGCTGCTTCATCAACATTTTCAGGAAGGTTTTCAAATTCATGTTTTACAGTGATTTCGCCACCTAATATGAATTCACCATTTGAACCGTTATCTTCTGTTTCTGATTCTGTGAATCCACTGCTACGAGCCACGGTTTGACGACCAACATGTTTAGGTGCAGGACCACTACCATAACCAGTTACAGCAGAAGAAACCCAAGTACCTCTTTGTTGCATTGCAGTTGTATCCATGATTTGCCCATTAATCCGGGTACAGAAATGACCTTCACCATCCCAATAACAATGAACCTTTTCACCTGAGAAACCACAAGTATTAGCCAATGCCAATAGTGCATCTGCTCCATCACTACAATTACATTTACCTGCAGCTATTGCATTTTGCCAAGACCCATACTTTTCAGAATCACTATAATGATCATAATGAACTGTACGGAATATTGCTTGTGCCATTTGTTTGAAACTATCAAAGCTAATGTTTGGTGTGCCTGTTGCAAAATCACGGACTTTGAATGCAAGCCCCGTATCAACGTTTCCGGCACCTGTATGTATGCTTGGTCCTTTCATACTCCAAGTATTCACAGTATCCTTAATTTTTCGTACATTTGGATATACTGTGTTTTCCCAAGGACCAGCACCACTTCTACTGTTAGTTGGTAAGCAATCTGGACTTACCACGCCACCGCGTATAAGTTCTGTAGTGTTTATTCTTCCATTGTTAGCATTATATTCAATGATTCCAGGGGTTATGCAGGGTATGGTTTGAGCTTGAACAGTACTAATATATTCAGGTATATGTTTTTCACGACGAATACTTGAAGCCAATATTCTGCTCATTACACTCATTCCACTACTAGAACCTCCACTACTTGCTCTACCAACTACACGGTTTCTTTGCATCATACCAGAATTAGATGGTCCTGCACCCCAAAGGTTAGGATTTTGAAGTTTTCGATAAAAACCACCAATGGTAGCACCTAATTGATTGAAATAGCTACTTGATTCTTTCTTAATATTTTTCGCAGCTGAAACAATGCTGTTTTTCATACTATTCCAGGCTTTAACCATTTCTTTTGTTATTCTGGTAGTGCTGTTCTGCATTTTACTAAGGTTTTCACGTGTAATGTTATATGCTTGATTTAAACCATTTCTAGTATAATTCAAGATATTTAAAAGGCTAGTATTGATATGATTAGTCATCATATTCATTTGAGCCATTTCATTTGCACGGATATTAGTAAATGCTTGAGTGTTCATTAGTTGTAATTGTGAGAGGTCAATTCCGGCTAATGATTTCATTTGATTATATTTGTCATTAACATTTGCAACCATGGAATTTAGTGTGTTGTTTTGATTATCCACTTCTTCTTGTGAATCTTCATCATTATTATTGGAAGTATCAGTATTGGTTTGTACATTTGCAGTTAATGTTTGTTCGGGTAATTTGAAATCACTATAAGAAGATACTAAGCCTTCTCCAACCGCCGCACCGACATTTTCAGCTTTGCTTGTAAGATTTGCAACATTATCCAAGGTGTTTTCAAACTCGGCAGTTACCTTGTTCTGAATAATACCCGGTGAATGTATACCCATTGCATTTAACATTCCATTTACAATGTTCCTACCTACTTGCCTTGCCTTATTAACCAAGTCGCTACCTGCTGAAAGAATTCTAGATCCAATGTTAATAAATTCTTGATATACTCTTCCAGGTAACTGGCTGATGTGTGAAATTACAGCACTAACGACTTGTGAAGCTTTACTTCTAGCATTTGATACCCATTGACTAGCACCATTTGCAATTCTTGTTGCAGTATTTACAATGAAACCGTAGACTCTACCAGGTAATCTACTAATAAATGATACAACTGCTGAGACCATTGCAGAAGCCTTTGCTCTTGCATTTGCTACCCATTGAGCCATACCAGTAATGATTCTTGTTACAGTTTGAAGAATATAATTTCCAACACGGAATGGAATCTGACTAATCCATGAAATGATACCTAATACTACATTCATTGCTCCTTGAACTGCAATAGTTAATATTTGAAGAACGAAATTTGCAACAGTTGTAAGGATAGTGGTCAAAATGTTAACATAGCCATCTAGTAGTGCTTGACCTACACCAAGAAGCAAATCTTGCAAGCTTATTTGCCCTTCTGCAAATTGTGTGAATAAATCAATTATTTGCATGATTGTATCAGCTACAATAGTTAAAATTTCAACCAGGAACTGGAATGCTTCACTTTCAGTAATAGCTTCAAATATCTGCATTAATAATTCACCGAAACTTTGTATTGCTGGAACAAGATTACTCATTAACCATTCTCCTAGTCCCTGCATAGCAGCAAATAATCCATCTATTGCATCATGAACTTGCTCATTATTATAGTACAGGTATACAAGTATTGCGATTAATGCTGCAATAGCAATAACCACAATCATTATAGGATTTGCATCCATTACGAGATTTAATGCTGCCTGTGATTGAGCTACAAGCCAATTTTTAGCAGCCAATGCAGTATCTTTTGCAGCAAGTAATGCTGAAGCAAAGGCATTACCCTCTTCAGCCAAAGTTGCAAGTGTTGTTGCTCCTCTCATCAAATCAATAGCTGTTCTTGCAGCACCGAAACCATCTTTTATTAATCCACAAGCATCTCTTGCAGTTTCACCTATTGTTCTTATTGAGGTAATAGAATCGCTGATTGGTTTTGCAAAATCATTAATGTAAGGTGCTACAGTAGCAAATCCTGCAAGTGCTCCACCTGCAGCAATAATACCTTTTGTTAAACCAGGCATTTCATCGTTCAATCTTATGAATTCATCACAAGCTTTTTTGATGTAAGGTGTTACCTGGTCTCCCATTTGTCTACCTGCAGTTCTGAATATTTTCTGAACTCTTGCAATAGAACCGCTTGTAGTGTCCATTACACCACCAAGATCACCAAGCCCAGATAAACATTTTTCAAGTGCATGGGTATATCCTTCAACATCTGATGCTTCACCAGACCAGCCCATCTGTTTCATTTTGTCCTTGGTAATACCGAAGTTTTCTTTTAGTATCTGGAAATCACCGTTAAGACCACTGAATGCTTCTCCCATTTGATAGGTAGCTGTTTGAGTATCATTACCCATGAGCATTGAAGCTTCACCAAGTTTCATGACCACGTCTTTTGTTCCTGATAATTGTTCATTGCTCATTGAAGTGGAAAGTTTGATTTTGTTCATTGCATTTACCATCTGGTCCATTGAAACCACAGACGAATTTGTCATGGTATCGATAGATCCAAGTAGTGCATCACTTGCAGTTTTTGAACCCATAATAGCAGTATTCAAACTACTCATTTTCTCTCTTGAAAGTGAAAGTCCCACCGTAAGATCTTTTACTGAGTTCACTCCAAGTGCACCGATTGCTGATGCTATCATTCCCCCCATGGTCTGGAATGATGTACCTACCGCTGATACTTTACTTTTTACTGAGTCTAATGCTGAGCCTAATTTTGTTCTGATTGAAGAGGCTACTGTTGAAACCTTTGCACGTACAGTATCCCATGTTGAAACAAGACTTGTAGAAATAGCTGTACGAAGAACCATTATCTTACCACGAGTTGAGGTAATGTCTACTCCCATTTCAGTTATTTTAATATTAGCTCTTTGTATATCAGATAATAGCTCTGGGTTCAATTTGATTTGTTGGAATTGTTGTGAGGCTCTGACTGCACCTCCTCCAGCTACACCTATTTTCTGTGCCAGTGATTGCATTCTTTGTTCGTGAGTTTTAAGGCTCATTAATGCTTGTTTTTCGGCATTGGACATGTTGAGGAATGCAGTTCTACCCACCATGCCGGTTTCTTTTATGGTGTTTTTTGATTTTTCAAGTGGATTTCTTATTTTATCAACTGATTCTTGAAACTGTTTTGAGGATTGAGTGCTTTTGTCGAAGGATTGTTTAGAGGAGCTACCGAAATCATCTACTTGTTTTTTCACTTTTTGAACTGTTTGTGAGATTTGGTCTTCTGCTTTTAGTATTACATTTATTATATGTTGTGAGACCATATTTTAACCTCTAAAAAAAATAAAATTAATTAAAAAAAAAGTTTTTTGAATAAAGTTTATTCTACTTTATTCATTTGTTCATATAGTTCAAGTCTTCCTTTCACAAGAAAAACCATTTGAATTATTGTTAAATCTGATTGATTATCTCTTAAATGGTAGCCACAATAATCCAACCAGATTATGCTTTTAGCTTCCTCAGTTTTGAGGAAACTCTTCTACATCACTTTCAAGTTCGGCATTGTTTAATCCGGAAATTTCTTGAACTTTAGAGTAGATTTCTTCTATAACATTTGAAGGAGCTTTCAAAAGTTCTTCTTCTGTGATGAGTTCTTTTTCTTCAGCATATTTTGAATTATCAAGTGAATATGCTACTGCCTTGATTTTTGCTTGATTTTGAGCTTGAGTAGTCTTCAATACTGAAAGTTTACCTTTACTTTCGAGTTGTGATCTAATGTTCCTTGCCCTATTTCTTGAATTATTTGATTTTTCATTTGTTTCAAAAGTACCAATAGCTGCAGCTTCAATCTCAGAAATTTCATTAATTTCTTTCTGTGATAAAGGTCTAAGCCATACTTCCCCATTTAGTGATTTTATCATGTATTTTTCTTCTTTGCTTGTTCCATCAACGATGTCTGAAATTCTTATTATTTTAGCCATTTTAAACCTACACCTCTGATTTATTCTTCTTGTTCAACTGTTATTGTGAAATTTTCAGTTGTTTCATTTACACTTACAAGACCACCAGATAATACCTTATAGCCTTCAACACTTGCACTGTATCTACCATACTCTACTGATGCAAATGTTACTGTTCCATCTGAACCAGTTGCAGAAGGGTCAATACTGATAGTTTTATCATCTCTTGATTTCAAGGTTACATTAACACTTGAAACTGGGCTTTTATCTGCTTTTTGAACTTTTACGGTTACATTTGAAGTTCCATCTGCACTAGCAGCTATTTCCGGTTGATTGTTAATTAATTTAACATACATATCAGTCATTACACTAGTTCCATCTGCAAGTTTAGCTTTTCCAGTGCCCATAGTCTGTAAATTGAATGTCACTTCAATTTCATCAGATTCACTTGCTTCATACTCAACTGAGAATAGGCATTCTGGGAAATAAATTTCAAGTATATCTGCACGGTTTTCACATACATTAGCTATTACCTTAATAGGTATCTTATAGACCTTACACTCTGAAGGTGAAGTACCTGCTTCACCATATTCAGCTTTCTGTATCAATTCAAGTGTTTCTTTTTCAAGGGTTGAAGTCATAGAGATAGTAATTTCTCTTTGTTGAGCTGCAGCCTTTCTCTGAGGCATACGGCTACCAAGACCAATAGTTGCATCTTGATTGAGGTTGTTTTTACCCTCAAAACTGAAACTTGAAACAATGCCTGGAGGAACATCGTCATCCAATTCCAAGCTCACATCATAGAACATTAAAGGAATATCGCCTTCAACTCTTGTTTGTTCAAAAGTGTTAGCATCGATTTCCTCCATGGTTTCGTCTTTGTAGATCCAGTCTGCAGCCATGGTCATAAACTCATCGGAAACCTCTAATTTCAAACCATCGAGTAATGCTCCTACAATGGTTTTTTCGGCTACATCGAAGGTTTCCCAAAGGGTAAAACTATTTAATGAGGTGGATTCTCCACCATAGAATTCGTGTGTGTTGGTTTTTGTTCCACTTGTAAATTTATAATTATCAAGGAAAGCCTTAAAGTAATGTCCAATCCTCTTAAGGTCGACATCTGATTCAAAGCTTGAGGTTGGTTTGATTGCTCCAGCTCTTGCTCTTTTAATCATACGGCTTCCACCAGTTTTTGTAACTGGCTCAGCATTAAGACTGGCACTTATTTTTGTGCCTTGTTGATGCCAATCTGGACTAATAGCTGGTTTTCCATATTCGCTTTCCTCTTTTATACCGAGTACTCTAAGTCCCATCTTATATCACCAAAAATATTTTTATTTTAAATTTTTAATTTTTCAATTTTTTTCATTATCTTCTCTATAAATCACAGAATCTCTTTGCACGGAATTTGAAATCATAAACAATCATAGACATTGAAACTGAGTTAGCTGCACCTTGAGGGTCTTCACCTGTAGTTGTAAGAGATTGAAGATTCATATTATCAAAAAGTCTACCAGTACTTGCGGAGTCATTATCAAGGAGTGTTAATCTCCAATATTTTTGTAATGTTTTTCCAATCCGTAATGCAAGGTCTCTGCTTTGTCTTTGACCTAACACTGGGTCTTCACTATCATAATCTATCGCATAAAATTCATAACGAGCCACATACATTTCTGACTGATTTCCTACCCCAACTGATTCACGGTACACACCATTTTCCACAACCCATATTGAAGGATAATCTGCACCGTGTAGCTGTTTATCTCCAAGATAAACTTCCACTACATCTTCTAATAAACCTTCAGTAGAGCGTTCTTTCTCAAGCATTTCAAGAATAGCTGATGGTACACGAGTTAGTGCTTTATCAAAAGTTGGTCTATTTGTCATGTTTAACCCCCATAATTTTCTTGTAAAGCTCTTGCAAACATCTCATCAAGACGTTTTTTAGTGTTCTTAATGGACTTTTCAACGAACCTACGAGGTTTTATACCGCGAACATACTTAGCAAAAATTGTTTCACCATGTATCTTAAAGACCAGAACGGAAGCCTTGCGAGGTCTAATCACATCTCCACGCTCACCATAGATACCAGTACCATTGTTTACCCATTCTGAATAACGAACATCAGAATACACAGTCCGTTCAAGTTCACCCTTTTCTTCAATAAACCATGAAGCATACAGGAATTTAGTTTCACCTTTGGGACTGTTCAATGTTAATTCACGTCTTAGCTCTTCACTTGAATTTGTAAGAGTGCTTCTTATGACATTATGTGTAATGTATGATGGATCTACACCAGTTTTTTCAAGTTCAACTGTAAATCTTACCATCATTAATCATCTCCATAGACTGCAAAGAAATCAATAGTTGAGCTATTTACCTTTGAAACTTGATATTCTTCAAGCATTTCCTTAATGTCATCTGTAAGGAAATCTACTGAGAGGAAATCTACATTCCAATTATCATGTTTAATTATAGGTGTATCTCTTCTAGTCTGAGCAAAAGCTATAAGATTAGAAACCATAAGACTTGTAGCAAGCCTTACAGTTCCTGGAGGTGAAGTGGTATCGGTCAAATCTTCAAATGTTCTATTACAATAACGGTCTACTGCATCAGAAGCTAGTTCAATCCATTTTTCAAGAAGAGTGTTAAAGTCTTCTTCAGGAGTATCAGAATTCTTAAACCAATGTTTAGGGGCTATACCTGTAAGGTCTACTACATCTTGTTTAGTACAATACACCATTACCACCCAACTTATTCGTTATTTTTCTTGGTGGATTTCCTTTTATCGGATTTGTTATCAAGCTCTTCCTTGATTAATGTGTATAATGCTTTAGTTGACTGTCTAGTAAGACCTGGTAAATCTTCCCAATTAGGTAACACGATAATCACCACATCTAGATTTTATGGGAAGCCTGAATTTTACTAACTTCATCAGCAGTCATAGAAGATACAACAGCAGCTTCACGGAAGTTGTATTCAACATCAGCACGGATTCTGAACCAGTACTTGGTGTTTTCTTTCGCTGGTTCTCTTTCAGGTTCAACTGTAATGTTCTTCCATACACCATAATTCATATTCCTTGGATCTTGAAGTGTACATTTAACATTACCTGCAGCAGTCCTTGCATCTTCAGCATCCAAAGTAGTACAATGTTGAATTGGAATACCTTTATAGCTTAATCCTGAGAATCCAGTTTGAGTAGAATCTCCAAGTTGAGTACCACGGGATTTAAGCAAGTTTCTGTAAGCGTCCTCTACTTCAAACGGTACATAGAACTTAAGATTATTCCTATTTCTGAATCTTGGTGGCATTGCAACAATCATTTTATCGAACATGTCCTCAACAGTACCAGTAGCCAAATCAAAAGAACCACTAGCACTATCCACACCTTTAGATTTAAGTTGATTACCAGCTATTTTTAACCAACCATCATTAGTACCAAGCAAACCATCAGAACTGAGACTAGTATCACCAAAAAGAGCCCAATATTCAAGGTCTTCACCGATTCTTTCACCCATCATAGAAAGAAGGGTCTGTTCGAATTGAGCTTGTTCGATATTGTCTTCTTTTTCATCATCTGTGATTTCACACATAGCTTTCAATTTCTTTACATCCAATTCGTTTGCACCGAAATCAACATCTGCAGCAGTAATGTTAGAGCCATCTGTTACACCAGCACTGTTGTAACCGTTTGTTAATACTCTACCATTAATACCTGTTCTGTTTAATTCCTTTTTGGGTCTGTTCATTAACTCGAATTTTGCATCGCTAAGGATTGTTTGAGGCAATGTAGCATACCTTAAGAATTGACCGAGCTGTTCAGGATTTAAAATAGCTTTGCCTGTAACCATGTCGGTGTACATTGCTTTGAAAGCTGATTTTTCGTTTTCATTTACAATCTGATTTAAAACTTGTGAATTATCCATAATAATCACCAACCATACTTATTTTTATTCTACTTTCATGTGAGTAGCACTACTTCTACCCATAATCTCATAGACAGTCTGAGTATCGGATTTTTTAGCAACATGTGTAACATCATGTTGATTTAAACCTTTACCTTTTTTCGCAACATCAGAACCGTTACCAGATTTCATTTGTTGAAGCTTTTTGATTTGAGCTTGAAGAGAAGCTATTTTTTTATCAATATCCTCATCAGATACAGTACCCTCATCTTCATTACCATTACTATTATTGTTGTTGGTGGTTTCCTCTTCATCTTCTGAATCAGCACCATCATCACTAGAAACAGCAGTGCCCTCTTCTTCTTTTTCTTTTTTCTGTTTCCTTTTACTAACTGCTTTCATAGCAGCAAGAAAATCCTCTCTAAATTCATCAAACTCTTCTTTAGTAACATACACATCTTCAGATTTCTCAGCAACCTCACCATCTTCAGTTGCATTATTCTCAAGACCAATGAAACTTCTTAATTGGTCTTTAAAAGTTTTATCATCCATATTTTTCACCTTATCACATTTACAAAATTTCGCTTTACGAAGGCAAGGCTTATTAACAAGACTTATAGTGAAACCCACAGGATCCTCATCAATAAAACTGTGTATAATATCACCTTGACTACGTTTCATACTAATCTTATCCGCACTCTTTCTCTTCAAAACAGTAGGACTATAACCGGTGAAATCACCATTCAAAGCCTGCCTGATAGTGGCAGGGTCTGTGATTTTTGTTGTAGCCATCCAAGTACCAGCAGGTACTGTGGTTTCCTCCCCATCAAAATATTTAATCTTCAATGGTTCATCAGTAATCCAAGATTTAACAGGAACACCTACTTTTTCTCCAGTCTGGAAATATTCATGTTCACGGTCCACAATCTGATAATTCTTGTAAGCTACAGCTATTTCACGGATTTCCTCAGGTGTAAAAGGTTTTTCACCACGACTAAAATCACAGTCTGCTTCTCCAGGAATCATTACAGGTGCAGTAAAAAATAGTTCATCAGTTTTTTTATCACTTTTCTGTGATATGTTTTCTAGTGATTCCATAATTATGATCACCAAAAATCAATTTTTTAAAATATAAAAAAAAGGTATACAAAAAATATTTAATATCCCAATATTTTTTTTTAAGTGTGAAATTAGGAAAAAAAGTAAAAAAAATAGAAAAAATATATTTTTTTTTAGGTTAATCCCTTTATTTTTTAGGAACGAGATAATATGCAAAAAAATAAAATTTTTTTAATAATTAAATAAGAGGTTTAAAATCATATGAACATGTGTGTCTTTTTTTCCTACTTCAACATATAAAAGTGGAAAATTAGAAAACAATAAAGAGAAAAAAATAGCTAAAAATACAGTGAAAAATAAAAATAAAAAAAATAGTAAAAAAATAGATTAATCAACCATACGTACAGCAATACCTTGATTATTATAAATATACCCTATTGGAGGCATATCTAACTCTGGGCGAATATAATCCCCAACAGTAGAATTTTCACCAGAGGAATAAATAAGCATTGAAGTAAAATATGAATCATTATCTTTGAATTGTCTATCTGAAGAGAATATATATCTTACATCTCCATCATCAAAGTATTCAGTCTCATAGGTTTTATATCCCCCTCTAACTTCAAGATTTAACAATTCTTCAGATAAATCAATATTTAAATTAAATCTTTCAAGTACTTCTTTAACAGTTTCCATAATAATCACAGAGAAGTTTATTAATTGTATATTGGTTTTTCTAAGATAAATATTTTATTACATACATTTTTTTAGTTATTTCTATGAAGTCTTTGTAAGCTCTTATTAAAAGTATAGTCTTCAACATAAATATCAAAATCTCTTAAGCCCCAATAATCTTTATTATCATTGTATAATTTTTTAAAGTCATTATACTCTTTTTTAGTAAATCTGGTTCTTAACATTGATCTATTCATATATTCTCCAAGTCTCATAACTTCATCTAATTTATCTAATCTTTCTTGTTCATTATTTGTTAATTTATCTTTTAAAGATAAATTTTTATATTCTTTCATTTGTTCGGGACTAGGTGTTACATCATTACTAATTGCCTTTGTAATTTTGTCATCAATTAAAGCTTCCCTAATGGTATACTGATTTTCCCTTTGTACAAAAGTTCTCTCAGCAGGATTATAATTTTTAAGTAAATCTACACAGAAGTCATATGTTTTTCTATGTGGAGGTAACCACTCGTCATAGGGGACAGTTTTATAATGATGTGGACTAAGTTCATATTGCATATTCGCTAAACTTTTATCTGGATTTTTATCAAATGCTGCTATAGACATAGTTTCAGCAAAATCTTCAGTAATCCCCCCATGATCATCTTCTCCATACCAGGAAGCTTTACGGATTTTATAACCTTTTTGTCTTTGAAAATTATTCTGATTAGTCCTTACTACATTAAATCTACTGTCTCTACGTGATAAACCTACCCAGTAACGATTTGGAGGTTTTCTTCCTGCTTCAAAAACTTCAACATATTGTCTTTTCATATATGAAAA
>Ga0214925_100248_pt1 | contig 38411 bp, 32 predicted proteins | sample Stichaenrichment_FD_168299 | JGI IMG/M metagenome (GOLD analysis project Ga0214925, IMG submission 168299) | Xylose enriched microbial communities from anaerobic bioreactor in Madison, Wisconsin, United States - 63SRT | ecosystem: Engineered > Bioreactor > Anaerobic > Unclassified | place: USA... | reverse complement strand
CGCCTGCATGGCCCTTCGCCATTGCTTCCTCCGCTCTTCCGGATGCATCAGCCGTTCATCCATATGATGCAGCGGAGCGGCGACAGGAATTCCTGCGGTTATGCCGGAGGTCCTCAGCCATTTTCCGGAAAAGGGCAGGATCTGCCTCGTGCATGAGCAGATGCTCCGGCATGGCACCTTTGTACTCGGACGACAGGCACGGCCCTTCGAGATGGATGCCGACCAATGCCGCCCCATCATAGGGTCCGCCTTCGATGACCTCTTTCGCGGCAGCGATGCATCTGAGCGTCTGCTCAGGCGTATCGGTCAGAATCGAGCAGAGCCAGGCAGTCACGCCCTGCGAGGCGAAGAAGCGACCGATCTTGCGGAGTCCTGCTGCACTCCCCTCGTTCACATCGACCCCTGCCGCACCATGCGTATGGACATCCATGAAGCCGGGCAGCGCATAGAGCCCCGAGGCATCGATGACAGGAAGCTCGCCTGGATTGTCGAATCCGGAACCGACGCGCGTGATGAGTCCCCGCTCGATAGTGATGTCGGCACGGAAGACCGAGCCGTCGCTCACGACGCGGGCACCCTGTATGTAGACGGAATCCTCCATGGCTCCCCTCCTAGTAGGCGCGCTCGCGTGCCACGTCATTCACATAGATAAGGGCATCGGGATGCTTCTGCAGAAGCGTCGCCGGGAACGAAGCCGAGATCTCTCCATAGGCAGCATGGCGGACAGCACCACGATGCCAGGTCCTGAATACGCCGAGGCGGACCTGGCGTGCCGACAGAATCTCTTTCATGCCGATGGTCACGGCACGATGCGGCATGTCTTCGAGGGCTCCGCAGAGATCGGCAGCGCTGTTCGTCGCCCTGGTCTCAGGACGGATAGAGAGCGCCCTGGTCTCGAGCTGCGCGAATTCATCTGCAGAAAGTTCAGGCTGGGGCTCATTGAAGGCAAGATGCCCCGTGATGCCGATGCCGCCGAACGCGATATCGACACCGCCCAGGCTCTCTATCGCATCTCCGATGGCTTCGGGATGCGCAGGGTCCGGGAAGAGACGCTGAGAGGCCGGCATGGCAAGCTCGGGATCGAGCTTGCTGTAGACCATGCGGTTCATGAAGCCGCGAAACGACAGCCCATCGTCTTCTGAGATCCACTCATCCTCGTCTGTCAGATACTCGTCCATATTGCAGAACCAGACATTCTTGAGGGAGAGCCGTTCCTCGTTCACGAGCTTCACGAAGTAGGGATACTGGCCCACCGGTCCCACCGGACAGATGAAGACCGTGCGTTCCTGCTCCCTGTTATGCTCGCGGATGGTGTGGACCATATCCTGTGCCATCTGGAAGAAGACAGCCGCAGAGTCGCCCGGAAATGCAAGCGGGATCTTGGCATCCTTCCCCAGATCCTCAGCTGAGATGTGATAGTAATCCATAGCTCCTCCAGCCATTGAAAAGAGCCTCTCCCACAGGACCGGGGAGCAGTCCACCAGAAGAGGCTCTCAGGGACAGCATGCAATCAAGCTGCTGTGCGCTACTTGTTCTCCTTGCAGAGCTTGTCGCCCTCGGTGATCACCTCGGACAGGACATAGTTCTCCACCGGCACTGCCTCGGTGATGCGGCCGTTGTCGAGGAAGACCTGCTGCTGTGCCTTGTAGTAGCCGAGGATCTTGTCGGTATCGCCGATAGCGTCGACAGCGCCCTGCCAGTCGCCTTCGCCGGTAGACTGCAGGAGCGTCTCCTCCGGAAGACCAAGCTTGTCAGCCAGGAGCTTTGCGACTTCGTCGATATGCTCGGCACGATATACCTTGCCCATATCGAGGGCAGCCTCGAAGCGCTCGAGCACCTCCTTGTTCGAATCTGCGTAGTCGGGCAGGCATACATAGGAAGATGGGAAGGCGACCTTGTCGGTGTAGTCGGTATTCGTGCCCAGGACCAGATAGTCATCGCCGAGCTGCTCCTCAAGCGTGATCGTATTCGGCGACCAGGTGGCACAGGCATCGATTTGGCCAGCAATCATTGCTGTCGTCATTCCGTCGACCTTCATCTCGGTCAGCGTGACATCGTCCTTCGTGAGGCCCGCATCGGCCAGGACATAGTTCAGGATGACTTCGGACGAGGTGCCGGAAGCTACGGCAATCGTCTTGCCCTTGAGGTCCTTGGCCGTGCTGATTCCATGGCTCTTGTTCGCCACGACGCAGTCTGCCTGGGAATTGCCCTCGAACGAGAAGATCTTTGCCTGGCCTTCGATGCACAGGGCATGTGCACCATGGCCGATCTGCGCGAAGTCGATGTCGCCGGACTGCATTGCTGCGATCTCTGCCGGACCGGCATCGAACTGCTTCGTCTCGACCGTGATATTGAACTTGTCGAAGTACCCCTGGTCGAGGGCAGCGAAGAGCGTGCCTGCAGAGCCAAGGTTCGGCATGAAGGCAACATTCACGCTGACCGGTTCGTACTTCGAGGAGGACCCGCTGTCCTTTGAATCGCTTGAGCCTGTGCTCTGCGCGTTCGAGCCGCAGGCGGCGAGCATAAGGCCTGCACCGCAGGCACCGACTGCACCAGCAGCCTTGAGGAACGACCGGCGAGTAAGTCCAAGCGCATCGTTCTTGTTCATGGATGGTTCCTTTCCCCTATTGCGTACCGCATTCCGATCCATTGTTCGGGGGCGCACCCCCGCAGACACCATGACCGCTATTTCCTGACGGAGAGATACTCCTGATAGACCTGGCTCCAGATATAGTTCTTGAGCTCGAGGAAGCGCGGAGACATCTTCGTCTCCTGCGTGCGCGGATACGGGATATCGATGTTGACGATATCCTTCACGCGCCCAGGGCGCGCATACATGATCACGACACGCTGGGCAAGGATGATTGCCTCCTCGACATCGTGCGTGATGAAGAAGCAGGTCTTCTTCTCCTTCTCCCAGGTCTTCAGGAGCTCGGACTGCAGCTGCGTCCTCGTCTGGGCATCGAGCGCGCCGAACGGCTCGTCCATGAGCAGCACTTCAGGATTCACGGCATAGGCGCGCGCGATTGCGACACGCTGCTTCATGCCGCCCGAAAGCTCCTTCGGATAGCTCTTCGCAAAATCCTCGAGCTGCACGAGCTTGATGTACTTCTGCGCAATCTCGTTGCATTCTTCCGGGCTCTTGCCCTGGAGCTTGAGGCCGAACTTGACATTGTCTTCGACCGTGAGCCACGGAAAGAGGGCATATTGCTGGAACACGACGCCACGGTCGGGACCAGGCCCCTCCACCGGCTTGCCGTCGACCGTCACCGTTCCAGATGTCGGCTTCTCGAGGCCGCCGATGATGTTCAGAAGTGTCGACTTGCCGCAGCCGGAAGGGCCGACCACGCAGACGAACTCGTTCTGGTGAATATCGAAGCTGACGCCGTTCAGGGCGGTCATCTCGCCCTTGCGGGTCTGGAACTTCTTGACGACATTGTCGATATGGACCCTCACCGGACGCGTATCCGAGAGGTCGTGGCTGATAGGTGCTTCATCGATCTCGAAAACAGTTTTCTCGCTCATCTTTAGCTCGCTTACTGACGAAGGCCTGCCGGAATGTAGAGTCGTCTACTGCTGGACCGTTTCCTGCCACCCCGTGAAGCGCTTCTCGAGATAGCGGACAATCTTCTCGAAGATGATGCCGATGATGCCGAGCATGATGATGCCGAGAAGCACGACATCCATCTGGTAGTAGCCGCTTGCCTGCTGGATCATCATGCCGAGGCCGCGGTCGCCGCCGACAATCTCGGATGCCATGAGCGTCGTGAGCGACGTGGAAAGGCCCAGGCGGGCAGCGACGAGGATGAAGGGCGTGGAAGCAGGGATGATCACCTTGAAGAAGATGTCCTTCTGCTTGGCGCCAAGCACCTTCGCAGCCTTGATGAGCGTCGTATCGACACCTTTGACGCCCTGGTAGATCGTGACAACCATGACAAGGAAGGCCGCAATGAAGATGACGGTGACCTTCGAGGTCTGGCCGATGCCGAGAGCCGCAATGATCAGGAAGACGTAGGCAAGAGGCGGGATGTTCCTGATGAACTGGATCCAGGGCTCGACGATATGGCGGAACGGGTCATACCATGCCATAAGAAACGCCACCGGGATGGAGACGACGAAGGCGATGCCGAAACCGGCAAGGACACGGGAGACCGATGCCCAGGCATTCTTCCAGAGCGTGCCGTTGCCAGACAGCTTCATGAACGCTTCCCAGACCTTTGCCGGAGACGCGAAGACCGCAGGCCACTTGCTTGATGCAAGCACCCATACGAGGATAGCGAGCGCCAGCGAGATCAGTTTCCATGCCCAGCTGGGCACCTTGTTCCAGATTGATGGCTTCTTCTCTTCCAACGTCTGCCTCCTTAGGCTGCCCTACCCAACAAGCTGTTCGCGAGGAAGTACTTACTCGTTTAAGTTGTCTGTTTTTTATCACAAGAAAGATAACGATTGAAGGAACAATTTATTGCGGGCCTGTCAAAAGACCGCTCAGCTTCGCTTCTGCTACCGTCCGCGGCACTTATTACCGTTTGAACTCGGTAAACGGTTGGCCATGGCAATGGTGGACGAGCGGTTGCATCCAGTCTGTCATGATATACTTGACACGAACTGAATGCTTTCTTTCACTTAATCGTAAAAGCTATGAAACGAGGAGGCGCTATGGGAAGGCACACAACCCTCAAGGATGTTGCCCAGGCAGCGGGTGTGACGACAGCCACCGTCTCCTATGTCATCAACAACACGCCAGGGCAGACCATAAGCCCCAAGACCCGCGAGCGCGTGCTCGAAGCCGTGGCGGAGCTCGGATACATGCCCAATGCCCACGCCCGCACCCTGAGGAGCCGCCGCATCTCCTGCGTCGGCGTTGTCATCCACAAGAATCTGGCAGTCCCCCGCTACAGCCAGATGGTCTATGGCATACAGGAAAGGCTCGAACAGCGTGGCTACAGCGTGCTGCTTCTCGGCAATACCGTGGGACTCCAGGGCTACACCGATTATGTCAGCGCCTATCTCGAGGGACAGATCGGCGGCATTATCTTCATAGGGACCGAAGACCAGACGCCCGATCCGGACAGCATCCGCATCCTCCAGAACGAGCATGCACCGCTTGTCGTCTTCAACTGCAAGCAGGATGCCGACACCTACAGCACGGTCGATTATGACTATGCAGGAGGTGCCCGCCTGATTGCAGAGCGCGTCATGTCCACGGGTCCGAAACGGCTCCTGTATTTCGAGCCACAGATCGACACGGAGCAGGAGCGCCAGCGCGAGCAGGGCATACGCGAGGTTGCCTCGGCACATCCCGACGTCGAGCTCAAGATTCGCCAGGCACCGATCACCAAGGACAGAATCGAGATCTGGGATGCCCATCACTTTGTGGGAGACACCGAAGAAGGCATACGCCTGACCGAACGCTTCATCGAGGCCTGCCGCCAAGCTCTCGACGAGCTCGAAGACGGCGATGCCGTGATTGCATCCTGGGCTACCTGGACCCACTACTTCCGCAAGGCTGATCCAGACAAGAAGATCGTATACGCGGAGCTTGCCAACAATGGAGAGTCCTGGATGGCAGCGAACTTCTATACCCGTATGCCCAACTATGGAGCCGGCACCACCTGTGCCGACGAGGTGCTTTCCCTCATCGGCGGCTCGACACCGCAGTCACGCCTGATCAAGCTCACGAACATCGTGACCGTAACAAGACTCGATCTCTGAGCTGGTCCCTCTGGCACAGTCTGCTTTTGCTGCAGAATTACTGAATCGTATCAGCTCTATTGCGCTTCTTTCCAAGCAGTGCGCCACTTAGGGCAATCAAGAGCGAGCGGCATCATATGGCACGTAAGCGGCCATATTTTGGCCTTTTCTCCACGTCAGCAATCTCTTTTCTTGCATTTGCAGACAAATCATTCCATAGTGTTGTTAGCTTAATCGCATAAGTTCCTACTGAGCGAGATGAGGCGATACCTTTGGATACAGCTTCCAGGAAGCGCGTGACGCTTCGCGATGTGGCCAAAGCCGCAGGCGTCGCCCCTGCCACCGTCTCCTACGTGATCAACAACGTGCCGAACCAGAAGCTGCGTCCCGAAACGCGCGAGCGCGTGCTCCAGGCAGTGAACGATCTGGGCTACATCCCCGATGCCAATGCCCGCACCATGCGCGGCGGCAAATCGTTCTGCGCCGGTGTTGTCATCAACAAGGACCTGGCGGTCCCCCGCTTTGCCCAGACGCTCCAGGGCATCCAGAAGGGACTCGATCAAGCAGGCTATTCCCTTCTTCTCTGCACGGCACGGCGCCAGGCAGATGGCCCTGCGGACTACATCCGTGCCTACATGGAGCGCAGGATCGACGGCGTGATCTTTCTCGGCAAGGACAACGAAGGTCCGGACCGTGCAGGCCTTGCCGCCATCCGCTCAAAGCACATCCCCCTTGTGGTCTATGACTGCCAGATGAAGCCAGGAACGTATTCGAGCGTCGATCTCGACTATGAAGGAGGAGCACGCTTTCTGGTGGAACGCATCCTCGAAAAGCATCCCGGCAAGCTCCTCTACCTGAGACCCGACATCGCGAAGGCGCAGGAAGAGGAACGGGAGCGCGGCGTGCGCGAAGCCATGGCAGAGCATCCAGACTGCCAGCTTTCCATCTGCACCGTGCCGGTCACCCTCGAAAATCTCGAGTCCTGGGATATCCGCTACTCTGTCGGCATGACCGACCAGGGCAGGGAGCTCACCGACCGCTTTGTCCAGACCGTCCGCTCGGCAGCCGCCGGGCTCTGCCCGGGGGATGCCGTGGTCTCGAGCTGGTCCACCTGGACCGACCTCTTCCGCAGCTTCTGCCCATCTTGCGGCCTCGTCTTCGGCGAGCTTGCCAACAACGGCGAAACCCGCTTCTCACCCGGCCTCTATCTGCGCCTTCCCAACGTGGAGGTAGGCCGCACCTGCGCCGATGCGCTTCTGCGCCTGATCGAGGGAAAGCCTGCCGAGGCCCGCACCTTGAAGCTCACCGACATCATCGATGCCTATCCAGCACCGCAGACGTGAAAGCGTCTGGAATCAGAAGACCCCAAGAGAAAGGTGATGCCATGCCCCTCGTTCCACTCAAGCCCGTGCTCGATGCCGCCAGAGCCGGCGGCTATGCCCAGGGCGCCTTCAATGTGAATGCCGTCTGTCAGGCCAAGGCTGTCATCGAAGCCCACGAGATCCTGAGAAGCGCCGCCATACTGCAGGGAGCAGATCTTGCCAATGCATTCATGGGAGGGCGTGCCGACTTCCAGAACGGAACTGTCGAGGACAAGATCCGCGGCGCCAAAAACATCGGCGACGCCGTCAAGAAATTCGGCGAGAACAGCCCCATCCCCATCGTCTTGCACCTCGACCACGGGCGTGACATGGCATCTGTCAAGGCAGCCATCGCCGGCGGCTACACCTCTGTGATGATCGATGGATCGGCGCTGCCTTTCGAGGACAATATCGAGCTCACGCGCGAGGTCGTGAAGTACGCACATCCGAAAGGCGTCTCCGTGGAAGGCGAGCTCGGCGTCCTGGCGGGCGTCGAAGACCATGTATTCGCTGCCACGAGCACCTATACGAACCCGCTCAAGGCAGTGGAATTCGTCCGCGCGACCGGCGTCGATGCCCTTGCCATCTCCTATGGCACGATGCATGGACCATCGAAGGGCAAGAACGTGAAGCTGCGCCGCGAAATCCCGATTGCCGTACGCGAATGCCTTGCACATGAGGGGCTCGACTGCGCGCTCGTTAGCCACGGCTCATCGACCGTCCCCGCCTATATCGTCGAGGAGATCAACGAGCTTGGCGGCAGCATCCATAATGCCCATGGCATCTCGCTCGATGAGCTCAAGGCAGCCATTCCGGCAGGCATCAGCAAGATCAATGTCGACACGGACATCCGCCTGGCTGTCACGCGCAACATGCGCGAGCTCTTCCACCTGCGCCCAGAGCTCCAGAAGAGCGCATCTGTCGGCGGCGTATACGAGCTTCTGCTGGCACATCCCGAAAACCCCGATCCGCGCGTCTTCCTGCCACCTGTCTATGACACGGTCATGTACGGCACCGTGGAAGACCCTGACCGCCAGGCGCTCGTCGATGCAATCGAGCGCGGCGTCAAGGAAGCGGTCTCCACCCTCATCGTCGAGTTCGGCAGCTACGGAAAGGCGCCAAAGGTAGAGATGGCATCGCTCGACGAGATGGCAGAGCGCTACGAGAAGGCAGGCATCTAGCATGGGCACCCAGGATACGCTGCTTGTCATGCATGGAGGAGGCCCGACTGCCGTCATCAATGCCTCGCTGTTCGGGGCGGTCGACGAGGCGCTCAGGACACCGGAAGCAGGCCGCGTGCTCGGTGCGCTCGGCGGCGTCGGCGGCATTCTGGATGGACGCTTCGTCGACTTCGGCACGGTTTCCAGAGAGACGCTCGCGCTTCTGCCGCACTCCCCCTCCTCTGCCATCGGCACATCGAGAAAGCCCCTTGAGGAGAAGGACTACCGCGCGCTTGCCCATGCCCTCAAAAGGGAGCATGTCCGCTGGCTTCTGCCGACCGGCGGAAATGGCACGATGAACACCTGCGGCGAGATATGGCGGGCATGCAGGGCCGAAGGCGTGAATATCGATGTCGTGGGCATCCCCAAGACCATGGACAACGATATCGCTGTCACCGACCATGCGCCCGGCTATGCAAGCGCCGCCCTCTATATGGCAGCGAGCGTCTCGGAGGTCTGCTGCGATGTACGCGGCCTGCCGATCCACATCGTGATCGTGGAGGCCATGGGCAGAAATGCCGGCTGGGTCACGGCAGCAAGCGCCCTTGCCGATGAGTCCGGCACCGGAGGCCCCGACCTGATCTATCTGCCTGAGCGCGATTTCGACGAGGGCCAGTTCCTGGAGAGCTGCCAGGAGCTCATCGACGAGAAGGGCTCGGGCGTCGTGGTCGTCTCGGAAGGTCTCCACAAGAAAGGCGGCGTGCCCGTAGCACCGCTTCTGATGGAAACCGGCCGCTCCCGGTATTTCGGCGATGTGAGCGCGCATCTTGCCCGCCTTGTCGTCCAGAAGCTCGGCTACAAGGCCCGCTCGGAGAAGCCTGGCCTTCTGGGAAGGGCATCCATGCCCTGGCAGAGCGCTGTCGACCACGAAGAGGCCATTCAGTGCGGCCGCGAGGCCGTGCGTGCGGCGCTCGAGGGCGACTCCGGCAAGATGGTCGGCATCGAACGCGTCTCGAGCGCGCCTTATGCCGTGCGCTACGTGCGCATCCCGATCGAGCAGGTCATGCTCGATGAACGGACACTTCCCGACCGCTACATCAATGCCGCAGGAAATGGCGTGACCGAAGAGTTCAGAAGCTGGCTCCGCCCGCTTCTTGGACAGGACCTTCCCCGCTTTGCAAGCTTTGTCTAGGAGGCATACATGAAGCATATCTTCCTCAATCTCAAGCGCTTCGATATTGTGCCCGAGCGCGGCGGCGTGAACCGCCTGTCAGCACCCGCCACATGGGGCGCGGCCATCGCACGCGCGGTCGCCCCTGTCGCCACACGCTATGAAGGCACGGCCGAATTCGCTGCCTTCCTGCCTGAAGCGCATATCATCCCTGCCGTGCAGGAGAAAGGCACGGCGCCTTTCGGCATCGGCTGCCAGGGCGTGCACACAGAAGACAGCGCTCCAGGCGGCAACTTCGGCGCCTTCACGACGCTCAGGACCGCAAACTCGATGGCCGAGCTCGGCTGCAGCTGGGCGCTCATCGGACACTGCGAAGAGCGCATGCACCTACGCTCCGTCATGGCCGAGGCAGGGGCAGATCCTGCCGCCATCGAACCTGCCGTCGACCGCATCCTTGCCCGCGAAGTCAGGGCAGCCCAGGCAGCTGGGCTCAAGGTTCTCTTCTGCATGGGCGAGCGCACGGAAGAGCAGGATGCGTGGGACCAGGTGCTCGCCCGCCAGCTCGAAGGCGGCCTTGCGGGCGCCGCAAAAGACGGCCTCAGGATTGCCTATGAACCGGTCTGGAGCATCGGCCCCGGAAAGACCCCGGCAGATGCCCCCTATATCGCAAAGGTCGCCCGTCTCGTGAAGGCTGCCCTGCCCGGCGTGGACGTGGTCTATGGAGGAGGGCTCAAGGCAGACAACGCCCAGATGCTTGCCGGCATCGACGAGATCGACGGCGGGCTCATCGCGCTCACGCGTTTCACAGGCGAGATCGGCTTCTATCCGGATGAGTATGCCGAAATCGTCGACCTGTATCTTGGCAAGTAGCACAGACATTCGCTTGAAAGGAAGAGGGACCATGCATCTCGAATTCGAATATGGCACCGGCAAGATGGGAGCGGAGCTCCCCGATTCGACCGATGTCTTCATCACCGGCAAGACCGTGAAGGACCCCCAGTGCCTGCCTCAGGACTGGGATTCGCTCTATGCCGCGACGCTCGACTCCATCCGCCATCCCATCGGCTCAGAGCCGCTCGCAGACCTTGCCCACCCTGGTGCCAAGGTCGTCATCGTTATCCCTGACATCATCAAGGGCGGCACCCAGCCGACCTCGCACCGCCGCGTCGCGATCCGTGCCTGCCTGGACGAGCTGTTCGCGAACGGCGTGAAGCACGACGACGTGCTGCTCCTGTTCTCGAACGGCCTCCATCCCCGCACGAGCACGGCCGAGGCCAAGCAGATCCTGGGCGAGGATCTCTACAACGAATTCGCGGCCACGAACCAGATCGACTCCCATGACTCGGAAAACTACGACGACCTGGTCGACCTCGGCTATACGCCCCAGGGCGATCATGTGATCATGAACAAGCGCGTCTATGAATCGGACATCGCGATTCTCATCGGACACACCCAGGGCAACCCCTATGGCGGGTATTCGGGAGGCTACAAGCACTGCGCGACCGGCATCACCCACTGGCGCTCCATCGCTGCCCACCATGTCCCCCGCGTCATGAGCCGGCCTGACTTCGTGCCTGTCTCCACCCATTCGATGATGCGCGACAAGTTCAACCAGCAGGGCATGTTCATGGAAGAGAAGATGGGCAAGAAGTTCTTCTGCTGCGATGCCGTGCTCGATACCTGGAGCCGCCAGATCGAGATCAATTCCGGCTGGGCCAAAGAGATGCAGCCCATTGCCTGGAAGTGCGCCGACAAGCGCACCTACGTGCACTGGGCTGAGAAGAAATACGATATCGTCGTTATGGGCATGCCCACGAAGTTCCACTACGGCGATGGCATGGGCACGAACCCGATCATGATGATGCAGGCTGTGTCGGCCCAGGTAATCCGCCACAAGCGTATCCTTTCCGACCACTGCGTCTTCGTGATTGCCTCTTACTGCGATGGCTGGTTCCACGACGAGCGCTGGCCCTACCTGCGCGAGGAGTGGGATGTATGGAACTCCGACGAGATGAACACCCTGAACGACATGATCAAGTACGGGGAGTATTTCGCGACGAACGAGGAATATATCCGCAAGTACCGCTTTGCCGGCGCCTTCCATCCCTTCCATGGCTTCTCGATGATGAGCTGCGGGAACCTGGCCGAGAAATACCTGTCCGCAACCTACATCGTCGGCGCGAAGAAGCCGGGCATGGCCCGCTCGATGGGACTCAAGACGCGTGCGACCTTCGAAGAGGCCATCAAGGACGCAACCGGCAAGTATACCGATGGGCATCCCAACATCCTGGCGCTGCCGGGCGCCTATGTGAGCGCCGTGCCGCATCTGTGCATGAAGGATCCCTCGCAGAATTCGCACTACCGCGACGATGCGCCGGCCCATCCTTGCGGATGCTAGGAGGGCTTCCGTGATACGCCTGAACGAAGAGGGGCTGGGCTGCAAGGTCAGCACGCAGGACATCGAGCGCTCCCTGGCCCAGCATCCTTCCCTCATGGAAAGCTGCTGGGCAGGCACGCCGCATGGCACGGACTGGCTCGGCTGGCTCTCTGTCGACCAGTGGGCAGGGCCCCAGGAGCTAGCCCGCATCCATGCGCTTGCCGACCGGCTGCGCAAGAAGACAGACACCCTGGTCCTCATAGGTGTCGGAGGGTCGAACAATGCGGCACGCGCGGTCCTCTCGGCACTTGGTCTAGCCGATCCTTGCCACCGTGTCGTCTATGCCGGCAACACCCTTTCCGCCTGGACCCTGAGAAAGCTGCTCGAGAGCCTTGAGGGCCACGAGGTGGCACTGTTCTGCGTCGCGAAGAACTTCAGGACGCTCGAACCCGGAAGCTCCTTCAGGCTCCTGCGGCAGCATCTGGTCTCCCAGCTCGGCAAGCGGGCAGCAGCAGAGCGCATCGTCTGCAACGGCACCCCAGGATCCGATCTCGAGCGGCTCTGCTCGGATGAAGGCTACACGTTCACGACCTTCCCGCCGAATGTCGGCGGGCGCTATACGGCGCTCACTGCCACTCATCTCCTGCCGCTCGCCTATGCCGGCATCGATATCGATGCGCTGGTGAAAGGAGCGCGTGCTGAGGAATCGGAGCTACGCCGTCTGCCCGACCACGCAAATCCGGCACTGCGCTATGCGCATCTGCGCTCTCTCGCCGGACGATCGGGGCTCACCATCGAGCTTCTTGCCTCCTTCGAGCCACGTCTTGCCGATTTCGGCCTCTGGTGGCAGCAGCTGTTCGGGGAGTCCGAAGGAAAGCAGGGCCGGGGCCTCTTCCCGGCCTGTGCCCGCTACTCCGAGGAGCTCCATAGCCTTGGCCAGTATGTCCAGGATGGCACGCACCAGCTCATGGAGACCTTCCTCGATATAGCAGAGCCCGGACCGGACGACCATCTCGTCCTCGGCAGCAGCGATGTCGCGGACGGCTTCGCCTATCTCGATGGAGTGGATTTCTGGGATATCAACAAGGCGAGCTTTCATGCCGTGCTGAAGGCACACGCATCGGTCCTTCCCTGTGCGACCATAGAGATTGGGCGCCTCGATGAGCAGCACATGGGAGCGCTCTTCTACTTCTTCATGCTGAGCTGCTACTGCTCCGCCGAGCTTCTGGGGGTCGATCCGTTCGACCAGCCAGGAGTCGAAGCCTACAAGCAGCTCATGCACCATGCATTGGGACGCGTCGAGTAAGGAGCCTCATCCGTGTCAGAGATGTACCTTGTCTTCGTCGTTGCCTTCCTGGCATCGCTTCTGGGTCCGCTCTGCGGCATCGGCGGCGGTGTCATCATCAAGCCTGTCGTCGATGCGATGGGGATCCTTCCGGTCGCGGTCGTCTCCTTCCTGTCTTCGGTCTCGGTCCTCACGATGTCTCTGGCAACGCTTCTGCAGAATGCCGTCTCGAAGACGTCGACCATCAAGGTGCGCTCCATGCTGCCGGTTGCCCTCGGATCGGCAGCAGGAGGCGCCGCCGGCAAGATCTTGTTCAACCTGCTCAGCCAGAATCTCCACGACAGGGAGCTTGTCGGCGCCTATCAGGCAGCTATCCTCATCATCCTGACCATTATCGTCTTCATCTACACGCTCAAGCGCTCCTCGCTCAGAAGCTTCCGCATCGGCCGCCCGCTTGCCAGCGCTCTCATCGGCGCTGCCGCCGGCGCTTTATGGTCCTTCCTCGGCATCGGCGGCGGTCCCTTCAATCTTGCAATCCTCATGTTCTTCTTCTCGATGGATTCCAAGCCTGCCGCCCAGGCATCGCTTTTCATCATCGCCTTCTCCCAGACAGCAAGCCTGCTCTATTCGGTCTTCCTCGGAGGCCTGCCAGCGTTCGAGCCGTTCATGCTTGCCGGCATGTGCCTGGCTGCCCTGCTGGGCTCTGTCATCGGCCGCCAGATTGCCCGGCGCATCGATTCCCATGCGGTCGATGTGCTCTACCGCTGCGCCCTGGTCCTGATCATCCTGATCTGCTGCTACAACTTCGCAAGGTTCTGCGGCATCCTATGAGCCTCAAAGACATCCGGCTTTCCCAAGGCCCGTGCAGCATCCATGCTGCACGGGCCTTCTCCTGCCGCGCACACGCTGTTTCCTGCCGTTCACAGGCTCTCGTCTTTCTCTATTTACGTCAGAAATTTCCGATGTATACTTCGTTTGTGTCTGATATATCCGATATTATAAGGAATCAACTATGAAGCATGAGGAATGCCAAGAGAGCATGCGGCATATCGGCGAGAGCCTGAAGCGCTGGCGCACGATAGCGGGCATCACGGCCGATGGGCTTGCGCAGGAGCTCGGCATATCGCGCGATACGCTCTCGCGTGCCGAGCGCGGAGACCTCGCGGTCTCGGTCGGCACCGTGCTCGATATGGCAGCAGATTTCGGCCTCCTCTCGAAGGTTGAAGCGGCCTTCGATCCTGCACAGGACGAGATAGGACGCATCGGCATTGCCAAAGGCCTTCCGAAGCGCGTGCGCAGGACGAAGGAAGCCGTGCCACAGGATTGGAGAAGCAGCATGAACTGGTATGAAGGAAGCTTTGTCTATCAGATCTATCCTCTGGGGCTGACCGGCGCTCCCTGGAGAAACGATGGCTCCCAGGAAGGCGCCACAAATAATGATGAGCACCGTCTCCTCAAGATCGTGAACGATGGCTGGGTCGACCATATGAAGAAGCTCGGCGTCAGCTGCCTGATGCTGAACCCGGTCTTCGAGAGCGACTCCCATGGCTATGACACGAGGGACTATACGAAGGTCGACAGCCGCCTCGGCACGAAGGAGGACTTGAAGGCTGTCGTGGATGCCTGCCATGAAGCAGGGATACGCGTGCTCTTCGATGCCGTGCTGAACCATGTGGGTCGTGGCTTCTGGGCCTTCCAGGACGTCCTCGAGAAGCATCAGCAGTCTCCCTACGCCGGATGGTTCAATATCGACTGGAACGGCAACTCTGCCTATAATGACGGATTCTCCTACGAGACCTGGGCAGGCGTCCCCGAGCTCGTGAAGCTCAATCATGGCTGCTTCGAGCTCAATGACTATCTCGCCGATGTGATCCGCGGCTGGGAAGCCGACTACGATATCGATGGCCTCCGCCTCGATGTTGCCTACTGCCTCGACGATGGCTATCTCGGCTACCTCCGCCAGATTGCTGATGGCCTCACCGCAAAGCGCGGGGAGAAGTTCCTTCTCCTCGGCGAGACGATGTTCGGGGACTACAACCGCTGGATGAACGACCATGCCTGCGATTCCGTCTACAACTACGAAGCCTACAAGGGCCTCTGGTCTTCCATGAACGCAGCGAACATGCATGAGATTGCCTATGCCTTGGAGCGCCAGAGCGGCGACAAGCCCTGGGACCTCTACACAGGAAAGCATCTGCTCGATTTCGTGGACAACCACGATGTCCCGAGGATCGCAACGCAGCTCACCGACAAGAAGCAGCTGAAGCCGCTCTATGGCCTCCTCTTCGGCATGTGCGGCGTACCCTGCGTCTACTACGGCTCCGAGTGGGGCATCGAAGGCGTCCAGGACTACGGCGACCACAAGCTGAGGCCGGCTCTCGACAAGCCTGAATGGAACGATCTCACCGACTGGATTTGCGCCCTCTCCGAGGCGCGCTTCACGACGGAAGGCGCAGAGGCTCTCTGCGAGGGCGACTACCATGAGCTCCTCTGCCAGCCGCAGCAGCTTGTCTTCCAGCGTGCTGCCCAGGGGCGCCGTGTGATTGTCGCTGTCAACGCCTCGAAGGACCCGGTTGTCCTGCACTTCGATGCAGGCTGTGGACGTGCCCAGGACCTCATCACGGGCGAAGACCATGACTTCGGTGCAGGCTCCGAAGTTGGCCCCTATTCCTGCCACTACTGGCTCTGCGAACGCTAAGGCAGAAACATACCCCGGAGATGCTGATGGCCGCCCTGCCTGGCAGGACGGCCATCTTTCCTACTCCCCTATGACGCCACGGGCACGCTCTGTCGTCGTCGATATGACGCAGCGGTTTGCTGGCAGCCACACGGTGCCCCATTCGAAGGGGACTCCATTGTCGAGCGTCACAAGCTGCTCGAGATTGAGCACGGGCGCCTTGTCGTCGCACTTGAGCCAGCGTGCCCGCTCAGAGCCAGCAACGCAGGCACAGTAGCGCTGTTCCGAATGGCCGATAGCATGGCCCGAGCAGCGCTCGACTGCCGCAAAGAGCGACTCATGTTCGAAGTCCACCTGGTCGAGACCGGGCGCTGCCTTGAGGTTGAGGTGGCTCTCGATGAACATGACCGGCACATCCTCGACCGTGCGGATGCGTGCAAGATAGAGATAGGGTTCCCCTGGCTTGATGCCCAGAGACGTCGCACAGAGGCCCTCTGCCTTCTCAATCCGCATCTCGCAGACGATCGTGCGGAAGCGTATGCCTTGCACGCTCATGGATTCGCCGAACGAGAGCAGCCTGTTTCCTGATGGCCTTGCCATGACCGGCTGCGTGACGAAGGTGCCACGTCCGCGCTGCTGCGTCAGGAGTCCCTCGTCCACAAGGGCGCGTATGCCCTTCTGGACCGTGCCACGAGAGAGCCCGAGCATGTCCATGAGCTCATGCTCGGAAGGGATGGGAACGTCTTGGCCCCACTCCCTGGAATAGATCTTCTCGCGCACATAGTCTGCGACCTGCACATGGAGCGGTACAGCGCCCTGCCTGACAAACTTCTCCATCCTAGCAGGCTGCCTTCCCGAAGCGCAGGAGACCCTGGCGCAAGATCTCGTCGACCCTGTCCCCTGTCGTCCTGAAGAACTCAGGCGTCAGGAGCGAATAGGTCGGTGCGTCAGCAAGATGGCGCTCGTTGTTTCCGTCGAGGAGCACGTCTGCTGCCTTCACGCCACGCTCTACATCCTCTGCGAGGATAGGATACTGCGGGAAGGCTGCACACTCATCTATGAGGGACGGGGTGAGCGGGACACGGCGCTCGAGGAAGAACGTCCTTCCATAGAGCTCGAAGTCCTTCTGCTTCCTGATGCGGGTCCGATCTCCGGGCTTCACGCCGATCTCAGCGATATAGCGCCTCGTCGCACCGTTGTAGCCAGCATCGCAGACCAGATGCGCCCAGGCACCGAGCACGATATCGGTGACCTCTGAAGGGTTCTTGCCCTCGATATAGAGGTCCCAGAATTTCTGGTACTGGGGCACAGGGATGGTTGCCGTCTCGGCCATATGCGTCATCCCATACGGCAGCTTGTGGGAGACATCGGGCACCATCCAGCCGACATAGAGGTCGGGCAGGAAGTTCCCGAAGAGGAAATTCCCGATATCGCGGATGCCAAGAGCATCCGTTTTCTCCTCCCTGAGGAGACGTTCCACGTGTGCTGCATGTATGTTCCAGCTGGGCATATGCCTTCCTGTACCGATCTGGCCCGGGGCGTGCGCCCCGGGCCCACGAGACTCGTTCCTAGCTTCTGACTTCGCCGTTCACGGCACGCATGACCTTCTTCACGAGACGGTCATGCGCCTTCTCCACCTCATCAGAGGTGAGCGTGTGGTCGGCTGCACGATACGTGAGCGAGAATGCAAGCGACTTCTTGCCTTCGCCGACACGCTGCTTATCGCGGAAGACGTCGAAGAGGCGCACATCTGCAAGGAGCTTGCCGCCGGCAGACTGGATGCGCTGCTCGACGGTCTCTGCCGTGACATCCTCGTCGACGACGATTGCAAGGTCGACAGAGACACCCGGGAGCGTCGGCACCTCCTGATAGGGCAGCTCGCGCTTGGCAAGACGGAGCAGCGCCTCGACAGAGAGCTCGAATGCCACGACATCCTGCTCGACCTCGAAGTTCTGAAGGACCTCAGGATGGATGTTGCCGACCCAGCCGATGAGCTCCCCGCCGTGGGCGTAGATCTCGGCAGCGCAGCCCGGCTGGAGCCACCCATACTCTTCCTGGTCAGCCACCTTGTAGCGGACCTTCGTGATGCGCAGCGCCTTCAGGAGCTCCTGGACGACACCCTTCGCATCGAAGAAGTTGAGCTTCGGGTACTTGCGGTTCCACTGGTCATCGTCCCAGGCGCCGGACATGACGCCGCAGACGAAGCGGGGCTCATCCGGCTGGGACTTGTGCTCATGGCCGAAGAATACACGGCCGATTTCATAGAGCGCGATGTTCTTCTCGCCGTGGCTGATGTTGTACTCGACCGAGCGCAGAAGGCCCGGCAGCATGGAGCGGCGCATCTGGCTCTGGTCTGCGACGAGCGGATTGATGATCTGGACCGGGATGCCGCGGCCCTTCTCGCTCATATGCAGGCGCTCGAGATCGCGGGCATCGGCGAAGTTGTAGGTCTGGGTCTCGGAGAGGCCAAGAGCCCTGAGCGTGGCGCCGATCTTGCGGATGCGCTGCTGGTCGACCGTAAGGCCGCCTGCATGGTTCCTGGCAGCAGGAAGCGTCGCTTCGACCTCATCCTCGCCCCAGAGGCGCAGGATCTCCTCGATGAGGTCGACCTCGCGGGTGAGATCGGGACGGTTCGTCGGCGCGACGACATCGAAGCCATCTTCTGTCGGCGTAACCGCGCAGCCAAGGCGGCGCAGGCGCTGTGCCATGAAATCAGGCTCGATATCGGCACCGGAGAGGGCGCAGACACGCTGGGTTCTGAGATGGATATGTGCAGGCTCCACAGGTGCTGGATAATTGTCGACCTTGCCTGCGCAGACCTCGGCCCCGCAGCACTCCTCGAAGAGGGCCGCTGCGATGTCTGCGATGCGCGAGCAGGCGGCAGCATCGACCTGACGCTCGAAGCGGATCGAGGCCTCGCTCATAAGGTCGAGATTGCGGCTCGTGCGGGAGATGTGGCCCTTGTCGAAGCAGGCGCTCTCGAGCAGGACATCCGTCGTGTTCTCGTCGATCTCTGAGTTGAGGCCGCCCATCACGCCAGCGAGTGCGACCGGCGTCTTTCCATCGTCGGTAATCACGATCATGTCGGACGTGAGGTCGCGGTCGGTGTGGTCGAGCGTCGTGACCTTCTCGCCGTCCTCTGCAGCACGGATTACGATGTGGCGCTTGCCGTCACGGACACCGAGCTTGTTGAGATCGAAGGCATGGAGCGGCTGGCCGGTGAGATACATCACATAGTTCGTGACATCGACGACGTTGTTGATCGTACGGGAGCCTGCCGCCTCGACACGGCGGGCAAGCCACTCAGGCGAGGGGCCGATCTTCACGTTCTTCACGACACGGGCGACATAGCGCTGGCAGAGTGCAGAATCTGCGATCGTGACATCGACGAGGTCCTCGGCGCGCGTCGCAATCTCAGACTTGATCTGGGGCTCCGTGATATGGGTGTCCTCATCGAAGATGGCAGACGTCTCGACTGCCATGCCCTCCATGGAGAGGCAGTCCGGACGGTTCGGCGTGATCTCGCAGTCGACGACCGTATCCGAGATGCCATAGTAGTCTGTGAAGTCCACGCCGACCGGCGCATCCTCAGGCAGGATCATGATGCCCGAGTGGTCGGAGCCAAGGCCGAGCTCGCGCTCGGAGCAGTTCATGCCATACGACTCGACGCCACGGAGCTTCGACTTCTTGATCTTCACATCGCCCGGCAGGTGCGCCCCGATCATTGCGACGACGATATGGTCGCCTGCATTGAAGTTCTGGGCACCGCAGACGATCTGCAGCGGCTGGGGCTTGCCGTCCTTATCCACGTTCTTCATGCCCACATCGACCGTCGTGAGCCACATATGGTCGGAATCGGGATGCGGGACCTTCGTCAGGACCTTGCCGGTCACGACGTGCTCGAGGTCTGCACCTACCTTCTCCACAGCCTCCACCTCGGTGCCGGTGTGGATGTATTCCTTCACGAGGTCCTTCGGATCCTCGGGGACATCGACCATGTCCTTCAGCCACTCATAGGAAACGCGCATCGTATCTGCCTTTCTGTTGCGCGGAAACTGTCCAAAGAAGAGGATCCCTTAGAACTGGGACAGGAACCTCTTGTCGCCGGTCATCAGCATGCGGAGATCGGGGAGGTCGTAGCGCAGCGCTGCCACGCGCTCGACGCCGATGCCGAAGGCAAAGCCGGTGTACTTCTCCGAGTCGATGCCGCAGTAGCGGAAGACGTTCGGGTCCACCATGCCGCAGCCCAGAATCTCGAGCCAGCCCGTGCCCTTGCAGAAACGGCAGCCCTTGCCGCCACAGACGCCGCAGGACACATCGACTTCGCAGCTCGGCTCCGTGAACGGGAAGAAGTGCGGACGATAGCGGGTAGCGCGGTCCTTTCCGAAGATCTCGCGCGTGAAGTAGTCGAGCGTGCCCTTGAGGTCGCCGAACGTGATGCCCTCATCGACGACGAGACCCTCGACCTGCGTGAACTGGGGCAGATGGTTTGCATCGGCCGTATCGGGACGGAAGACCGTGCCCGGGCAGATCATATAGATCGGGGGCTTCCTGTTCTCCATCACATGGACCTGAACGCCCGAGGTCTGGGTGCGAAGGAGCACGTCGGACTCGCCGAGCACATGCTGCTCCTTGCCTTCAGGAGCGTTGTCGACGACGTAGAACGTGTCCTTGGAAGAACGTGAAGGATGGTCTTCAGGCGCATTGAGTGCCGTGAAGTTGTAGTAGGTCGTCTCGACGAACGGGCCGTCCTCGACGGTATAGCCCATGCCGCAGAAGATGTCCTCGATCTCCTCGCGGATCTGCGAGATCAGATGCTCGGTGCCAAGCGGCTTCACGCGGCCTGGCAGCGTGACATCGGTCGACTCGGCTGCAAAGCGGGACTGCAGGACTTCCTTCGTGATCTCGACCTTGCGCTTCTCGATGGCAGCCACGACCTGCGCACGCACGTCGTTTGCCATCTTGCCCATGATCGGGCGCTCCTCAGGATCGAGCTTGCCCATCTGGTGCATGACCTGGGTCAGGCTGCCCTTCCTGCCGAGAATCTGGACGCGCAGCTCCTCCAGCGCTTCAGGCGTGAGCGCCTTGGCAACGCCTTCGCGCACCTGATCCTGAATCGATGTGAGGTCATCGTTCATTGACATACCGATTTGCCCCTTCCATAGAAAAAGCCGTCCTCGAGCATACTTGCTCAAGGACGGCCTCATGACCGCGGTACCACCTTGATTGACACTGCACGCTTTGTGCGTCGCGAGCGCCCACTCGTTGAGCTCCGTTCCGTGGAGCAGACGGCTTCCCTACTGGCAGATGCGTTCAGGTTGCAGCTGGTGGAGTGAACTTCGTCCGCCAGCCTTCGCGAGGACCTCTCAGCCTAGGGTCCCTTCTCTGTCCTCCAGCTACGCGGCAGACGAACCTCTCCGTCATTGCCTGTGGGCAAGCTTAGCACAGGCATCGCGACTTGTATCCGGATATATGAACATTTCCCTTCTGTTCACATCCAGTAGGCCTTCAAACAAATCATCTGCTACTGATGAGATACCTATTGAACGCTTTTCGGCACCGTAATATCCCGCGGCCTGTTCTTGCGAAGTTCAGCTTCAATTGCAGGAGGGACCTTGCTGTTCGGAATCAGCTCTCCGATAAGCAGGGGAATGTCCGTTACGCCATCCAGACTCAGCATTTCGCTATTCAACTTTTCAAAGGAGATTAGAGCCGCAGCATCATTTGGCGTCATCAGTCTTAGCGTCGATGCATCAGCAGCCAGAATAATGGCAAGCTCCATTCCCTCTTTTTTGCAAACTTTCATTGCGTCGAGAAAATCTGAGCCCAAGCTCATTTGATGTCTGAACGTAATGCGTATCCAGGTGTGCTCCTTATAGAAGCATCCGCTATCGCCGTGCCAGCCTTTTCTAAGAAAACGTTCCTCAAGCACTTTATTGAGCGTGCCTTGCATACCTTTGGGGGCATGTTTCCCTGCACGGAGCTTTGCGTCGCGTTCCGCATAAAATCTCACACATGCATCGCGCCACACGTTATCTGCCATAAGCGCAAAAGCCTCTTCAGCTTCTGGCGTTATTTGCGGCGCACCCCAAGGTGGAGCAACGAGCCGGACTTTCATTTTTCCTCCTTAACAACGGGTGGCCAGAAGTTTGGACGATTCGGGCAAATCGTATCCTCATCCAATGTGTACTCAAGATTCAGCGCCCCTGTATCGGCTAGCGTATTTGGAAGTTCCCCCGACAGGTATATGGAATCAATCTGACGAGCATGCACAATGTCAGACAAACACTCTGTCTTAAGCCAGCTAGACAGGTCATCTTTCGAAATGAAGGCAGCAGGATTTCCCTGAGCATCATTGACGGTCCCGTATTTTCCGAGGTCGAAATCGAGCATCTGCCAAGGCTTGGACTTAAGCGAGATGCTTTCCTCTTTGCCTTCAAGTGCCGTAAGCTTCACTTTTTCGCCCGAAAGGTCATAAACTTTGACGTCTCCATTGTCTTCCAAGCAGGCAAAGTTCTCGTCGCAGAGCTGCATAAGCTCATTTCGAATTACCCTGCTTGTTGTTAGCTGCCTTTCCTTCACGCTCCAGAGTCGGCTCAGTGCTTGAGACTGAGTAGCATTGCGAATGTTCTGGAGCTCAGCACCGCTGTCATCTTCCTGTTCACGATCCTCAAGAACGAGATCTTTAATCCCATCAGCAACTACTTCTGGGAATTCGCCAACAGCTAGATTCGATTCATCCAGACGCTTCTGGATTCGCCTATACATTCTGGCTTCAACGCTGTCTGGATACCAGACGTTATAAACATCTACCGACGGAGCCACTTGCCCAAGCCTCGCGATACGGCCTATTCGCTGTTCGAGCCGAGCCGGCGTCCAAGGAACATCGACATTGATGAGCACACGGGCTGCCTGAAGATTCAAGCCCTCGGATGCCGCATCGGAACAGAACATGATTTTTACTCTGCCGGATTTCAGCGCAGTCTTGATATCGTCCTTCGTGCACGCCTGCTCCACACCCGCGTCGACAATGACGGACTTATTGCCGATGTAGATGCCATATGCATATTTGGCATTGGCGCCCCTTTTGCAGAAAGACTCCAGCAATGCATCCACAGTATCGGTATAACGCGAGAAGAGTAGGACCTGATCACCTCTGCTGAGGCTTTCCAGCGCAAGGTCGATGGACTTCCCAATTTTCATGTCCCCACATGAGCCTAAAAGCTCATCCGCCTCATTGATGAGCGGCGAAATTGCTGTCGCTTCTACCTCCACAGCATGAAAGAGCTTATCCAGATTGACGTCAGAATTGCTTAAAGCCACTTCATATAGGTCTTTGCCCTCATTTAAGAGCTCGTCTTCATCGATTGCATCAAAATCATTTGCGATATCAAACAGTCCAAGCGCATCGGTGACACTATCGCTTTTACCATGTTTGAGATTCTCTCGAAGGGCAAGCACCTTGTGCAGACGGTTTTCTAAGCTCTTCTTGCACGAATGAAGAGACGAAGATACACGCTGCTGATAGCTGATACGAACGAAACCAACGTTAAGCTTGCGGTCTGGATAGAGCTCGCGCTCGATCGAGAAATATTCATCACTGATATATTTATTGACTTTTAGATAAAAAATCTGCATTCCCTCATTGCCATTAACTGGCACCTCATGCAAGCGACGCTTAGGAAAGACGTATCCGACCTCTTGGAGCGACCTTCTTGTATTACGGACCGTAAGAAGTTGAGCGGGATGAAGCTTGATGAAAGCGGTCTGGAAAGACGGCCATTCTTTCTGAACCATCTCTCCGATTGCATAGCTATCAGATTTGTCGATAGATTCCAATGCACTAATCGCATCGATTTCACCATCATTCATTGAAGCAAACGAAGGCTTCATCGAAGCGAGCGTCGCCAGCAGCAAACGCCCGGCAACTGCAGCATCATTCAGACTCGGCATCTCGTTATCGCCGATAACTCGAAGCGACGTCTTGAACTTCCTGGACTTTTGCCATTGCGTGGGCAACCCAAGGAGCTTCAACAGTGCGTGGTATTCCTCCGAATCGCGCTGCATTGGTGTCGCAGTTGCAAGAATCAAATGAGGAATCTTGCCTGCAACTGCCTCCAAAGCTTTATACATTCGGGTTGCTTTTCTCTTGCCAGAGATGTCCACGCTGATCCGTGCAGAATGGGCCTCATCAAGCACCAGTAAATCTGGCAGGACAGAACCTTCCCGTTCGAAGATGCTGCCTTGCTTTCCACTGCCACGAGCATATTGTGCAGACATCAGAAGCAGCTGCGGAGCCTGTGCTCCAATCGGGTTTGCTTTGCCGACGGGCTTCACGGTATCCGACGAGCCATCTCCGTGTTTCAGCACATAGGACCGCTTGCCAGAGTCGTACATCCAGGCATCAATGCCAAAGTGCTCATGAAGCTCAGATTGCCACTGCGAAAGCACCGATTTCGGGGTAAGAATAAGCACTCGCTTTACACCGCAGTATTTGACAAGGAACGTGACCGTAGCGGCAGCCTCGAATGTCTTGCCCAGACCAACCTCATCTGCAAAGAGTACTCTAACTGGCCAACGCGAAAGCGCATCTAGCACCGCACGCTCTTGGTGCTGGTAGAGGGCAGGGATATCGCCAGAAACAAAGAAATATGCAGGCATCCGGGAAGCAAGCGACAACGCTCCAGGATTGTCCAAACTTGGTTTAATCTTATTGTTTCGCGGCCTACGGCATTCCTTTGCAAGCTTCTTTCTGAGCGTTTCAGCGAGCTCGTCAGTCACATCAGCAACAATTGCATCTTCAGATTTGTTTTCCCATAGCAGCTCGAAGAATTCTTCCTGCTCCTTTACGCCATCCTCCGCCTCCCAAGATTTTGCAACCATGAGCTGTTCAAAATTGCCTCCGAGTCCACTGGGAGTCTCATTTGGGCTACCTACGGCCGCTATTCGATTGCCGTAATCATCTGCGAAGATAAGTGTTTTAGGATGAAAGATGCCATCGCCACCGGAAACTGCAGCCGCCTTCACCTCAAGAAGATTATCCTCGATCATCCAGGCAAGCGTGGCGAGCCGTTTGCGTTCAAGCGCATCGCCAATTGTCTCGATGCCTTCTTCGATTGCACTGCGTACCTCTGCAATCTGGTTACTCATGTACTCTTTTCTCAGCGCAGCATCGGCCAGCTCAGGAGGAAAACTATGGACGCCAATGATCAGGCGCATATGGCCACCGCGTTCAAAAAGGGATTGGATACCTTGAGACACTGCGAGAAGCGAATCGATAGTAAAGAAGCTCGTAACTCTGTCATAGCGAACGGCAGCATCCATCAAAGGTAGGAGGAACTCGTGTAGGATATGGGTCCCCTTGCCAAAGTAGCTATGTTTGATTGGGATGTCCTTCAGGCTGTCCATCATCGATCCAAAGCATCAAGAATCTGATTGCAGATATCCTCGTCCCCATCAATGCTATTGCGCACGATTGCTCCCGCATCAGCCATGCGGTTAAGAATATCCATCAGCCATTTGGTCTGGCGTTCTGAAAGGACTTTGCCGCGCTTCTTATAACCTGCTACGGATTTAATGAACTTCTCTTCTTTCTCAGACAGCAGCTTGAAATCCTGTCCCTTCTTCAATACATGGAGAAGGATATCGCCAGACAGGTTCCCCACCTTCTGCTCTGTAGTCGGACCAGCAACATCAAGCATGACCGTATAGACATATTCGGTCATTGCAGTTACTCTCTCTGACGGCTCGGCATCGCGATTCTTCTTGAGTGCAGCGAGTGCGCCATCCAGCTCTTCTTCGCTTGCGTTGGCGAGCATAATCCACGTTGTCTTCGGAGGATTGACTTCAGAAATTTTATCTATATCTTCGTCGTCAAGCTCACCAAGCGTCAGGAATGCATCCAGTTCAGAAGGCGTTGCATTTAGGAAAGCGGCCGTCCCCGCAAGATCTAAGCCGTTGGAATAGTATTCGCTCGAAATAGACCGAATCTTATCTCCCAGAGAGATATCTGTTGCATTCCAGATACTTTTTATCGTTTCGAGGGCTTCGTACTTCCCCATACTATTCAGCCTCTCCCGACGTTCGCTTCCATACCCACTCATTTCTGATCTTGAGTGCTTCGGAAGAACTCTTGTCCAGTGCCTCTACAAGAAGACGATAGATTGCATCCGATGTGGCAAGGACTTTCACAACCTCGTCGCCTGCTTTATCATGCTTCAGCGACTCCCACAGTGGATGATCTCTATAAAGAATGACTTGAAGCTCTGAAGATGCACCTGGCTCATCGTCTCCATCGAAGATGTAATCAAACGGAGCGTGTACCTCATCGCCTCCTTCCTTCTCGAGATAGGTAATCTCAATAACCTGAGTTTCATCGCCATCCTGCAAGGTCAAGGAACGTTCCGTTACGACATTCTTGACTGAATCATGGATGCTCGGCTTCTTACTAGATTTCGTAGAGGCTTTCGAGTCATCTTCCTTGTCCTTGCCCTTGGAGTCTTGGACAACAGGAGCAGCCCCATAAGTATCCCTAAGTTCAGAGACTATCTTTTTACGCATCTGCGGCTTATCGATATTGTGCTTCTTGCTGATTGTCTCTGACGCCTTTACCATGCCTTTGAGGTATTGATGCATATGGGCAGTAACAATAGTCCATACTTCAGATTGCTGAAGACCCTGCTTATAAAAAGTCGCATCCAGAAAATCCATATTGACTTCTCCGACTATGCGCGATGTCATCAGGTGAATACGGAACCACGACTTATTCCATCTATCCACCAGCTGATTATGGCGATAGATGTTGAATCCATAGTTGCCATCGTTATGCGTCTGAGTGCTGAGGCCCATCCAGCCGACAATGTGATAGGCATTATCCGGACCGCAGTACGTATCGATATCAATCTTGGTGCCTGTTATCAGCTCATACTCTACTGGCTTAGCGTCATGAACACCCGTATCATCCAGAATCTGAATGCTGTCGCCTGTCTTGAGATGACCTTTGAAGGCAGCCGAAAGATACGTAAGCACTGCACTCACAGATGCATTGCGCTCCTTGAGCTTGGAAATAACTATCGCCGTTCCATGTTCAATCTTGCCGAGAGGGCCATCTTCGTTTGCTGGATTGCTGTCGATGATGACATCCCAAGCCTCTGCATCATTTTTGCGATGTGCATAGTCAGACAAGTTAAAACGAACATGGTATTCGTTTTCCTCTCCGACGGGGCGAGTGTATATGTCGTAAATCCTGCCGAGAGTCGCGCATGAGGTCTTGAGACCCATTCCGAAAGTGCCTTTTGCATCCTTGCGCCGGTCCAGATACTGGGACATATCTTCGCCGATACAGATAGCCTTCTCCAAAATCGGCTCTGTCATTCCTTTTCCGTCATCAATAATGGCAATCTTGTTGCCTCGCATGTCGACAACGATATGGAGCTTCTCTTCTTGGTAACGCGCATCGAATGAATTAGCGACAAGCTCACCAATAGCTTCTGGAACCGTCTGGTTGGTGGCCCCAATAGTCTCCATCAAGCGAGGCGAAGGCGTGTTCTTAACTCTGATTTGTGCCATCTTCTCATCACATCCAAGATGCTCTATATCAACGCTTTATCTCAATCCAGATACATGCTTGCTAATACCTGTCCAAGCTTGTGAGGTATGCCTACTACCAAGGCGTTTCCCATACAGAATGCTCGATGTCCATCGCTCATTCCCTTGGTCCAGCCTTTCGGGAACATTTGGATGGCATCAAGCTCGTCTGGGACGAGCCTTCTGTACCTGCCCGAGCTCCCCTGTATGGCATGTTTCATGCGGCTGGCACCTCTGCCACCCTCAGCTGTCAAGATGGTTCGGGCAGCCTTGTCAAGTGAGTCAGGCCATTCCATAGCACCCTCGGAATACATGTACTGATAACCCGTACGGCTCGTTCTCGGTATCTTCTTTGCCTGCCGGGTGAACTCCCATTCCTTAAGCTTCTCTTTTGGAATGAAGAATTCCTCAGGCACTTCGGCATCGTCAACAACGAGATCGCGGAGATGCTCATATTTACCGTCATATGATGGCTCGACCTTGGCGGTAAGACAGATTCCGTCCTGCATGACGCCAGCATTCTGGAAGAAGGAAACCTTGTCTCCAACGCCGAAGTCTCTACTTGCAATATAGGGATCTTTTGGAATCGCACGAAGCTCTCCAAATGTCAGCGGCTCCATAATCGGAAAAGCCTTGGCCATCACGCCGCTCACAAAGAGCCTGTTCCTCAAGTCGTATAACGCGTCATCACGAATGCCAACGATATAGATTCTCCTGCGCCGCTGCGGCATGCCATAATCAGCCGCATTGATTACGCGCCATTCAACGGAATAGCCCTCTCTGGCAAGGCATGAAAGTATGACAGCAAAGTCTCTTCCGCGCTGACTAACCGGAGACTTGAGCAAGCGATCGACATTTTCAAGCATGAGGAATTTAGGCTTTTTGAGCTGCAGGAATCGATATACCTGCCACCACAAGACACCTTTCTTGCCCTCTATTCCATTGGCCTTAGAAAGCGGCTTGGCAACTGAATAATCTTGACAGGGAAATCCTCCGACGACCATGTCGACGTCAGGTATCTCCGTCTTACCGGCCTCATAGTCGTCAAGCGTCTGCTTGATATCCTGGTTCACACAGCTACCCTCGCCAAAATGGCGTTCGTAGCATTGCCAGGCAAACTGCCTGGCTCGAGTTCCAGGTGGCTCCCACTGATTGGCCCAAATTGTCTTGAATGGACCGGCAGGCTCGAACTTTTCCGAATCAAAGCTCGATTTGTCCGTTACATCGGACATGCCGTCCAGCGCGAGACGGAATCCACCCACGCCAGCAAAAAGCTCGGCTATGGTGACAACTCCATCCGACACAATGCACCCACCTTTTAGACATAGAACTCACAAGCCTAAAAGTATAGGGCATTGTTCAGAAGAGCACGCGAAGTATCGCTGGGCGGTGTATCTGTGCGCCTGATGTCTCGGCTTCTGTGCATCCAAGTCAAGAATCAAACTAGCTCTTATGTCAAAATGTACTGGTATGTATCCCCCATGGACACGAAGCCCACCGGTACGGAATCCGTCCCGAGCGCCTCCGGCAGCCATCCCGCCATGCACTCCATGCCCGGCTCTTCGAGGTCGAAATGGCCGACCGCGATGGCGCACTTGCCCTTTCCAAGCAGCGCTGCATCGCGGATGTATTCGCTGACCGTGAAGTCGCAGAGCTCCATCGTCACGACAGCATCGATGCCTTCCCGCTCGATCGTGGCAATCTCTGCCGTATCGGCCTCTGCATTGCCCATCACATGCATCGGAATCTGGATCCGCGCGACGGAAGCATCCGCATCGCCTATGAGGCGCGTTCCGGAAAGCCCGAGCGCAGAGACGATGCTTTCTGCCAGCTCGCGCCCCGTCATTTCCGGAATCAGGAAATCCCTCGAGGCAGGCACATCGCCCACACGATATTCGAGCCAGCCCATCTTCTGTGCAAACCCATAGAAGATGTCATCGACATACTTCCCGCCATCGAGAGGCACGCCGGAATGGATATAGTCGTGGCAGCGCCAGACGCATCCTCCCCATCCATCGAGGAGCTCCTTCTTCGCCGCAAAGACCGCATTGCCCGAGAGCACATCCTGCCTGTCCCCATGGTTCCAGAAGAGCGCCTCGTGGCAGATGATGAGGTTGGCACCACGCCGGGCAGCTTCGCGGACCACGTCAGATGTCGCCCAGAGGCAGCAGACGACACCGGTACACTCCTCTTCGAGATGCTCTTGCCCATATGTCACCTTGTCGCGGGTCGTCGCTTCCTCTATCGGAAGCCCGGTCCAGGCATCGATGCCCCGGCAGAAGCCCTTGGCCCTCTCTATCGCTTCGGCAATCTTCATAGCAGGCTCCCTCACGCCGTGAACGGCCAGATGCCGCAGGCAAGCGCCTCGATCGCTTCGGCGACTGCATCGTCTGCGCAGGCACCGATATGCCACTTCGCAGCGGCAGCAGCCTCCTCGGTCGCATTCGAGACAGCGACAGAGTTCTCTGCGACATCGAACATCGCAAGGTCGTTGTTCGCATCGCCGAAGACGACGACCTCGTCGGTCGTGCAGCCCAGCGCACGGCAGAGCACCTCGATACCGTGGCCCTTGTTCCAGCCGGCAGGCATCACATTGAGGTATCCCGGAAATGCGAGATCGAAGTCGAGGCCTTCTGCCTCCTCCCCCAGCGCGTCGACGAGCTCCTGCGTCTCGGGGCGCGTGATGCCAGGGCAGAACACGTTCGTCTTCGTAATCTTGCCCTCAGGCAATCCATCGGCCATCTTGGCCGCCTCGGCATATGCCGGAAAGGATTCAGACAGCTCCTTTCGCGTCCCTCTCACAAGATAGGGCACCTTGTCCGTGAAGCAGAGAAGGCCGCACCCAGGATGGGACGAGAGCACGTCCAGAAGGTCCGAGAGCGCCCTGTGGCTGAAGTACTCATGATGGATGCACGTGCCCTCGAGATAGACCTCGAGGCCGTTCGTGGCGACTGCTGTGGCGCAGCACTCCTCGTCCCCTGCAAACATCGGCGGCACCCAGCTTCTGGCCCTGCCCGAGGAAGGGCCTATCGGAATGCCAGCAGAGAGCGCCTTCCGGAACGCTTCATGCGTACGCACGCTTACGGTCTTCTCCCCTTTCGGCAGGATCGTATTGTCCATATCGGAAAGGATGAGGCGGCACTCGTGCACGCTGCCATCCGCTGCAATCTCTTTCACTGCATCCTCTTTCTGCTCCAGGTCCTAGATATAGCCGAGACGTGCCAGCGCATGGGCGACGCCGTCGTGGTGCACATCGTCCGTCACGAGGGTCGCGGCATCCTTTGCTGCCTGGGATGCGTTGCCCATCGCCACTGCGACATCGGCGGCGCGCAGGAGCGGAATGTCGTTTTCCGAATCGCCGAACGCAAGCGTGCGGCCGATATGCCTTCCCGCCTCTTCGAGCGCATGCACGAGGTCATGCGCCGCCGCATCCTTGCCGACACCGGGACAGACGAGCTCGAAATAGTCGGGCGCCGACTGGTAGCAGGCAAAATGCGTCTGGAAGAAGCTGCTCTCGCGATAGCGCTCAAGGTCGTAGTAGCGAAAGGCCAGCTTTCCGACCTCGAGCGACGGCATGACCTGAAGCAGGTCATCCATGCTCTCGACCTGCTTTGCGTTCCATTCGAAGCCATGCCGCTCGCCGGCAAACGCCCTGCCTTCAGGACCGCTGAAGAGGATGCCCATATCGTGCTGACGTACCTCAGAGAGCGCTTCTTCGAGATCCTGCCTTGGAATGAAATGCGCAGATACCCGCCTGCCATCCAGGAGCGCCAGCGCTCCATCGAAGCAGAGCATGCCGGAAAACGGCAGATCCTGGAGGCATTGGGGCACACCCTGCGGGGCCCTTCCCGTCGAGAGCAGAGCGACGTTGCCTGACGCGCAGAAGCGCCTGATCGCATCCTTCGAAGCCGGCGTGGCCTCGTTTCCCCAGCCGGTCTTCGGGTCCCGCCATGTCAGCGTATTGTCGATATCAAAGAATGCCACATCCATTGCCTAGCCTCCCGCGCCTCTCCCCACAAGAGTATACCGGGGCAGGTGCTGTGCCATGCCCGTCTGCCGGACAGGGCGAAACAGGCAGGAAAAGGTGCAGAAACACGACACAGTGCTTTCGGACCGTCACGTTTCGGCTGCCTTTCGCTTGCCGGCGCCTGGATGGGTATGTTGTAGATTAGACAGCGTCGGCAAAGGGAACCTGTACCCGGGAAGAGAGCGGAGGCCTTGTATGACACAGGTGTATTCGGAGATAGGACGTCTCAGAAAGGTGATGCTCCACCGGCCCGGACGCGAGCTCTGCCAGGTGCTTCCCTCTCAGCTTTCGGGCATGCTCTTCGAAGATACGCCGTATCTGGCAGAGGCCCAGAAAGAGCACGATGCCTTTGCCAAGATCCTGACAGATGCCGGTGTCGAGGTTCTCTATCTCACCGACCTCATGAAGTCTGCCTTCGAGTCTCCGAAGGTCCGCTACGAATTCGTCTCCGAGTTCCTCGAGGCATCCCACATCACGAGCCCTGCCCTCGTGGAGAAGCTCGAGGACCTGTATCTGCGCATGTCGCCAGACGAGCTCGTCGAGACCGTGCTCTGCGGCATAAGGAGCGACGATGCGCGCCTCCAGGATGTGACGTCGTTCGGAAACCTCGGTGCCCGCGAGGCCGTCTTTGCCGTCTGCCCGCTCCCTAACATCTACTTCATGCGTGACAACTCGATCTCGCTCGGCCATGATGTCATCTACTCCCACATGGAGAAGCGTGCCCGCAAGCGCGAGGCGATCGTGCTGCGCTATGTGCGCCAGCATGCGAAGGAGTTTCAGGATACAAAGGAAGAGGACCTCTACGACCTCTCCTTCCCGCAGCGCATCGAAGGCGGCGACGTGCTCGTCCTTTCCGACCATTCTGTCATCATCGGCTGCTCGGAGCGCACGAGCCCGGTTGCGATCGAATACATCGCTCACAGCCTCTTCGAGCGCGGCTACACGGAAGTCTATGCCTTCGATATCGGCATGCATCGCGCGTCCATGCACCTCGACATCTCGCTCTCGATGGTCGATGTGGATACGTTCCTCTACAACCCCCTGATCGACGGCACGACCGACATCTACCGCCTCTTCCCGGCACCCACAGGCGTCGGCTATGACTATGTCGGCAAGGACTGGCACAGAGCGCTTGCCCAGGCGACCGGGAACCCCGATGTGCGCCTCATCCCCTGCGGCGGAGACGATCCGGTCGATACGGAATGGGAGCTCTGGAACCTCGGCGCCAATGTCCTCGCTATAGCTCCTGGTGAGGTCGTGGGCTATGAGCGGACACCGATCACGCTCGATCTCCTCGACAAGGCAGGCATCGCAGTCCACACATTCCCCTCAGGCGAGCTCTCGCGCGGACGTGGCGGCACGCACTGCATGAGCATGCCGCTCGTACGCGACCTCCTCTAGCTCACATTCCGTCAAAGAAGAAGGCGGCTGCAGCCCTGAGACTGCAGCCGCCTTCCGCATATCCCGGGCGTGCCTTACTCTTCTTCTGCAGAGAGGGCGCAGAGCGCAGCTCCATACATGCCGGCCTGGTTGCCGAGGTCTGCCGGCACGATCTTCGTGTTCCTGCAGATCGGCAGGCAGTGGGCCTGGAAGCGCTCGGTGAGCTCGTCCTTGAAGACATCGAACGAGCCGACGACGCCACCGCCGATAACGAAAGCCTCGGGATCGACCGCGCACGACAGCTGTGCCATGGCGCGAGCAAGATACTCGAGCATCTGGGAGATGGCAGTGCGTGCGCACTCGTCCCCTGCTGCCATGGCCTTGAAGACAGAGTAGGAATCGGAGCGGCCCGAGAGCGCGCAGGGCTCCTTGCCTGCCTTCTCGCAGGCCTCCTTGTAGAGCGTCACGATGCCGGAGGCGCTTGCATACTGCTCGAGGCAGCCATGGCGGCCGCAGCCGCAGGTGCGCGTCTCCTCGTAGTTCATCGTCAGGTGTCCGAGCTCGCCGCCGGCGCCATTCGCTCCTGCCACGAGCTGGCCATTGAGGACGACGCCTCCGCCGACGCCCGTGCCGAGCGTGATCATGATGAAGTTCTTGACGCCCTTGGCGCCGCCCATCCACATCTCGCCGAGCGCTGCGGCATTCGCATCGTTCACGAAGGCAAGGCGTGCCTGGAAGAACGTCTCCTTCAGGGCATTCTTGAGTCCGTCAGGATCGAGCTTGATGTTCGGAAGGAAGCCGACATTGCCATTCGCATCGACAGGACCGGGGATATCGAGACCGACCGCTTCCACGTCGGTGATCGCACCATCGACCGAGGATACGAGGTTCGTGAGGCCGTCTGTCACCTCGGCGAAGGCCTGAGGTGACGTGAGGTCCGAGGTCGGAATGGTGCGGACTGCCTTGAGCTGGCCTTCAAGCGTGAAGATGCCTGCCTTGATGGATGTGCCGCCGACATCAATGCCCAATACATACTTCATCGGATCTTCCTTCCGTAAACGTTTCCGGGACTCCAAGTATGGCGCAAGGAAGAATCCCTTGAAACGAGATATCCAGCAATGGTGCATCCTGCGACACGATTGGCACCAAGCACGCATGTATGGCCATCTATCTGCCATTGCTGAGCGTATCCCGTTCTGTCCCTTAAGCTGAAGCACGTCTCAGGCTACACTGGAAGCTATTCATAGGAACATGCGCGCAGACGCGCGAGAGGAGCTCGAATATGGCTGATACGAACGAAAGCGGCAAGACCGAGGCCCAGGTGAGCGAGCCTGCGCAGAAAGCTGACACGCAGGCAGCACCCGCTCCAGCAGGTGTCCCTGCTGCTTCCCCTGCCGCCGTCATGAACCCGAAGGCAGATCTCGCTGCCCTGAACTCGCTCGAGATGCATCTCTATGCCCACAGGTATGCCGAGACGATGATGGGCTGCTTCGGCCCCTCGATCGACCCCAAGAAGGCCGTGCATGACCGCGGCGAGGCACAGGCCATCCTCGACGAGGAGGACCAGGAGCTTCTGTGCGCAAAGAACACCGGCGAGCTTCTCGACCGTCTCCAGAGGAGCTCGGCGCTCCTCGACCGCACGCAGCGCGCACAGGTGCGCGTGCTCAGGCGCGAGCGTGCCCGTCTCGAGAATGTCCCGGCAGCAGACCAGGCAGCATTCACGCGCCTGCTCGCCGAGTCTGGCGCCGTCTGGCATGCCGCAAAGGCTGCAAACGATTGGGCAAGCTTCGAGCCCTATCTTGACCGTGTCGTCAATGCCATGCGCCATCTTGCCAGCTGCCAGGACCCGCACAGGAACCCGTACGATGTGTGGCTCGACTACTTCGAGCAGGGCACGAGCCGCGCATTCTATGACCACTTCTTCCGCGAGGTGAAGAAGTGCGTCGTGCCGCTCCTCAAGGAGATCTCCCAGCGTCCGCAGCTCTCCCGCAGGGTCGTCGAGGGCCGCTTCGAGGCAGAGCGCCAGTGGGCCCTGGCACGCGACCTCATGGACCTCGAAGGACTCGATCCGGATGTGATGGTGCTCACGAAGACCGAGCATCCCTACTCTGATGGCATCACGACGAACTATGCGATGATTGCAGCGCACGTCTATGAGGACGATGTGCTCTCGAACCTCTACACGATGCTCCATGAGGGAGGACACGCCCTCTACGAGACCGGCGTCGACCCCGCCCTCAACTACACGTCGCTCAAGGGCGGCACGTCCATGGGCATGCATGAGGGGCAGTCGCGCTTCTTCGAGAACTATGTCGGTCGTGCCGAAGCCTTCGCGCCGTCTCTCCTTGCGCTTCTGCGCAAGCACTTCCCGGGCCAGTTCTCCCGTGTGAGCGCCCGCCAGTTCTACATGGCCGCAAACCGCGTCGAGCCGGGCCTCATCCGTACCGAGGCAGACGAGCTCACCTACCCCCTCCACATCATCATCCGCTACGAGATCGAGCAGCTCCTGATGGAGGGCGACATCACGGCACAGCAGGTGCCGATGCTCTGGGCCGACCGCTACAAGAAGTATCTTGGCGTCCGCGTTTCTGACTACACGCACGGTGCGCTCCAGGATACGCACTGGGCAGACGGCCTCATCGGCTACTTCCCGACCTATGCGCTGGGTGGCGCCTATGGCGCACAGTTCCGCCACCAGATGATGGCAGAAGGCATGGACTTCGACGGCGTCCTTGCGACCGGCAATCTCGAGCCGATCCGTGCCTGGCTCAAGAAGCATGTCTGGCAGTGGGGCCGCACGTTCGACCCGGCAGAGATTGTCGTCAATGCCTGCGGCGAGCCCTTCAATGTGGCCTACTACACGGACTACCTCGTGCAGAAGTTCACGCGCCTCTACGGGATCGAGATGTAGCGTGCGCGCGCTCATCCAGCTCATAGACACGGCAGAGGTCACGGTCGAAGGAAAGCTTGTCGGTTCCTCCGGCCCCGGCCTCTGCATATTCCTGGGTGTCGTGCCCGAAGACACGGAAGTTGCCGCCGCGCGCCTCTGGAAGAAGATCCTGCGCCTGCGCATCTTTCCCGATGCTGCCGGAAAGACGAATCTCTCCCTTCAGGACACGGGCGGCTCTGTCCTCATCGTGAGCCAGTTCACGCTCTGTGCCGACTGCTCACACGGCAACAGGCCCTCCTTCACGGGAGCTGCCAAGCCAGAGCCGGCCAAGAGGCTCTATGAGGCGTTCCTCGAAGATGCAAGGGCAGACCTCGGAGAGAGCCGCGTGGGACACGGCGAGTTCGGCGCGATGATGGATGTCTCGCTTGTGAACAAGGGTCCCTTCACAATCTGGCTCGATACCGAAACGCTCTGATGAAATCGGCCTCCCTGCCCACAGGGCAGGGAGGCCGCTTCTTTCTCATCTGAAATCAGCTCTTACGAGCCTATGGCACGGCGGAGATCGTCTGCAACCTCGCGGGTGCACCTCGAAGGCACGGGCAGGCTCGTTCCCTCGTCGAGCATCACATAGCCCGGACGCATGCCTTCCACATGGTCCACGTTCACGGCAAAGCCACGGTGGATACGTACGAACTTGCCATCGAGACGCGTGAGCAGATGCGTGATGCCCTCGCTCATGCGAAAGGTGCCTGTCACTGCATGGACAAGCGTCGACTGGCGGGAAGCCTCGATATAGACGATATCGGAGAGGCTCAGGAAGTGCGGGATGCCGTCTGCATCACGCAGCACGATCGATTCCCTGAGCGCGTGGGCCACTGCCCCTCCATGCTCCTCCGTCACGGCGACCGAGAAATGGGCATGGCAGATCTTGAGCTCGCCCTTGAGCTCCTGCCAGATGAGCGTAAGGCGGCAGGGAATCATGCCTTCGCGGGTGATGGCAGCAAAGCGGCTTACGGTCACACAGGCATCTTCATCGAGCGCACAGGCATGCACATCGCGCTTGCCGACGCCCCTGAGCTCATACGCTTCTGCAAGCTCTTCGAGCTCCTGGAGGAAATCATGCCGGTCGAGCAGCCAATCCCCTTCCAAGGGGCCTACAGCCTGGAGCGTTTCAGCAAAGAGCGGCTCGAGCTTCTGCGCCGCGTGGTCAGGGAGCCGGTCCACAAGGCTCTCCGCCATGCGGAGTGCATCTTCCTGAAGCTGCTTCCTCATGCAGGAGATCGCCTCCATCCTGACCCGATCAGGCATGGAACCCGCAAGCTCCAGACATGAATCGTTTCGTTTCTTACGTATGTGCGTAATGAGTTTAACGTGCCTAGCAGCGAAAAAGTCGAAGAGGTCACGAAAGACCGGCAACGCTGAACAGAAAGCTCAGCGTTGCCGGTCTTTGCTGCTGCATCCCCGTGCAAACGCAAAAGACAGAAAGCTGCTATGCCCTTCCAAGCGCGCGGATTGCCTCTTCCACCTCTCTGCGCACCTGCACAGAGCGACGCTCCGGCATGGGAATGGCCGTCCCTTCATCGAGGATAATCTGGCGCGTATGGATCTCCCGCACATGGGCGACATTGATCACGAAGCCGCGGTGGACACGCAGGAAATTCGGCGGCAGCTCGGCTGCGACCTTGCCCAGGACCTTTGCCAGGCGGAAGATGCCCTCCGCCGTATGCACCATCGTGTACTGCCGCTCTGCCTCGAGATAGATGACAGCATCTGCATCGAGGAAGTGGGCGACACCCGAGGAATCGCGCATGACAAGAGGATGGGAATCAGGATGAAGACGGACGGAGACCGTGCTGGTACCGCCCTCCTGCTCCTCTCCATGCATCGTCCTCTGCCCATGGCTCTGCCACGTCGGCGTCGAGATATGGAGATGCACAAGCTGGAGCCTGTCGTCCTCGACGGTCCAGAACAGCGTGACACGGAAGCAGTGGAAGGCCACCTCATGTGGCCCTGTCGGATACGACGCAAGCACGTGTCCTGTCACAAGCATCCCGTGCGGGCTCTGCACGCGCACCTGGAAATACTCCTCGGAGATCTTCTTGGCCTCGATGCCGTCCTTCGGCATATGGTCCATATAGGCATCAAGCGACTGGGGGACAAGGCAGTACTCGTCCGCGCTCGGTCCGATATAGGTGAAGCCCTCATGCACATAGGGACGACAGGGCTCTGGATCCTGTCTCCACAAGGCGCGGACAATCTCTTCGGATGTTCGCAGTGCTTTCTCCGAGAGCGTACCCTTCATGGCAACCACCTTTTTTGGCGTGTCCTGCAAGAAGCGCCGCATCGTTATCTGTCTGTACAGATATACCAATTATTGAACCTTGTATTGCAGATTCTTAACGAACGATGGGTTATTGCGAACAAATACATGTCTAACCAGATGAAAGCGATATCGGAGCAGGATAATATGCCGCCTGCGGCGGAAAACCTGCCATCCGCACAGCCCGGGCCTCCAGCACCTGAGTACCGGAAAGTGCGCACTTCGGCTTTGCCCTGCCGTCCAGCAGGAGCACTTCCCGAAAGCAATGTTCCCTTGGCCGAAACCCAGCACGCCAGGTACCGCACTTTCCCGCCATCGGGTACGCTTCCCTGCAAGGAGGCTACGAGCATCCTTTTTCTGGCTCTTCGACGTTTCTAGTGGGTAGCAGATGAGACGGCCAGCTGGGCCGAGAAGTCCAGGCGGCCGAGCCTGAGGAATATCATCGTCTTGAAATACTCAACGTTCCTGAAGCCCCTCGCTGCCCTC
>Ga0214925_100247_pt1 | contig 38423 bp, 37 predicted proteins | sample Stichaenrichment_FD_168299 | JGI IMG/M metagenome (GOLD analysis project Ga0214925, IMG submission 168299) | Xylose enriched microbial communities from anaerobic bioreactor in Madison, Wisconsin, United States - 63SRT | ecosystem: Engineered > Bioreactor > Anaerobic > Unclassified | place: USA... | reverse complement strand
GATTAGAACAGAATGCCATCTGCTTCAAAAAAGGCACCAAACAGACAAGTTCCGTTTAGTGCCTTTATCAAAATCATATAAAACTCCTTGACAAGCATCAGTAAGATTTGACAAAGAGCCTAAAAAAGAAAAACCGTGGGCTAAATCCACGGTTTCTTAGTTCTTGCTCTTATTTTAATCGGATTTCTTCTTAAAGCCATTTTCCAGGTAGCTCAAGTGGCGGTTCAGGACTTGGGCCAGCTTGGCCGTGTCGATGGGCCGGCCGGCTTCATAGTCAGCCGCCCCTTCACTGAGGCAGCTGATGAAGGCCAAGAGCAGGCTGTGCAAGAGAAACTCCAAGTCAGTCCGGTCCCGCAAAGCAACCTTAGCTGTCAAACCGGCAATTTCCTGAGCCGACAGGCAGGCCAGCGGGTCTTCTGTCCGCTTGGGCCGGGGCACTTGCTGGGAGTGCAGCATGTCGATCTTCCGGTAGAAGAAGGACGCGTTTTCCCCATAGAAGATTTCATCCAGCCACTGGGGCAGGATCTTCCTGGCCAGGGCAAAAGGATCATAGCCGCAAGCAGCTAATTCTTTCCGGGCCCCTTCCAGCATTTTCCGCTGAATCTGCTCACCCAGGTAAAAGTAGACGTCTTCCTTGTCCGCGAAATATTGGTAAAAGCTCCCCCGGGGAATTCCCGCCGCCTTGATCAAGCGGTTGATGGAAGCTTCATCGAAGCTGTGGGTAAAAAATTCCTCCCGGGCCGCTGCCATAATCCGGTCCTGCTTTTCCTTAGGCAGGTTGAAAAAAGTCTGGCTGGGCATTTTTTACTCCTTCCGCAAAGCTTCAACTGGATCCAGCTTGGAAGCGTGGTTGGCTGGCAGGATCCCGGCGATCATGCTGATGACAATACTGATGATCAAACCAGTCAAGGCATATTGCGGGGTTAAGCTGACCACGGCCGCCTTAAAGGCTGACTGGGTGAAGCTGTTGATCCCCTGGGCCAAAAGCCAGGTCAAAGCAATGCCGACAATCCCGGAAGCCAGGCCCAGCAAAAAGGCTTCACTGGAGAAGATCCGCCGGATGTCCTTGCGCCGGGAACCCAGGGCCTTCATGACCCCGATTTCCTGGGTTCTTTCGACTACCGAGATGTTCAAGACGACCAGGATCATGATGGCTGAAACCAAAAGGGAAACTGCCGCGATAGCCGTCAAAACGTAAGTCAAAACGCTCAGGATGCTGTCAAACATTTCCGTCATCTGCTCCTGCATTGAGCCGGCAAAGCCCTTGTCCTTGGCTGCCTGCTTGATAGAAGAAGTGTACTGCTTGTCAGTTGCCGTCAAGTAGACCACGTTTGCCTTCAAAGTCAAGCCGTTGTCTTTGAAGATTTTTGCCAGGTCGCTGTAGGGCAAAAGCAGGGTGCTGACCTGGCCGGAACCGGAAGCTTCATAGATCCCGACTACCTTGACCGTCTTGGTGATGGTCTTGGTCCCGATCTGCAAACTTGCCTTGACCTTCTTGCCTAAGATCTTCTTGCTCAAGTTGTCGGCGCTGCCGCTGTCGATCATGACTTCGTTCTTGTTCGCCTTAGGCAGGCGGCCCTTCTTGATCTCTGACTTGGCGATCCCATCGTTGACCGTCTTAAGGTAGATCATGCTGGCTGTCTTCTTGCCGTATTTCAGCTGGTTGGTCCCCAGGGAGATCGCGCTGTAGCCCTTCTGCAGCTTTTTGACATGGGAGATCTTCTCCAGCTTCTTTAAGTCCTTCTTGCTAAAAGCCGAAGCGCTGCTGGTTCCGGACAAAGAGGCCATATTGTTTTGCTGCTGCTTGGCTAGGGCTGCCTTGTCCCCTGTCTGCTGGGCCTGCATCCCTTTTTGCTGCATCTTCTGGCTGGAAGTTTTCTGGATTTCCGCGACCAGGGGGTTGGAGTAGGTGTTCATCTGCCCGCTGACATAAGAGGTGACCCCCTTGCCCAGGCTGAGCATGAGGATTACGGACATGATCCCGATCCCCATCCCGGTTGCAACCAGGGCATTACGGCCGAACTTGGCCTTCATGTTCTTAAAAGCCAGAGAGATCGCCTTAAAGAGGCTCATCTGCTGGATCTTAACTTCAGTTCTCTGCTCCAAGTGGTGGTCCAGGGGCTTCTGTTCCTGGTCGCTGACGATCTGCCCCTGGTCGATCCGCAGAACCCGGCTGCAGTGGCTGGCCACCTTGTCTGAGTGGGTAACCATCAAAACCAGCTTGCCCGAAGCCGCGATGTCTCTGATCATGTTCAAGATCACGTCAGTCGTGTCCGCGTCCAGGGCCCCGGTTGGTTCATCAGCGATGATCACGTCCGGGTCATTGGCCAAAGCCCGGGCAATGGCCACCCGCTGCTTCTGCCCGCCGGACAACTGATCGGGCTTCTTGTGCATGTGGTCCTTCAGGCCCACCTGGGTCAAGAGTTCTTCCGCCCGGCCGCGCCGCGTTTTTTCATCCGCGTTGGACAGGGTCATGGCGATTGACACGTTGTCGATCAAGTCCAGGTGGGGGATCAAGTTGAAGTTTTGAAAAATAAAACCGATTGATTTCTTATGGTAGTTGACCATTTCCTTTTTGGAAAAATCGCGCAGGTTCTTCCCTTCGTATAAAATGGCCCCTTCAAAGTCAGAGTCCAGGCCCCCGATCGTGTTCATCAAGGTCGACTTGCCTGACCCTGATTCCCCGACGATGGCGACCATTTCCCCGGCGTCAAATTTCGCGTTGACCCCGCGCAAGGCCTCGTACTGGCCCCCGCCCGGTAGCTTGTAGTACTTTTTAACGTCTTTTAATTCAAGAACAGTCATCTATCCGCTCCTTATACAAAAAATATGACAACTTGTTATATGACATGTTGTCATATTAATCCCTCTCCCAGCTTTTGTCAAGCAAAAACAAAAAACATGACCCCGGCAAATTCCGAAGTCATGTTTTTTAACGTTCTTTAGCAGCTGGCGCCGTTTTGAATCTGTTCAGCGGTAAGTTTGCTTGGCTCGTAAACGTTGACGCCGACCGCACTGTCGATCAGGCCGCTGCCGTCGCTCAAGGACAGCATCCCGTACTGTTCGCCGACGCTCAAGTTGTCATCTAAGAAGCCCATTTCCGCCTGGCCCGTGTACAAGTCCAAGCCCAAAGCGTTGTCGATCTTGATTTGGTAGTCCGGGTCAGCCTGGTCCAAAGCGACGAACTGGAAGTTAGCCCCGATCGTGCAAGTCCCGCCTTGCAGCGAGTACTTGTTGGACCCGTCATTCAAGGCCAAGAGCAAGACTGCCTTGTTTCCCTGCTTCTTTTGCAAAAATTCTCCAGCTTCCGGACTAAAAGTCATTTTAACCATATTGTTACCTCCCCATCGGACTTACTTATTTTTTGATAGTTTAAGTATAGCAAGTTTTTTCTCGGCAAAAATTGATCCAGATCAATTTTCTTTTCCCTAAGGGCGGAAAAATGCTTAAGAATGTTATAATTTCCCTAAAAGAGGAGGTGGACCACATGACTAAAGTCAAATTCAACCTGGACGACGACCTGGCCATCCTGCTTCAAGCCTACCAAGACCAAAGCGGGACAGACAGGGACGCCATCATCAACCAGGCCGTCAAGGACCTGCTGGTCAAAAAAATTGGCAAAAAGCGGATCGCCCAGCTGCTCAAGGACAGCGAAAACGGCAGCGACTACCAGCTGGAACAGTTCTTCAGCCGCTACGACTGGCTTGAATAGCAAACAAAAAAGCCCAATTCCACCAACATTGGAATTAGGCTCACACAGTGCGTGCCAAAGCAAACCACATATTAAGGGCTGTTTTCGCTACCGGAGAAAACAGCCTAAGCATTTGACACAAGATAGATTATATACTCAAACTGGCTTTCGGACAATCTTTTCGCCCCGAAAGCTTATTTTTTTAATTTTGCCAGGACGTCTTTATTCGTCAAAGCCACCGTCGGCAACTTTTTCTTTTCCCGCCAGGCCTGGGTCAGGTAGTAGTCGTTAATCGCGTATTCCGGCTCCGTGTACTTCTGCTCCATAAAAGGCTTGACTGCCTGGTCAACAGCCAGCCAGCCGTTCCAGCCCAGGTGAATGGTGTCTTCCATGAAGTACTTCTTCTTGCCGTCCTTGGACAGGTCATAGATGTTGTCAAAGCCCTGGCTGATCAGCTGGTGCTTGATCTTAGTCGTAGCCGTGTCATACATCTTCTGTGACAAGCCAGTGTACTTCTGCCACTTGGCGTTAACTGGCGGAATAATGAAGAGGACCTGGGTCTTGTCCTTGGCAAACTGGCTCAAGAGCAGCTCGAAGTCAGAATATTCCGGAGATTCAACATAATTGAACTTCTTCTGGCTCCCCTTCAGTTTCTTGAGCAGCTTGGCATTCAAGCGCTTTTTGTAAAAACCAGTCCGGATGCCAAAAGGATTCCCCTTGGTATTCTTCTTGGCTTCCTTCTCTGAGGCCTTCTTCAAGCCCTCGTAAGAGTAAGTGTCCGGCAGCTTGGCCCCCTGCTGCTCAATCTTTGGCAGGCGGTCGCGCAGCTGCAGGGAAGTAAAGAACTTGTCTTCCGTGGAGTAGGTCTGCCGCCGCCAGCGGAGGTAGTAGCGCTCCTTCTTGGAGATCCCCACCCCGGCCGCGATTTCCAGCAGGGCATGGTGGATCACGTGCTCACTCTTCACGCTTGGCATTTGCAAAAGACGGCGGGCCGCGTAGCGGTCAGCTTCCGTGTCTTTAGCGTTCAAAATAAAGTCGCTGGCATGCAGAGGCGAGTAGTAAAGGCCGAAGGCATCCGGATTCTGCCCCTGGGGCGTGAACCATTGCGGTGAAATAATCACCACGGCCTTCTTGCTCGGCGCCTCCTGCATCCCCAGGTACTGGGCCAGGGACTGGCTGCCCGCGCCTCCAAGCAAGAAAGGCATGTAGGAGCGCTTGTACTTGGTGGCCAGGACAGTCGGGTGCATGTTGTCAAAACGCGACAGTTCACTTGACCCGTAGAAAGGCACATAGCCCTGCTTATAGGCCTTCTGCCGCATGGCCTTGCCCTTGAAGACAGTCGTGGTCTGCGAAGCGGCAGCCTGAAAAAGGCTGCCCTTTGAGAAGGTCCGCTCCCAAGGCAGGGATAAGATCCCCATCAGCAAGAGCACCGCGCAGATGACTGGCCCAAAGATCAGCCAAAGTTTTGTCTTATTCTTCATCTTGCAGTTTCTTCACCTGTTCAACCAGCTTGTTCGGGGTGTTCCAGTCGTCGCGGTTGAATTCAGAAACCGGAACGGTGATGTCGAAGGTTTCCTGCAGGGTCAAGAGCATCTGCACAGTGGACATGGAGTCCATGATCCCGCTCTCGTAGAGTTCTTGGTCCATGTTGTCTGAGAAGTCTTCACCAGTTGCTTCAGCTAAAATGTCAACGATTTGCTTTTGAATATCCATGATTTTCCTCTTTCTTGTTAAATCTATTTCTCTAGATCTTTTTCTTTTTTCTGTTTTGTTTTCTGTTGATTTTTTTAAAAATTACTTGCCCAGCGGCACGTTGAACCACAGGTTGTTCAAGAAGCCTGAGAAGATCAGGAAGCTGAGGCAGACCACGTTGAAGGTCACGAAAATTGCCACCGCTTCGGTGAACTTGTTGTGCTTGACCAGCTTGTGCTTCTTCTTGAAGCGGAGCCAGATGTCGTTAATGATGATGGCCAGGGCGTGGTAGAGACCGTAGGCGATGTAGTACCAGGTCAAACCGTGCCAGACCGCCATCACCATGAAGTTGACCAGGTAGGCCACTTGCGAAAGCCGGTTCCGGTTCTTGATCAAGCGCTTCTTCATCGCGAAGAAAGTGAAGCGCATGAAGATGAAGTCTCTGAACCAGAAGGACAGAGTCATGTGCCAGCGGTTCCAGAATTCTTTGATGTTGTGGGCCGCGAAAGGCTTGTTGAAGTTCATCGGCGTGTGAATGCCCATAAAGTAGGAAATCGACACGGCGAAGAGGGAGTAGCCCGCGAAGTCAAAGAACAGGTACATTGAGTAGCAGTACATGACCCCTAAGAGCCACCAGGACAGGTGCAAAGGATGCATCCGCCCGGCCAGGATGGCCTGCTGCTCAAGGTATGGCAGGCAGTAGGTCCCAAAGAACCAGCCCAGGAGGAACTTGTACAAGAAGCCCTGGAAGAGGTATCTGACCGCGTAAGAGAGGTCCTTGATGTAGTCTTCCCGGCTCGGTGCCTTGTCATAGTCCTTGACGAAGCGGCGGTAGCGGTCGATCGGGCCGCTGGAGATGGTCGGGAAGAACAAGAGGAAGCGGGCGTACATAACCGGATCCACCTGCTTGATCGTCCCGTCGCGCAGCTCCATGACCACCTGGACCGTCTTGAAGGTCAGGTAGGAAATCCCCAGGAAGCCGAAGTCGATCCCCTGCTTGTGGGGCACGACCGGCCAGATTTTTACCCCGACCAAAGGCAGGATGGCCAGGATCACGGCCAGGCAGAAGACCCAGGTCTTATTGGCCTTCCCCGTCTTCTTCCGGTAGTGCTGGTAGGCAAAAGTCACCAGGAACTGGTAGACGATGTAGCAGATCAAGGTTACCCCCTGCTGCCACTTGTCCGCGTCGAAGATGAGGAAGATGAAAGCCAGGGAGACCAGGGCTTCGTACCACTTGTAACGCTTGCCGAAGTAAAGGCCGATGATCAAAGGCAAAAGCGCGATCAACAGGTAGACAAAGTACTGCGGGTTTTCATATGGTTGCAGATTTATCACGCCTGGTTAACCTCCTTGATGACCGCCTTGATGTCGACCTTCCCGTTCTGGGAGATCGGCAGGGCGTCTTGGTAAAGGTAGCGCTGCGGGATCATGTACGGCATCACGTCCTTGGTCAGGCCGTCTCTGATCTGCTTGGTAATGGCCCCTTCAGCGAACTTGCGGCTGACCCCGTCGTTTAACTCAACCACGGCCACCAATTGCTTGATCGTGTGGTCAGGCTTGTAGATCGGGGCAGCAACCGCGTGGCGGACCAGCGGATTCTGGTTCATGTAGAAGTTGATTTCTTCCAGCTCGATCCGGTAGCCGTTGAACTTGATCTGGAAACCGATCCGGCCCTTGTAGAAGAGCAGGTCCCCGTCAAAGTAGCCCACGTCCCCGGTCCGGTAGTGCTGCACGCCGTCTTCCTGGTAAAAGGCTTCTTCAGTCTTTTCCGGGTTGTTGATGTAGGCTTTGGAAACTGACGGGCCGGCAATGATCATTTCCCCGCTCTTGCCATCATCGCTCCGGCTGAGGTCGATGGTGATTTCCGTGTCCTCCTTGACATAGCCGATTGGCAGGCGGTCATATTTTTCCAGAATTTCCGGGGTGATCTCCACTTGGGTAACCGCCACGGTGGCTTCAGTTGGGCCGTAGGTGTTGAAAATCCGGCTGTCCGGGAAGCGCTTCTTGAGCATTTCAACTTCCTTGCGGGGCAGTTCTTCCCCGCAGAAGAGGAAGTGGCTGAGGCCGGCGTGGTGTTCTGCGTCAAAAGTCCGGTCCAGGAAGCACATTTGGGCAAAGGACGGAGTTGACACCCAGACATTTACGTCGGTTTCCGGCAAGGCCTTGAAGAGCTGGGCAAAGTTTTCCGTCACTTCGTGAGGCAAAACAACCAGTTCCCCGCCGCTCAACAGGGCCGGGTAGATGCTCATGACTGACAGGTCAAATGAGTAAGGGGCCTGGGCCAAAAAGCGCGGATGGTCCGGCAAGTCAAAGTCCTTCAGTTCCCAGTCAACGAAGCTAACCAGGTTGTCGTGGCTGATCTGGACCCCCTTAGGCTTACCGGTCGTCCCGGAAGTACAAATGATGTAGAAGTTTTCATCGCCCTTGACGTAGTCTGCCTCATCCGCTGTCCCCTCTTCCGGAACGTCGTCCGGCTTAAGCAGGGTCAAGTCGCCCAGGTTGACTTCCGGCAAGTCGCTGATGGCGATCAAGACCGGGGAGGCAGAGACTTCTCTGACCAGGTCGATTCTTTCAGCGTTAGAATAGTCGGCGATTGGCACGTAGCAGTGCCCGCTCTTTACACAACCTAAGAAGCAAGCCAGCATGTCAAAAGTCTGCCCGCCCCAAATCATAACGGGTACCTTGGCCGGTGCTTTTTCCTTTAACAAGGCTGCCCAGCTGTTAGCCCGCTTGATCAAGTCAGCGTAGGTGTTCTTTTGACCCAGGTAGTCGTAAACTACCCGGTCTGGTTCTCTTTGCGCGATCTCATCGATCGTCTTGACAATATTTCTCATTTCCACTCAACTCTCCTAAAATTCATTGTAAATAAAGCCAGTTGAACCCAAGCCACAATATTCATACAAATAAATCAAGCCTAATAAAATGAGGCTGTAAAGCAGGGTTCGCAGGATAAAAGACCGGATGACCTTCCCCCGGCTGACTGGTGTCTTGTTTTCCATTAAGCTCATCTCCTCTTCTTTTCACCAGAGTCTGCTATCCCAACAGAATGAAACAACACAACTTACTTTTTGATTACAGTCAACTGTAACACATTATTCATATTTCGTTCACAGTCTTCTGACATTTTACCATTTCTTAATGTATTAAAAAACACAAAAAACTAGTATATTGTCATGATGATATCTTAATAATACTGACACGGATACTACGCATGCGGCTCTATATCAGCAGCTATAGTTCTGATTGCGCAAGTTTTAAATGTCATTATGACATTACACTAGTCCTTCACCTTATATTTTTGCAAAAAACTACTTCAATCCGGCCTTACGCTCCTGGCTGTAGCAGAACAAAAGCGGAATTGAAGGCAGGAAGCCGACGAAGAACATCGCGATCAAGCTCATCCGCAAAACGTAGCTTGGGGACTGCCACTTGTCCAGCTTGGCGGTCGCCAGCACGTAGGCCGCGTACAAAACGACCAGGGCCAGGCCCCACAAGAAGCTGGCGTAATGAGTGACCTGGTAGAGGTAGAGCAGGCCGCTGGCCGGGATCAGGCAGGACCAGCCGGAAATCTGCACGTCGATGATGATTTTCTTAGCAAGTTGGCTATCCAATTTTTTATTGTCTCCTTTATTTGATATTCGCTATTTATCAGTTATTGTCCAGCAGGGCGTTGATATTGACCGACAGGGTCCGGTCCATGACCGTGATATCCTGGCGGGCATACTGGCTGGAGGCCGATTCAAAGAGGCAGAGCAGCTGGCCCTTATAGACTGTGATCTGCTCTAAGTAAGGCGGCATCCTGACCACCTGCTCGGCATTTGACTCGTCGAGGTTGTTCACGGCCGTGATCGGGAAGATGTAGAGCTTGGAATCCTGGCTGCCATATGACTGGCTGAGGAAAATTTTGTCCCCGTAGATGGCCAGGCCCTGGATCTGCTTGTTCATACTGGTCATCCCGTCCGGGTCAGACCAGGAAACGGACTCGTTGATACTGGAAATCTCACTGGTGGTGATGGTGTTTTTGTACTGGCCGGACCGGGCCAGCTTGTAACTGGCGACCTTGCCATGGCCATTTTCATTGAAGTAGCCGACAAAGAGCTGGTCATCGTAATAAGTCAGAGCTGAGGCCTTGGCGATCGAGTTGATCGGAATCTCATGATCATAAACCAGCTGGTCGCTGGTCTTGGCGCTGGCCACGTATTCGATCAATTTGGCCAAGGAGAAGGACATCAAGGCTGACTGCCCGTCCTTTGACCCGGTCAGCCAGATCTGCATCCCCTTAGGGTCATAAGCAATCCCGCCCAGGTGCTGCCGGCCTGGCAAGCGGACCGTTTTCAAAAATTTCCCCGTCTTTTTGTCTAAAACATAAATGACCGAGGCATGCCGGTGCTGGCCGTCATAGGCCGTGATCAAAAGATAATTGTAGACTACGGCGATCCCCTGGGGGGTCATGGCGCTGGCTGAAGTAATCTTTTTCGCCTGGTAGTCATAGCTCCGCGTCGAAATGAGGCCCGGGATGACCACGTCCTGGCCCACCGTCGTCCTTTTCGGGGTCTGGTAGGCGGCCTGATAGACGAAACTGTAATTGTCCCGGATCGCCTGCCGGTAGGCTGTCAGCTTGTGCCAGGCCGGGCTGGTGCTGGTTCCGTCCTTGGCCTTGGTCAGCTTGGGCCGGGCCGCCAGCATGGCCTGCTTCATCTGCCACTGGCTGTAAGCCGGATAGGCCCAGTAATAGCCCCAGGCTGCCAGGCCTGCCAGCAGGATTAGGTTAAAAATCAGCAGGCGCAGCTTCCGGTGAAAATGGTGCTTCTTCCGGCTGACTAGTTTCTTTCCGCTTTTTCTGTCTTTTTTGCCCATTGGTCCTCCTCCCGGCCTTTTTTTCTGCAATTTTTCCCCTAAAAAAGAAAATTCCCCTCTATCTTAACAAGCCTGGCCAGGGGCGAAGCAATTTTTTCGGCTTTTTTTGAATTTTTTCGCTAAATGTCATACTTTGTTCACACTTCCAGTATAATATAATACCTGTAGCAAGCTAGAGCTTGTTACTACACTCAACTTTTTGTTTTTCATTCATACTCCTCCAAAGTAAATGAAAAATATCGACTGACTCCATAGTCGATTCATATCTATCCCTTTCGGCTCACGTGCGTTGCGTGAGCTTTTTTGTTGCTGGAAGAGGCCTTTTTCGGTCTTTATAGATCCGCAAGCAATTCTTTACTCTTTGTTAAGGAATTCCAAACCCTTTATTGAGAATTACCCTGTATGATAAACAATGTAACGAGCTGGTAGAACTCGTTACAAATACTCCCACTTTTTTATTTCATTCATTCTTACTCCTCCAAAGTAGATGAAAACCAATTAGGCCTGCGCGAGCAGGCCTTTTTCTTTTCTTTTTCCCAAATAGTTTTATACTTAAATTATTTCAAAACAAAAATTAGCATAGAAAAAATATAAGGAATTAGGTTGATGATTTCAGCAGCTATTCAACGCGTCCTCGCGGAAAAGTCCGGCTCCTTTTTGATCCCGGCCAGCAAGATTGCCATCGTTGAAGAAGACAATCCCCTTTACCATGCCTTCTTGATCTTAACCAAGGTCAAGTACGCCAAGATACCCGTCTTGAACAAGCAGGGCCAGATCACGGGCCTTTTGAGCCTGGCCATGATCACCGACAAGATGCTGGACCTGGATGGCATTTCCGTTAAGCCTTTGAACAAGTACAAGGTCAAGGACGTCATGGAGACTGACTTCGTTTCCATCAACTTTACGGAAAAAGACATCGAGACCCAGCTCCACCTGCTCGTTGACAACAACTTCCTCCCCGTTGTCGACGACCAGGGGGTCTTTCAAGGGATGATCACTAGGCGGGAATGGTTCAAGGCCTTCAACTACCTGGCCCACACTTTTGACGACCACTATGTCACGGTTGACAAGAAGCAGGTCCTTAAATTAGAAGCGGAGAATTGACAATTACAATCATAAGCATTTTCAGTGTAGGAAATCCAATTTGTGCTAAGATATATCTGATAATCTATATTGTCTTTTAAAATAAAAAGTGTGTGTCCACACTCCTTATTTTTACTATTAGGAGGAATAATCATGAAACGCCAATGGAAATTCATTGTCGTCCTGGTTCTCGGGGCGATTGGGCTGATCACTGACAATGTCCTGCACATTCCGGGAATCGCGGAGGTCTTGTTCGACATTGCTGGTGTCTACGTCAGCTTCTCCTTAGCCAAGGAAATGTTTGGGGACTTGAAAGAAGGGCACTGGGGCATCGACGTCCTGGCCCTGATCGCGATCATCTCCATGATGATTACCCGGGACTACTGGGCTGAATGGATGATCCTGGTCATGTCTACTGGTGGCGAAAGCCTGGAAGACTACGCGACCGGCCAGGCCAACCGGGAACTGCGGGCCCTTTTGGACAAGAACCCGCGGGTAGCCGGCAAGCTGGTTGACGGCAAGGTGGTTGAAGTCAAGGTTGACGACCTGCAGATCGGCGACCAGGTCTTGATCAAGCCAGGTCAGCAGGTGCCAGTCGACGGGACCATCATTGAAGGCAGCTCTGCCTTTGACCAGTCATCTCTGACCGGGGAATCAGTTCCGGTGGACAAGACGGTCGGCGACGACTTGATGTCTGGTTCCCTTAACGGGGAAACCGCCGTAACCATGGAAGTCAAGAAGCTGGCCAAGGACTCTGAATACCAGTCCATCGTTGAACTGGTTAAGTCTTCTGCTGCCCAGCCGGCCAAGTTCGTCAAGATGGCGGACCGCTATGCCGTGCCATTTACCATTATTTCATTGATTATCGGGATCGCTGCCTGGGTGACGACCGGGAACTTCACCCGCTTCGCGGAAGTCATGGTCGTTGCCTCCCCATGTCCGCTCTTGATCGCCGCTCCAGTTGCCCTGGTAGCGGGGATGAGCTCCATGTCCAAGCACCACATCATCGTCAAGTCTGGTCCAACCTTGGAACAATTAGCCAAGGCCAAGACTTTTGCCTTCGACAAGACTGGGACTTTGACCCAGAACCAATTGGTCATCCAAGACGTTCTGCCGGAAAACGGCTTTGACAAGGAAACCATCCAAAGCTACGCGGCCAGCCTTGAGCAGCAATCCGGCCACATCATCGCCAACTCCCTGGTTCAAGGGACTGACAAGAACTTGATCCAAGCCGTAAGCAACCTGCAGGAATCAACTGGTAACGGGGTCAGCGGGACCGTTGACGGCAAGAACGTCATGGTCGGCAAGCTTTCCTACGTGGCGCCTGACGCTAACGTAAACAAGGCCAAGACTACTGCTGTCTACGTTTCAGTTGACGGCAAGTACGCCGGCTGCATCACCTTCAAGGACCAGCTGCGGCCAGAAACTCCGCAAACTTTGGCCCGCCTGCGCAAACAAGGCGCAAAGCACATCATGATGCTGACCGGGGACAACAAGGACGTAGCCCAGGCGATCGCTGACGCGGCCGGCGTCGATGACGTCCGGGCCAGCCTTTTGCCAGCCCAGAAGATTGAAGCCATCAAGAACGTGGCGCCTGAAAACCGTCCAGTCGTCATGACCGGGGACGGGATCAACGACGCGCCAAGCTTGACGGCCGCTGACGTCGGCATTGCCATGGGAGCCAAGGGGGCTAGCGCGGCCAGCGAAAGTGCTGACGCGGTCATCATGGTCAACGACTTGAGCAAGATCAACGATGCCGTGGCCATTGCCAAGCACACCATGAAGGTGGCTGAAATCGACGTTATCACTGCCATCGTGGTCGTTATCATTCTGGAACTAGTGGCCTTCACTGGTCTTATTCCGGCCTTCTGGGGCGCTGTTTTGCAGGAAGTGGTCGACATGATCACCATCTGCCTGGCCCTTTTGGCTAAGACCGAACCGAAGAATCCAAAACAGACCGGTTTATGACATGCTCCCCCGACCAAGGTCGGGGGTTTCTTTATAGGCTAGTGCTCACGCACAGCCTACAGCTTCTGAGAACAACCAACTTATTCTTGCAAGCAGGATTGGCCGAAGTCAAGACTGCTTTTTTACTGGTTCTGTCCAGCAAGCTGAACAGCAGTGCAAAAACAGAGGTCAGTCTATTTATCACGGAAGTGCCCCCTCCGACGATTCCGCCAAGCCGCATTGACTGCTGTTTGACGGTACGATTTTTTTGCTTGCCCAGCTCTCTCAGAGCTGGGCAAGTCCTTTAAGCAAAATATTGATTGATGCATTGATGTCACGGTCATGATGCGCCTTGCAGAATGGGCAGTCCCATTCCCGCACTGACAGTGGCTTCTTGCCCGTATCCTTGCCGCATTTTGAGCAGATTCGGCTGGTGTATGCTGGATTGACCTTGATGAGAATCTTTCCGTACTTCTTGCACTTGTATTCCAGCATTTCGCGTAATTTACCCCATGACTGACGCAGGATTGAGCGGGCAAGGTGGTGATTCTTTGTCATGTTCTTGATCTTGAGATCTTCAATGACGATGACGTCGTATTCCTTTACCAGCTGATCCGTGATCTTGTGCAGATAGTCATCGCGCTGATTCGTGATGCGGCTCATATAGCGGTTTTTGGCGACATTGGCTTTCTGCCAGTTGCGATAGTCAGACAAGCTTTTTGCGCCAAGAACCTTTTTGTTGACGTCCTGCTGCGACTTAACCAAAGCCAAATGACGGCGCTTGGATGACTTGCTCTGCCAGATTTCTGCTTGTTTCTCGCAGAAATCCGATGAGAACCTGTCAAACTTTCTGCCGTCTGACAGGATGGCCAAGTGCGTCAGCCCCACGTCAATGCCAACCGCCTTGCCAGTCTTTGGCAGGAAGGCGGTCTTTTTCTCCACGATGAGAGAAAGCCAGTAGCGACCGCAAGCATCGATGCTGATCGTGTAGCGCTTGATCTTGCCGTCGATGACGCCGGTTTTCGATGATCTGACTCTTCTCAGCTTCGGCAGGAACATGTTTCTTTTGCCCATGATCCGGATGCTTGACGACTTGCCAGTATATGACTGCTTGGCGTTATGTTTTGAGTGGAAGCGGGGCTTGCGTCTCGTTCCGGCAAAGAACGCCTCCCAGGCATCGCTGATGTTCTTGGTCACGATTTGGAAGCTGGAGCTGTCGCTTGCCTTGAGGAATGGATATTCGTTCTTCAAAGCGGGAAGCAGATTGTTAAGATCGAATTCCGTTAACAGTTTTAAGCTCTTGTTGTTCTTGTAGCGTCCCTGATAGAGGCTGACAAGTTGATTCCAGAGGAAGCGGTCATTGCCAAAGAACTGTCTAAGTTTGGCTTGTTGTACGAGAGTCGGGTACAATCTGATTTTCACTCCATATTCCGGCAGATCTGACTTGCGCTTGCGTATTGCCATGTCGCTTCCTCCTTTCCAGCGTTTAGTGAAACGGTCTATTCCATTGCGTCTCAATGTATTTCTTGACGACGGATTCGGTTGTCACTCCAATGCTTCCTGCGTAATAGCTCGGTGACCAGACGTGACCACCCCAGAAGTATTCCTTCATCGTTTCTGGGTACTTTTCAAAAAGCCACTTGGCCGTAATGCCTTTGAGCTTCTTGACGATATTTGTCACGCTCTCTTGGGGTTTGGCAGACAGCAGAATATGCACGTGAGTTGGCATTATTTCCAGAGCCTTGACCGTATACTCATTCTCACGGCAGATCTGAAGGATCTTGCCCTTGAGCGAATCGACAATAATTGGATTAGCCAAGGCTTGGTTGCGATACTTGGTACACCAGACGATGTGGTAATTGAGGTTGTATACGTAGCCTCGCCCATGGATGATATCTGGCTCATCATTTCTGAATTCGTATTTAGTCATATGAGTTGCACCTCCTTTCAGTATTTACAGCCCTCTAGCTATTTATATTATATCACATGTCAAACTAACGTTCACATACTAAGGTAAAAAGGTGGCGATTCAACTCGGCATTGAAATGCCAAGTTTTCTCACCCCCAACGTAATAAAATTTGTCTTTTCTCCAATTTTTTGCTAAAGTATTATTAGTTAACATAACATTTTTCAGAGGTTGGAGTTTCAAAACTTTCAAGAATTTGCTTCTTTGGGTCAAGAAGCTTTTTCTTGAGAGTTTTTTGCTATCCAGCCTTTTTTGAAACGGAGGTCAATATGGAATTTATTGGACAACTGATACTGGTCTTGCTGATGACAACCTTGCTGGGGCAAGTCTTTGCCCGCTTCAACTGGCCCCCGGTCATCGGCCAGCTCTTATCGGGGATCCTGCTGGGATCGGCTCTTTTGGGCTGGATCCACCCTAACGAAACGATGACTCTCTTCTCCGACATCGGGGTTATCATGCTGATGTTTTTAGCCGGGATGGAAAGCGACCTGGACTTGCTGAAGAAGTACTTTAAGATCAGCTTCACGGTGGCCATGGTCGGGGTTATCCTCCCTATCCTCTTTATCGGCGGGGCCTCCCTGCTCTTCGGGATGCAGTTCCTGGAAGCCCTCTTCATCGGGATCGTCTTTGCGGCCACCAGCGTCTCCATTTCCGTGGAAGTCCTGCGGGCGACCGGGAAGCTGCAGACCAAGGCCGGGACGGCAATTTTGGGGGCAGCGGTAGTCGACGACATTTTGGCGGTGATCGTCCTCAGCCTCTTCACCACCTTCAGCCATGAAGGCGGCAAGTCAGGACTGACCAACAACTTCTTCCTGAACCTGCTCTTTGAAGCCCTTTACTTCGTCTTCGTCTGGCTGGTTTACAAGTTCATCGCGCCAAAGTTCATGCAGCTGGCGGAAAAAATCAATGTCAGCTACTCTGTGGTCATCGCCTCTTTGATCCTGTCTTTGGGCATGGCCTACATCGCTGAATTAGTCGGCTTGAGTGCCGTGGTCGGGGCCTTCTTTGGCGGCCTGGCCATCCGGCAGACCAAGCAGGAAGCAGAAGTCAATTCCTCAGTCTCCGCGATCGGCTACTCAGTCTTCATTCCAACCTTCTTCGTCAACATCGGCCTGTCGATGACTTTTGCCTCCATCGGCCAGGACTTCCTCTTCATAGTGGTCATGACGGTTCTGGGCGTTCTGTCCAAGTACTGGGCCGGCAAATACTCATCAGAAATCTTCGGCCTTAAGCCGCTGGAAGGCAGCATTGTCGGGGCCGGGATGGTTTCCCGGGGGGAAGTGGCCTTGATCGTGGCCCAGATCGGGATTGCCCACCACCTTTTCCCAAAGGACATTTACTCCAGCTTGATTCTGGTCATCATCTTGACGACGGTTCTCTCACCAATCATGCTGAACCACTACATCAGAAAAGACGAGGCGCAAAACTAAAAAGCAGCGAAGCTAAGCTTCGCTGCTTTTCGTATATCCAAACAGATTTCTCTTTTTCTCTTTTTGTTGTATTCTTGTTTTCTTGTTTTTCCTTTTAGCCTAACCAAACAGGCTGAGCATGTTCCACATGATGTGGGTGGCCATGGAGTAGCGCAGGTCCTTGGTGGTCATGTAGACCCAGGCCAGGACTGACCCCATCATCCAGTAAACCAGGAGATATGGTGACCAGAAGGGATTGTGGGCAAAGGCAAAGAAGAAACCGGAAACCAGGATCCCCGCCCACTTGGCGACCTTGCCGGCATGGTTGAAGAGGAGGTTGAAGAACATCCCTCTGAAGATGATTTCCTCCATGACCGGGGCAACCAGGACCACCATAATGTTATAGGTCGGACCCGCCGTTTGCTGGAGGTCGTCCAGGTTCTGCTGGTTGACTGAGACCCCGCCGCCGATCAGGTTCATCAAGAGGATGTAGAGCAGCTGCATCAAGAAGAAGCCCCCGACTGAGGTAGCCAGCTTCCGCCAATCCCAGTGGAAGTCCTGGCTGAAGCCCCAGTCATTGTCATCATCCAGCTGCCCCTTATAGAGCCAGAAGCTGAACCAGAAGACCAGGACGGTCGAGAGGGCCAGGATAAAGGCTTCAGCCGACCCGAAGCCAAAGATGTCCGGGTAGAAGTAAAACTCCTGCAGGGTCGTGTACAGAGCAAACACGATTGCGATTTCGATCAGGTAAAAGAGATAATGCCCAATTTTTTTCACGTTTGTCACCTTGTTGTCTCAAAAAAATTCTTATCCTCTATTATAATAAAGTTTGACCGATTTTCTAAACGATATGGATGAGGACCTAAAAATGCCATCAAGATTAAACACACTGCTCTTTCTATTCAGCCAGAACCGGGCTTTCAGCTACTTCACCATTTTGGTGGCAATCGCCGCGGTAACCTTTATTTTCTCCTGGCTGAGCGACCCACGCCGCTTGATCAACGGGGTCTTTTTCACCTTTTTCATCGCTTCGCTGGGAGCTTGGTTCACCTTCCTGGTCTATGCCACCAACCTGCCCAGCTTCCGCAAGGTCTACCTCTGGGCCCTGGCGATCCTGGCAGTAACCGTGGCCGTCATCGTCTCCTTCTCCTGGATCCTGCTTTTATGGAACTCCTATGTGGTCTTGAAGCATGAGAGCCATACCCTGCCCAACCTCCTGACCTTGATCCTGGCCGGGGCCATGCTGGGCCTCTGGGTCTTCATTTTCATCGGCCACTTCACCCGCAGCACGCCGACCGGCCTGCGCCTCATCCTGGACATTTTCCCGACGGTCGCGGTCTACCTGGCAGCCGTCATGTACAACTTCCTGGTCAACCTCCTGCTATACCAGATTGTTCCCCGCCGCTACCAGCAGAACTACCTGATCGTTTTGGGAGCGGGCCTGATCCATGGGGACCAGATTTCCAACATCCAGGCGGCCAGAATCAACCGGGCCATCCAGTTTGCCTACCACCAGCAGGAAAAGGGCCAGCCCTTGCCCAAGTTCATCATGTCCGGCGGCCAAGGGCCGAATGAAAAAATTTCTGAAGCGGCAGCCATGGCCGCTTACGCCATCAAGCGGGGGGTCCCGAAGGAACTGATCCTGCTGGAAGACCAGTCCAGAAATACCGAGCAGAACATGGAATTTTCTCAGATTGTGGCCTACAACGACTATGGCAATGACAACTTCAAGGCTTGCTTCTTTACTAGCAACTACCACGTCTTCCGGTCAGCCATCTACGCGAAAAGGGCGGGGCTGGATGCCAACGGGATCGGCTCTTACACCCGCCCTTACTACCTGCCCAACGCGGTTTTGCGGGAATTCGCCGGCATGTTCGTCATGAACCGCCTCCGCCACTTCACCGTGATGGCCTTGATCGTGGCCGGCTACATCGCCTTGGCAATTTGCAAACTACTAAATGTCTTTTAACTTTTTTAAAAATGCCTGGAAAATCCGGGTAATTTTTTGTTTTTTTCTAGTATGCCCTTCCCGCTTAGAGCCATATATCTTGAGAGCTTTTTGGCAAAAACGAGAATCCCGTCAAATCAACACTTTATCTTGTGGGTGCCCTTTTGACATAACTACCAAATATTGATAAGATCGTAATCGTGTTAATCTTAAGGGGGATTTTATCGTGAAGAAATTCAAATTCAAGCAAGTTTTGGCTACTGGTACTGTTTTAGCAGCGGGGATTGCCCTGACTGCCTGCTCAGGGGCCAAGCAAAACGGCGGCGGCTCCAACAAGAAGAGCTCAGCCAGCGTAGCCTTGATCACTGACATCGCCGGGGTTGACGACCACTCCTTCAACCAGTCCGGCTGGGAAGGGATGGTAGCTTACGGCAAGTCCCAAGGCTTAAAGCGGGGGACCAACGGCTACCAATACTTTGAATCAAGTTCAGCTTCTGACTTTACGCCAAACATCAACCAGGCGGTTGCGGCCGGCTACAAGACCATTTTCGGCGTTGGCTACTCACTTAAGGGCGCGATTGCTTCAGCAGCCAAGAAGCACACTGACAAGAACTTCGTCATCATTGACGACGTGATCAAGGGGCAAAAGAACGTGGCTTCCGCCAACTTCAAGTCCCAAGATGCTTCCTACATGGCCGGGGTAGTTGCGGCCCGGACCACCAAGACCAACGTAGTCGGCTTCATTGGCGGGGTTCACGGGGACATCGTCGACTTGTTTGATGCTGGTTTTGCTAAGGGCGTGCAGGACACGGCCAAGAAGATGGGCAAGAAGATCACGGTTTTGAACCAATACGTCGGCTCATTTACGGCCGCTGACAAGGAAAAGTCAATTGCCAAGGCCATGTTCGCCAAGAAGGCGGACGTGATCTTCCACGCTTCAGGTTCAGCCGGCCAAGGCTTGTTCAGTGAAGCCAAGTCAGTCAACCAAGAACTGACTGCCAACTCCAGCAAGAAGGTCTGGGTCATCGGGGTTGACTCCGACCAGTCCAGCCTGGGCAAGTACAAGTCCAAGGACGGCAAGAAGTCCAACCTCTGCTTGACCAGCGTGATGACTGGGGTCAACGTGGCCGTTAAGGACATCGCTACCAAGGCAGCCAAGGGCAAGTTCCCAGGCGGCAAGCAGCTGGTTTACGGCTTGAAGCACAACGGGGTCTACTTGACCCGGGGCTACGTCCAGGCTTCAGTTTGGAAGCAGGCACAAACTGCCCGCAGCCAGATTCTGGCCCGCAAGGTTTCAGTACCAAGCCACCCAAGCAAGTAAGCAAACAAAAATCTCTGAGCAAGAGCTCAGAGATTTTTTTGCGTATCAAGCGTTTTTCTCGCGGCCAGACTGAAGCAAGACCAGGCAGAAGATCACGAGGAGGATAATGGCGCCAGCTGAGAAGTAGAGGGCCACGCTGCTCTTTACCCGGCCTTCAAAGAAGCCCAGGACCAGGGCCATGATCAAGGTCAAGAAGATGCCCACGAAGCGGAGCAGGGCCGTGCTTCGTCCCTGGTAGCTGGCGGGAGTTTTCATGATCCGGCTGGTTTCCAGGTAGGTGTAGACTGGGATGCCAGTACCAAAAATACTGCCGAGCAGGAGGCCGAAAACAAAGGGAGAAAGTTGGCGGCCTGCCCCGCCGCTTAGGTAGGTTGCCCCGGCAGAAAGGACGATCAAGGCAAGGACAGAGAGCTTTTTGAGGCCAGCAGGCAGGCTGACCACGGCCCGGTTAAGGCCAGCACCGACTGCCACGGCAAAGATGATGCCCAGGCCAATCACCAGGATTGACTTGAACTGGGGATCATAGCGGCCGATTTTTAGAATCACCAGGCTCATGACCAGTTGGTTACGGCAGGTAAAAAGGACTTCGGCGGCAAAGATCAAGGCGATGCCTTTTTTAAAAACGATGCTGACTGATTCCCGGATGTCGCGGGCCAGGATGGAAAAGCTGAAGCTGGGCTTAGAGTCAACAGCAACCTGATCAGCCGGTACCCGCAGCCAGATTAAGAGGGCCAGAAGATACAGGGCGGCGCAGAGGTAGAGGTAGTTGGGCAAAGCCACGAAGCTGAGGGTCACGAAAACCAGCAGATAACCGACAATTGAGGCGATAGAGTTCAGCGAGCTGATCCCCTGCTGCACCAAAGGAATGGCCTCCCGGTTCTCCTTGCGGACGATATAGACGGTTCTGGCGGCGTTGTCAAACTCACTGATGATGGAAATAACAATATCGACGACAATCAAGACGCCGATAAAAGCCGCCTTGTCCAGGTCAAAAATCAGCGGCGGAAGCAGGCAGGCTATTCCAGAAAGCAAGGTGGTGAAAAAAAGGATCCGCCAGGCACCATGCTGGTCAACGAAGCTGCCGATAGCCAGGGCAAAGGCCACACTCACGGCAACGCTGATGTTGTTGACCAGGCTGTTGACCGCGGGGCTGGAGACGTACTCCTGAACTATAAATGACAGGGCCACGCTATAGATGCTGGCCGCCAGCATGATCATTCCTTGCGAGGAATTAAAGGGCAGGGTCGGTATTTCTTTTTTCATTGTTCACTCACCTTGTTTTCACTTTTCATTCTTTACTGAAAGTATACTCCTTTTTCGCACAAATGGTATCTTTTTTTATGAAATGGATATGAAAAGTACTGAGCAGAGGCCCAGTACTTTTACATCTATTAATTTTTCCCGGCTTTAACGGCCCAAGAGACCAGGAGCAGGCCGGCGAGAAACATTGCTTCTGGCAGCAGCATGCTGGATAAGTTAAAAGCAGACTCCCGCAAAAAGTAGAAGGCCAGCAAGGCACTGATAATCAAGACGGCCGCGAAATCGCGCCAATCTTCGCTGGTGAAAGCTTGTCGGTCCTTTTTGACAAACATCATGACCAGGCCAGCAAGGCCCAGCAGCAAATAGAGAACCGCGATCACAAAAAGTACCAGCGCCGTTTCAAACTCCTTCCTAACCAGTATCCCTTCAATTAGGAGCAGACTCCCGCTTGCCAGAAAAATCACTGCCATTTTCCGCCAGCTAAAAGTCACCGGCAATTGCTTAAAGCCGCTCAGTAGCATCCCGCAGCCGATCAACAAATTTACCAAAAACAAGCTATTCATGTTTTTCCTCTACCTTTACATCCGAACTATCCTTTCGGCCTAATCAGAATTATAGTTTCAGTGCAAAAAAGAGGGGCAAGAAATTCAAATCCAGTCATTTATCCGTCATAAGCGGTCAATTCTGCTTCAGCTGTCGCAGCTGACGGCTGCAGCTGCGCGCGTATTTCAGCCTCTCCCCGTCAACTAAAGAGATAGTCCGAGCATGCAAGTCTATCTCAGCAATATTTTTCGGATTAACTAAGCATGATTGGGAGATTTTTAGCAAAAAACCGCATTCCTGATCAAGCTGTTTAAGATTGCCGACAAATTCCGCCTGCAGATTTTTGGCGACCAGCTGCAGCTTATGCGGAAATGGCGTCGTTGCAACGTAATAGACATCATCAGTGTTGATATTTCTAAGCTGCCGGCCGACTTTATAGGTAAAAGTCTGCTTTTTGACCAAATTAAGTTGCGTCAATCTTTCCATTGCCAGGCGCAAAGTCGCCACAACCCTCTCCTGCAGACTGTCCAAATTAGCATTTTTAATGATATAGTCCAGCGTACCGATTCTTCGCTGAAAAGTCTGTAAGGCCAACTCCGAATGCGTGGTTACAAAAATAATCTGTCCCTGTGAATCAAGACGCAAGAGCTCTTCAGCCAAGTCCAAGCCATCCATTTCTGACTTGGTAAATTCAATATCCAAGAAGTAGATCCCCCGCTGAACCTGCCGGTCAGCCGCGTAAGCAAAAGCTTCTTGCGGGGATTCCATTGCTGAAACAGAAACGCTTTGTCCGTAATCCTCCGCTAAAAATTCTCCCGCCAATTTAACCACCTTTGCCAAAGCCTGAGCCTGAAGCAGGTCATCATCACATACCAAAATTTCCGTCATCTTTCCCCCTAATTATGCGACAGTCAACCCAAAAATGAACTTATTTCCTTCAATTCGATACTCAACAAACAAATTCGCGTATTTCTTCTGCAGTTCTTGTACATTGCTTAAACCCAAACCCACGTGTCCCCGCTTGTTGGTAAAGTTTGCCTGGCTAAAAGCTGGTAAATCTGCCTTTTGCTGGTCTCGCAGCTTGTTTTTTATGGTAAATTCAAAGGAATTTTCCTGATCGCGATAAAACAAAATCTCAACAATAGGGCTCTGACCACCCGCTTGGTAAGCCTGGCTTTCCTCAATAGCATTGTCAAAAGCAATCCCAATAATTCTGATCAAATCATATACATCAATCCCTGCTGGTATTTCAATCATCTGTCGGGCTTCGAAAATATAGCGAATCTGCAAGTGGCGGAGTTTCTGCAGCTTGGCGATCACCAAGCTCTGCAGCTGCAGGTCAGCAATCCGGTCAACGTCCTTGAACTGCCATAACTCTTCTCTTTCCAAAATGTCATCAGAGTACTTTTTCAAGTTGGCCAAGGCAGCTGAAGCCTGGTCATTCTTTAAAGAAAGCTCCAAACTGCGCAGCATGTTTTGATAGTCATGCTTAAAGCGTCGCAATTCTTCCTCGCTATTTCTGACGCTCTGCAGATAGCTGCGCAAATTCTCTCTTTCCTGGTCAGCCAGCTGCCGTTCATAGTCCCGCTGGTTGGCCAATAAAACCAACAGGGTCAAGCAACCCTGCAAAAGCAGCAAGATCAAAAGGCTGGCCTCTGACCAGCCAAAAAGCCACAAGCTAAAATCCCAAGCTAAAAGACTAGAAAGCAGATAGATTTTCAGCAGATAATCCAGCTGCTTGTGCCTTTTTTCATTCAGCCGCCGCCAGCCTTCTGCCACTAGCGCCAGAACAGCATAGGTGAGCAAGACCAGGAGCAGACTGCCCCTTCCAGCTTTAAGAAACGCTTGTAAAAGTAGCAGGTTCCCCAAAGACACGCTCAAGCCATAAAACAGAAGTATTTGCCAGTTTTGCCGGTGATAAAAGTAAAAAGCCGACAGCAGCAAAACAATGTTTGCCAGATACAATGCGACCTGCTGGTCCGCTTCTTTCGCGAAAATGAATTCAAAAGTTAAGACACCCAAGCCCGCGGTTGTCAGCAGATCTTCTTTTTTCCAACTTACCTGCATTAATCTAGCCAAACTTGTCAGCTCAAACAAAGCTGAAACAGTGGCTAAAGCAATCAATACCAGCTCTTCCATTTTCACCCTTTCCTCCTCCAACAACTAATCTTCGCCATCTTACCCCCTTACTCCTCCTCGTTCAAGCTTTGGTAGCCATATTGGGCCAGCTGCTGGTCAGTATCGATCACTGACATCCCTCGGACCAGGCAATAGATCAAGACCGCATCCCGCTTCACATTGGCATAAAGCGCCCCGTTGTCGCTCAAAGACAGAAGGCGGTTGGTTTCAGCCAGAGACAATTTCAAGCTGAGGGCCAGGGACAAAACCTTGTTCCTTGATGGCAGGCGCCGCCCCTTCAAAATTTGATAGCCATAGCTGCGTTCGATCATGGCCTCGTTGAAGAGCTCGCCCTTCTTGACTCCCTTATCTTCGATCAGCTTGTTCAAGTAGCCGGCAAAATTGTAATCAGCCACTTGATCTAGTACATTAGAAATATGATCTGCTTTCAGAGCAGCGAGTAATTTTTCAGTTTCCATTTTTACCCCCATTGTTACCATTATGGCAGAAAGATTTTATAGATGAAGCAAGGAAAAATAAGCGATTACGTTAATCCTGTCCCCATTAAGATAACGGACGACAAGGCAATTTTCAAAGTTGAGAAGCTGGTCCCGACGCCTTACATCGAGCGGATCCTTCCTTTAGAATACGCCCCTTTATATGAACAGCTGGCCCAGCTGGACACCGCGATTCCCAAGATTGTCTGCCTGGAAAAAAGCGACCGCCTGACCGTCATCGAAGAATACATCGACTCTCCCCGTCTCGACCAGTACTTAGAGACCCACAAGCTCACTTCTGCCCAGATCCACGACTTGATCTGCCAGCTGCTGGACGTCCTCGCGGTTCTGCACCAGCAGACACCGCCGATCATTCACCGGGACATCAAGCCGGAGAATATTTTTTATGATGGCCAAAAGCTGATCCTGGCCGACTTCGATATCGCCCGGAACATGCAGGAAGACGCTGACCGCGACACCCGCATCCTGGGGTCAGTGGGCTACGCGCCCCCGGAACAGTTTGGTTTCAGCCAGAGCGGGCCAGCCAGTGACTTCTATGCAGTCGGGGTGCTGATGAACGTCCTTTATACTGGCTACCTGCCCAGCGTCCGCCTTTATAAAGGACCAGAACGGGAAATCATTGAAAAAGCTACCCATATCAACAGCCAGAAACGCTACCAAAGCGCTCAGGAATTCAAGGATGCAATCACTAGCTTAGGCCGGTACAGCTGGCGCCTGCCAGGTTTTCGCAGTCATCAGCCCGCCCGCATGCTTACAGCGGGCTGCGGCTACCTATTGATGCTGTTTATTTCTTTTAATATGGAAGCCAAGGGTGACTCAGCAATCGACCGTTTCCTGCTCCGCCTGTCCTTTTTCATGGTTCTTTTCTTGATCGTTCTGTTTGCCTGCAACTACCGCAATATCAAGAGCATGTGCCTTTTCCATTCATCCAAGTCCAAATTTACCCGGGCCTGCGGGATCATCATCAGCTACCTGCTTGTGGCCACGGTTTTGACCACGGCTTTAGCTGCTTTATCGGTAGCGATTTCATCTTTTGGCCATTAGTGGGCTGCCTGCCCACCAATCCTTCTCTTTAAGAGTCTACACTTAAATTGGATGCTGACCCATGCAAGATGGGAATTTTTTAGCTGAGAATTCTGCTTGAGCCGCTTTAGGCAAAAATGGAATGTGTGCAAGCAGACTTTCAGCTTTCAGCATCAATATAAGTCACTTGGTTAAGGAGAGGATAAGATGAAAGTAGTTGGAATTCTGTTAATCATTTTAGGCGTTATCGGTATTGCCATTGGGCTGATGATGTTCGGTGATATTGGCGTAGCATGTATTGTCGGCGCTCTTGCCGCCCTGCTGTCGGGATTCGGCTTCTTAAGCGTTAACAACAAGCTGAATAGTTCTGAGTCTTAGAGCCGGGGGGATCTTGCCATGAAGTCCAATAAAAAGCCATTTTACAAGCAATGGTGGGCTGTAACCATCGCCTTCATTTTCGTGTTTTTTGTCGGCTACATCTTCGGCTCTGCCGCTTCTTCGAGTGATGACTCCAATGACGAAGCCTCTGTAGCCAGTTCATCAAAGAGTTCTTCTAAGAGCACTACTGACGACAAGTCTTCTGGGAAAAACAATGCAAAGAAAACTCTGACTGTCAGCTACAAAAATTACGAAATTTCTTCTGAAAAGACCTTTAAGCCGAACTATACGAATAACAGCTGGGCCGGCGGCAGCGTATCTGTCGACAGCATTACTTTGTACAAGACAGCCAAGGCCTACAATTATGATAGTGCCAACGATGGTAAATTCACTATTCAAGGTTTCATGCAGATTCATTACGTAATTAAGACCAAAGCTGATGTTTCAGTTTACCCGACTCAAGGAACATATATCTACTCCAATGGTGAACAGCACGGAGCAGATTCCACTGAAAGTTGGGATGGCGATATTTCTAAGAACGTAACAAAGCAAGGAACAGTAACTGTCCCAGTCGAAAAGATTTCAAACGTCAACAGTGTCCGCGTAAAATTTGACGCGAGTGGCCAAGACTTTAGTGATGATTCTTTAGACCACGATTTTGATTTCACTATCACTTTGTCCTAACAAACAGCTTGATCTTTAAGAAATTTGGTTGGCGAAGCAAAGACTTCCGCCAAAACGCTGCAGCTGCAATACAAAACCTCAATTTGGAACGATAATACGGTTAAATTCAAGCTCAAATAAACCGCGAAAGCGAAGCCTGCGAGAGCCAGGTTTCGCTTTTTTGTTAACCGCTATCAAAAAACAGTTCGGAATTTCGTTTATGTTATTGCTTTTTTCTGTTTTTACACTATAATAAACTAAGATAAAAATAAACATCTTTCGCGATTGTCACACAAACATTCGTGTTGTAACGGAGGAAATCACGTGTCTGTTTCTAAATTTAAAAAGTTAGCAACCATTGCTACTGCTGCTGTTTCAGTTTCAGTTCTGCTGACTGCCTGCCAAGGCAAGAAGTCAGCATCTTCAACTGGTACTAAGACCACCAAGCACAGCATCGCGCTTATCACTGACAACAACGCCATTGACGACCACTCCTTCAACGAAGCTGCCTGGAATGGTTTCAAGGCCTTCGGTAAGAAGCACGGTCTGAAGCAAGGCAAGGGTGGCTACCAATACTTTGAATCTTCATCAGCCGCCGACTTTACTCCTAACGCCAACGAAGCTGCCAGCTCCGGCTTTGAAACCATCTTCGGTGTCGGCTACCAACTGACCAGCGCTATCAAGTCCGCTGCCAAGAAGAACCCTAAGAAGAACTTCGTAATCATCGACGACGTGATCAGCGGCCAAAAGAACGTTGCTTCAGTTACCTTCGAAAGCAACCAGGCATCATACCTGGCAGGTATCGCTGCTGCTTACACTACCAAGACCAACCACGTAGGTTACATCGGTGGTGCCAAGTCAGCTACCCTGGAACTGTTCGAAGCCGGCTTTAAGCAAGGTGTTGAAGCAGGCGCCAAGGCTTTGGGCAAGAAGATCAAGATTGACGACCAATACATCGGTAACTTCACTTCAACTGACAAGGCCAAGTCAATCGCTCAATCAATGTACGCCAGCGGCGCGGACATCATCTACCACGCAGCCGGTAACGCTGGTAACGGGGTCTTCACTGAAGCCAAGGACATCAACAAGAACCGCAAGGCTTCCAAGAAGGTTTGGGTCATCGGTGTTGACGTTGACCAATCAAGCCTGGGTAGCTACACTTCCAAGGACGGCAAGAAGAGCAACTTCGTTCTGACTTCAGTTCTGAAGGGTCTGGACGTTGCTGTTGAACGTATCGCTGAAAAGGCATACCAAGGCAAGTTCCCAGGCGGCAAGCACTTTGTCTACACTCTTGAAGGCAACGGTGTTTCTGTAACCAAGGGCAACATCGACTCCAAGACTTGGAGCAAGGTTCAAGCAGCCCGCAAGCAAATCTTGAACGGCAAGGTTAAGGTTGCTGAAAGCGTAAGCGACTTGAAGTAATCTCAAACAACAGATTTTTTAAGAGGCACTCATCAATTCGATGGGTGCCTTTTTTCTTCGCCTTAGCGTTATAATTATATCAAGAAAGCGTTTTTTACAAAAAGAGGTTATAATCATGTTCAAAAAGCTACGTAACGCAGTGTTCACCTTAACCGCCCTACTAAGTTTTACAGCTTTAACGGCAACCCCAAATATAGTTTCAGCAGCAAGTTCATCAAAATACACGCCTAAATATATCAACCGGCAAGTCATACTGAAGTTAAACTGCAACAGCTATGTATACGACCGCTACGGTAATCGGATGCCTTGGTTCAATGGACTTTATGGTCCCCTCGGATATCTAAAAGAAGACAGCTACGTTTACACCACCAGAAACAGAATTGAACGGACCAACAAAGACGTTCGCTACTTCACCTTATTCACCAAATACCACGTTACTAAATACAATTATGGCTTCGTTGGTAAAAAGTATTGGCTGCCATACAAGAAGATCAATGGCCATTATTTCTACTACATCGGCTATGGTGCCTACATCAAGGCAAGAAATGTCTCCTCGGTCAACGGTCTGCTCCAATATTCCAATGGTGAAAAAGCCATGGTTGATAAAACGTCTTATTCTTTTACATTCAATAGTAAAAGCAAGAAGATCACACACCCAAAAATAAAGTATAAAAAAGGCGACTACATCATAGTAGACGGCCTAAGACAATTTACCGATGATGATGGTTTTGCCTTTTGGGATGCCGACCAACCATACTATGCACGTTTAAAAGGCACCGGTCATGGCAATACAGGGACATATATCTATATTGGAAACTTAAGGGATAAAGATGTCAATGTTTTCTATTGGGATATCGAAGACGGTCCATCTCCCAAAGAACGCCGGATCAATTTGGTCGATATTGATTAGCGATGTGGTCTCTATGGGAGCTAGAGGAAAGCCAATAAATGACCTAGGGTAACAAGTCACCTTATCGTGACTTGTTTTATTCTTAGCGAACACTTGTTGCCTTATATAAACTTTTGTGCTAAAATCACATTGTACCTGGCAGAAGCCTGTGTGCAAATTTTATATAGGAGGACTGATTATTGTCAAATTTAAAGAGACCAAAAGCATTTCACTCAAAAGGACAGTAGAGCTGAATCCACATCATCATTCAGCCGTTCAAAAGGCTAATGTTGGTTCAACTTACATTTATTGCCTTCAGTTGAGAAACAAGCAGGAAGACACCTATGTCGTACGGGGTAAAACTGGTGATATGACTGAGACCATTTTGCACTTGAGTGATATCGCTGCAGGTCACACGCAAACCTGGGAATATGCCGGTATGGCGAACAAATGGTTTATCGGTGTCAAGAAATATGAAAGGGAAGGAACTGATATCAAATGGGACAAGCAAATTGCCCGTGTTGATATCAAAGCACAGAAAGGAAGCCACAGCAGTCACTTGGATTTTCCGCGTTTGGCTTACCTCAACCGTGCAGGCAGCCATCCTTACTCCGGTAAAAATTTCGGTAGAGCTGAAGCAGCTGTATCGCCGAATCACCAAAAGTTTCTCTTAGTTACCATCGATACCTTAGGTAACGGCTACTTCACAATTTACTCTCTCAGCGCTATCAATAATGCCTTGGACCAAGTTGCCTCACTTAGCAATGGTGATAACTATGTCAATATGGGTAATATCGCCTATCTTGAGTCGTTCTACTATCCTAACTTAAGCAGCTTAATCAATTCCTACCAAGGTTTTGATATGGATGATTACGGCAATATCTATATCTCTAGTCAAAAAGCTCCAGATTATGATTATAAAAAAGATACCTGGACACTCCACCACAAGCAGATCATCAAGATTCCAGCCAATAAGCGCTCCTTTGCAGACCAGTGGATCAGCGTCAACTTGAGTGATTGGGGCAAGATCGACCACAAGGGCTATCACACTGAACTCGAAGGCTTGCAAGTTATCGGCGAAGACCATGTCTATCTTACTGTTGCTTACCACTACAAAAAATATGATGATGATAAGCAACATTACGTATCCGCCACCAAGTACAACAATCTCTACGAAATTTCCTGGTAAAAACTAATTAACTAACTTTCCTGATTCGTTAATTTTGCCAAGAATATCAAAGGCACTCATCATTCGATGGGTGCCTTTTTTCTTAAACTTGCAACAAAAAAGGCAGCCTCGCGGCCGCCCTAGATTAGCTAACTTTCCTGATTCCCTAATCTGTTACTAATTGTATCACAACTGCCTTAAACTTCCCAGTCTGGGAACTGGTCTATACAAAACTGCCGCTTCGTTCGTGAATCAACCGTTTTCTTAGCCGCTGAAAAACTTTTTCTCCAAATTTGCCCAAAAAAGCGAATATTCGCCTATCTATCCCCTTGCTTTTTCCCAAACTAAATGCTATCTTTAATACATAATCGTTCGTCTATAAAAAAGAAAAGAAGAAAAAGAAAGAAGTAATTTCGCTATGCGCTTTAATTACAAGAAATTGGTTGCCGCTGGGGCAGCCACTCTGTCAGTTGCCGCTGTTTTGACTGCCTGCTCCGGCAAGAAGTCCAACACCTCCGTCAACAAGGACACCAAGCACGGTATCGCCTTGATCACTGACGGTAACGGTGTTGACGACCACTCCTTCAACCAAGCCGCTTGGTCTGGTTTCAAGGACTACGGCAAGGAACACGGCCTCAAGCAAGGCAAGGGCGGTTACCAGTACTTTGAATCATCATCTGCTGCTGACTTCACCCCTAACCTGACTCAAGCTGCCCAAGCCGGCTACCAAACCATCTACGGTGTCGGCTACATGTTGACTGACTCAGTTAAAGCCGCATCCAAGAAGTACCCTAAGAAGAACTTCGTTATCATCGACTCTGTCGTAACTGGCCGCAAGAACGTTGCTTCAGTTACCTTCAAGAGCAACGAAGCTTCCTACCTTGGCGGTCTGGCTGCTGCCTACACCACCAAGACTAACAAGGTCGGCTTCATCGGCGGGGCTAAGTCCAGCGTCCTGGAACTCTTCGAAGCCGGCTTCAAGCAAGGTGTCAAGGATGGTGCCAAGGCCTTAGGCAAGAAGATCACCGTTTACGACCAATACATCGGTAACTTCACCTCAACCGACAAGGCTAAGTCAATCGCCCAGTCAATGTACACTGACGGCGCTGACATCATCTACCAAGCTGCCGGCAACGCCGGTAACGGTGTCTTCACCGAAGCCAAGACCCGCAACAAGGCAACCACGGCTGCCAAGAAGGTCTGGGTCATCGGTGTTGACGTTGACCAGGCAAACCTGGGTAACTACACTTCAAAAGACGGCAAGAAGGCCAACTTTACGCTGACCTCCGTATTAAAGGGGCTGCGTTTCGCATGCAAGGACATCGCTGACAAAGCCTACAAGGGCAAATTCCCTGGCGGTAAGGTAATTTCCTACGGCTTAGCTCACGATGGCGTCTCTGTCACTAAGGGGAACCTTAATGCCAAGACCTGGAAGGCAGTGCAAGCTGCCCGCAAGCAAATCCTGGCTGGCAAAATTAAAGTTGCAACTACTCCAAGTAAGTAGCACAATATATAGTAGTCAATCTGAAACACTCCGCATATTTACGGAGTGTTTTTTGTAAAAGTAATACAGAAAGTTTTGTCATATGGAAAAAGAGATCAAAAACATCATTGAGATGCGCCATATCGTGAAAGACTTTAACGGTTTTAAAGCCAACAACGATATCAACCTCACGCTCCGCAAGGGCGAAATCCTGGCGCTTCTTGGCGAAAACGGCGCCGGCAAGTCTACTTTAATGAGTATTCTTTCCGGCCTGCTCGAACCAACCTCTGGCGAAATCTACGTGCGGGGCGAGAAAGTCAACATCTCCGGCCCAAACGTCGCTACCAGCCTGGGGATCGGGATGGTGCACCAGCACTTTATGCTGGCCCAGGCCTTTACTGTCCTGGAAAACATCATCTTAGGCCACGAAACCACCAAGGGCCTGGCCCTGGACTTTAAGACCGCCAGAGAAAAGATCCTGGCCCTGTCCAAGCAATACGGCCTGGCCATCGACCCTGACGCTAAGATTTCCGACATCACTGTCGCTCAGCAGCAAAGAGTTGAAATCCTGAAGGTCCTTTACCGCGGGGCCGACATCCTGATCTTCGACGAACCAACTGCCGTTTTGACGCCGCAGGAAATCACTGAATTCATCAAGATCATGAAGAACCTGGCCAAGGAAGGCAAGTCCATCATCTTGATCACCCACAAGCTGAAGGAAATCAAGGAAAGTGCCGACCGGGTCACTGTCATCCGGGCTGGTAAGTCCATCCAAACCGTCAACGTCGCTGACGCGGATGACGAACAATTGGCCGAAATGATGGTTGGCCACCATGTTAACTTTAAGCTGGACAAGGCTCCCCTTAATCTGGGCAAAAATATCCTGGAAGTCAAGGACCTGCACGTCAACGAAGACCGGGGGACCGAAGCAGTCAAGGGTCTCTCCTTCAATATCCGCGGCGGGGAAATCCTTGGTCTGGCCGGGATCGACGGCAACGGCCAGGACGAACTGGTCGAAGCCATCACTGGCCTGCGCCATGTTGAAGGCGGCCAAGTCGTCATCAACGGCCAGGATTTGACCAACAAGCCAGTCCGCCAAATCACGGAAGCCGGCGTCGGCCACATCCCTGCCGACCGGCAAAAGTACGGCTTGATCCTGCAACTGCCTTTGTCTGAGAACATGGCCATCCAGACCTACTACAAGGAGCCTTACTCCAAGCACGGGATCATGAACGAAAAGGCCATCCGGGAACACGCCCGGGAACTGATCAAGAAGTTCGACGTCCGCACGACCAGCGAACAATTGCCAGCCAGCGACCTGTCCGGTGGTAACCAGCAAAAGGCCATCATCGCCCGGGAACTTGACCGGGACGCTGACTTGATCATTGCCTTCCAGCCAACCCGGGGCCTGGACGTCGGGGCCATCGAATACATCCACGGCCAGCTGCTGAAGCAAAGAGACGCCGGCAAGGCCGTGCTCCTTGTTTCCTACGAACTTGACGAAATCCTGCAGCTGTCTGACCGGATCGTCGTCCTGCACGACGGGGCCGAATCAGGTGAAGTCAAGCCTGACCAGACTAGTGAAACTGAACTCGGTTTGCTTATGACCGGGAAGAATACCAAGAAGGAGGCTGCCGCTAATGATTAAGGTGAGCCCTAAAGCCAAGCGGCTTTTAGTGCCGATCGTTTCTGTTATTGCCGGCTTTTTAGTCGGGGCCATCATCATGCTGGCCTGGAGCTATGACCCATTCCAGGCCTACAGCTCAATGTTTGAAAGTGCCCTGGGCTCAGCCAACGGGATCGGGGAAACCATCCGTAACGCCACCCCGTTGATCTTTATCGCCATCGGCTTCCAGATCTCTTCAGCCGCTGGCTTCTTCAACATCGGTCTGCCGGGCCAGGCGCAAGCCGGCTGGCTGACCGCCATCTGGATCGGCCTGGCCTTCAAGGGCCTGCCGGGCTACATCCTCTTGCCATTTGAAATCATCGCCGGCATCCTGGCCGGTGCCTTGGTTGCCGGGATTGCCGGCTGGCTACGGGCCTACTTCGGAACCAACGAAGTTATCTCAACCATCATGCTTAACTACACCGTCCTCTACCTCTGCCAATACCTGCACCAGGACGTCATGAGCAAGAGCCTCCGCGTTGACACCGACACTACCAAGTCCATCGGGGCCAACGGCAGTCTGCGGATTCCGTGGCTGAGCGAAATGTTCGGCGACTCCCGGATCAGCGGCGGTATCTTCCTGGCCATCATTGCCCTGGTTCTCTTCTGGTTCTTGATGAAGAAGACCACGGTCGGCTTTGAAATCAAGGCGGTTGGTTTGAACCCATTTGCCAGCCGTTACGCCGGCATGAGCGACAAGAAGAACATCATCATCTCCATGCTTCTGTCAGGTGCCTTCTGTGGCCTGGGCGGGGTCGTACAAGGTCTGGGGACTTACCAGAACTACTTCACCCAAACGACTACCCTGGACATCGGCTGGGACGGTATGTCCGTTGCCCTTTTGGGCGGCATGAGCGCCATCGGCATCCTGCTGGCTTCCCTGCTCTTCTCCATCTTGAAGATCGGTGGCCTGGGGATGCAGACGGCAGCCGGGATTCCATTTGAAATCGTTTCTATCGTCATCGCTGCCATTATCTTCTTCGTAGCCATCAGCTGGGCTGTCGGCCTCCTTTTCAAGGAAAAGAAGTCTGACAAGACCGCGACCTATATTGCCACGGCGGAAACCGCCAGCCGGCAAGCCGCCAATGACCAGCAAAAAGGAGGGGAAGCATAATGAACTTCGTGACTGTATTAGCCTTAATCGTTTCATCAACTTTAGTTTATTCAGCTCCCTTGATTTTCACCGCTTTGGGCGGGACCTTCAGTGAAAACTCAGGGATCGTCAACGTCGGTTTGGAAGGGATCATGACCATGGGGGCCTTCACCTCCATCGTCTTCAACCTGAGCTTCGCCTCAACTTTCGGCACCGCTACTCCATGGCTGGGTGCCCTCTTGGGCGGGATTGTCGGGATCATCTTCTCCCTGCTGCACGCCGTTGCCACGGTCAACTGGCGGGCTGACCACGTTATTTCCGGGACGGTCTTGAACTTGATGGCGCCGCCATTGGCCGTCTTCCTGGTCAAGGCCATCTACAACAAGGGGCAGACCGAAAACATCAACCAAAACTTCGGCTACTTCTCCTTCCCTGGCCTGGCCAACATCCCGGTTATCGGGCCGATCTTCTTCAAGAACACTTCAGCTCCTGCCTGGGTGGCCATCATCTTGTCCATCTTCCTCTACTGGGTACTGTACAAGACCCGCTTTGGCCTGCGCCTGCGGTCCAGCGGTGAAAACCCGCAAGCTGCCGACACTTTGGGGATCAACGTCTACAAGATGCGTTACGCCGGCGTCTTGATCTCCGGTTTCCTCGGCGGGATCGGCGGGGCCGTCTTCGCTGAAGCAATTGCCGGGAACTTCTCAGTTTCCACTATTGCCGGGCAAGGTTTCATGGCCCTGGCTGCCATGATCTTCGGCCGCTACAACCCAATCGGCGCTATGCTGTCCTCCCTCTTCTTTGGCTTCGCGCAAAGCTTGAGTATCATCGGGGACCAGATTCCAGGCATTTCCAGCCTGCCATCCGTTTACCTGCAGATCGCGCCTTACGTCTTGACGATCATCGTTCTGGTGGTCTTCTTCGGCAAGACTGTCGGGCCAGCTGCCGACGGGCAAAACTACATCAAGTCGAAATAAAGAAAACAGGGCTTTGGCCCTGTTTTTTACTGACATTTTTTCTGAAAAAATGCTAAAGTAAATTAATGACAAGTTTTTAAAGCAAGCTTTGTGGAGCTTGGTTCACTGGAATATTAGAGTATGACTCCAATTCTGGCTGAATCCAGAGACCCTTTCCGGGCCCGGATTCGCTGAATTGGAGTTTTTTTATTGGAGGTTTGAATTTAATGGAAGTTCATGAAAAAGTCGCCCCTTCCGTGATCTGGTCGATCATCGGGACCGCGGGCATGGCCTGCAGCGAGGTTTTGGTCGAAACGTCAATGAACGTGACCTTCCCAACCCTGATGAATGTCTTCAACCAGTCTTTGAACAACGTGCAGTGGATTACCACGGCCTACCTGCTGGCCGTTACCTTAACGATCGTCCTGGCGGCCTACCTGCAGCGCAGCTTCAAGTTCAAGAGATTGATCATCGCGGCGGGCACGGCTTCAGTTATCGGCGGAGTGATCTGCATGCTGTCCAATGCCTTGCCGGTCATGCTGCTGGGCCGGGTCATTCAAGGGATCGGGACGGGGATCGCCATGCCCCTGCTCTTCTCAATCATCATGCTGGAGGTGCCCCGGGCCAAGCAGGGCTCTTTCGTCGGAACAGCGGGCATGATCGTCGCCCTGGCCCCGTCACTTGGGCCGACCTACGGGGGGATCTGCCTGGCAGCTCTCAACTGGCGGTTCAACTTTATTTTTACCCTGCCGATCACCATCATCTTCTGCATCATCGCGGCCCGCTTCATGAGCGACAATGAGTCTCACCGGGACCACTTCAACTTCAGCGAGTATCTCTTGATCGTCCTGGCCCTGGTTGCCTTGACCCTGGCCGTTAACAACTTAAGCTCCGGCTTTGCCAGTCCGCTGGTTTGGGGCGGGCTTTTGGTCACGGTCATTTCCTTTGTCATCTTCTTCAAGCTGGCTAAGCAGGAAGGCAAGGCCCACATCATCAATATTGCCGTTTTGAAAAATACCAGCTTCAACCTGGGCCTGCTCATCTACACTTTCCTGCAGTTCATCCAGATCAGCCTGACCTTCGTCATCCCTAACCTGGCGCAACTGGGTCTGAAGACCAGTGCCTTGACCAGTGGGATGCTGCTGCTCCTGGGCAGCCTTTTGTCAGCCTTCTTCGGGCCGGTAATGGGCCGGCTCTTGGACAGCCAGGGCTTCAAGAAGCTCTTCTTAATCGGCAGCTTCCTGGCCATGGCCGGCATCCTGCTCTACATCATTTTTGCCCAAAAGCTCTCCATTGCCTTGATCGTGATCTTCCACGTCATGTTCATGACCGGCTTCAGCATGATGTACAACAACTCCATGACGATCGGCCTGCAGCAGCTGGAAGTCATGCACATCGCTGACGGCAACGCTCTCTTCAACATGCTGCAGCAGTACTCTGGCTCAATTGGGACCGCGGCCATGTCCGTGATCATTGCCATCGCCGGCAGTCCTTACCAGGGGCAGAGCAAGCAGGTAGTCATGGGGTCACAAGCCGCCTTCATCGTCCTCTTCATCTTCGCCCTCTTGATTTTTGCCTGCGTCTTGCGCTTGATTAAGCGCGACAAGCAAGGTCTGGTCAAAAACTAATGCAAGCGAAAAGCCTTACTCCACACGGAGCAAGGCTTTTTCAGATCTTAAAAAGCAATGTGGCCAGCAGGCGCAAAAGCGCGAAGACCGCGAAGACCCAGATGCTGTCTTTGATCCCGCCTAAGTAGCGGCGCTGGTAAAGAGTCATCACGGCAGCCGCGGCAAAGAGCAGGATAAGAGATACGGCCGCCAGCCAGCTGCCCGGCCAGTAGATCAAGTGGATCACAAACAGGCAGGCCAGGTAGGGCCAGGACCACTTCAGCCGCAGCAGGGTAAACTGCTTCCGGCTCAAGTGCCGGGTCAGCAAGAGCGGCTCAATCCCGGCCAGGTCCAGCCGCGGCAGCATGACGCTGACCCAGTCAAAGAAGAGCAGGTCCCCGGACAAGATCTGGTCTCGGACGGCATAGGTGTAATAGCCCGTGTTCGCCAGATCCAGGCTGCTCCCCTTCAGCTCAACGAAATGCTTTCTGGCCAGGACCAGAATCGCTGCTGTCAAAACAGCGTAAATAAAATAAGCGATATTCTTTTTATTTTTCATGCAGTTACACTCTTTTCTTTCCCGACATTCTTACAAACTGCATGATAGTGTTCTCTTTAGCCGCTGTCAACCACCATCCGTTTATTTATCAGCTTTCTGCGGGAATTTTGCTTCCTGTATGCAAAAAAACTAAATGCTCTCCAAAGGCTGCTTGCTCTTCGGCGGCAGGTAATCCCGGTCCAAGGCGGCCAATTCACCGGCGGTCAAGACCAGGTCAGCCGCAGTCAGGTTGGCTCGCATGTGGGCAACTGAACTCGCCTTTGGAATGGTCAAGACCTGCCCGGTCCGCATGGTCCAGGCCAGCAATACTTGGTGAACGGACACGTCCCGTTTATCAGCGATCTGCTTGAGACTGGGCTTGACCGGGATGGATTGCCCGTCGCCGGAGTTAAAAGGCGAGTAGCCGATAAAAGCAATGTCGTGCTGCTTTTGCCAAGGCAGGAGGTCATATTCAACGCCACGCTTGTCAATATTATAGAGGTCTTCATTGGCAAAAACTGCCCCTTCCCCGGCGATATCTACCAGCTCTTGCATGTCAGCCGTATCGAAGTTGGAGACGCCCCAGTGGCGGATCAGGCCGGCAGCTTGCAAATCCTGCAGGCCCTTGACGATTTCTGCTAAAGGATAATCGCTCTTCCAGTGCAAAAGATACAGGTCCAGATAGTCTGTCCCCAGCCGCTTCAAGCTGGCGGCCAGGCTTTTTTTCTGGTCATCAGGACTGGCGTGCCAGGGGTAGAACTTGGAAATAAGGAAAAGCTGGCTCCGGTCCAGGTCCTTGATGGCTTCGCCAACCAGGCTTTCAGCCTGCCCTTCCCCGTACATTTCAGCGGTGTCGATCACGTTGACGCCGGATGCCAAGCCGCATCTTATAGCCTCGATTTCTGCATCCCGCTTTTCGGCTTTTTCCCCCATATTCCAGGTGCCCAGGCCCAGCTGGCTCAGTTTTTCCCCTTTGACGGTCATGTATTTCATGCTCTTGCCTCCATATATTGCCTATTTTTCTATTTTGCTGTGTCGTTTCTTTTCTCTATTTCTTTTTGGTTCAGTATAAATTCTTGTGTAAATAGAAAATAGGCAATAAAAAAAGAAGGGTTGTCCCTTACAATGTTAATAACGACAAAAACACAGGGGGCCCTTCTTACTATGAATTATACAGAACTGT
>Ga0214925_100245_pt1 | contig 38740 bp, 35 predicted proteins | sample Stichaenrichment_FD_168299 | JGI IMG/M metagenome (GOLD analysis project Ga0214925, IMG submission 168299) | Xylose enriched microbial communities from anaerobic bioreactor in Madison, Wisconsin, United States - 63SRT | ecosystem: Engineered > Bioreactor > Anaerobic > Unclassified | place: USA... | reverse complement strand
ATTAGATTAGAACAGAATGCCATCTGCTTCAAAAAAGGCACCAAACAGACAAGTTCCGTTTAGTGCCTTTATCAAAATCATATAAAACTCCTTGACAAGCATCAGTAAGATTTGACAAAGAGCCATTGTTTTGTGTTTCCTTAAGGCAATAGAGCTTTGGGGGCCGCCCGCTCTTGTGGTAATTTTTCTGCACGCCCAGCTCGGTAAAGAGGGAGCCATGGGTTTTGCGGAAGTTGGAGTTGTCGATCTCATCGACTGTAGTCTGGAAGAAGGGGGCGTAAACCTCGCGGGCTTCACGGAGGGTGAATTCGGGGCCAAGGATCTGCAGGATACTGGGCTGGTAGTCCAGTTTGTTACGGATGCGCTGGATGGCCACGGCGATGATTTCGTCATGGTCAAAGGCCAGGGCGTGGGAATTTTTCGCTAATTCAAAGGTCAGGTCCTTGTCAGCGGAAAAAAGCTCATACTTGTGGCCGAAGTTTTCAAAGGCGAACCAGGCAACATCGCTGGCTCCGTAGCCGGGCCGCAGGTTTGGCATGGCGGGCAGGTAGGTCATGTAGGTTAAGGCCAGGGCCCGCTCGCCGGGCGTCCGGTGGGGGGAGGTAAAGGTGGCCAGCTGCTCGGTGGAAGATTCCGGCAGGTCAAGGCCAATTTTTTCTTTGATCAAGCGCACGGCAGCCTGGTCGGCACTTTCGTTTTCCCGAAGGAGGGTTTCCGGCAGGGCCCAGCGGTCCGCGAAAGGTTCGTCCTTGCGCTTGACTAAAAGCAGCTGAACCCGGTGGGTTTCCTTGTTAAAGCTCCAGATCAGGTTGGTGATGGTGATCAAGGGGCGTTCGACTATCTTTTCTAATTCAGGCATCAAAACGGCTCCTTTCAGTTTTATTACTATCATTATATCATCATTGCGAAGGTGGATAGCTCGTGGAAGAGGGGTGAAAATACGTGAGAATTTTTGAAAGAATAAGCAATTTTCTTCTTCCACTAATTACAAACAGTGCTAGAATGTAAGCGAAAAAACATTGTTTGATTTTTCATTTAATAGGAGGCTGTACGATGTTTTTTAACAAGAAAGAAAACGAAGCAGAAGAAGCATTTAAGAAGCAATTGGAAACTGTCGCAAATGACCCGGCAGTCAAGGCAAACGCGGCTTTGAGCAAGCTGCTTGAAGCAGCTGTTAAGAAGACTGAAAAGTCAGAATCAATCCGCTCAATTGCGTCTAACCTGGACACTCAATTGCGGTCCAACTTCGCTGAAAACGAACTGCCAAAGGCCGTTACTAGCTTGCAACTGGACTTGGCCCGCTACTCTGCAGTTGGTGCTAATGGCGTAGTTCTGAAGTAATAAGCTAACAGACTGGCAGGTGAACTACAATGTACCAAGCTTCACGCCTTCCATCATTTTCTGTTCCTGCCTGGTCTACTTTGCCATGAGCTGCGCGATTATGGACTAAAATAGAAAAAAGCAAAGTGCTGCTAAAGCCTAAACATCCGGCTTTGGCGGCACTTTTTTCATCCCTCCACGTAAAAAGCATGAAACATTGTAAGGCAAAAGTAACCAAAAATATTCATACAAAGGCCAAAAAGGGCCCGATTTCTTTGGTATAATAAGATATTACAAATGTTTCACGGAGGAGTGAGTGGAATAAGATGAATACGCCACGATCACGCGAGGGTAACCTTGTCCGTTACCTCGTCTATTTTGTAGTTTTTGTTTTCACGGCCCTGGCCGACAACCTGGCGATCAAGAGCCCGTCCATCAGCGTCTGGAACGTGATCCTGTTCCTGGTTCTGGCGGCCATGTGCCTGCTTTTTTACATTTACCGCTACAACCGTGAACAGCGCTTCTTCGATTCACGCTTCAACATCCCCTGGCTGAGCAGCTTCAACTTCACCTTGCTCTTGAGCTTCGTGGTTGCCGCCGGCCGGATCGGCATCTCCTACCTGCAGCTCTACAAAGGCATGCCTGCCTCTGGCTTGCAGCTGGCCTATGCCTCTCATTCCACCAGCGCCTTATACTGGTTCATGATGCTGGCCAATGGGGTAGTCCTGCCGATCCTGGAAGAATACCTCTGCACCGGCTTCTTGTTCAACTACTGGTTCAGAACTGAGAAAAAGGGCGTGGCCTACGTCGGCATAATCTGCTCGGGCCTCTTTTACGCCATCTTGACCTTCCAGTTCACTCCGGCAATCTTTGCCTTCAACTTTGCCTTTGGCATGCTTTTCGCCTGGAGCTACCTCAGCACCCAGACCATCTGGCTGCCCCTTTACCTGGCAGCCTTAAACGGGGTCTTGACGGTTGTGACCATCGCCGTTTAACTGAAGAGAGTAAAAAATAAGCGGGGCCGTTTGGCCTCGCTTATTTCTTTACTAATTTATGGTATAAAAAAAGCGGATAGAGTGAATCGAACCCTCATCTCCAGCTTGGGAAGCTAGCGTTCTACCATTAAACTATACCCGCAAGATGTTTTAAGTATAGCATGTAAAAAAACTTTCGCCAAGTCTTTTTGGCAACTTTTTTCAAAAAGATTCTTCCGGCCCGGCGGGAGTGGTTTAATCTATTTGTTATTTTTGCTAAAATGATAATAATAACGCCCGATAGAAACAATTTAACAAAGAATTTAGCAAAGGAAAGCGAAAAATGACGAAAGAAATTATTTTGACTGGCGACCGCCCAACCGGCAAGCTGCACATCGGCCACTACATCGGCTCCTTGAAGAACCGGGTCATGCTCCAAAACACCGGCAAGTATGATTCCTACATTATGATTGCTGACACCCAGGCCTTGACTGACAACGCCCGCAACCCGGAAAAGATCCGCAACTCCCTGATCGAAGTTGCCCTGGACTACCTGGCTGTTGGCCTGGACCCGGAAAAGTCAACTATTTTTGTCCAGTCCCAAATCCCGGCCTTGTTTGAACTGACCACTGACTACATGGACCTGGTAACCCTGTCCCGGCTGGAAAGAAACCCTACTGTTAAGACGGAAATCAAGCAAAAGGGCTTCGGCGACTCCCTGCCAGTCGGCTTCTTGACCTACCCGGTTGCCCAAGCCGCTGACATTACTGCCTTCAAGGCGACTTTAGTCCCAGTTGGCGATGACCAGGAACCAATGCTGGAACAAACCCGGGAAATCGTCCGCAGCTTTAACCGGACCTACAATGTCGACGTCCTGGTTGAACCAAAGGGCTACTTCCCGCCTAAGGGCCAGGGCCGCCTGCCAGGCCTGGACGGCAACGCCAAGATGTCCAAGTCCCTGGGCAACGCTATCTACCTGTCTGATGACGCGGAAACGGTTAAGAAGAAGGTTATGTCCATGTACACCGACCCTAACCACATCCACGTGGAAGACCCAGGTCAAGTGGAAGGCAACACCGTCTTCACTTACCTGGACGTCTTTGACCCGGACAAGGACACTGTTGCCCAACTTAAGGAAGACTACCAAAAGGGCGGGTTAGGTGACGTCAAGATCAAGCGCTACTTAAACAAGGTTCTGGAAGCTGAACTGGCCCCAATCAGAGAACGCCGGCAAAAGTACGCTGAAAACCTGGATGCCGTTTACGACATGCTCTACCAAGGGTCACAAAAGGCCAACCAGGTGGCTGACCAGACCCTGCAGGAAGTCCGTGACGCGATCGGCTTCAACTACTTCAAGAACCGAGGCTAATATGACGCGCAAGCGAATTCCCTGGAAACAGTACTTTATGATGCAGGCCCTGGTGATTGCCCAGCGGTCTACCTGTGACCGGGCCCTGGTCGGCAGCGTCCTGGTCAAGGACAAGCGGATCCTCAGCACCGGCTACAACGGGTCAGTTTCCGGCCAGGACCACTGCGATGACGTGGGCCACCAGCTGGTCGACGGCCACTGCGTGCGGACGATTCACTCCGAAATGAACAGTCTGATTTCCTGCGCGAAAAACGGGGTCTCAACCGACAACACGGAAATCTACGTGACCCACTTCCCGTGCTACAACTGCACCAAGCACCTGCTGCAGGCCGGGGTGACCAAGATCAACTATTACTATGATTATCACGACAGTCCTTTGGCCATTCAGCTGCTGCGTGATAGTGGAGTACCTTATGAACAAATTAAGCTTGACCGCCAATTCGTCGAAGAACTGGCACACAAACTTGAAGACGGCAGCGACTAGGCTGGCCTGGCTCCTGGCCTTAGTCTGCCTTTTTCCCCTGGTGACCGGGGCCAGCAGCTTTTTCGTCCAGGACAATGCCGGCATCATCAATTCCGATACCCGGAAAATGGTTGACCAAAAGAATGCCAAGTACCAGAAGTCTGACCAGCACCCGATCGTGATCGTCGAGACCCTGCAAAATGCCAAAAAGACCCAGCCGGCCGGCCTAAGTAAGGCAAGCAGGACCCTCTATATCGTGATCAACGTGCAAAAAGACGGGACCAAGAAGGCCTATCTTTACAGCAGCAGCGACCTGCACAGCCAGTTTACGGCCCAGGTCCGGGCCAACATACTCAGTCACACGGCTTCCAAAATCACGGCTGATGACCCGATCGCCTTCAATGAAGGGGTGCAGGAGCTGTTCAAGATTTCCGTGACCTTGATCGACCAAAGCCTCGGCTTTAAAAAGGACTCCCTTGACCTCTCCAGCGAGGAAGTGAACCGGGTGATCAAGCCGGCTGACCTCAGAATTCCGATCATGCTGGCCTTGCTGGTCTTGATCGTTGCCGTGATCATCTTCCTGCGCTATGCGGTAAAGCGGCAGGCTAGAAAATAAAGCTTTTTCACAGAAAAGACAAAATTAAAACGCTGACTTTACATAAAAGTGGTTTACAAGCTCGCTTTAAGCGTGTATAGTCATTTATGTAAAGTTGAAAAGAGAGCAAATGAACTGTTAGGTGAGACTCCTACGTGAACACACGCTATCGCCCAGAAACATCCAGAGATGCCAACGGGTTAAATAGAAATTGTCGAAATAAGGCACTTTCCAGGTAGCTAGCATGTGCTTACGTCACGTAGTGTTAAAGCTGAGCGATTAGTCAATAGCGTGGCCTTATTTGGCAAGGTCCCCCTTACGGTTTGTAAGGGGGATTTTTTTGTTCGTTTGCGAAGTTGTCATAGAGGGGAGAACTATTATGCTCAACAAGACAATGAACAAAGCTGCCAGCGATGACGCAAAGCGGGTTGCAAGAATTGCCCTGGAAAAGCGGAGCGTGACTTTGGCCCAATTGCATACCAACAGCAACGGCCTCAGCACTGAAGAAGCAGCCGATGTCCGGGAAAAGACCGGGATCAACGAGATCGCGAGCAACAACCAAGCCAGCAAGCTCCACTTCCTGGCCGAAGCTTTCCTGACCCCGTTTACCCTGGTCCTGCTCATTTTGGCGACGATGTCCTTGTTTACCAACTACATCTTCGTCCCGCAAAGTGAAAAAGACCTCAGCACCGTCATCATCATGGTGGTCATGGTCCTGGTTTCCGGGATTACGTCCTTCATCCAGAACGTCCGCACTTCCAACGCCGTCCAGTCCCTTTTGAAGATGGTCTCTGTCACGACCAACGTGCGCCGGGACGGCAAGGACCAGGAAATCCCGACCAAGGATGTGGTGGTCGGCGACATCATCAACGTCTCAGCCGGGGACATGGTTCCGGCTGACATGAAGCTTTTGTCCAGCACCGACCTGTTCTGCTCAGCCAGTTCCTTGAACGGGGAATCAACGCCAACAGAAAAGAACGCCAACTTCGTCCCAACCCCGGACAAGATGGAAAACTACCTGGACTACCCAAACATCCTTTTTGAAGGCACGACTATCGTCTCCGGCTCCGGCCGCGGGGTGGTCTTCGCCACTGGCGGCCACACCATGTTCGGCAAGATGGCGGCCCAGATCGCCGACACCGAAATGAAGGAGACGACTTTTGACACCGGGATCAAGAACATCTCCAAGCTGCTCTTGACCATGACGGCCATCATCGCGCCTCTGGTTCTCGTGGTCAACGGCTTGACCAAGGGCAACTGGACTGACGCCTTGATCTTCGCCATCGCTACGGCGGTGGGCCTGACGCCGGAAATGCTGCCAGTCATCGTGACCACCAACCTGGTCCGGGGCAGCGTGGAAATGAGCAAGCACCAGACCATCGTCAAGAAGATGAACTCCATCCAGAACTTCGGCTCAGCCGATATCCTCTGCACCGACAAGACCGGGACCTTGACCCAGGGCCAGGTCATCCTGGAAAAGCACTACAACCTGGAAATGCGGGAAACCGACCGGGTTTTGAAGATGGCTTACCTGAACTCTTACTACCAGACCGGGATGAAGGACCTGATCGACCAGGCAGTCATTGACGTGGCTGACGACGACCTGGACACCAGCGAAATCCAGCGGGACTACCACAAGATCGACGAAATTCCTTTTGACTTCCAGCGCCGGCGGATGAGCGTGGTGGTTGCCAACTCTGACCAAAAGCACGGCGAGCACCTCCTGGTTACCAAGGGGGCGGCCGAAGAAATGCTGGCCGTCTCCAGCCAGGTGGAAATCGGCGGCCAGACTCTGCCTTTGACTGAAGAAAGAAAAAAGCAGATTTTTAAAGATATCGACGATTTGAACAGTGACGGGATGCGGGTTATCGTCTTGGCCTACAAGGTTGACCCGTCTCCAGTCGGCGAATTCACGGTTGATGATGAAAGCGACTTGATCGTAATCGGCTTCCTGACCTTCCTGGATCCGCCGAAGGAAAGCGCCAAAAGCGCCCTGGCCAGCCTCAACCGGGACGGCATTACCGTTAAGATCCTGACCGGGGACAATGAAGCCGTTACCCGGGCCGTGGCCTTGAAGGTCGGCTTGAACATCGACACGGTTTACGGGCAAAAGGACCTGATCGGCAAGAGCGATGAAGAACTGGCCAAGATTGTTGAAGAATGCGACATCTTCGTCAAGCTGTCACCGGAATGGAAGACCAAGATCATCGATGCCTTGCAGAAAAACGGCCACACGGTCGGCTACATGGGTGACGGGATCAACGATGCCCCGGCCATGAAGCAGGCGGACGTCTCTATCTCAGTTGACTCAGCTGTCGACGTGGCCAAGGAATCAGCGGACATCATCCTTTTGCAAAAGGACTTGAGCGTCCTGGAACACGCGGTCCGGATCGGCCGCAAGACCTTGACCAACACCATGAAGTACATCAAGATCACCCTGTCTTCCAACTTCGGGAACATCTTGTCCATCATGGTCGCTTCGATCTTCCTGCCATTCTTGCCAATGCTGCCGCTGCAGCTTTTGATTTTGGACCTGCTCTACGGGACCAGCTGCCTGGCTTTGCCTTTTGACAGCGTGTCTGAAGACTACCTGCACGTGCCGCGGGAATGGTCAACCAAGAACATGCCGAAGTTCATGTTCTACTTTGGGCCGACGTCATCAATTTTTGACGTCATCACCTTTGTCGTCCTCTTCTTTGTAATCTGCCCGGACCTGACCGGCGGCAGCTACGCTTCCTTAGGACCGGCAGGGCAGCTGGCCTTCATGACCATCTTCCACACCGGCTGGTTCGTGGAATCCCTCTGGACCCAGGAAATGGTCATCCACGCTCTGCGCGACGAACGCCTGCCATTTATCCAGCAGCGGGCATCTACTCCGGTTATGTTGGCTACCTTTGGGGCCGCCATCTTCGGCACCTTCCTGCCATTTTCAAAATTGGCCGGGGCTATGAAGTTCGGCCACTTGAACGAAGAATTTCTGTGGATCGTGGCTGGCCTCCTGGTCTGCTACCTGCTTTTGACGACAGTCGTCAAGCACTTCTACATGAAGAAGGAAAAATTCTTGATTTAACTGAAAAAAGAACGGTCTTTGGCAAAAAGGCCGTTCTTTTTTGCCCGAAAGCCTGTTAAATCGCCGATCGGCTTTATAAGGTAAGGCTTTTTGTTGTATGATAGAGAGTATAGAATTTTTGAGGAGATCAAGCACTATGGCAGATAACAAGAAAACTTTTTACATTACCACGCCAATCTACTATCCGTCTGGCCGTTTGACCATCGGCAACGCCTACACGACGGTGGCAGCGGACACCATGACCCGCTACAAGAAGGCCCGCGGCTATGACACCTTCTTCTTGACCGGGACCGACGAACACGGCTTGAAGATCGAACAAAAGGCCGAAAAGCTGGGCATGAAGCCAAAGGCTTACCTGGACGGCATGGTCAAGGACATCAAGGAACTGTGGAAGAAGCTGGACATCAACTACGACAAGTTCATCCGGACCACTGATGAAGAACACGTCAAGGCTGTCCAGAAGATTTTTGAAAAGCTGAAGGCCTCAGGTGACATCTACCTGGGTGAATACACCGGCTGGTACTCAGTTGAAGACGAAGAATACTTCACTGAATCCCAGCTGAAGGAAGTCTTCAAAGACGACCAGGGCAACGTTGTCGGCGGGATCGCCCCATCTGGCCACGAAGTTCAATTGGTCAAGGAACCATCCTACTTCTTCAAGATGAGCAAGTACGCTGACCGGCTTCTGCAGTACTACAAGGACCACCCGGAATTCATCCAGCCAAACTCCCGGGAAAAGGAAATGGTGAACAACTTCATCAAGCCGGGCCTGGAAGACTTGTCAGTTACCCGGACCACGGTTGACTGGGGGATCCCGGTGCCAAGCGACCCGAAGCACGTCGTTTACGTTTGGATCGACGCCTTGGCCAACTATATCACTGCCTTGGGCTATGGGTCAGAAGATGACTCCCTCTTCAAGAAGTACTGGCCAGCTGACGTCCACCTGGTCGGCAAGGAAATCGTCCGTTTCCACACCATTTACTGGCCAATCATGCTGATGGCTCTGGACTTGCCGCTGCCTAAGCAGGTCTTCGGCCACGGCTGGGTCTTGATCTACAAGGACAAGATGTCCAAGTCCAAGGGCAATGCCGTTTACCCGGAATCCTTGATTTCCCGCTACGGCCTGGACCCGGTCCGCTACTACCTGATGCGGGCCATCCCATTTGGGGCTGATGGTTCCTTTACCCCGGAAGACTTCGTTGAACGGACCAACTTTGACCTGGCCAACGACCTGGGCAACCTTTTGAACCGGACTGTTTCCATGATCAACCAATACCAAAATGGCCTGGTTGCCCCGGTTGACCAGGAACAGGACAAGTACGGCCAAGACCTGGCTGCCGTTGCCGCCAAGGCCATCAGCGACTACTACGGCAACATGGACAAGATGCACTTCTCCAACGCCTTGGAAAACGTCTGGCAGCTGATTTCCCGGGCCAACAAGTACATCGATGAAACTACCCCATGGGTTTTGAACAAGGAAGGCAAGACTGAAGAACTCTCCAGAGTCATGAGCAATCTGGCTGAAAGCCTGCGCCTGGTAGCCATCATGATCGCTCCGGTTATGACCGAAACTCCAGGCAAGATGTTTGCCCAGCTGGGCCTGGACTGGGAAGACGAAAGCCAGAAGGACTTGAACTTTGGCGGCTTTGCCTGGGACGTGAACGTCGTTGCCAAGCCAACTCCAATCTTCCCACGCTTGAAGAATGACGAAGAAGTGGCCTACATCAAGGAAGAAATGAAGAAGGCCAAGCCAAAGAAGCAGTCAAGAAGAGAACAAAAGCAGGAAGAAAAGCTGATCACGATCGACGACTTTGCCAAGGTCAAGATCCAGGTCGGCAAGATCCTGTCCGTTGAACCAGTCAAGGGATCAAGCAAGCTCTTGATGTTCAAGCTGGACTTCGGCAAGACCGGCGAGCGGCAGATCTTGAGCGGGATCCGCAAGTTCTACCCAGATGAAAGCATCCTTTTGGGCAAGAAGGTTCTGGCTGTAACCAACTTGAAGCCGCGCAAGATGCTGGGCCACGAAAGCCAGGGCATGCTTTTGTCCAGCGAAGCTGACGGTGATGTCAAGCTGGCCCTGGTCGGTGACGAACACCCGGTAGGGGCTGAACTGGGCTAATGAAGATCTACGACAACCATACCCACTTAAACGACAAGCCTTTTGCCGGCAAAGAAGCCGATTATATCAAAAAAGCCAGGGACTTGGACGTGGTTGGGATGAACTGCGTGGGCCAGGACCCGGAAATGAATTTGGGCGCCCTGGAATTAGCTAAGCGCTTTGCCAATGTCAAGGCCATCATCGGCTACTGCCCGGACGTGGCTAAAGACTATGACCAGGCAGCTGAAGACCTGCTGGTTGAGCAAGTTAAAAGCGGCCAGGTAGTCGCTATCGGGGAAATCGGCCTGGACTACTACTGGGACGAGTCTCCCCGGGATGTGCAGAGGGAAGTTTTTGCCCGGCAGATTGAAGTTGCCCGCGATTTGAAATTGCCGGTAAATATCCATACCAGGGATGCCTTTGAAGACTGCTGGAAAATCTTGAAAGAAGCTAACCTGGAATACGGGGCGGTTTTGCACAGCTACAACGGGGGCCCGGAATGGACGGAAAAGTTCCTGGACTTGAACGTGAACTTTTCTTTCTCCGGGGTTGTTTCCTTCAAGAAGGCTGCTGAAGTGCATGAGTCAGCCAAGATGGTTCCTTTGGACCGGCTTTTGGTGGAAACTGACGCGCCATTTTTGACCCCGGTGCCTTACCGGGGCCGGCAAAACGAGCCTGGCTATGTCCGCTACGTCGCCCAGGCGGTCGCGGACTTGAAGGGGCTGGACCTGGCCGAAGTCGCGGAAGCAACTTATGCTAATACAATGAGGATTTACGGATTAAATGCAGAAGAATTTTAACGCCGTCGTTGTCGTGGAAGGCAAGGACGATACGATTCGCTTAAAGCAGTTTTTTCCAGGAATTGAGACGGTCGAGACGAATGGCTCGGCCGTTTCTGATGCGGTCCTGGCCAAGCTGAAGAAGCTGGCCCAAAGCCGCGAGATTATCGTTTTTACCGATCCTGACGTCAACGGCGAGCGGATCCGCCGGATAGTGACCGAAGCCGTGCCAACGGCCAAGCAGGCCTTTATTACCCGCAAGGAAGGCGAACCGCAAAAAAAGGGGAGCCTGGGGGTAGAGCACGCGTCAAAGGAGGCTTTAGAGCGGGCCTTGAGCGACTTACACGAGGTCCAAGCCCAAAAGGCTGACTTTGATTACGGGGACTATGTCGACTTGGGCCTGGCCATGGGCCGCCAGTCTCGGCAATTACGGGAGGCAGTCGGGATCGAGCTGGGGATCGGCTATGCCAATTCCAAGCGTTTTTACCAGCGCCTGCAGACTTTTGGCATCAGTTTAGCTGAACTCAAGCAGGCAGTAGAGGAGGCGGAAAATGACCAATAGAATTCCAATCGCTAGTCCGGTAAGGACGGCGGCCATCGTCAACCGTTATTTTGTGCACGCCAAGAAGAACCTGGGCCAGAACTTCCTGGTTGACCTGGATGCCGTCCAGGGAATCGTCCGGGCAGCCGGGATTGAGCCCGGCGACCAGGTAGTCGAAGTCGGGCCGGGGATCGGTTCTTTGACTGAACAGCTGCTTTTAGCCGGAGGCAAGGTGGCGGCTTATGAAGTCGACCAGAGCCTGCCGGAAATCCTGGCCAACGAATTGCCGGAAAAGGTGGACGGCCAAGACCTGGACCAGCGCTTCAAGCTGATCATGAAGGACGTTTTGAAGGCGGACTTTGCAACTGATCTGGCGGGCTTTTTTGACTTAAGCAAGCCTGTCAAGGTGGTGGCCAATCTGCCTTACTACATCACTACGCCGATTATTTTCAACCTGCTGGAGTCCAGCCTGGACTTCACCAGCCTGACCTTGATGATGCAAAAAGAAGTAGCTGAGCGTCTGGCCGCCCAGCCGGGCTCTAAGGCCTATGGCCCCTTGTCCATTGCCGTTCAGACTCAAATGAGCGTGGACCTGGCCTTGGAAGTAGGGCATGCTTCCTTTATGCCTCAGCCAAAGGTTGACTCAGCCGTAGTGGTTTTAACCCCACTGGAAAATCCAGCCGACGTTGGCGACCGCAAGCAGTTCAACCGGGTGGTTAAGCTTTGTTTTGCCCAGCGGCGCAAGACCCTGGCCAACAACTTGAAGGCTTTAGTTCCAGACAAGGAAGACCGGGAAAAGCTGCTGGCTGACCTGGACCTGGACCCGCGCCAGCGGCCGGAACAACTGGCCATCAGCGATTTCATCAGAATCAGCCAGGCTGTAGCGGAAATGAATAAATAATTCAATCTTGATTTGAATAGGAAATTATGTTATAATATTCCGATAAAGGAGTGTCATAATTGCCAATCAATATTCAAGACATTAAGCAGAAGTTAGATGCCCACCTAGGCGAAGAGCTGACAATCGTTGCCCAAGCGGGCCGCAAGAAGGTAACCAGACGCCGCGGCATTTTGAAGAACACGTTTCCTGCCGTGTTTGTAGTGGCCCTGGACCAGGACAGTAATAATTTTGAACACGCATCATACAGCTACACTGATGTTTTGACCAAGAACATCCTGCTGGAATTTGATGATGAAAGCGATGCAGAGTAAAAATACGAATTTTTGCACTAACATTTCTTGAAAATGTTAGTGATTTTTTTTGCCCTTTAGAGTATATTAGTATAAGTACAAAAACAGACATTAGGAAGGAAAGAGAATGAAACGTTCTGAAAGATTAGTAGATATGACCAAGTTTTTGATGGAGCGCCCGCATACTTTGATTGCTTTGCCTTTTTTTGCCAAGCGCTACGGGGCAGCGAAGTCATCAATCTCTGAAGACTTGGCCATTTTGAAGCACACCCTGGCCAGCAACGAGGATGGGATCCTGGAGACCGTTGCCGGGGCAGCTGGCGGGGTCCGCTATATCCCGTTCTTAGGCCAGAAGCCGGCTGAGAAGTACCTCAAGGACCTGGCAGGCCGCATCCAGGACTCCAGCCGGATTCTGCCGGGTGGCTTTGTCTACCTGTCAGACATTTTGGGCGGGCCATATGACCTGGAGATGATCGGCAAGCTGATCGCCACCCGCTATGCTTACGCCAATATCGAAGCCGTCATGACGGTGGAAACCAAGGGGATTTCTTTGGCCAATGCCGTGGCCAGCTACTTGAACGTCCCGGCGGTAACCGCCCGCAAGCGGTCCAAGGTGACGGAAGGGGCTACTGTGTCCGTTAACTACATGTCCTCTTCAACTTCCCGGGTAGCCAAGATGGAGTTGCCGACCCGGGCCTTGGACAAGGATACGAACGTTCTGATTGTGGACGACTTCATGAAGGGCGGCGGCACCCTGGACGGGATGCGGCAACTGGTCAAGGAATTTGACTGCCAGGTGGCCGGCGTCTGTGTTCTTTGCGAAACTGAATACGAAGAGGAACGCAAGATCAAGGACTACGTTTCCCTGGTCAACATTGACCAGATCGACAGCGAAAAGGAAATCATCCTGGCTCAGCCGGGCAACTTTTTGACTAGAACTAACTTCGACCGTTTCTAAATGTTACAATATAAGCTAGCCATGAAGGCTAGCTTATTTTGATTTAGAAGGTTACAAACAGATGGAAAAATATGTCGTAGTTTTGGCTGCCGGCAAGGGCACCAGAATGAAATCCAAGCTTTACAAGGTTTTGCACCAAGTTTGCGGCAAGGCCATGGTTGAACATGTCGTTGATGCCGCCAGAGCGGTCAAGCCAAGCAAGATCGTGACTATCGTCGGGCACGGGGCAGAAGACGTGGAGAAAGTTTTGGCGGGCAAGTCTGAATTTGCCATGCAGGAAAAGCAGCTGGGCACCGGCCACGCGGTTATGCAGGCGGAAGGCCAGCTGGCTGCTTTGGAAGGGGCAACGCTGGTCGTAACCGGGGACACCCCGCTTTTTACCAGTGAAACTTTCGAAAAGCTCTTTGCCTACCATGAAGAAGAAGGCAACGCGGCCACGGTTTTAACGGCTGAAGCTCCGGATCCTTTTGGCTACGGGCGGATCATCAGAGACGACCAGGGCAATGTTTTGCGGATCGTGGAACAAAAGGACGGCAAGCCGGAAGAGTTGAAGGTCAAGGAAATCAACACCGGGGTCTTCTGCTTTGACAACCAAGAATTGTGGGCTGCTTTGAAGCAAGTCGGCAACGACAACTCCCAAGGCGAGTACTACTTGACTGACGTTTTGGAAATTTTGCGCAAGGCCGGCAAGAAGGTCGGGGCCTACAAGATGCCGGACTTCAGCGAAAGCCTGGGGGTAAACGACCGGATCGCCCTGGCTGAAGCCACCCGGATCATGCAAAGAAGAATCAATGAAGGGCACATGCGGGATGGGGTTACCTTTATCGACCCAGCCACGGCTTACATTGACGCTGACGTGGAAATCGGCAATGACACGGTGATTGAAGGCGGCGTGACGATCAAGGGCCACACTGTGATCGGGTCAGACTGCTTGATCACTTCCGGGTCAAGAATCGTTGACAGTCAGATCGGCAATGGCGTGACGGTAACTTCTTCCACGATTGAAGAATCAATCATGGAAGACAACACGGACATCGGGCCAAACTCCCACTTGCGGCCAAAGGCTTTGATCAAGCGGGGAGCCCACCTGGGCAACTTCGTGGAAGTCAAGAAGGCGGAAATTGGCGAAAACACCAAGGTCGGGCACTTGACTTACGTTGGGGATGCTACTTTGGGCAAGGACATCAATGTCGGCTGCGGGGTCATCTTCTCCAACTTTGACGGGGTCAAGAAGTTCCACACGACGGTTGGCGACAAGTCCTTCATCGGGGCCGGGTCAACCCTGGTTTCTCCGATCAATGTGGCTGACCATGCCTTTATCGCGGCTGACTCAACCATTACCAAGGACGTTGGCAAGTATGAAATGGCCATCGCCCGGGGCCGGCAGGTCAACAAGGAAGACTACTGGCACAAGCTGCCTTTGTCTGAAGACGAAGAATGGAAATAATTTCGAAAAGGAGCTCCGGCTCCTTTTTTAATAAGCAAAATGCATCCGCTTACAGTAGATTTAAGGAAAAATTGCCTTTCTTTTGAGAACTTTAATAAGCAATTTTTAAACAGAGGGTGTATAATCTAGGCAATGTACAAAAAGAAGCAAGAAAGGTTTGCATATCGATGAAGTTTACTAAGAAAATTGCTTTTGCATCAGCATCATTGGCTTTGACCCTGGCTACTCCAGCCGCCCTGCTTACTCAAAACGCGGCTTTTGCCAAGACCACCACGGTTAAGCAAGCAACCAAGGTTAAGGTAACTAAGAAGACCACTCCTTTTTACCACAAGGACGGTTCTAAGTTCACCAAGAAGAAGCCTTACGTTTACGGCGACTGGAAGAGCACTGTAGCTTACAAGAACACCAGCTACAACGTAGTTAAGGCTGTAACCATCAAGGGTGCTAAGTACTACTACATCGGCAATGACGCTTATCTGAAGGCCAGCGACGTCAAGGTAACCGCGACTAAGATGGTTAAGTCCAGCTCAAGTTCAAGCTCAAAGAAGGCAAGCACTAGTTCAAGCAAGACTACTTCCAAGAAGACTAGTTCAACTTCAAGCTCAAGCAAGTCCAGCTCAAGCAGCTCTTCTTCCAAGAAGACCAGCTCCAAGAAGACTGTAACTCAAATTCAAGTAACTAAGAAGACCACTCCTTTCTACCACAAGGACGGTTCAAAGTTCACCAAGAAGAACCCATACGTTTACCAAGGCTGGAAGAGTACTGTAGCTTACAAGGGCACTAAGTACAAGGTTTCCAAGACTATTACCATCAAGAACAAGAAGTACTACTACATCGGCAACAGCGCCTACTTGAAGGCCAGTGCCGTTAAGGTAATCGCATCTAAGTAATCCAGAAGAAGCTTTGACGATCGTCAGAGCTTTTTCTTTGCCCGAAAACAGACGATTTTTTCTATCCGCTTGAAAAATAAAAGGCTTTCTTGCTCTTTTTCCAGATCAAAACAGGAGTAGGAGGAATTTTTTGCTTAAAAACTGAACACAAATCCTTTTTTTCCAACAAAAGAATGCCGGATTTTGTTAGAATAGAACTGGTAAATGCTGTTTTTTTCGGAGGGAATTATGTCTTACAAGGACAACATCAAGCTTTTTGCGCTTAACTCAAACAAACCGTTGGCAGAAAAGATCGCTAAGCGGATGGGGTTAAAGCTTTCAACCTCAAGCGTCGTTCGCTTCAGCGACGGTGAAATTCAAGTCAACATCGACGATTCTGTCCGTGGCAAGGACGTCTTCTTGATCCAATCCACCAGCGCGCCGGTCAACGACAACCTTATGGAACTTTTGATCATGATCGACGCTGTCCGCCGGGCCAGTGCCGCTTCCGTAAACATCGTCCTGCCTTACTACGGCTACGCACGTCAAGACCGGAAGACCCGGGCCAGAGAACCAATCACTGCTAAACTGGTCGCAGACATGATTCAAGCTGCCGGGGCTGACCGCGTTCTCTCACTGGACCTGCACGCTCCGCAAATCCAAGGTTTCTTCGACATCCCTGTCGACAACCTGATGGGCGCTCCTTTATTGGCTGATTACTTCTTGAGCAACCACCTGGAAGAAGACGCCGTTGTCGTTTCTCCAGACCACGGTGGCGTTACCCGGGCAAGAAAATTAGCTGAATTCCTGGGCACTTCAATCGCCATCGTTGACAAGCGCCGGCCAAAGGCCAACGTTGCCGAAGTCATGAACATCATCGGTGACGTCAAGGGCAAGCGGGCCATCTTGATCGACGACATGATCGACACTGCCGGTACCATCACTCTGGCTGCTCAAGCCTTGAAGGACGCCGGTGCTACCGAAGTTTACGCCTGCGCGACCCACGCTGTTTTGTCCGGCCCAGCCGTAGACCGCTTGAACAATTCCGTAATCAAGAGCCTGGTCTTGACCGACTCAATCCAACAGCCAGCCGAAAAGAACCTCGACAAGATGATTCTCGTTTCCGTTGGGCCTTTGATGGGTGACGCTATCAAGCTGATCATGGAACACAAGCCAATGAGTCCGCTCTTTGATACCCGTTACGACGCTAACAAGTACAATGACAAGTAAGGACCTGTATGCAAAAACAACCGTTGCAAATTCTGCAACGGTTGTTTTCTTTTGGAAATTATTCTTTTGCCTTATTTTTTCGTAAGCAATTCCCCGTTTTTCAGGTACTGCTGAAATTCTGCCTGCTTGAGCATGGCGACCGGGAAGAAGAAACGTTCATCGCCCTGCAGGGTCCCATTTAAGGCCTTGACCAGGGGGCTGAGCTGGGACAGCTCAATCAAGCTGCCGTCTTCCTGCATGATCTCAATCTGGCTGTTAGCGTTCTTGCCGCTTGGCTTATATGCGTCATAAGGCTCGTCAAAAGCTGACCCCACTCCGGTATAGTAGTCCGGATCAAAGCCGGCATCTTTGATCAAGTCCTTTAATTGCGGCAAAAGCTGCTTGCTTTCTTTGTTGATTTTCACGCTGGCTAAAGGCCGCCGGAAGAGGTAGCGCTTGGTTAAGTCCGCTAAAACCGGGTCGCTGGACTCAGTCCACATGCTGAAGTTGGTCTCCATGACCCCGTCATCCATCTTCAAGTAGTCTTTTAAGTCCCAGGTCCCGGCCAAAAATCTGGCTAAACTTGGCGTAACCGGCAATTCTTTTTCTTGATAAAGGTACTGGGCCCGCTTCAACAGGTGGTGAAGGATGACCTCCATGGACCGATTGACCCGGTGGTAGTAGATCTGCTGGTACATCTGGTAGCGGGAGACGATATAGTCTTCAACGGCGTGCATCCCGTTAGCCGTAAAGCAAACCCCTTTTTCATAAGGGCGGATGACCCGCAAGATCCGGGACAGGTCGAATTCCCCATAAGAAGCCCCCGTGAAGTAGGCATCCCGCAAAAGGTAGTCCATCCGGTCGGCGTCCGCCTGGCTGGAGATGAGCTTGACCACCTGGGGATTAGGGTAGGTCTTGGCGATCACGCTGGCTACCGCCTTTGGGAAGTCCGGGTCAACCTTGCTTAAAGCCTGGTTGACCTCAGTGGAAGGATCCAGAATGATCTGCTGGCCGATCTGCTCATGGTTGGTGCCGAAAAGGTGCTCAAAGGTGTGCGAGTATGGGCCATGGCCGGTGTCATGCAAAAGGCCGGCCATCTGCACCAGCAGGTTTTCGCTGGGGTCCCAGAGTCCGTCGCCGGTACTTTGACTAGGGTATTTGTCAGTAAAAAGGTTGCTGATCCGGCGGGCCAGTTCGTAGACGCCCAGGTTGTGCTCAAAGCGGGTGTGGGTGGCGCCGGGGAAGACGAAGGCCGTCGGGCCCAGCTGCTTGATCCGCCGCATCCGCTGGAATTCTTTCGAGCGGACGACTTCCAGGGCCACTTGGGTGTCCAGGTGGATATAGCCGTGGACCGGGTCACGGACGACGACTTCGCGGGCCAGTTTAGGACTGTCAAATTTTGTCAAAAGTAAATCCTCCATTCTTATTGTTTTATATTTTTGCCAAAACATAGTAAGATATGCTTGACTAGCTATAGAAATTATAGCAAAAGTTGCCAGAGGCCGCTGCTTGCGGCTGTTAAAGGAGAATAATTTTTTATAAAGATGAGCAAGATTAAGATCGATTTGACGAGCAAGATCACCCAGGGCGAGCAAACGGAAACCATCCGCCAGCAGGCAGAAGGCGAATTGCGGGAAGACGGCGCGGTTAAAAGAATTTTTTACGAGGCAGAAAAAGTGCCGGTCAAGATGCTCTTAAAAGAGCAGGAACTCTTGATCCGGCGGGGAACTGACCACAGCAACTTCTCCCAAATGCATTTCGTTTTAGGCGAGAAGGGGCAGTGCAAGTACGTGGTTGAGGGCCGGCAGCTGGATCTCTTGTCGGAAACCAAGCGCCTGGAATTGAAAGAAAATGCCGCTGGTCAGCAACTTGAAGTTGAATATGACCTCTTTAGTGGTGTAGACTTAATTGGTAGTTATGCCGTCTCGTTGATTTTTGCTTAAATGACGTGTAAAATAGACAAGATTGAATAGAGAGGACGTTCAACTGTGGGATTAGCTGATTTTAAAGACGTGGATCGCAACGAATTGTCAATGATTGAAGTTGCACACGCAATTTTGGAAGACCGTGGCGAAAGAATGGCTTTTGCCGATATCGTTAACGAAGTGCAAAAGTACTTGAACAAGAGCAACGAAGAAATTCGCCAGCGCCTGCCGCAATTTTACACGGACATGAACACCGATGGCCGCTTCATTTCCATGGGTGAAAATGTCTGGGCCCTGCGGACCTGGTTCAAGTTCGAAGCTGTCGATGAAGAAGTCGACCACCCAGAAGACGACGGCGACGAAGCATCAACTCGCAAGCACCACAAGAAGGTCAACGCCTTCCTGGCCACGACTGAAGGCGACGACGTGATCGACTACGAAAACGACGACCCAGAAGACGAAGACTTGTCCGACGACAGTGACGCTGACGAAGATGACGATGACGACAACTCCGGCGACGATTACGACTACGATGACGATTACGACGACAATGAAGACGACGAAGATGACGACTCATTGCCAGACGGGATCGAAGGCCAGCTGTCACAAATGGATGACGACGACCTTGATGACGATGAAGACGAAGAATAGGATTTTGTCCTTGACTTGCGGCTGAAAAGTCGTTATTATTTTGCTTGGGCACCCTATGTGCGTTTAGCTCCCTAATTGCTAGGGAGCTTTTTTATTATTTTTCAAAGGAGAGCTCAATGACCAAATATATCTTTGTGACTGGCGGCGTTGTTTCATCATTGGGGAAAGGGATTACTGCATCAAGCATTGGTCGCTTGCTGAAGAACCGCGGCTTAAAAGTTACCATGCAGAAGTTCGACCCATACATCAACATCGACCCCGGCACGATGAACCCTTACCAACACGGTGAAGTTTTCGTGACTGACGACGGTACGGAAGCTGACCTTGACTTGGGCCACTATGAAAGATTGGTCGACGTTAGAACCAGCAAGTACTCTAACGTGACGACTGGCAAGATCTACCAGGAAGTCCTGCAGCGCGAACGGCGCGGCGACTACCACGGCGGCACTGTACAGGTGATCCCGCACGTAACTAACATGATCAAGGAAAAGGTCATGCGGGCAGCGCAAATGACCGACACTGACGTGGTTATTTCCGAAATCGGCGGTACGGTCGGCGACATGGAATCAACTCCGTTCATGGAAGCCATCCGGCAAATGCGGCGGGAAGTCGGCTCAGAAAACGTCATGTACGTGCACGTTACCTTTGTTCCTTATCTGCGGGCAGCCAAGGAACTGAAGAGCAAGCCGACCCAGCAGTCAGTTTCCATGCTGCGGTCAATCGGGATCCAGCCAAACATGCTGGTTCTCCGCTCAGAAATGCCAGTTCCGCAGGAAATGAAGGACAAGATCTCCACTTTCACCGACGTTCCAGTTGACTACATCGTGGAATCTTTGGACGCGCCATCTCTGTTTGACGTGCCGCTGTCCTACCAGGAACAAGGCGTTGACCAGAAGGTCGTTGACTTCCTCCACATCGACAGCCCGAAGCCGGTTGCCGACATGGACGAATGGCGCCGGATGGACGAACGGGCCAAGAACTTGAGGTACAAGACCAAGATCACCCTGGTCGGCAAGTACGTCGAACTGGAAGATGCCTACATCTCCGTAACTGACGCCCTGCAGCACGCCGGCTACCTGTACAACAGCAAGATCGAAGTTGAAAAGATCCAGGCTGAAGACATCACTGAAGACAATGTGGCAGAACTTTTGAAGGACACCCAGGGCTTGATCGTGCCAGGCGGTTTTGGCACCCGGGGCCTGGAAGGGATGATCACTTCCATCAAGTACGCCCGCGAACACGACATTCCATTCCTGGGGATCTGCCTGGGGATGCAGATGGCCAGCGTGGAATTCGCCCGCAACGTTTTGCACTTGGAAGACGCCAACTCAGCTGAAGCAGAACCAAACTGCAAGAACAACATCATTGACTTGATGGCTGACCAGCGCGACCAGGAAAAGATCGGCGGCACCTTGCGTCTGGGCCTGTACCCAGCCATGCTGAAGGCCGGCACTAAGACCCGGGAATGCTACGACGGCCAGGAAGTCATCCAGGAACGTCACCGTCACCGCTACGAATTCAACAACAAGTACCGGGAAGCCTTTGAAAAGGCCGGCATGACCTTCTCAGGTGTTTCTCCAGACAACCACCTGGTGGAAATCGTTGAAATCACGGACAAGAAGTTCTTTGTTGCCGCTCAATACCACCCGGAATTCCTGAGCCGGCCAAACCGGCCAGAAGGGCTCTTCAAGGGCTTTATTGGGGCAGCCAGCGGTTTGCAGGTCGACAAGTTCTAAATTTTGTACGATAATAATAGATAGTGACAAGAGAAGAGAAACCTCTTCTCTTGTTTTTTTGACGAAGATCTATTAACATTATTATGATAATTTGACAAAAGAAAAGGACTACTTTCCCAAATGAAGCAAATGATAATTCACGGAGGGAAACCCCTGCAAGGCGACATCTGGATTGGCGGCGCGAAGAACTCAACGGTAGCGCTGATTCCGGCCTCAATCCTGTCGAGAACGCCGGTGACCCTGGAATCAGTTCCGCGGATTGCCGACGTTGACAATTTGATGGACTTGTTGAGCGAAATGGACGTGCACTGCGACTTCCGCGAAACGACCCTGCAAATTGACCCGACTGAAATCAAGATGAGTCCCCTGCCAGCTGGGAAGATTAAGAGCTTGCGCGCGTCTTACTACTTTATGGGCGCTTTGCTCGGTCGTTTTGGCAAGGCGGTTGTAGGTTTTCCTGGTGGCGATGACATTGGCCCGCGGCCGATTGACCAGCACATTATGGGCTTCCAATCCCTCGGCGCCGACGTTAGATATGAAAATGAGCAGATTGTAATTACCGCGCCTGATGAAGGGTTGAAAGGGGCCCAGATTCACCTGAAGATGGCTTCTGTTGGGGCAACGATGAACATCATCATGGCCTCAGTCACGGCCAGCGGCCGGACGGTGATCGAGAACGCGGCCAAGGAGCCGGAAATCATCGACCTGGCAACTTTCTTGAACAACATGGGGGCCAAGATCCGCGGGGCGGGGACTGACACCATCAGAATCGACGGGGTTGACCGCCTGGAAGCCAAGGTGCCGCACACGATCATCCCTGACCGGATTGAAGCCGGGACCTACATTTCCATGGCTGCCTGCATCGGCAACGGGATCCGGATCCACAACATCATTGCTGAACACCTTGACGCCTTTTTGGCCAAGGTGGAAGAAATGGGCGTGGTGATCGACACTGATGAAGACTCCCTCTTCGTTTACCCGGCCGGGGACCTGCGCATGGTTCAAGTCAAGACCGGGACCTACCCGGGCTTCGCGACTGACCTGCAGCAGCCGATCACGCCGCTTTTACTGACGGCTAAGACCGGGGAAGGGGTCATCATCGACCCGATCTACCCGAAGCGGACCCGGCACGTGCCGGAACTGCAGAAGATGGGGGCTTCCATCACGGTCGTTAACAACATTATCCTGGTTCATCCAGGCAGCCGCTTGCACGGTGCAGTGGTTCACGCTGACGAAATCCGGGCCGGGGCCTGCTTGATGCTTACGGGCTTGATGGTTGACGGCGAAACGGTCATCAACAATGCCGGCAATATCTTGCGCGGCTATGACCGGGTGGAAGAAAAGCTGCGCCAGCTGGGAGCTGACGTGGTCATCCGGGACGTGGAAGATTAACTTGAGCCCTTGTCAAACGGGCTGGATAGTGGTACTATGTTAGAGTTAATCGATTAATCTATGGCCTGCAGAGGGCTATGGCAAAGGAGTTTTAGAATTATGAAACAAGGTATTCACCCAGATTATCAAGAAGTTTGCTTCATGGACTCAGCAACTGGTTTTAAGTTTGTTGCCGGCTCAACTTTGAAGTCATCAGAAACTGTTGAATTCGAAGGCAACACTTACCCATTGATCCGTGTTGAAATCTCATCAGATTCCCACCCATTCTACACTGGCAAGCAAAAGTTTGCCGCAGCCGATGGTCGAATCGAACGTTTCAACAAGAAGTACGGCTTCAACAAGAAGAACTAATCGTTCTCTTTACTTTAAAAGCAGCCCGCTTGGGTTGCTTTTTTTATTGCGAAGAGCGCTAAACAACGTATAATATACTAAGTGTTAATTTATTCTCAAGGAGCAGTATTGGAATGAAAATGCAGTTGGCAGAAATCGCCCAAGCCTTAAATACCAGTTGTGAAGGGGACGCGGAAACGGTCATTACCTCAGTGGCCTTTGACTCAAGAAAGATCAGCCAGGGCGCCCTCTTTGTCCCGATCAAGGGGGAAAGAGACGGCCATGACTTTGTGGGTTCAGCCATTGAAGCCGGCGCCAGCGCCACTTTGTGGGAAGCTGGCCACCCGGGCAAGCCGGAAGGCATCGCGGTTTTAGAAGTTGCCGACACCTTGAAGGCCATGCAGGATCTGGCCCGCTACTACCTGCAGAAGGTCAACCCGACCGTGGTCGGCATCACCGGCTCAAACGGCAAGACCACGACCAAGGACATGGTGGCGGCGGTTTTGGCCAAGCGCTTCAACGTTTACAAGACCCAGGCCAACTTCAACAATGAAATCGGCGTGCCGATGACCATTTTGGAAATGAAGCCGATCACTGAGATCCTGGTTTTGGAAATGGGGATGGACCGGGCTGGCCAATTGCATGAACTGAGCCAATTGGCCCGGCCGGACGTGGCGGTCATCACCATGATCGGGGAAGCCCACATCGAATTCTTCGGCAGCCGGGACAAGATTGCCGACGCCAAGATGGAAATCACGGACTTTTTGCAAGAAGACGGCGAATTCATCTACAACGGTGATGAACCCCTTCTGGCGGAAAGAGCTGCCAAGCTTTCCCAGGATAAGTCCACCTTCGGCTTTGCTGACTCTGACACCATTCATGCTAGTGACCTCCGCAGCACCATGCACCATTCCTTCTTCAAGATCAACGGAACTGACCGGGAATTCTCAATTCCGATGATCGGCCGCCACAATGTGGCTAACGCCATGGCCGCTATCTTGGTTGGCCGCCACTTCGGGGAAAGCGACGAGGAAATCGCCGCTGGCTTGGCCAACTTCGTGCCAACGGCCAACCGGATGGAATGGGAAAAGGGTGACTGCGGCGAAGACATCATGAGCGATATCTACAACTCCAACCCAACGGCCGTTAAGGCCGTGACTGCCTCCTTTGGCCAGGTTCCAGTAAGTGAAGGCGGCCGCCGCATCGCGGTTTTGGCCGACATGCTGGAACTGGGCAGCCGGTCAGCCGACCTGCATAAGGGCCTGGCTGCCTGCTTGGACCCGGACAAGATCAACGTCCTTTACCTTTACGGGGCGGAGATGAATCACCTTTACCAGGCCCTGCTGGACAAGTACGGCCAGCAGAATCTGCACTACTACCCAGAAGATGAGATGAGCCACTTAATCGATGATTTAAAGAGCGACATCCACAGCCAGGACATCGTTTTGCTGAAGGGGTCCCACGGGATGCACCTAGAACGAGTCCTTGACAGACTGAAATAGGAGAACAATTTGAAATTTACTGAACTAGGATTGAACGACAATATCTTAAAGGCAATCAAGCGGTCAGGCTTTGAAGAAGCCACCCCGATCCAGGCCCAGACCATTCCTTTGGCTCTGGCCGGCCAGGACGTGATCGGCCAGGCCCAAACCGGGACGGGGAAGACAGCTGCCTTTGGTCTGCCAATCCTGCAAAAGCTGGACAAGCAGGAGCAAGCCATCCAGGCCATCGTAATTGAACCAACCAGAGAACTGGCTATCCAGACCCAGGAAGAACTTTTCCGCCTGGGCAGAGATGAAAAGGCCAAGGTCCAGGTCGTTTACGGCGGGGCGGACATTGGCCGGCAAATCCGGGCCTTGAAGAAGGTGCCGGAAATCCTGGTCGGGACTCCTGGCCGGCTTTTGGACCACTTAAAGCGCAAGACCATCAAGCTGGACGGCGTCAAGACGGTTGTTTTGGACGAAGCCGACGAAATGCTGGACATGGGCTTTATCCAGGACATCGAAAGCATCTTGACTTATGCGGAAAACCGGGACCAGACCCTCTTGTTCAGCGCGACCATGCCAAAGCCAATCCAGGCTTTGGGCGAAAAGTTCATGCATGACCCGCAAGTCGTGAAGATCAAGGCCAAGGAACTGACGGCTGATTTGATCGACCAATACTTTGTCCGCGTCCGGGAAAACGAAAAGTTCGACACCATGTGCCGGCTGATCGACGTGGAAAATCCGGACCTGGCCGTGGTCTTTGGCCGGACCAAGCGGCGGGTTGACGAACTGACCCGGGGCCTGGTTGCCCGGGGCTACAATGCGGCCGGCATCCACGGCGACCTGACTCAGGCCCGCCGGATGCAGGTGCTCAAGCGCTTCAAGGAAGGGGAGCTTGACATTCTGGTGGCTACTGACGTGGCTGCCCGGGGCCTGGACATTTCCGGGGTTACCCACGTTTACAACTACGACATTCCGCAAGACCCGGACTCCTATGTCCACAGAATCGGCCGGACCGGCCGGGCCGGCAAGAGCGGGATGAGCGTGACCTTCGTGACGCCAAACGAGATCGGCTACATGCGGACTATCGAGGACTTGACCAAGAAGAAGATGTCTCCTCTGCGTCCGCCGACAGACGCCCAGGCCTTTGCCGGGCAGATGAAGCAGGCGGTCTTGAAGGTTGATGACCTGTTGAGCGGGGATTTGAGCAAGTATGACGACGCGGCCGAAAAGCTGCTGGAAAACTACTCAGCTGAAGATATCGCTGCCGCTTTGCTGAAGGAATTGTCTAACGACAGCGAAGTCAAGGTTACCATCACCCCTGAAAAGCCTCTCCCTTACCGGGGCAAGCACTCAGGCGGCCGCGGCCGGGGTAGCCGCAGCCGGAGCGGGAACAAGAACTTCAAGGGCAAGCGCAATTTTGACAGAAAGAAGCGCAAGCCTGGCTTTAAGATCCACGGCCGGAAGGGCTAAATTTTTAAAAAAGTAAAAAGGACCGGGCTTTTGTCCCGGCCTTTTTCTCTTTGTGCTATTATTTAAACAGCGTGAGGTGGAAAGATGATCAAAAATATCGGCGTGGACCAGATTGAGGTGGACCGGATCGCCAAGGTCGTTGACCGGGGAGACGGCTTTGCCCGAAAGGTTCTGACCGACCGGGAATTTGCCCAGTACCAGGATTTGACTCATAAGCGGAAGATTGAGTACCTGGGCGGCCGCTTCGCCGTCAAGGAGGCCTTCTCCAAGGCCTGGGGAACCGGAATTGGCCAGGCAGTTTCCTTTGAGGACGTGGAAACCTTGAGGGCCGAGTCCAGCGCGCCCGTAACGACGTCGCGGATTTTTACGGGGCGGATTTTTTCCAGCATCGCGCATGATGATCACGAGATCGTCGCCGTGGTCGTGCTTGAAGAGCCGGCCGGCTGGCGCCGCGCGATCGGCAAACTATCGCACCTGTTATCTGGGAGGAAAAAATGATCACAGCAGTTAATCGACCAGCAGCCCTGCACATCAACCTGGCTGCTATCAAGGAAAACACCCGCCAGGCCAAGGCCCACTTGAAGCCGGGCCAGAAGCTCTTTTGCGTGGTTAAGGCCAATGCCTACGGGCATGGGGCAGCGCGCCTGGCGCCGGTGATGGAAGAAGCCGGAGCGGACGGCTTCTGCGTAGCCATGCTGGATGAAGGGCTGGAACTGCGCCGGGCTCAGATCGTCAAGCCAATCCTGGTCTTGGGCCTGCAGCCGGCAGAAGAAGCCGCCCTGGCCGCGGCCAACGACATTTCTTTGCCAGTGTCCAGCCTGGACTGGCTCAAGGAAGCGGAAAAGGTTCTCCGTAAGGAAGGCCTGCAGCTGAAGATCCACCTGGCTATCGACTCCGGCATGGGCCGGATCGGCTTTAGCGAAGACGAAGACTTCAAGGCAGTCAACGAATATCTGCAAGGCAATGATGCCTTCTTCGTGGAAGGGATGTTCACCCACTTCGCTTCCGCTGACTCCGCTGATTCCAGCTACTTTGACTACCAGGTCAAGCGCTTCAAGCATATGGAAAGCCTGCTGACGGTCAAGCCGAAGTGGATCCATGTGGATAACACCGCGGCCAGCCTTTTTGACAAGGACGTGGCCAGCGACATCGTCCGCTTCGGGATTGGCCTTTACGGGCTCAACCCTTCTTCAGCCCCAGGCAGCCAGGATTTAGAGCCTGCCTTTGCCCTTAAGCCGGCCATGTCTTTTGTCAGTGAACTGACCTATGTCAAGCAAATCCACAAGGGCTACGGGGTCGGCTACGGGTCAACCCACATCGCTGAAGAAGACGAATGGATCGGAACCGTGCCGGTTGGCTACGCTGACGGCTGGATCCGGAAGTTCCAGGGCTTCAAGGTCAAAGTCGTGGACACTTACTGCCCGATCGTCGGCCGGGTCTGCATGGACCAGTTCATGGTCCTTTTGCCCAAGGAAGTGCCGGCTGGCACGCCAGTTGAACTGATTTCAGCTGATCCGGCAGCGCCAAACAGCCTGCGCCGGGCAGCTGACTGGCTGGACACCATCCACTATGAAGTGGCCTGCCAGTTCAACGACCGCCTGGACCGGATTTACGATAACGAATAAGAGCAAGAAAAAACCTCCGAATTTTGCTTCGGAGGTTTTTAATCTGCTTTTGCTTATTCTTCGTTCAAGAAGACGCCTGGCTTTTCTTCGCTCATGATGTTCATGCCGGCAGCCAGGTCTTCAACGGCAACGACTGGGAAGCCCTTGGCCTTGAGCTTCTTGCAGATGGCCTTCAGTTCAGTTTCCGTGGTCCCTTGCGGCAGGGTGAAGAGGGTCCGGCGGACGTACTTGCCGTCAAATTCGCTGGCTGGCGCGTCCAGAGTCATGGCCCCGGCCAGGTTGACGAACTTGGCGATGATCTTGGTCATCTTGGTCAAGTTGCCGCTGTCGTTGGTTGACAAGACTGTCAAGACGTAAGCCCCGGTCTTGACGTTCCAGGCTGAGGACAGCATGTCAAGCAGGCGGGCGTGGGTCAAGATGCCGTAGAAGGTGTTGTCAGTGTCCAAAACGGCAATGTAAGGCAAGTCCTTGATGGTAAAGAAGACTTGGAAGAATGGCGCGTTGATCTTGATGGTCTTGGTGGCGTTCTTCAAGAGGTAGGTTACCGGCAGGCTCATGTCCCCGCCCTGGGACTTGTGGCGGTAAATGTGCATCTTGTAGATATTGCCGCGGAAGATCTTGCCGCTGTCATCCAGGATCGGCACGCAGCGGTAGCCGGAGCTTTCCAGCACCTTCAAGGCTTCTTCCAGGGTAGCGTGTTCGTTGACAGTCGTCAGGTAGTCTTTTTTGATGACCAGTGATTTGATTAACATAGGAGAACCTCCGTTATGTGGATTTACATGTAAATGTTTTCTTGTCTCATACTTTCACATTATAGCATGCAGGAAATAGAAATTAAAGTTGGCTTAAAAGACAGGAAAGCGTAAGATTTTTGCCAGTTGTGCTAAAATTATTAAGATACAGCAAGTGAGGAGACTTTTGATGAAATTAATCGTTGCTTTGGGCAATCCTGGCCTTAAATATGAAAAAACCAAGCACAATACCGGCTTCATGGCCCTGGACCACTATTTAGCTGAAAAGGGCCTGCGCCTGGACCGCGACAAGTTCACGGCCCTCTACGCCAAGGAGAAAGTGGCGGGCGAGGACGTGATCTTCATGGAGCCGCAGACCTACATGAACGAATCCGGCAGGGCCGTGGGCGCGGCGGCCAAGTTCTTCAAGATCGACCCCAGCGACATCCTGGTTATCCACGACGACATGGACATGCCAATCGCCAAGCTGCGGATCCGGGCCGGCGGCAAGTCGGGCGGCCACAACGGGATCAAGAGCATCATTGCCTGCTTGGGGACTGAGAAATTCAACCGCCTGAAGATTGGCATCCGGCACCCGGACAAGCAGAGCGTGGTTTCCTGGGTCCTGACCCCTTTTAACCCCGACCAGCAAAAGGAGCTGGAAGCCAGCTTTGCCAAGGTCGACCAGATCATTGACGACTTTATCGCCGGCAAAGACGCCCAGTACTTAATGAACCGTTACAATTAAAGACAAGCACACGAACATGCAAGTAATTGATTTTTTAAAAAAAGATCAAGCAGTGACTGCTTTTATCGCGAAAACGTCCCGGATCAAGAACTCCCTGCTCACAGGAGTCGAACGGGGCGCTTTTGCTGTTCTCATCCAGGCTTATTTAGCCCAGGTAGGCCAGCCCTTGCTTTTGATCGAAGAGAATGAATACAAGGCCCAGGAGCGCTACAACGACTTAAGCCGGCTTTTGGCCGATGATGACCTGGAGCTTTTTGCCCTGGACGGGAACCTGGCTACGCAGACGGCGGTCAGCTCACCGGATGAACTCAGCAGCCGGATTCAGTGTTTAAACCTGCTCTTAAGCGGCCAGCCTGGCGTCGTGATCGCGACCCCGCAGGGCCTGCAGTATCCGTTAAGTGACCCGGCCCTGTTTAAAAAGGGACAGAAGCATTTTGCCGTTGGGGATGAAATTGCCTTGCCCGATTTAGCCCAGTGGCTGAACCAGGCCGGCTACCACCGGGAAAACTTGGTCGTTAAGCCGGGCGAGTTTGCCATGCGGGGGGACATCGTCGACCTTTATCCTTTGGACCGGGAAAGCCCTCTGCGCCTGGAATTTTTCGGCGATGAAATCGACACGATCAAGACTTTTGACCTGACCAGCCAGCGCAGCCTGGAGGAATTGCCGGAAGTAACCGTGCCAGCCGCCAGTGACCACGTCTTTACGGCAGAAGATTTGGACCGGGCTGGCCGGGACTTGGCAAGCGACCTGCTAAAAGAAGCAGCCGCCAGCCTGGAAATTGCCCAGGAGGCCTTGGCTAACGGACAATTGCCGGATGACTACGACCGCTACCTGGACTACCTTTTGCCTGAGTCTTTCAGTCTGCTGGACTACCTGCCGGCTAAAGGATTGCTTTTGTTTAACGACTGGCAGCTGATCGCCGAAAGCGTCAAAAATATGGGTGCCATCAACGATGACTACCTGGCCAGCCAGATCGCCAGCCAGATGATGACCAGCCGGCAGAAGCTGCGCCTGGATTTTGAGGCAGTGCTAAAGGCAGACGGTCACCACCGCCTCTATGTCAGTCTGATGGCCCACTCCATGGGCCGGCTTCGTTTTGGCCAGCATTTGGCCTGGGACAGCCGGGAGCCGCAGCAGTTTTTCAGCCAGATGGAGCTTTTGAAAACGGAGCTGGACTCTTATGCCAAAAAAGGGCAAACGGTGGTCTTGCAGCTGTCCAGCCGCCGGCAGGTGGAGGAATTCAACCGGAGCTGCCATGACTATGACATCTACTTGCCTTTAGCAGAAGCAGACAGCTTAAAAGAAGGCCGGGCCCAACTGGTTATCGGCGACTATGCCAGCGGCTTTGTCCTGCCCGACAGCGACCTGGTCTACCTGACGGAAAAAGAGCTTTTTAACCAAAACAAGCGGCCGAAGAAGCGGATCAAGACCCTGGAAAATGCCCAGCGCCTGCGCAGCTACACGGAACTGAAGCCTGGCGACTATGTGGTCCACGTCAACCATGGTATCGGCCGCTTTGAAGGCATCCAGACCCTGGAGACCGACGGGAAAAAGCGGGACTATATCACCATTACCTACCAAAAGGGTGACCAGTTGTTTGTCCCGGCTGACCAATTGAGCCTGGTGCAAAAGTACGTGGCTTCAGAAGGCAAGCAGCCCCACGTCAACAAGCTGGGCGGCAGCGAGTGGGCTAAGACCAAGAAGCGGGTTGCGGCCAGAGTTGAGGACATCGCTGACGACTTGATCGACCTGTACGCAAAAAGAGAGGCGGAGAAGGGCTTTGCCTTTTCCCCGGATGGATCAGACCAGGCGGCCTTTGAAGCTGCCTTTCCTTATGAGCCAACCCCTGACCAATTGCGGGCTACTGCGGAAATTAAAGCTGACATGGAAAAGGCCAAGCCGATGGACCGGCTTTTGGTCGGGGATGTCGGCTTCGGGAAAACCGAAGTAGCCATGCGGGCGGCTTTTAAGGCCATCTGTGACGGCAAGCAGGTCGCCTTCTTGGTACCGACAACCATCCTGGCCCAGCAGCACTACCAGACCATCAAGGACCGCTTTAAGGGCTTCCCAGTGGAAATTGCCAGCCTCTCCCGTTTCCAGGGCCAGGCTGAAAGCAAGAAGATCGTGGCGGGCCTGAAAGACGGCAGTATTGACTTGGTCGTCGGCACCCACCGGATTTTGTCCAAGGACGTCCAGTTCAAGGACCTGGGCCTGCTCATCATCGACGAAGAGCAGCGCTTTGGGGTAGCCCATAAGGAAAAGCTCAAGCAGCTGAAGACCAATATCGACGTTTTGACCCTGACGGCCACTCCGATCCCGCGGACTCTGCACATGTCCATGATCGGGATCAGAGACCTGTCGGTCATGGAAACGCCGCCGCAAAACCGGTATCCAATCCAGACTTATGTCCTTGAGCAGTTGCCGGGCACGGTCAAGGAGGCCTGCCAAAGGGAAATGCAGCGGGGCGGCCAGGTCTTTTACCTGCACAACCGGGTCGGGGATATTGAGGAAACGGTTGCCCGCTTGGAGCAGCTTTTGCCAGAGGCCCGGATTGCCTATGCTCACGGACAGATGAGTGAAAACCAATTGGAAGACATCTTGAGCCGCTTTTTGGACCGGGAATTCGACATTTTGGTCACCACGACCATCATTGAAACCGGGATCGACATGCCTAATGTCAACACCATGATCATTGAAGATGCCGACCACTACGGCCTCAGCCAGCTCTACCAATTGCGGGGCCGGATCGGCCGGTCAGCCCGCCTGGCCTATGCCTACTTCCTCTACCAGCCAAACAAGGTGCTGACGGAAGTGGGGGAAAAGCGGCTGGACGCCATCCGGGACTTTACCGAGCTGGGGGCAGGCTTCAAGATCGCCATGCGGGACTTGTCCATCCGCGGGGCCGGCAACATGCTGGGGGCCCAGCAGCACGGCTTTATCGACAGCGTCGGCTACGACCTCTACTCCCAGATGCTGGCCGACGCCATCAAGGAGCGGCAGGGGAAGAAGCCAGTCAAGAAGAAGCCAGTCAAAAAGAGCAATGCCGAGGTCGATTTGGGCCTGGAAGCCTATATTCCAGAAGACTACATCGCCGACCAGGAGCAGAAGATCGAATTTTACAAGAAGATCAAGGGGATCGGCAGCCTGCAGGACCGGGAAGACATCGAAGATGAGCTCCTAGACCGTTTTGGCGACTATCCGGCAGCTGTTGAGAACCTGCTCAACGTGGCCAGCCTGAAGGCCAGCTGCGACTTGGCCCAGATCTTGACTCTGGTCAAGGATAAGAAGCAGATCCGGGTCATTTTCAGCGATTCCGGCAGCCGGGAAATGGAAGGGCCGAACATCTTCAAGGCCCTGGAACATGTTTCCTGGAAGGCCCGGATCGCCCTTGGCGCCCAAAAGCGCCTGGTGGTTACCCTGCTTTTGCCAGACAAGCTGACCCGGCGGGCTATGTTCACGGAACTGGGCACTTTTGCCAAGGACGCGGCGGAGATCATCCAGCGGTAATTTTTTAAGAACAAAAAGTTAAAATAGAAAAAGCAAAAAAGCAAAAATTAACAGAACAGATAGGAGACAAGCATGAGAATCGACAAATTTTTGAAAATTTCCCGCCTGGTCAAGCGGAGAACGGTGGCCAAGGAAATGGCTGACCAGGGCCGGGTAAGCGTGAACGGCAAGACCGTCAAATCCAGCTACAACGTAGTTGTCGGCGATGTGATCGCTGTCGCTTACGGGACCAGGGTGATCAAGGCCCGGGTCCTGGACTTGCGGGAAACGACCAAAAAGGCGGAAGCCGGGGACTTATACGAATTAGTCGACTAATGACTTTTTTCACCAAAGCTGATATACTGAATCTATTATATGATTTTAGGATAGGGTAGACAGTGATGGGGAACAACAGAGGAAATCAGCAAAACGTAACGCCGCTGCGGCCGGATCAGGATGTCCGCCGTTTGAAGAAGCGGCAGATCAAGTTCAGAGAAGTGCACCGGGTCCGGCGCAACCGGATCGTGGCCTTGATCCTGCTGGTCTTTGCCGTCTTAGGCTTCCAGCTGGCCATGACCAAGGCCCGGACGGCCAAGATCCAGAAGCAGGTCAGCCAGAATCAAGCAAGCTTGACCAAGATCAAGAAGAACAAGGAAAAGCTGACCAACGAGCGCGACGATATGAAGGACAGCGACTACGTGGCTAAGGTGATCCGCTACAAGTACAAGTACACGAAAGACGGCGAGCGGGTCTACAACATCAAGGAAAAGGGCGATAACTGATGAACTACAAAGTTGGCCAGCGCCTTGACGGTGTAATCAACAACGTAACAGACCTGGGCATCTTCGTGACCCTGCCCAAGCATAAGAGCGGCCTGGTTCACCGCAATGACTTTGGCAGCGACTGGCCAAGAGAGCGCCAGCACTGGCAGGTGGGCGACCAGGTCAGAGTGGTGGTCCAGAACCTGCGCAAGGGCCGGCTGGACTTGTCCATCCGCCGGGTCAACGATCCGGATCTGATCGATCCGGCCAACCAGTTCAGTCAGTTGAAGGCCGGCGACTTTGACCGGGTCCTCAACCAGGTTGATCAGGAGGCGCGAGCAGAAATAAAGCAGCTGGAAGCTGCCTTGAAATAAAAACGGCCCTAGGGGGCCGTTTTTTTGTATGGACGAGGGAATAAAGCATGGACATTGAAAAAAGACTATTGGCCTTTTTCGCCGAAGAAGGCCTGCCTTTGGAAGGAAATTTCCTGGTCGCGGCCAGCGGCGGCCAGGATTCAATGGCACTTTTGGATTTAATGCGGCGCCTGCCAGGCGACTTTAAGCTCTACGCGGCTCACTTAGACCACCAGCTGCGGGCTGACAGCCAAAAAGAGAGCCAGGTGCTGCGGGCTTACTGTCATAAGTACCAGCTCCCCCTATATGAAAGCGTCTGGCCCAAGTCCCTTCACCCGGAAAGCGGCCTGGAAGCAGCGGCCCGGGACTACCGCTACGACTTCTTGTTTGAAGTAGCCCGGCAGGTTAAGGCTGACTACCTGTTGACGGCCCACCACGGGGACGACTTGCTGGAAAACATCCTGCTCAAGCTGGTCCGGTCAGGTATTCCCCGGGAAATGAACAGCCTCAAACCCGTCAGCCAGCGGGGGCAGGTCAAGCTGGTCCGGCCGCTTCTGGCGGTTGGCAAGGCTGACCTTTTGGCTTACGCGGAAAAGCAGGGACTGGAGTATGTCGAAGACGAGACCAACTTTGCGGGCATTACGGCCCGTAACCGCCTGCGTCAGGAAGTTGTTCCGCTTTTGAAAAAGGAGAATCCGGATCTCTTGGAAAATGCCTGGCGCTTCAGCCGGGAAATGATGGCGGAGGAAGACTACTTTGCCCAGGCGGCTGGCAAATTTCCTGAGCCGGAATTTCTCTTTGGCGGCTGGCGGATCCCTAAAGCTGCCGGGCAGGCAGAAACCGAGCTGGTCAAGGCCTACCTGGAGAATTTTATCCAAAAAAAGTACAATAAAAGAGTCCAGCTGGACCGGGTTTTACTGGCTAAAGGGCAAAGTCAGGAAAAAGGGGGGCTCCATCTCAGCTTTTACCAGGGCCACTACTGGCTTTATCCGGTCAAGCAGCCGGCTCCCCAGCCCTTAGAGGCAATTGAAGTTGGTCAGCCCTTCTTTTTCAGAGGAAATTGTTATCTGTTAAGTGAGGAAAAGCTAGAGAAAAGTCCTTTAGCGGAAATATCATTTCCCGGGAAATTATTTGCCGGAAGCCTGCCAAGCGGCCAGCGCCTGCTTTTAAAAGACGGCCGCCGGACAAAGAGCAAGAAGCTTTTCGCGGCGGCAGGGATTCCGCTGGCCCTGCGGGGGAACTGCCTCAGCCTCTTTGCTGGCCAAGAAGCGGTTTATGTTGCAGGCTGCTACCAACAGGTAGTTAAAGAAGGAAAAAGGCTGCTGTATTTGCAGCAAGTGAAAACATGCAAGAAAGACAGGTAAAAACTTCGATAGTTGCCGGCTTTTATGTTAAAATTTGGGGAGTAATTCTTCGATCTGACGGAGGTCATTTATGAAAAATAATCGGAATCGACTATTTAGCAATGGTCTATTCTACATAGTCGTATTTTTGCTTCTCCTCTGGGGAATCAATTGGGCCCTTGGCGGCAGCAGCAATTCCGGTGCAACTGAAACCATCAGTTACTCGGAATTCGTGAAGAAGCTGCGCAATGGCGAAATCAAGGACTTTAACGTACAGCCGTCCAACGGGGTCTACTCCGTAACCGGTAGCTACAAGTCAAGTCAAACCAAGTCATCCTCAAGCTCAGATATCTTTGGCGGAAATACTTCTTCCAAGGTGACTGGCTTCTCAACCACGATGCTGGAAAACGACTCCAGCGTCAAGAAGGTCCAGGACCTGGCCCAGTCTGAGAACGTCAAGATGAGCACCCAGGGTGAATCACAGTCCAGCAACTGGATCTCAACGATCATCATGCTGGTGCCAACTGTCCTCTTCATCGTCTTGATGGTCATGATGATGAACCAAGGCGGCAGCCGCGGCCAGGGCGGCGGCATCATGAACTTCGGCCGCTCCAACGTCAAGCCGCAGGACCCGAAGAAGAACAAGGTCCGCTTTGACGACGTGGCCGGTGAAGAAGAAGAAAAGCAGGAACTGGTGGAAGTTGTCGAATTCTTGAAGAACCCGGCAAGATACACCAAGCTGGGGGCAAGAATCCCGTCCGGTGTCCTGCTTGAGGGGCCTCCGGGTACTGGTAAGACCTTGCTGGCCAAGGCCGTAGCCGGTGAAGCGGGCGTACCGTTCTTTTCCATCTCTGGTTCAGACTTCGTTGAAATGTTCGTCGGGGTCGGGGCCAGCCGTGTCCGTGACCTGTTCACCAACGCCAAGAAGAACGCGCCAAGCATCATCTTCATCGACGAAATCGACGCCATCGGCCGCCAACGTGGCAATGGCCAGGGCGGCGGCAACGATGAACGTGAACAAACCTTGAACCAGCTGCTGGTTGAAATGGACGGTTTCGAAGGCGACGAAGGCGTTATCGTCATGGCCGCTACTAACCGGTCTGACGTGCTTGACCCGGCCTTGACCCGGCCAGGCCGTTTTGACCGGAAGGTCCTGGTTGGCCGTCCGGACGTCAAGGGCCGGGAAGCCATCCTGCGCGTTCACGCCAAGAACAAGCCGCTGGCTGACGACGTCGACTTGAAGGAAGTTGCCCGTCAGACTCCTGGCTTTGTCGGGGCTGATCTGGAAAACGTCCTTAACGAAGCTGCCCTGGTAGCAGCCCGCCGCAACGGGACCAAGATCACCGCGGCCGACATCGATGAAGCTGAAGACCGGGTAATCGCTGGTCCAGCCAAGAAGGACCGGATGATTTCCAAGAAGGAACGCGAACGCGTGGCCTTCCACGAAGCTGGTCACTCAATTTGTGGTCTGGTTCTGAGCGACTCAAGAACTGTCCGCAAGGTGACCATCGTGCCTCGTGGCCGGGCAGGCGGCTACAACATCATGCTGCCGAAGGACGACCAGTTCATCTTGACCAAGAAGCAGCTCTTTGAGCAAATCGTTGGTTTGATGGGTGGCCGGGCCGGTGAAGAAGTCGTGGTCGGCGACCAGTCAACTGGGGCTTCAAACGACTTTGAACAAGCCACGGCAATCGCCCACAGCATGGTGGTCAACTACGGGATGACCGATGAATTGGGCATGGTTGAACTGGAAAAGGAAGGCGAAGGCACTCCTTACGGCTTCAAGCCTTACAGTGAAGCAACCGCGGCCAAGATCGACGAAGCAGTTAAGAAGATCCTGGACGAAGCCCACGCCAAGGCGGTTGAAATTGTTGAAAACAACCGGGAAAAGCACCGGATCATCGCTGAAGCCCTGCTGAAGTACGAAACTCTGGATGAAAAGCAGATCTACTCACTCTACAAGACTGGGAAGATGCCTGAAAAGTCCAGCGAAGAGTTCCCATCTGAAGCCAAGGCCTTGAGCTATGAAGAAGCCAAGGAAGCTGCTCAGAAGCGGGCAGAAGAAAAGGCTGAGGAAAAGGCGGAAGAAGATACTGCTGAAAAGCAGGCTCTGGCAACGCCAAGCGAAGACGCGGTCAAGCCGGAAACCGACGCCGCCAAGCTCGCTGAGCCAGATGCTTCAGCAAGTCAGGAAGACCCTGCTGATTCTCTGCCGACGCCAAGCGAAAGCGACCTGTCAAAGGATCCTGAAAAGGACAACAATGACGCTCCTAGTCAGAAGACTGAACAAACAGACGATTCAGACAAGGATGAATAGAAGAAATAGAGCCGGCAACGGCTCTATTTTTATGGAGGAAAATCATGAACGACTACTTAATCAAAGCAATCAATGCCAGCAAGGACCTGCGTCTTTTGACCATTAACGGCAAGGACCTGGTCGCTGAAGCGCAAAAGCGGCACGACACCTGGTCAGCTTCTTCAGCTGTATTGGGCCGGAGCCTCTTGGGCACGCTTCTCTTGGCCGGGGCAGAATTAAAGGGTGACCAGGAACTGACTTTGCGCCTCTTGGGTGATGGCCCGGTTGGGGCAGCCGTGGTTACTGCCAAGTCAGATTTGACTGTTAAGGGCTATGTCCAAAATAACCACGTGGCCTTGCCGGCCAGAGAAGACGGCCATATCGACGTTAAGAAGGCTGTCGGCAAGGGCTGGCTGCAGGTAACCAAGGACCTGGGCTTAAAGCAGCCTTACACCGGTGAAGTGCCGATCGTGTCCGGGGAAATCGCTGAAGACTTAACCTACTACCTGGCCAAGTCAGAACAGATCCCGTCAGCTGTCGGCCTGTCAGTTTTTGTTAACCCGAACGACACCATCGGGGCTGCGGGCGGCTTTTTGCTCCAGGCCTTACCAGGGGCCAGCGAAGAACTGCTGAAGGAAACTGAAGACCGGATCAAGGCCCTGCCGCAGCTCTCATCCGCCTTTTTGGACGGGATGACGCCGGAAGACTTGGCTAAGAAGATCCTGGGCGATGACTGCAAGATCCTGGAAAAGGACGAGGTCTCCTACCACTGCGACTGCTCCAAGGAGAAGTACGCCGGCATGCTGGAAACCTTGAAGGGCAGCCAGCTCAAGGAAATGATCGACGAAGACCATGGGGCTGAACTGGTCTGCAACTTCTGCGGGAACAAGTACAATTTCACGGAAGCAGAACTGCAAGCCATTTTGGACAAAAAGCTGGAAAAATAACTTTTTCTCCCTTGACGAAAAGTAAAAATTACTTTATGCTCTAATTATAGTTAAATTAATTAAAGCTTAAAAAGATGAGTAGTCAGGGGAAGCCTCTACAGAGAACTGTTGGTGCTGAGAAACAGGGGGCGGAAGCTGGCGAAGATGGTCTTGTGTTGGCATGGTCCCGGCGAGTCGCTGATAAGCCGGACCCGCTTAACGCCCGTTAGCGCGTTCAGATCTTCTGACTGGAAGACTTTGAGGGCCCCGGCCGTGAGGCGGGGCTGAATAAAGGGTGGTAACGCGCGAAGACGTCCCTTGGCCTCTGGGCCAAGAGGCGTCTTTTTTTCTGGCAGAGTATCTGTTGAGGAAGCATTTTTTGCTTTGAATGATGGGTGGTAACACGCTATTAGCGTCCCTGGGTTAATCTCAGGGGCGTTTTTCTTTTTAAGCTAAGCTGCGATGTTAAGGCTCTTTGTCAAATCTTACTGATGCTTGTCAAGGAGTTTTATATGATTTTGATAAAGGCACTAAACAGAACTTGTCTGTTTGGTGCCTTTTTTGAAGCAGATGGCATTCTGTTCCAATCTAATTCT
>Ga0214925_100243_pt1 | contig 39072 bp, 37 predicted proteins | sample Stichaenrichment_FD_168299 | JGI IMG/M metagenome (GOLD analysis project Ga0214925, IMG submission 168299) | Xylose enriched microbial communities from anaerobic bioreactor in Madison, Wisconsin, United States - 63SRT | ecosystem: Engineered > Bioreactor > Anaerobic > Unclassified | place: USA... | reverse complement strand
TATTAACAAAGACATTTGAGGTAGCTCATACAAATCAAACACTGATTATCGATGGTTCGGCTCTGACTTTACTCGCTCACAATCACCTGTCATTACCTAAATCATCCCTCAACATTCTGACCCCTCATCAGATGGAATGGCAGCGGGTTTCCGGCATTGAAATTGCGGATCAAAATCCAACCGCCAACCAAAAAATTGCAGATCAGCTCAAGGCAATTGTTGTTGTTAAATCACATAGAACCGAAGTCTATGCAAATGGAAAAGTTTATCAAAACACTGGAGGAACACCTGCACAAGCTACTGGTGGAATGGGCGATACCCTTGCCGGCTTAATTGGTGGGTTTACCGCACAATTTGAAAATAAAACAGCTGCAACGTTAGCCGCCGTTTATACCCATAGCGCAATTGCTGATAAACTTGCCAAAAAACAATACGTTGTACTGCCACATCAAATTAGTGAAGCACTCCCTAAATTTATGTTTAAAAATCAGGAAAGCAAAAACGATGATTAAAGGCAATCTGCCAACTTATTTTATGAGTAAACCAAAACGGATTTGGCACATTGGATCCTATCTCCAATTTGTCGAATCCGTTTTTAGTGCCTTTTATTTAATTCTCAATAGCTGCCTAAATCGTGCACTCCTCGGTCCCAAAACCATATCTGCGACTCTGCTTTTAAGGCAGAAGTAAGCGTAAACGTACCCACCGAAAGCAACCCCTATGACCGTCACAACAAGACTGGCAATTCTGCCAAAAGGCGTTGAAACCAACCCTACCAGGTAATTCGCACCATACACAGCTGCAAGTGTCACTACATACATGAGCAGTGAATAAAGGCCAATTTTTCTAAAAGCCCAATTTAAATTTTTCCTTTCGAATCCAAATTGACGATTTAACGACCTGATAATCAGCCAGTTGGCAATCGTCAGCCCGACCGCCGTTGATAATAATGGACCAAACGCACCAAGATAGTAAACACAAGGCCATTGAATAATGAATTTAATTAATGTTCCAACTGCAAAAAACTTAACAGCCCGTCTATTTTGGGAAAGCCCCTGCATAACAGCCGAGATGACCACAAACATCCCCATTGGAATCGAAATCATCGATGAAAACGTCAGGATATTTGCTCCTAACGCTTCCTCATTAACACCATAGAACAAACGATTCAGTGGGCCGGCAATGGCAGCCATCCCAAGAGCCGCCGGTATCATGACAAACATAAATAAAACCATAATCGTTGAATTTTGCTTGGCAATTTCTTTTTTATCGCCATTTGTCAGCGCAACGGATAACATTGGCACAGCGGTAATAGCGAGTGCGGAAGACAGCGATATGGTAATCATAATCAACTTATTTGAATTTACGGCAAACATTGCGTAAAGATCCGATAACATGTCATTGGAATAATTTGTCGCCATTCTCATAATTTTAAAAAAGGTAAATTGGTCAATCAACATGAAAATTGTAATGCCCGCACCTAAAATAATAAACGGAACCGCTTGGGTAATGATTTCATGGTAAAGTGTCCTGGGCTCCACATGTACTTTATTACTGCTATTTGAAACCAGAGAGCGAAATGTATCACGCCGACTGACATAATACCAGCCTAACGTCAACAGGCCTGCAACCGCACCGATAAAAGCCGCAAAAGTCGATTGAGAGACTGCGGTTACCCAATTACCATTGAACACTCTCATAATTAGAAAAGCCGTTATTAACATGTAGGCAACCCGAGCCAGCTGTTCAACAAATTGTGAGATTGCAGAAGGCGCCATTTGTTGGTAACCTTGAAAATATCCCCTGGTTAAACTCATCGTTGGGATAATTAAAATTGCCCAGGCTAAGGAATGAAGGACCGGAACAACATTGGCGTTTCCGCCATCTATCAACGGTGCACCAAAATAAAGTGCTGCAGCACAAATAACACCGGTGCCGATCGCTAATACCAAGCCCCGTTTATATAGTTGAACGCCAATGCCGTACTCATTCAAAGCATTATAATGCGCAACCTGCTTCGCAATTGCCGAAGGAATACCGGCAATCGCTGCAATCAGGAAAAAGCTGTATATGTTGTACCCTAACCCATATAGTGCATTTCCCCGAAAAAAATAATCGCCAAACCATATTCCCCACGGAATAATATAAACGGCACCTAAAAATCTGCTTAAAATACTGCCAGCGGTCATCCAAGCCGATCCGGACAACATTTGTTCCCTGGAATTATCCGAGTGGCTTTGATTATTATCAATCATGATTGTTCCTGCTTTCGTCTGCTTTACTACACTCGTTATATTTTAATAAAGATTCAGATCAATAGCAATCTGGCGTTAACATATTAAAAATTACTTAAGCATCGGCCGATTTATGGAACTGTAATCAAAAAGTATTGTCATTAAGGCTCTAAATGCACTAAAATATTGCTATATGTGTTAAAAAATCGTAGAGGTGAAAAGTTTGTGAGTAAAAAGAGAATCGAATGGATTGACGTTGCTAAAGCAATCGGTATTGTTGCGGTTGTGTTTGGTCACGCCATGACACGCCACGGTACAATGTTTCATTTTTTATATTGGTGGCATATGCCGATCTTCTTCATTATGGGGGGATTTTTCTTAAAGCCGATTATCAATAATAATTGGTGGGGGTTTTTCAAAAAACGGATTCTGCCGCTATTAATTTCTTATTTGATTTGTGGTGGCGGTTTAATCCTACTATCCCATTTTGTTAGGGGGGAGAGTTGGTCATATACAACATTTTATTTTGTCAGACTGCTTTGGGGCGGCCGAACACTCAATCACTACCTGAGTGTCTTCTGGTATATTAATGTTTACTTATTGGCTTTGGTACTTACATCGATCGTAATTACATACGTTAAGACTCGCGAATACCAAATTATCATTGCCTTTATTTCATTAATTGTTTCAACCAGTTACAAACACGTCTGGTTCTTTAAATGGAAGTACATTCCATGGGATTTTGATGTTGCTTTCATTGCATTATTCTTCATGTTATTTGGATATTTGTACTTCCATAAAATTCAACAATTTGTCAAAGATTTATGGATTATGATCCCTTGTGCGCTAATTACACTTTGGATTTTCTGGATGCAGCATATGGACCGGTTCAATTTTGCACTCTTTCTGAAATCCAAAATTATCCATGCGACATTCCATCATATTCCAATTTCCCGTGTTTCTTACATTCTGTTTATTCCAATTTTAGTCTGCATGGTCGTCTTTAGCTTTAGTTACTACTTCTGCAGATTCTTCCCACAGTTTATTATTAAACCGGTTCAATTACTCGGACAACAGACACTTGGTATTATGTATCTGCATAAAGCAGTCATTGATATTATTGACGAAATGGGATATAAAAGTGCTATCATGGAAACTATTTTGGCAGTTATTATCTCGTTCGCTTTATCATTACTTTACGGTTATATTAAACGAAAAGTTAAGGGAACTTCAAATAAGGCGGTCAGTTAAATTCAATGATGTTTAACAAATGGTCAAGACATAATTGCATTTTGTATTGCATCATCGATTAAATGAACTTGAACAATAGTCAATATAAAAAAGTGATGCATGACTTTACGGCATATGCCCCAAGAAGTCATGCATCACTTTTTTATATTAACTTGTTGTTATTGACCTTAACTCTACTTTACAACGATATTAACAATTTTATTTGGAACAACAATTACTTTACGCACTGTTTTACCATCCAAATAACGTTTAACATTCTCATCATTTTTCGCAGCCGACTCAACTTTGTCTTTAGCTGCATCACGAGCAATCTTTAGATGTGAACGAACCTTACCATTCACTTGAATAACCATTTGAACGGTATTCTCAACCAATTCACTTGCGTCATAGGTCGGCCACTTCTCATAAGTAATAGTGCCATCATGTCCTAATAGGTTCCACAATTCTTCGGCAATATGCGGTGCCAACGGCGAAAGCATCTTAACGAACCCTTCCATATATTGAATTGGAAGTGCATCTGCCTTATAAGCATCGTTTACGAAAACCATCATTTGTGAAATACCAACATTAAATCGCATATGGGCAAAATCATTTGTCACAATCTTAACGGTTTGATTATAAACTTTGTCAAGATGGCCGTCATTAATCGTTGTCACTCTGTCTCGCAAGTGATTGTTATCATCAATCATGAGACGCCATACCCGATCCAACCAATGATGGGCACCATTGATACCTTCAGTACTCCATGGCTTGGCAGCATCAATTGGACCCATAAACATTTCGTAAACTCGGAGGGTATCAGCACCGTATTCATCGACAATATCATCAGGATTAATGACATTCCCCTTTGATTTAGACATCTTTTCGTGGTTGGTACCCAAAATCATCCCTTGGTTGACCAATTTTTGGAATGGTTCCGGTGTTGGGACTACGCCCAGATCGTACAGGAATTTGTGCCAGAATCTTGCGTATAGCAGATGCAAAACGGCATGCTCAGCACCACCAACATAAAGGTCAACGGGTGACCAATACTTCAATTTCTCCGGATCTGCAATGGCATGATCATTATGTGGATCAATATAACGTAACCAGTACCATGAACTTCCTGCCCATTGTGGCATCGTATTGGTTTCCCGCTTACCTTTGCGCCCATTTTTATCAACAACGTTAACCCAATCTGTCAAGTTGGCAAGTGGGCTTTCTTTCCCGCCGGAAGTTTGAATGTCCTTTGCTTTTGGCAATCGAAGTGGTAATTCATCTTCGGGAACCAAGGTTGTTTCACCATCTTCCCAATGAATAACAGGAATCGGTTCACCCCAGTATCTTTGACGACTAAAGATCCAGTCTCGAAGTCGATAATTAACTTTCTCTTTGCCGGCATCATGATCCTTAAGCCAGTCAATTGCCGCTTTAATGGCATCTTCTTTGTTCATGCCGTCCATAAACCCTGAATTAAAGTGAGGACCGTCACCTGTATAAGCAGCATCAGCTACATCGCCACCTTCAATAACCGGCACGATTGGTAAGCCGAACTTCTTGGCAAACTCATAATCACGGTCATCATGAGCCGGAACGGCCATAATTGCACCTGTACCATATGATTCAAGCACATAATCACCAATCCAGATTGGTACCTCTTTTCCGTTAATAGGATTGATCCCATAAGCACCCGTAAAGACACCACTTTTATCTTTATTTAAATCGGTTCGTTCCAGATCAGATTTACGTGAAACCTTTTCCTTGTACGCATCAACCTCTGACTTCTGATCGGGAGTTGTAATTTGGTCAACCAATTCGTGTTCAGGAGCCAGCACCATATATGTAGCACCAAATAAAGTATCGGGCCGGGTTGTGAAAACTTCGATTTGATCATCGTCATGACCTTTTACCTTAAAGAAGACACTTGCCCCACGCGAACGACCAATCCAATTTCTTTGTTGTTCTTTAATACTTTCAGGCCAGTCTACAGTATCCAGATCATCAATTAAACGATCAGCGTAAGCAGTAATCTTTAATACCCACTGACGCATCGGCACACGGTATACCGGATAGCCACCACGCTCTGTTTTGCCATCTACAACCTCTTCATTGGCGACAACCGTACCACCCATAAAATCCGGAGCCCAGTTGACTTCTATGTTGTCCTCGTAAGCAAGGCCTTTCTTATAAAGCTGTTCAAAGATCCATTGTGTCCACTTATAATAGGCCGGGTCAGTCGTATTAATTTCGCGATCCCAATCGTATGAAAAACCAAGCGAGCGAATTTGACGTTTAAATGTTTTAATATTTTGAGCAGTAAAACTACGAGGATTGTGCCCCGTCTTCAGCGCATATTGTTCCGCAGGCAGTCCAAAAGCGTCCCACCCCATAGGATGAAGAACATTCTTCCCCTGCATCCGCGCCATCCTGGCCATAATATCTGTTGCCGTATAGCCTTCGGGATGTCCAACATGTAATCCCTGTCCAGACGGATAAGGAAACATATCCAAAACGTAGTACTTATCTTTACTGGTATCATCCAACGTTTTAAATGTTTTATGTTCTTTCCAGTAATGTTGCCATTTTCGCTCAATTACTTCATGATTGTATGCCATTTTTACAACTTCCACCTTTCAAAATTCTTCAAATTAACGAAAAAATGCCCTATAAGAAGCCATATTTAACTTCCTATAGGACGATTAATCGCGGTACCACCTATATTCTTAACGTCGACTACGGACATTAAGCACTTAATGATCGATAACGGCGATTAACCGACCTGACTTACTGAATTCAATCAAGCATTCGACGATGAGTTCGTCACAAATTAATCCGAATTCTCAACAACCATCCGGTTTCTGAAATCAACTTGTCATTACTAATTCGTCTCTTCATTTTCACTAATATTGAGATTATTGCCTATTATCATAACAAATCATTATGCAAAAAACAATACGTGTGCGTGCTATAATAATGGTATTCCAGCTAAAAACGAAAGTAGCGAAAGTCATGATCTTAAAAGTACGGAATAAGTCATTTTTATTAGGCGTTAGTGCTTTCATTGTTTTCTTGATCTTTATGAGCGGCGTCTTAACCCACGCTGATTGGATAAGTAACTTTGACAGTCAAGTGAGTCAGTTTGTAAGAAGTGATCTCACACCTAAATTAACCTTGTTAACCATTCATTTTACACAATTAGCCAATGTCATACCGGTCATTTCATTCACACTCGGCATGACGCTGATCTTGACTTTAACAGACCATTTCCGGGCTGCGGTCTTTCTAGTCATCAACAGTCTGGGGCTGTCTGGCCCTGTCAACATGTTAGTCAAACACTATGTGAATCGCCCACGTCCTACCCTTCATCATTTAGTAACCGTTCACTCCACCAGCTTTCCAAGCGGGCATTCGATGAGCGCTATGATGATTGGAGGGAGCCTCATCATTATCGCAAATCACTTGTTAAAAAAGCGAAGTTACCGAGTGATCTTTGATATCCTAATTGGATTACTTATTTTCTTCATTGGTATTAGTCGAATTTACGTTGGTGTTCATTTTGCCAGTGATGTTGTAGGCGGTTGGTCGTTAGGTCTATGCCTATTATTACTAAGTCAATTTGTCTTTAATCGATTTTTGGGAGGGACAGCATGAACCAATTACCAAATGCACTGCAATTTAGTCATCAGCTTTTAAAAGAAGCTGTATCAACCGGTGATCAAGTGATAGACGGAACTATTGGGAACGGAAACGACACATTATTGTTGGCCAAATTAGTAGGCGAAAACGGGACAGTGTATGGTTTTGATATTCAGCAACAGGCCTTACAACATACTATTAGCTTACTCAAAAAAAATCTTTCCAGTCTCCAAAATGTTCAACTATATAAAAAAAGCCATGCTGAAATTGACAATATTTTAGACGACAACGTTAGAATTTCAGCCGCTATCTTCAATTTAGGTTACTTGCCGGGTGGCGATAAATCAATTATCACAAAAAGTACATCCACATTAACAGCATTAACAGCGTGTTTAAAAAAATTACAGATAGGTGGACTGGTTGTGATGGTGATTTATTACGGCCATCCAGGTGGCAAAAAAGAGGAAAAATCTGTTGTTAATTTTTGCCAGAATTTACCACAAAAAAACTTTGCTGTCTTGAATTACAGTTTTGTGAATCAGGCACATGAACCACCATTTGTTCTCGCCATTCAAAAATTAAAATAATTTCATAACGCCTTATTTTCAGCCACTTCTTCACTTGATTGGAAATAAGGCGTTTTTATGGCCTTTGATCCTGTACATCTGTCTTTTTTCGATCAAACCAATTAATGGCGTATGCGGTTAAAATCAATATTAATCCTACAACGAAAACGTTGTGAAGCGAACTATATAAAATCATCCTTAATTTTGGTAGGATCGCGCCGGACAGTTCATTAGCGGTTTGCGGATTAATGAGCTTATCCATCATTTTTAGCGTTGCACCATCTGTTTGACGGACACCTCGAAGCATTGTCATATTCATCACAATTCCAAAAACAGAAATCATTAACGTCTGCCCAAGCGTCCGGCAAAGCGTATTAAAAGAAGTTGCAACTCCGATTTCAGTCGGTTTAACAACGTTTTGGACACTGATAATAGACGTAGTGGTGGTTAATCCAAATCCTATACCACAAATAGTCGATATCAATAAAAATGCTGTAAATGGCGTGTATGCGGGTATCACTACCATCGTAATGGCACCGATCAGAATAAAAGCCAAACTAATATTAATGATTTGGGAGGGTGATAATTTTACCAATAATTTTCCCGCTACAAATGATCCAACGATCCACATCAAGGAACTTGGTGTCACAGCAAATCCTGCCATTGATGCCCGAAGTCCCAAGATTCCCTGCGTCCAGTCCGGTAAATAAACTTCGTAAGCAATCAAAAAGCCACTCATTAAAGCAATTACCAAATTTTGAACGACAAAAGTCCGATTCCCAAAAAGTTCCATTGGAATTAATGGGTCGGATGCCAGTCGCTCTTTTCTGATAAACATCATTGCCGACACAATTGTCAGTATTGTACAGCCTGCTACGATTTCCCAGCGAATCGGCGTTTGTCCAATCACTTGAAAAGCGTACATGACAGCTAACAACATAATTGTCAGCCAAGCCGTTCCGCCAATATCCATTTTGCTTTCAATCTTTCTCTTTTCCTCATGTAAGAAAAATTGAATCATTAATAATACAATTATCCCGATTGGCAAGTTAATAAAAAAGATCCAGTGCCAGCTGAGATTATCGACAATAAATCCACCAAGCAATGGTGCGATAACGGAAGCAATGCCCCAAGCCGAACTATTTAGCCCTAATACTTGGGCCCTTTTTTCAAGAGGATATATATCAGCAATAATCGTATTAGCGACCGGTAAGATTGCGCCTCCCCCAATACCTTGAATTGCCCGCCAAAAAATGAGTATGATCATTGAGTTAGAAAGCCCCGACATAACCGATCCAATAATAAATATAGTTGTCCCAATCATAAAGATTGGTTTACGGCCAATGCTATCGGCTAATTTACCGTAGATGGGTGTTGCAATTGCATTGGTTAGAAGAAAGATAGAAAAAACCCAGTTCATCAAAGCGACCCCGCGTAAATCTCCGACAATTGTCGGCATCGCGGTTGAAACGATTGTTCCTTCGATTGCACACATAAAAGTAGCAACAAAAAGTGCGATTGTCACCAAAATAATATTTCTTTTAGAAGCTGTTGCAGTCATTAAATGACCCCTTTCATTATTATAAAATGATTAAAATCGAATCCAGTTTTGAGACAGAAAAAGAGCCGGCACAAAATAATCTTTTGTACCAGCCCCATCCCACGTAATTAAATACGTAATTAAAATATTTAGTTAGTTATTAAAATATTCTTTCAGAGCGTCAACCTTGTCGGTATGTTCCCAAGGCAAGTCAACATCTGTTCGACCAAAATGACCGTACGCTGCGGTTTGTTCGTAAATCGGTCGCTTTAAATTGAGCATCTTAATGATACCAGCTGGGCGTAAATCAAACAATGCCCGAGTTGCCTCAATCAGCTTTTCTTCGGATACCTTTCCGGTCCCAAACGTATTAATATCAATTGATACTGGTTCAGCAACACCAATCGCATAAGCAAGCTGAATCTCAACTTGATCAGCCAAATGAGCTGCAACAATATTCTTAGCAATGTATCTGGCAGCATAGCTCGCTGAACGATCGACCTTTGTCGCATCTTTTCCAGAAAAGGCTCCACCGCCATGATGCGCATAGCCACCGTAAGTATCAACAATAATCTTTCGACCAGTTAAGCCGGCATCGCCTTCTGGGCCGCCAATAACAAAGCGTCCGGTTGGGTTAACCAAGTATCTGGTTTTATCGTCTAAGTACTTTTCGGGTATCACTTGCTTAATGATTTTTTCAATGACATCTTTACGAACTTGGTCCAGTTCAACGCCATCCGCGTGCTGCGTGCTCAATACAACTGTGTCAACGCGAAACGGTTTGTCATCATCATTATATTCAACCGTTACCTCAGCTTTTGCATCAGGGCCAAGGTAGCCAATAGTCCCATTTTTTCGAAGTTCAGCCTGCTTCCGCATTAACTTATGCGAAAGGGAGATCGGTAATGGCATCAACTCAGGTGTTTCGTTAATGGCATAGCCAAACATCAGTCCTTGATCTCCGGCACCAATCTTATCAAATGGATCGGTATTGCCGTTTCTTTCCTCAAGTGCTTTGTCGACACCTTGCGCAATATCAGGCGATTGTTCATCTAATGCGACAATCACCGCACAAGAATCCCCATCAAAACCATACTTTCCATTACAATAGCCAATTCGTTTGATTGTGTCACGAACGACTTTTTGAATATCAACGTAAGCTTTGGTAGAAATTTCACCAAATACGAGTACTAATCCAGTTGTTACTGAAGTTTCACAAGCTACTCGAGCGTCAGGGTCTTTAGTTAACAAGGCATCCAAAATTGCATCACTGATTTGGTCAGCAATCTTATCCGGATGGCCTTCTGATACAGATTCCGAAGTAAATAAATGTTTTTCGCGCATTTTATTTCCCCCTATATATTTTTTAGGTTACAAGGCTTCTTCACGTCTGGCGTGAATCCTATCGGGAACTCATAACCTAACCATATTATCATAAATTTTTTATTTTTGGAACCCAATTTAAAGACTTCGTTGACCGAATCCAAAAAAACAATTAGGATTAATTTTAAAGACTTTTAAACGAAGGTGAAACTTTGACTACCAAACGTTCAGCTTTGACTCAGTTATCAATTCGGATTCTGATCCCACTTTTTGTGTGGATGCTCTTTTCCAACGTTGGACTAAAAAATTTTTTTATCAACTACCACTTGCTGTATCTCTTTTTTATCGGATTAGGATTCTCCGGCCTGTTGAGTCAAGTTATCTCTAAAAATAAAAATGCTATTATTTTCACCATATGTGATGCCATCGTTGTTCTAATGGGAATTAAAATACTATTGAGTGACCATTCTTTTAACGGCTGGCTGCTGCTGTTGGATTTTGTTTTAGCCAATATATTAATTCTGACAAGCATTATCAACGAGCCACATTGCCAGTGGATCATTTATGGGATCATCAATGGCAGTGGTATTGTTTTTTTATTTAACATTACTTACCATCACTACTTTTCTTTAATGTCATTAATGAGTATTACCCTATTGATTTTTGCAAATATCTTTTTTTCTTTTCCTGTGTTTATGAAAAAGGGCAATAGACTGTCACTATTAATTATATTAGTGTTAATTTTGGCGATTTGTATCACATTAGAATTAACTTTTCTCAAAATTATTTTCATCAGCCTGATTTTAGGGTTCTATTTATTCTTCGAATGGAAGGTTAACAATAATAAATATGACAAACGTAATAATACCTCTTTAATTTGTTTACTTTTATTTTCTTTAGCTGCTTGTCTCTAACCAAATATTAAGCTTTTCTTTACTTACTTTAATTTTATTCAAAGTCATCTGACCAAGCGGATTTTACTCCATTGAAAGTGTTAACATACCAGTTGATCAATAAACGACGGGGGATAAAATTCATTGAATATTAGAGTAATTGGAGACATTCGAACCGGCAAAATACAGCCTTCGTTAACCGGGAATGCCATTGTAGACGATGCGTTAATTCAAAATTTTTGTAATGAATTAAAAAATAGTGTTAATCATGCCAGCGTACCAGTCAATATCATTGCCGAGCATTTTTTCAGCCCAGCCATTCACACAGATGATCTTATTTTGATGGATCAACGAATATCAAGGCTTCTTCCCGATGAAATTCGCTCAAAATATTGTATTATCGATGTCGATCACAATGATCTCGTACGTGGAAACGTTCTAAAAGTACTAGATATCTTGAAACGACTAAACAAAGATTCACAAGAAATTTAATTGACCCATTGAAATAAGCATTCAAAAAGGCTCGCAAGATAGGAAGGGATATTGTATCGTTCAATATCCCTTTCCTATCTTGCGGGCTTTTTTAGCTCTTTAATTAACGCGGGTTAGCTACTGTTTCTTATTTCTGCCTATATAAACCAACAACATGACAACCATTAGTCCGACTGTCAATACAAGTGTATCGAACCATGCTTCCGATCTATCGGCAAAGGGCAACTTAACATTCATCCCATAAAATCCCGAAACAATTGGCGGAACAGCTAGAACCAATGACCAAACCGTCAAAAATTTCATTGTCTGATTTAATCTATTATTTAATATATTTCCGAAAGCAGATTCGGTCTCATTAACAACATTGCCCTGAACATCGAACATAGCCTGACACTGTTTATATTCAATTACCAGATCCGAAATCTGTTGGGTTACCCGTTGCTCGACATCAGCAGTTAACCGCAGTTTCTGCTTTAAATCCCCTTGCAACTCCTCTAAAGCGACCAAATTTCCGGCAGTAGCCGATCGTAAATAAACTAACCGGGTCTTCAAAATGGTCAATTCATCCAATCTTCTATTAGTAATAATCCCCAAACGATGGCCGGCAAATTTATCCGCACGTTGACTCACTTCGTCCAACATCTCAAAATATGGCACAAGTATTGCACCAAGAATCGCAAAAATATGGTCACTAATAAGTAAAAAATCTTGATTGGACTGCTGATTGATTAGTTTAGCCTGATCTTCACCATGACAGGAAGTAATCATCACATCATCATTAAATCCAAGAAATACCGGAACCGTTGTGGCGTTCGTGTCAAGACCATTTGCCAAGGCACGAATCACCAACACATTTGTATCACTGAGCGCATCATAAGTTGCCCGTGGTTGTTCGTGACGATCCAGCATATAGCCTTCAAATTTTTGCGGCAATCGATACTTGGAGATGACGTCATTAAGTTCGTCAGTTCGTGGGTCAATCACTTCGATCCACGTATAAGTTTTGAATTTATGAATAGTTATCATTTATGAATTCCTCACAAAATCTATCATCAAGCATTACCACCAAATTGTAAGGTAAGTATCGTCAAAATTCAATGTGTGTGTGACTAAGTTTAATTTAATGACGGCTGGGCTGTTTAGCGTTAATCAAGTGGTATGCCAGCAACATGATTAAAACAGACACAATCGAAATGATCATTGCAACCCTAGTAGATGCACTTACCAACAGGAAACCAAGGATAAAAATAAAGAATGCCAAACTCAGATAATCTGTTATTGGATAGCCTGGCATCTTAAACCGACTAATTCCCTTAGGATGCGCGCGGCGGTACTTAATATGGACAATTAAGAGAACAACCCAAACCACCACAAAATTGATTGTTGAAACACTTGATACCAAATTAAAGACGCCCGCCGGAATAAAATAGTTTAAAATGACGATAATCAATAAAAATGCGGTTGAAAAATTAAGTGCAATATTTGGCACGCCATTTCGACCGAGTTTGGTTAAGAAATTCGACGCATTACCACCCATACTTAACGCATACATTGTTCGACTCGTACTGAATAAACAACTGTTTGTTGCGGAAATTGCGGCCGTCAAAACAACAAAATTTAATATACCTGCTGCTCCAACAATGCCAACTCCGGAAAAGACCTGCACAAACGGACTCGAAGTTGTTGTAATTTCATTCCAAGGGTAAACGCTCATAACCGCAATCATAGAGCCAATATAAAATAGGCCAATTCGAATGGGTAAACTATTAATTGCTTTTGGCAAATTGTCTTCCGGATCATCAGTTTCACCGGCTGTTAATCCAACCATCTCAATCCCAACAAAGGCAAAGACAACCATTTGAAATGACAGCAGGAATCCATGAGCACCCTTTGGAAAAAGCCCGCCATGACTAAACAAATTGCCAAAGGAAGCCGTTGAATTTCCTACTTTAACTGAAAAAATGGCTAACCCAAAACCAACAATGACCAACAAAATAATTGCAACTACTTTAATCATTGAAAACCATGACTCCAACTCTCCAAATAGACCAACGTTAACTAAGTTTGCCGCAAATAAGCAAAGTAAAATAATCAGAGGAGGAATCCATTGGGGAACGCCTGGAAACCAGTATTTAATATAAATACCAGTTGCCGTTAAATCAGCCATTGCTAAACTAATCCAGCAAAACCAATAAGTCCAGCCGGTAACGAATTCCCACCTGTCACCTAAGTATTCTTTTACAAAATCCAAAAATGAATGTTTTGTCGTATCAGATAATAATAGCTCTCCAATGGCACGCATCAAAAGAAAACAAAAAATGCCAACAACCAAGTATGAAATAATAATGGATGGTCCAGAAGTATGAATAGCACTCCCTGAACCTAAAAACAACCCGGTGCCAATTGCACCACCAATTGCAATCATTTGAATATGTCGACTTTTCAACGAACGCGATAAACTATTTGCACCCTTACTCTTTTCCATAATTTTCCTCCAAACAAGTCTTATAGACAACAAAAAAACGCCCCTAATACTTACAAAATAAGTACCAGGGGCGTCTCTTTAGACGCGGTTCCACCCAAATTCTACAATCCAACTCAGAATTGCCTCTTATTGCAGATAAAGGATGCAGCCCTTGTCATTCGCCATAATCCTGATATCGACTTTCAGCAGTTGCCGACTCTCTTTTCATTAGTTACCAAGTATACGGATTCGTGAACAATTGTCAAGGGTTCATAGACAAGTAGTCAAAAAAGTGGTCATTTATTTGAAGTTTTCGTTGAATTAGTGTATTTTAGACTCAATAAAAGTAAAAGATACTTTTAATTTTCGATTGATGGAGGTTGATTTAAATGGCATCCCATACTGCTCTTTTAATTATTGATTATACAAACGATTTTGTCGCCGATAAAGGTGCATTGTCTTGTGGTATAACAGGCCAAAAGCTGGCACCAAGAATTATCGAACTCGCTAATGAATTTGTATCCAACGGCGACTGGGTGATTCTTCCAACTGACGTCCACACACCAAACGACCCATACCATCCAGAAACTAAACTGTTTCCTTCCCACAATGTCCGTGGTACCTGGGGCCGTGAATTTTATGGCGATGTTGCTAAATGGTATGATCAAAATAAAAACCAAGATAAAGTTTATATGTATGATAAAACCCGTTACAGTGCCTTTGCCGGTACTGATTTAGATATACGAATGCGCGAACGTCATGTAGATACACTTCATCTGGTTGGCGTCTGCACCGATATCTGTGTCCTACACACTGCCGTTGACGCCTATAACTTAAATTACAATTTGGTCATTCACGAAAAAGGTGTTGCTGCTCTCAGTTCGGCGGGACAGACGTGGGCATTGGATCACTTTAAACACGTTTTAGGTGCTTCTGTTATTGACTGAAAGTCCATCGATCTTTGCAATATTTCTCTTTTTATTGTTTAATTGTTTTCGAAGAGATTTTTCGACCTTGATGATCAGAAATCGGGAAAACAATTTTCTTCTCCACAACGCTGGGTAAGCATTTCTTATTTAATGTTGTGTGAATAAGGAGGAACATGAATGAGTGAAAAATTACCAACTTATAATCATGACCAATGGCAGAAAGCCAAGGATGCTGTTTTGGAAGAGTATGAGGACTATAAACAGCTTTTAAGACAACAGGGCGTCGATTACACGATAAAAAATGCTCGTAGACTGCTGATTTATCAAGACTTGGTTGCCGAATGGCAGCACAAATTGGATACAGTTATTACGGATTTGGAAGATAATGTGTTCGCCCTCAGTATCTTTAGGGACTTAAAGACGCGAAAAGTCAGTTCTTTATTGGAACGAGGTTACACACATATTTCAAATTGGCCTGACTTTAACCCGAGTGCGCTGGCTCTTTGGCTTGAACTTGAAGAGGACGAAGCTATGGCGTAGCTTGAAATGATAAGGTAGTCGTAAGCATAAGTAGGCCTGTAATTTATCATTACTTTTAAATTTGCATTTTAAAAATCAAAAACACTCAAAATCGAGATCAGTGATAAGAATGAAGTTTCTTATCGCTGATCTCGATTTGCTTTAAAATGCCACATGTATTTTCTGAACTCAGATTAAACACATTGACTTAATCCTTGTCTTTTTTCTTCTCCCCTTTTTCAGCTTTGCGATTCTTCTTAACATACTCTTCTCTGGTTTGAAGGTCTTTGATGTTAATCTTGATTTCAACCGGCGTTAAATCAGTCATGTCATTTAACGCTTGACATAACTTTGCCGTGACTTTGTCAAACACTGTTGGAATACTTTTTCCATATTCCAAGGTAGCATCCATAGAAAGCTTCACTTTCTTCTCATCATTATCCAAATCAACTTTAACACCCGTTGTAGGGTCGACACTATCTGAAAAACGATCTGTCATTGAATCTATCAGATTACCTTCGAGTGACAAAACGCCATCAACATCTCGAACTGTATTTCCAGCGATCTTTGCCAAAACATCGTCATTATAAGTCAATACCGTTTCTAGACTTGTATTTTCTTGAGCCATGTCAGCTTCCTCCTAAAAATTAGTTGTTCATATATCCCAAATAACTTAATTATTTAACTCGTTCATCATGAACCGAGTTTGCAATCTCATCCTTTTGACTGTTACTTTGCTGCTCCCATTCTTTTTTGGTTAAAACATCATTGATATTCAAATTCAGTTCTACAACATCTAATCCAGTATAATTTTTGATCGCGTTTTGCGTCCTTGTACATATTTCATCAAAAATTTTTCGTGCATCGGATCCATATTCAATTGTCGCATCCATATCCAATGCAACTTGTTTATCACCTACCTCCGCGTCTATGCCTTTAGTTGGATCCGTTTTTTTAGAAAATCTTCCCGCAAGCTCACTAATCATACCGCCATCTAATGACAATACGCCATCAACGTTGCGACAGACAAGACCAGCAATTTTTTCGATTACCGCATTATTAAACGTTAGTTTCCGAGTTAATTCAGTGTCTTGGGTTACTTTTGTGTCCATTAAGCTCAGCTCCTTTTTATGATTTCAAACATCTGCTTTAATCATCGTTAACTAATTGATTAATCAAACTTTTAATGCCACCAAATTTGCCAACAACAGCGCCAATCAGAGCACCTGCAATTCCCAAGGTCAATACAAGCATGACCCCGTTAAAACCGCTGAAGGCCCAAACAACGCCGCACACCATACCAATAATGCCACCATACACAATTGAGTTCATGTTGCTCCCTCCTAAACCACTCGAGGCTGACGCGTTCGCTTATTTTTCATAGAATCGCGAGGCTTTACCTTTACACTTACCTTTTTTACCGGAATATCCATTATTCGACCAATTTCTTTAACCACGATCATTTGAATCTCTTCTCCTATTTTTACCAAGCCCTCATTGTCACGACCGACTGAGGAAATTCTTACCCGTGTCTTTCTCTTTCTCCCAGTAATCCTGATGTTGGCCTTTACATCGGTAACAGATCCTTGAGATAGAATCGCTTCCTGCAAGACTTTCTCAACCGCTCGTTGAGAGATACTTAATTTCCCATTTGGTGAGTGAAACTCAAGGCTCTTCACCTTGGTTGGTGCCAATAATGAAAAAAGTATACCAATTATGCAGGTTAACCCAATCAGGATGCTAAAACCAAATGCCGCCAATTCAACCCAGATATCAGATGTTTGGGTAGTCCCAATCACAACTTTTGATAGATAGTCAATTGGAACCACCAATCCGACAAACCACAAACTTTGGACCAGCCCAATGACACTTAAAATCAGAATCGCAAATTTTGAAAAATGACGCATGGGTTCTCCTCCTTTCAAGAGGTCAGCCCTAACTGGCCAATCCGCGAGTTAATAAGGAAACCAGGAATACCAGGATTACTGCCCCAACAACTGCCGGAACAATTGCGATTTCAGCCAGTTGCGGTCCCCAAGAACCCAGTAGTGCTTGGCCAAGCCATGCCCCAACGAGCCCAGCAACAATGTTGCCAATCCATCCAAGCGGTAAATTGCGACTGGTAATTGCCCCTGCGATTGCTCCAATAACACCACCAATGATCAGTGTCCAAATTAAACTGAGCATCATCATCATCCTTTCCGCTATAGAGATAAAAAACGTCATAGCATTTTCGCTATGACTTAAGTTTACAATAATTTATTTCTTATTGTGTGAATAAGTTATGAAAAAAGATAGGCTTTTTTAAGAATTAATTTGGTCAATAAAGTGCCCTTTACAAAACAGGAATTTTTAGAAATATCATCATCAATGCCCATATCATAAGGCTAAAAGCCACCTACTTAATAATCAATGATGAAGCACCCGCCAATAACGCAACCACAAAAATCAAACTCATCATTGCGATATGAAATCGTTTATGCATCACAAACAACGCCAGGTACTCTCGGATAACTGCATTTGGTAAATAATAAAAAGGTGTTTTGGCACCGATTCCAGTTGCTGGAATACCTAATTTACCAGCCAGAATACCACCACGCAACGTATGAAAATTATTTGTAACAAAGACAATTTTGTTATCATCACGACCACTATCGTTTTTAATGATCCGGTCGGAAAAGATCAAATTTTGTCTCGTGTTAATCGATTTATCTTCAACAAGTGTATCGGTTTCGGGAACCCCTTGATCTAGGGCGTACTTTTTCATAGCAACACCCTCGGGAATTTTCTCGTCTCCACCTTGACCACCAGAAAAAATCAATTTAGCGTGTTTGGCCGTTTTTTTCAGTTGCAAATGATAAAATTCAATCCCTTTATTAATACGATTTCCAAGTAGTCTGCCAACTTTGTAGCCATCAATTAAGCCACTTCCTAAAACAATAATATAATCCTTGTCATATTTTGGAAAATACAGGTTATAAACAATCATCGAAACCATCGTATTCCAAACCGTTAAAAGAATATAAAAAATAAACAATGTCAAAAACATGGTAATAAAATTTTGAATTGGTTTTGGTGCATTTATTGGATCAAACAAGAAGAATATATCAACTAAAATGACACCTATTCCAAGAATCAAGGTCAGAGAACTGCTAAGACTTCGTCCTTCTCTTTTCCACGCAAAATAGGCGTTAATAAATAAGAATACAAAACTGAAAATTAATCCACCACCAACTATAACCACAACCGCCATAAGCAAAATCGCAAAGATTGCTGCAAGCAACACATTTTGAATCACTACCAATGCTTCAAACAAAAGCGCCATAAAGCACAGAAGATTCAAATTAATCAGCCAGCCAATAACAGATGTGTTTCTTTTTTTAATTAGATATGTTGCCAAGACTACAAGCAAAACCACTTGAATACCCAGCATCGTTAATAATCCCGATAACATCGTAAGTTCCCCTTTCCCAATACAAAATAAATCTAGCTAAGAATCTGTTTCAATCTTAATTCTAGTCTTTCATACTTAAATACACCTTATTAATATAATTTATACCAAAACAAAAGAGCTGGAAATAACCGTTCATCCAGCCCTTAATAAATGATTCAGTAAGGTATTCCAATCTTCCCAGTTACTTAAGACTGGCATCATGGATTACTATCTTTCCTTACACCAAACATAGTATTGATAATTTGAATTTAAGTTTAAGCACGAAACTAAACAGTTGGTCGCTGCTTTCATCGCGATGATAGGTCGTCGCTTTTAACAACGCCATTATCAATCCCCCATAATGATAACAACGACACTGCTTCAATACTTTATTGATTAGATTGCTTTGAATTATTAAAGTCATTCATCTCTTGTGAAGAAAAGTCTTTAACAAAGTCCAAAATCTCTCTGACTTTATCTTCACCATAATGTGTAATCCATTCATCAAACCTAGCAGTAGTTAACTCGGTCACTTTGCTTTCAACCTGTTCACCACTTTTAGTCAGATGAAGATATAATCTTCGTCGATCGCTTTCTGCCGGCTTTTGATAAATATAATCATGTTGTAATAGAACTTTGATTTGCCGTGAAATTGCGCTTCGCGTTACCTTTCGTTCACTCGCAATGTCCATTAATGAAACATGTTCGCGATCAGCGATTGTATGCAATATCAAATACTGTTCAAAAGACAATCCGTACTTCGTCGCCGGCTCTGAAACAAAATTATCCAGATACTTAAGCGATGACAGATACACATTAATTGCCTCTTGCAATAATTCTTCGTGCGTTTTTGTCATTTCCCTCACCATTCCCCAATAATTATTAATATCAATACTGCACTAATTATATATTGTCTGTACTGTTGTATCAACAATATACCGCTAGTTTTGGGAATTTTTTGAGTATCTGCCTTATAATTGATACTAGAAAATGATTATTGGAGGTCACATGTCAGATATTTTAACTCAGACCATTCATCAAATTGAATTAGGGATTTTTAACCGTTTTGTTCAAATTGCAACCAAGCATCACCTTCATTACGTTGCAACCGGTGGCACTCTTTTGGGTGCCATTCGGCATCACGGATTTATTCCCTGGGACGATGATATGGATATTGCCATGCTAAGAGATGACTATCAACGTTTCTTGAAAATTGCGCCAAAAGAATTTAAAAATGACCACTATTTTTTACAAACCCCATGGAGTGATCATAATTTCGCACTAAGCTATGCTAAAATTTTAGATCAAAATACTTTTATAGAAGAACACAATAATATTAATAATGCTCGAAAGGGTGTTTTTCTAGATATCTTTCCACTCGATAAAATTCCAACTTCAGATGCAAAACGTCGACGACAAATGATCGATATCAAAAGACTCGATAGCCGAATTTACCTTAAATTGCGTTATAATATTATTGATAACCCAATTAGAAAGTTTTATGGTGCTCTCTCTACAGAACAAATAGACACAGCAAATGACTTTAAAAAAGCCCGAGAGAATATGATGACTGCTTATAATGACCGCGTAAACCTAGATCAGGTCAAGAATCTAGCGTCTCAATATGCCTATGAAAAAGAAATCTTTTCACTTGAACAGCTTCAAGAAACTGAAATCGTTCCCTTTGAGGACACGCAAATTATCGTTCCAAGTGACTATGATGCTATTTTGAAACAAATGTACGGTGATTATTTAAAGCTGCCGCCAGAAAATCATCGCTCGGAAAAACACATTATCAAGCTTATTTATAATAATCAAGAATTCGAAAGATAACGAGTTACTTGCATTCGGGCATCATTTTTGGTAGTTTATTGGCAATTAGTTATTAATAGATTGAAGGTGTTATTATGTTTGATCCTAACCAATCACGTTTCGCTAGCTTTAGTATTGTTTCAACCTTGCCTGACCAAGCAATCGACAATGTTTGGTTTATTATCGACAATGATTTACAAAATGTTTTCCCATTATCAAATTTAATCAAGTTTAATCTAGTTAATAGTGATGGGAAGCTTTCATATGATTTTATCCAAGGAAATGAATTGGTCGCTACGTTTGACTCACCTTATCCATACGATAACAGTTACCCCAAGTCATTAGTTGTCTATGACAGTGGCAACCGCCAAATCATCGCAACACCATCGGAAATTAACATTTAAGTACAAAGAGCTGGTCAACATTAAATTGTTGGCCAACTCTTTGTTTGTAAAAACAAAAAAAGATAACCATTTAAAAATTGGTTATCACTTTTGTAAACCTCTGACTGCTCCGGCTGGGTTCGAACCAGCGACCTCTTGATTAACAGTCAATTATTCTACCACTGAACTACGGAGCAAAAATATATTTTGTATCAAACGCGATATAATATTTATATCATATCTAACACGGAAATGCAATAAAAAATGAATAAAAAAAAGATTTTGCTTAGAGACTCATTTGAGAAAATCCCTAACTGCTCCGGCTGGGTTCGAACCAGCGACCTCTTGATTAACAGTCAATTATTCTACCACTGAACTACGGAGCAAAAATGTTTTTCTAAAAACAACATATATATTTATAACATAAATTCTCATATCATGCAAACCTAAATTAGTTTTTTTATCAGGCAATATGATTTTCTTTTAAAATGATGCTGATTTCTTCTTTCATTTCAGGTGTTTTTTTCCACTCCTCAAAATGATCCATATCTTCGGTTGGCATCACGTAATTTTCATTAATATAACGCTCATATTTCTGCACGTGAGGTGAATGAGGGATATTTAGTTGTAATATCCTAACCTGCTTAATAAAACCTCTCTCAGCGGCTAATTCGGCCCTTCCATTTTGAACCATATTGCTTATTTCAATATATTTTGTCCCATCATTTCGGGTGATTTCTTCAATTAATGTCAAAACCTCATGGCTTTTCATCTGTTAAGCTCCAATCCTATTTTGCTCCACCAAATCATTATACACAAAAAAACTGATGGCACAAAGTGTCCATCAGTTTTTTTAAGAGAGAAAGAGAATTGATTAGAAGGTATTTATTTAGTACCCATGAATAATATAGCGTTTTCTGTAAGCGCTGTCAACTTATTTTTAAAAATACGTCGGCATTTCCATTTTTTATCAAAATGTCGTCGTATTTACAACGTTATGATTAACTACTTCGCATCCGGTAAATGTAACACATCCGATGGATGCATCAATAAGGATGGATCATTCAGCACATGCCCGACAGAATACCCTGAAATATTAACAAGGCAGAAGAAAATGACGACTAACAAAACAGCCCATGTCAGTAATTGATTCCCAACTGACATTTTTTCACTAATAACTGAACTGTAAAATAGCCTGTGGACTTTTGAATGAACGTTTTTCTCTTGAGGTGCCGCCTTCTGCATCTCTTCGGTAACTTGTTTTTGATAATTTTGAATACTGAAGTTCTTCTGTACATTTTTCCGTTCAGTTTCAAAATCATGCTTTTCCTTTTTACTCAGTTTCTTAAACCATTTTGTGAACTCACGGTATTTAGTGGTGACTTCTTTCGTTTCGCCAACCATTTTTAATTCACCATAATTAATCCAAGCAACTTTGTCGCACAACATTTCAATTTGTTTTAAAGAATGGCTGACGAAAATAATCGTCTTACCCTCCTGCTTAAATTCCGTTATCTTATCAACACATTTTTGATAAAATGTATCATCACCTACGGAAAGGGCTTCATCGATGATTAAAATATCCGGATTAATATGAACAGCAATTGCAAACCCAAGTCTCGAACGCATTCCGCTTGAATAGCTTTTAACCGGTTGATCAACGAAATCCCCAATATCGGCAAACGCAATAATATCGGGCATCATTTCATCAATTTCTTCATTGGTAAGCCCCTGCATGAGTGACTTCAGTCGAATGTTCTCACGACCGGTTAAATTATTACGCAAACCTGCGTGAATGGCAACAATTGACGTATCTCCACGAACATCCACATACCCCGTCGTTTGCGGTATAATTCCGGAAATAATGTTAGATAATGTTGATTTCCCGGAACCGTTAACGCCGATCAATCCCAACGTTTCACCAGGTTGAATGGTCAATGAGATGCCCATAAGTGACCAGAAATGAGGAATTTGATGCTTTGAGATCGCAAAGAACGACCGTAACTTTTCAGATTGAGTTTTAAAAAGATCATATTCCTTGGTAACATTTTGTACTTTTACTTTATAATTTTCTTCCATGATTGTGTCTCCTACTTCAGAGATTAAACTTTTCGTCAAATATTATAACAGATATCCAAATAAAAATAAGAGGCCGAGAGAAAAGCTTAATCTTTTGCTCCCAACCCTTAGTAACTTAATGTATTCTTTTTGTATTCCCATTTTTTATAATTTTTTCAAGCGATAAATTTAATTGCAACGTATATTCGTTATCTGCAGATGATTGCGCTTTACGCGGTTCAAACACTGAGCGTGGAATAATTCGTTCAGGGATACTGGTGATCTTAGAACGAACTTGGCCAGTTTGATTAGTTCTGCCAGATTGACGAGTAGAAGCCGACGTGCCCAATTCCTTTTTTAATGACTGTTCAATTTGTTCATTAATATTACCAGCGGTTCCAATTGTTGAGTCACCATTATGCGCATCCAATTCGTCCAAGTGGTACTTCACAATAATTGCGTTTAACTTATTACCGTAGTTCATATCGGTGGCATAGGTTGTTGCCAAAGCCATCGCTGCGTCACTGGCAGTAACCGCATTAGTCGTCCATGTTCCTGAATAATAATTAGGATCCACCAACGTACCATGACGCAATAAACTAGCATTGTCACGAATAGAAGCAACGATGCTTGGATATTTTTTAAATTGAGCAGCCGTCATATAATGTTTCCCTTTGGAGGTATATTCACCAGTACTCATTGTCACAGATTGTCCATTATAAGTCCCTTTAATTCCAAAATAATTATTTGCCTCAGTTGAAAGAGTTGAACGACCAAAATCACTTTCGACAATTGCCTGAGCCATCATTACTGAAGGATATAAGTGATTCTCTCGACTAACTTTTTGAACCGGTACTTTCAGACGATTAATAAAATCGCTTGATACACTAGCACCGGCTGAATGACCGTTGAAAAACAAAAAGCCAGCAGCTACTAGAAGGCAAACAGCCCCCTTGGCCAATAATTTTGTTAAATGAGATTTGATTCAAAAAACCTCCCCTGCTTTTTCTAATCCATATGCCAAAAAATAATTATACCTTAAAATGGTATGGAATCAATGGTCTGCTGTCAATTATGATAAAAACTTTGAAGATACCCAATATTTAGCATCCGACCCGGGGCAAGCAATTCGATACCATATTGACTTATCATTAATACGATAACCCATTTTATCAACTTTAACTTTTGTACCGACAGTTAACTTTACTTGAGCTAATTTATAATGCTTCATAAATTGACCGGAAGCACTAAAATCGGTGTACAAATAATTTGCCTTAGCAGCAGATGAAATAACCTTGTTTGCAGTAAAATCAACTTTTGCTACTTTTTCTGGGAAAGTAGCGACATTGACCCCCTCAATCCAGCTTTTGTTCTTGCCAATTTTAATTCGATACCATACATTCTGCCCTGTAGCTGTTTTGACAAGTGCCGTTTGATCTACACTGTATTTAGTCTTTGATTTTAAAGAACTGATTTTAGCGGTCTTCTTGGCTAATAACGGTGACCCCAATACATGATTATAAAGAAGCCCGTTTGTTGCCTTATTTGGTACAAGGCTACCACTTGTTGCCCCTGTATAAATTGTTGAAAACTGAAGTGCGGGTGCATAAACCCAAAAACGTTTAGATTTGCTATTTGGATAAAATCTGAACCGGTACCAATTTCCTGATGATTCCCTTTTGACCCCACGCATGTCTAAATAAACCGTTACTCGTTTCTTGACACCCAACGACTTCCAACTATAACGCTTCTCATTTGCACTGGATCCCTTTATATGATTATAAACATAATAGTTGGCATATTTTTTAGATAGCGGTACCGATTGTGCTGCACTGGCTTTGTAATATTTGACGCTGGAAAGTGTAGGTGTTGCATCTTGAGTTGTTGTGGTTACCGAGTTTGAACTATCACTACTGGAGGTACTACTACTCGAACTTGTAGAATCTGTCGCATTTGAAGAAGTAGACGCATCTGATGAGGATGATGAAGCCTGATCAGTTGTTTCGCCAAAAGTTTTATCCAAACCATACTGTTGAATAATCTTAATTAAAGAAGCCCCATAATCAGGCGCTGTCGCGTATTTCCCCGTTAACGCATTAGCGGCATCTGAATAGGTTGTTGCATTCTCTTTCCAAGTACCTGAATAGTATTTCGAATCCCAACTGGTGCCATTACGCAAAGTAGACCCGTTATCTGCAAAAGATGCATAGGCAGTTGGATACTTTTTAAAGCTGGCAGTCGTGTTTTCCATTTGGCCGTTACTATTATACTCAACGGTTGGCATTGACACAGACTGCCCATTATAAGCGCCTTTAATCCCAAAAAAATTGTTGGCCTGCTGTGTAAGCTGACTTTGACCCCAACCGCTTTCAAGAGCCGCCTGTGCCATCATTACTGATCCGTAAAGATTATATTTGGCGGCTGCTTTTTTAACATCACCCTGATAGTCACTTATAAAACTGGTTGCTGATGACGCCTGCGCCGTTAAATATGTACAATGACCAGGAAAAGCTAATGCAAATATTGCGGATGCAGAAATCACTAGTGCAACCATTGCTAATTTAATAAATCTTCTCAACATTTCCACCCCTTGATTGACACTTCACCCTTATCATATTAGAAAATTGATGAAAAATGAAGCGTTTTAACCGTTAACTTTTGTATTTTCTTGATTGGCAACTTTATATAGTTTTCTAATAACTGCATATTATCTGTCATTTTAACACAAAATAATTGCCCAAAGCTTAAAACAACGTGTACGAAGATAAAATAATTTAGTCGATTCAAGAAATGTTTTAAGTATTCTAAGGGGTAAATAATATATGAAAGACCTCCTAATTTTTACTACCATCAATAGTTGTTCACAATAAAAAAAGCCGAACCAAAACTTACTTTTGATTAGACCTCTTAAATTAAACTTGTGAGGAAGCGAAGACTTTGTTACTAACCACTTCTCTAAATTTTAAAAATGTTATTCAACTGTGACACTTTTTGCCAAATTACGCGGGCGATCGACGTCCAAGCCCTTATTTAAACTTGTAAAGTATGCGATCAACTGTGCCGGAACAACACTCAGCAACGGTGTAATCATCTCATCTACGTCTGGAATGGTAATCGTATCATCCTCAAGGGCAAGACCACTGCGAACAATTGTGAAGGTCGAGGCACCACGAGACATTGTTTCCTGAAGGTTACTTCGCGTTAAATTAGCTGTTTTTTCTTGCGTAATAATGCCAACAACAGGCGTCCCTTCTTCAATTAAAGCAATCGTCCCATGCTTTAATTCACCAGAGGCAAATCCTTCTGCTTGTACATAAGAAATTTCTTTTAATTTTAGCGCAGCTTCCAGTGATACAGTCTGATCAATTCCTCGACCGATATAAAATGCACGAGGAGCAGGAACAAAATACTTTTTGGCCAAGTCTTCGATAATATCTTTTTCATCAATAATGGCCTGCATGCCTGTGGCAACTAATCCTAATTGCTGCCGAATATCAAAATCTTCGGCAATTGTTTGTTCCTTGGTTTCACCCAACGCTTTTGCCAGAATTGCTTCAACCGCAATCTGAGCTGTATACGCTTTAGTAGACGCAACTGAAATCTCAGGGCCGGCATGAAGCAGCATCGTATAAGTGGCTTCGCGGAAAAGCGTTGAGTTTTCAACATTGGTGATGGTCAAGCTCTTATAATCATGGGCATTTACATTCACCAAGACTTCACGACTGTCCGCAGTTTCCCCACTTTGAGATAAAAAGATAAAGAATGGCTTTTTTGAAAGCAACGGGTCATCGTACGCAAATTCCGAAGCAATATGAACTTCGGTTGGCACATGAGCCAACTTCTCAAATAGTTTTTTCCCAACCAGGCCGGCATGATAACTTGTACCAGCACCAACGATATAAATTCGATCAGCGTCATTTAATGCGTCAATTAAATTATCGTCAATATTTGGCTTACCGGATTCCTGGGTATAAAGTGCAGCCAACTTTCTCATCACATTAGGCTGCTCATCAATTTCCTTTAACATGTAATATGGATAAGGCCCTTTGTCGGTCTCACTTGCATCCATATCAACGTGGAATGGTTTACGCTCAACCTTGTTGTGGTCAGCATCTTCAATCTCAACTGAATCCGGCTTAACTGTGACAACTTCGCCATCATGAAGTTCGAGGAAATCATGAGTAACATTCAGCATAGCTGGAGCATCTGAACACACAACATTGCACCCGTCACCAAGTCCAATTAACAGTGGGCTCTTGTTTTTCGCAACATACAGTGTCTCGGGATCAGTACTGTCAATCAACAGAAATGCATATGAAGATCCCTTTAACAAGCTCAACGTCTTCAAAAAGGCCTGCTTGGTTGATAAGCCTTCTGTTTGAACAAAATGGTCTACCAGCTGAACAACGACTTCAGTATCTGTTTGACTCGCAAAAGTCGTATTGCTTAAATATTCTGATTTTAATTCTTTATAATTTTCAATAACGCCATTATGAACGAGATAAAATCTATGATCCTCGGAAAATTGAGGATGCGCATTTGCTTCGCTGACAACACCATGCGTTGCCCAACGTGTATGCCCAATTCCAACGGACCCATGAACGTCTGGTCCAACGGCGGCTTCTAACTCGGAGATACGGCCTTTTCGTTTGATTAAATAGTCTTTACCATTTAAGTCATTTACGTAGATTCCAGCAGAATCATAGCCACGATACTCAAGTTTTTCAAGGCCTTCCAACAAAATTGAAACTGCATTATCATTTCCGGTTACGCCAACAATTCCACACATTTTATATTCTCCTCAACAATCAAAATTGGTATATACACCATTAACTGTTATCCTTTTTCTATAACACGTATAATCTACACAATTACGAACAAAAAGTCAACTAATAGTTACAAATGGTATAGGACAATTATTCTTTTAAATAAAACCTAAGACTATCAGTATTTTTAAAACAAAATGAAAAGACTACCAATTATTTACGATAGTCTTTTCATACAAAATGATTTAATTTTATTTAATCAATCCCAATTTCTTCACGGACAACATCCGCAATTTTTTGAGTGTACTCATCAACCAAATCTTGAGTTGGTGCTTCAGTCATAACACGTAGCAACGGCTCTGTTCCGCTCGGTCGTACAAGGACCCGACCGTCACCATGCATCTCTTCTTCAACTTCTTTAATAGCTGCTTGAATTTTTTCATTTTGAAGACCATCTTTTTTATCGCGAACTTTTACATTGATCAGTCTTTGTGGATATTTTTTAATTTCGCTTGCCAGCTCAGAAAGCTTTTTACCAGTAGATTTCATGACTGATAACAACTGAAGGCTTGTCAGCATCCCATCTCCGGTTGTATTAAAATCAAGAAAGACAATGTGCCCAGATTGTTCACCACCAAGGTTATAACCGTCAGCATTCATCTTTTCAACCACGTAACGGTCACCAACCTGAGTTTTAACACTTGTCATACCGGCACGTTCCATTGCTTTGTACATTCCAAGATTACTCATGACCGTCGTCACAATCGTATTTTTCTTGAGTCGTCCCCGCTCAGCCATATATTTTCCACAAATATACATAATGGCATCACCGTCAACTAATTGGCCATTTTCATCCACAGCAATACAGCGGTCACCATCACCATCAAAGGCAATCCCAGCCTGAACACCCTTTTCAACAACCATTTTTTGTAGGTTTTCAGGATGAGTCGACCCAACGTGATCGTTAATATTTAGACCGTCCGGTGTCGTCGCCAACGTCTCAAAATCAATTCCCAAATCAGCATATAATGTCGTCACAAGTTTGCTTGTGGAACCATTTGCTGAATCAACACATACTTTTATCCCGGATAAGTCCTCCGAAATTGTTTGTTCAAGAAAATGAATGTATTTTTGGCTGCCTTCAAAATAATCACCAACAACACCAAGCCCTTCAGCTGCTGGTCTTGGTAAAATATCTTCTTGACGCTCAAGAATTGCTTCAATTTCTTCTTCCATTTCATCGGAAAGTTTATAGCCGTCAGCACCAAAAAATTTAATACCATTATATTCGACTGGATTATGAGAAGCAGTAATCATCACACCTGCATCTGCCCCCTGATTACGTACTAAATAAGCAACACCGGGCGTTGTAATAATTCCTAAATTCAAAACCTCGATGCCGACAGACAATAAACCGGCAATCAAAGCTTCTTGGAGCATTTGCCCAGAAATCCGGGTATCACGTGCGACTAACACTTGAGGCTGCTTTCTTTCCGAATGATGAGTCAAAACATAGCCACCTGCTCGACCACACTGAAAAGCTAACTCTGGGGTAAGTTCTTTGTTGGCAATGCCACGCACACCATCAGTACCAAAATACTTCATGAAAATTTCCTCATTTCAAATAAATTATTAGTTATTCCTATTAATCTTGACAGAAATCCGATCCGGATCAAAACCCTTCACATTGTTAAGTTTCGAATCCAGTTCAACATCTTTGGTTTTTGTCGTTCTAACATCACTGGTATCAACTTCGACTTTAATAGAATCCAGTTTTTTAAGCTGAGCCTGTGTGCCAAATACCCGAACACGCTTAGTAGCAGAGGTCAGCGTAAAGCTCTCGTTATCATCTGTAATTCCCTTTGGTTCCAACTTTATAGGAAGTTCTTTGCTATTGCCGGGGGTAATTGGTAAAGTAACGTCGGCAGTAGCCGGCGTAATTACAACATTAACCGTATTCTGCTTACTATCGAGTGCCTCAACAATTGCCTGGCTGTTAATCGATGATTTGGCGTTTTGGGGAACATTAAGCTGGGCAACAACTGTTTTGATTCGGTTAATTTGATCAGAAGCGCCGGTAATTTTAACATTCTTTACATCTGCTGAAGCGTTACCAGGCTGATATCCTGAAGCAATATTTTCTTTATTATATTTAACCTGTAACGGATAAGTAACCGTCTTTCTTGGTTGAATGTCAACTTTAATTGTAGCCGGTTCAAAACGATATCTCAAATCATTATTTAAACCTTCCTGCTGAATCCGCACCCGATGTGTCCCAACGCCAAGTTTGGAAAGGTCAGCATACACTTTAAAATTCTGAGTGTTGGCTGTTGTCGTAACTAAAGCTGAAGGCCCAGTTATATGAAGTTGAACTTTTTCAGGATAACCGGTCACAAAATATTTATTACTGTTTACAGTCAACGAAAGCTGTGAGGAGATCGTTGTAGATCGATTAGATGTCAATGACGTTGAATTACTGTTATTCTTAACTGAAGAGGTCGTGCTAGGCTGACTGCTGCCAACATACAAAAAGAGCAGAATTGCGAATACCAATGCAAGAAGCCGATAAGCCCAGTTATTAAGTAGAAATTTTTTCAAGATTACCGACCTCCCCGAAAATGACTGTCAATAAAGCTGACAACTGTATTGATAAATGTTCGATGATCCTGTTGGTCTGTATTGGTTAGAAGCTGATTTTGTAAATATTTTAGGTAATCATCCTGGGTCATTCCCCTTAACAGCTCGTTATTCTGGGTAATTGAAACTTCGCCGGTTTCTTCAGAAATAACAATAGTTAACGCATCTGTTAATTCAGAAATCCCAACTGCAGCTCGATGTCGTGTTCCAAGCTCTTTGGGAATTAAATTGCTTTGGGAAAGCGGCAGATATGCTGCAGCAACGGCAACACGATTATCTTTAATAATGACTGCACCATCATGCAAAGGCGTATTAGGAATAAAAATGTTAATCAGTAATTCACCACTCACGTCAGCATCCACATCAATGCCGGTTTCAATATATTCCTCAAGGCCGGTATTCATCTGAATTGTAATCAGCGCACCAATTCGCCTTTTGGACATGTATTGAATGGCCCTGTCAAGCGCCCTAATTAGTTTCTTTGCTGCTTCATTCTCCTTTTTACCTTTAACAAGCAGTGATCCACGACCAAGGTGCTCAAGACCCCGGCGAATTTCAGGTTGAAAAATAATCACCATCGCAATCACTCCCCAATTGATCACCTGGTCCATAATCCATGAGACAGTTGAGAGACCGACATAAACACTTACAATTTTAATAAGTGCAATGATGACAATTCCTCGAAGCAATTGAACCGCCTTAGTTCCTCGAATCATCAAAATTAAATTATAAATAATGAACCAAACGACTAAGATGTCAATTAGATTCGTCAAATTGTGGAGCGTAAAAAAGTCTGACCAGTTCATGGCGGTCTCCCCTCAAAATTTTTTCAAAAACATTATATCATTCAAATTGACTGAACAACTAATCATACCAAATTCTGTGATATGTTTAAATAAATTATAAAAAGTACTTATTCAACAAATTTCCGATAGCATTTATCGGTAAAAAATAGTTTAATTATTATTGTGATAGGAGGTTGTCAAGTTGAGTAATTTGAATAAATGGGTTGTTCGGACATGCTTTATTGTCTGGATCACTTTACTATACTTGTATTTAAGAACGCCTCCGTTTAACTTTTTGGTATTAAATACTTTTCTAGCCTATATTCCAATTGAATTAAGCTTCCACATCTCGATTGCAAAGCCTAAAAACGCGTTCATCTTTTGGTTGTTTGTCATCATCTGGCTACTTTTTTATCCCAATACCCCTTACTTATTAACGGATCTATTCCACCTATCTTTATTGGAACCTTATGGGGTTAATGGCCTTTTGAGATTAAACAATGTCATGTGGTTAAAATTTTCATTATTGCTTATATCAACACTATTTTCGACTTTGCTGGGTATGTGGGGATTAGAAAGAATTGCCGAGGCAGTTTCAGACAGGCTTCGAGTCCATAATACCATTTTTAAACATCTGCTCATCATCGGATTAACATTTGTGACATCCGTAGGTATCTTCATTGGTCGCTTTCTACGAATTCATACAATCTATTTAATCTTAACACCGGAAATGTTCATTAGGCCACTGCTAAACATGTGGAGTAAAGATGCAATCGTTTTTATCGGATTACTAACAATTGTCCAGCTGGTCTTCTTCTATACTCTAAAACTTGTGGTAGCATCGTCAACAAGCAAACAAAACTCACTAAACAAGTAAAGCCTGTGAAAAGCTAAAACGCTTTGACCACAGGCTTTTTTTGAATACAGGATAGGAAGTGACACTTTTTAAAACTTCTGAAAAACATTTTTAATAGCTTTTTAAAATAACCCGACTCAACTTAATCTGCATTTTGATAATCCATTATTAACACTGTTTCAGAATAATTAATATACTGTCTTAGATGCGCTGCCATTGCCCAATCAATGTGCCCCTGCTCCAATAATACCTGGACGCCCTCTCGTTCAGCGGCTAGCGCCTTGATTCGTAAATGTTGATATTGCATCGTGTGATCTTTGATCTGACGTTTACTGTGTTCCTTTGCTAGTTCAATTTGATTACGATAATGAATGATCAAATGGTAAACAGATTGACTATCGAAACGATTATTATCAATATCATCCCGAGCAAAATAACTCGACAATTCTTTAATAGCACCCTTTGCTTGCTCACGTTGAACCAACGCCAGCTCATCGGTAATATCATCCTTACTCTTACGTTGAATACGCCATAAGGAAACCTTATTTTTTAAACGAACCATTTGCTGAATTGACCCGCGACCCATGCGAGTTCTTTTGCCAATCGAATGAATCATGCGACGTTCAAGCCGCTGAAGACGTTCGTTGGCGACTAAAAAAGTTTCTCGAGAAATCTCTTTGGCATCAAATAATCTCTGAATGGCTGAACGTTCGCCCCGCAGGGCCACTCTTCTTAGCGCCAGCTCGTCGGCAATAATCGAATCCATTTCTTTTTTATTTTGAAGTTTAAGCTCTAATCGCCTAATCAAGAACTGATAATCCAAGATTAGATCATAAGCCTCTTTTTGATTGTTGGGTCGTCTCTCCTCTTCGATTCGTTGAACAGCCAATTTCATAATATAAAGCTGAGCCTCATCATCAGAAATGTAATGAGAGCCATCATCTTCATCAGCTGCAGCAGCGTCAAGATCATCATCCCCGGCAAAGTTTGCCCGAGTTAATAGAGGTGCCTTATTTTCAGAAATCAATGGCAGCATAATGGTTGCGACCACTAAACTTATAATAATGACGCTTGCTGCGACAAACAATGCCAAGGAACGCGATGGAAAGGGCTGTCCGGTCGAAACGGCGACGGGAATAGACAGTACCCCAGCCATCGTTACCGCGCCTCTAACACCTGATAAACCGGCTAACAAGGCAGCTTTAAATGAATGCATTTGATTCTTAGTTTCGCCATGGCGTTTCCTGGTACGTAAACCACTTACAAATTGATATCCGTAAATCCAAATAACACGAATAGCCAACAAAATTAGCCAAGCCACAAACGAGATCCCAAACGCAGCAAACGTATTAATCTTATCGTTTTCAATCACATTGGTTGTTGCAATTGGCAATTCAATTCCCAAAATCAAAAAGACGATTCCGTTAAGTGTATAAATAATGATATCCCAGGTTTTTTCACTCACAAGCGTCAATTCCGGTTGACTGCGATCTGGTGCAGTCCCGTAAAAATGAAAAACAATTCCGGCAGCCACCACTGCTATCACGCCGGATGCATGAAATAACTCTTCAGTAATTAAGTAAACCACAAATGGTGTCGTAACCCGAAGAACTGTACTAAAAATAACGTCATTAATTCCTTGACGATAAAGCCAGTTTTCCACCATCAAAATAATTGCGATTACAATTACGCCACTTGCGAATCCCATAATACTGATATAGAAAAAATCAATTGCTGCAGCTTTGATCGAAAATACACCGGTTACGGTTGCCGCAATCGCATACTTAAAGGCAATCAAACCACTTGCGTCATTGATTAAACTTTCACCGCTAACAATATGCAGAACCGCCTCAGGTAGATTAGCTCTTTGAGAAATTGATTGAACAGCTACTGGATCGGTTGGTGATAAAATGGCTGCCAACGCAAAACTAACTGAAAACGGCATTGCGGGAATAAGGGCATGAAATAATAAACCGCCCAACAAAGTCGTCAGAAAAACCAATATAATGGCATTTGCCAAAATCGGTCCACGTAACTTCCACAGCTCCTTCTTCGGAAATCGTCGCCCATCATTAAAAAGAAGTGGTGCGACAAAAAGAAGTAGGAACCAGTCCGTTTCCAATGGAATTGATATATGAAGAACCAGCGCAAGGCCAAGGCCTAAAGCAACTTGGATTAAACTTACCGGAATTGCCGGAATAAAATGATCGATAACATTAGAAATAACCACTAACGTCATGAGTAATATGACCGCTTCAAGTATGTGCATTGATCCACTCCTCTTAATGATACTTGTATGAAACTCCTCATACCTAAAAAATGAGTTATTTCTATATCTATAAACTCTTTACTGATTCTTCACCAATAATTCGAACTTCTGTTTCTAAATGGACTCCGAATTTATCAAAAACGGTTTTTTGAACATGTGCAATGACATTTAAATAGTCCGTCGCCGTTGCATGATCAACATTAACAATAAAACCGGCATGCTTAGTTGATACTTGTGCACCACCAATTTGAAAGCCCTGAAGGCCGGCTTCATGAATAAGCTTTCCCGCAAAATATCCCTTTGGCCGTTTAAAAACACTACCACATGAAGGCAATTCCAATGGTTGTTTACTTTCTCTTAATTGATTTAAATGATTCATTTGCTTCTGAATTTTTTCAGCAATTCCGGAAGTTAGCGAAAATGTCGCGGAAAGCACAATTTGATGATTATCCTGAACACTGCAATGACGGTAACCAAAATCCAGCTGGTGAAAATCAAGATGAATAACCTTGTCATCAGACGTTAAAACTTCGGCGCCAGTGACAACGTCATCAATATCTCCACCATAAGCGCCGGCATTCATAAATATTGCTCCACCAACGCTTCCGGGAATCCCTGCTGCAAATTCGACCCCAGTTAATGACTGAGCCTGAGCGGCCTTAGTGACATCAATTAACGCAGCCCCTGCATCCGCAACAATTGTGTTATGATGACGAATTCTTATCTTATTCATCTTAGTCAAAATCATTGTTAATCCATGAATGCCACCATCCCTAACAATTAAATTACTTGCATTTCCAATAACTGTAACGGGAATACCATATTGATTTGCATAGGCTAACAGCTCCTGCGTTTGCCTGACAGATTCAGGAAAAGCTAATATATCGGCCGGCCCACCGGTCAATGTATGCGTGTATTTAGAAAGTGGTTCATTAAATAAAATATCGATATTTGGATAAATATCTGCTATTTCTTTATAATCGTTCATAATTAAATTCCTTACCTTCAAAATAGTTCATGATGATTTTTTAAGATTTTTCAAAACGTATAATTTTATTCTACCACGATTCAACTTTTCGATGTTACTCGGGAAAATGATGGGTTAAAGAAGTCTTTAGTTGCGATTGATGACGAACGTTTGTAAAATGGTAATCAGCAAATGAGGTGAAATAAAAATGAACTTCGCAGCAATGGACTTTGAAACCGCAAACGCCAAGCGGGCCAGTGCCTGCTCACTAGCCTTGGCAATCGTTAGAAACAATCAGGTCACCCATGAATTTTATTCGCTAATTAATCCGGAAACAGATTTTAGTTGGCGCAATATCAACGTCCATGGGATTCACAAACAAGATGTTGCCAATGCCCCTACTTTTCCTGAACTCTGGGATCATATTGCCCCATTGTTCACAGCAAACAAGTTGGTTGTTGCTCACAATGCATCATTCGACAATAGCGTTTTAAAACGCACACTTGAGCGTTATGACCTATTACTGCCACATTATTTGACGTTGGACACACTCAAAACGTCAAAACAATTTTATCCACAAATGGTTAATCATAAATTAAACACGGTTTGTGATGAGTTGCATATCGAATTGGAACATCATCATAATGCGCTTGATGATAGTGTTGCATGTGCCAACATTTTACTCACGCAACAGCAACAATTTGGAAATAGCGTTTTGAGAAACTTTGTAAAGGCCATTTAAAAATATCGAATGCGGGCAAAAATGATGCACTGCATTCGATATTTTTATTTCTTGTCATCCTTAACAGGTAATGACATGATTAAAATGGTTTGATTTTTGGATTCTTTACGACTGGCAACACTAAACCCCAGCTTTCGATAAATATGAACAGCCGCCTGATTATTTTCAAAAACTGCCAGCGTCAACGTATTTAACCTACTATACGAACGAGCCCAATCAACCGCCAAATCCATTAAATTAGTGCCAATGGTAAAGCCCTGATACTCCCTTAGTACGGCTACCCCGATTTCACCAGACTGCTCATCAATCCCATCTACTGTTACAATTCCAATAGGCATATTATCTAAAACAGCCAGTGCCATCAAATTTGTGTATGATTGATTGATCAGTCTAATTTGCTGAGATTCTAACTCTGCCGTAATTTCACCCAAATCCGAATCCACCATAAACGTATTGGATTCTTTTTGAAGCCGACTTAATAAAGTCAAAACATTTTGGGCATCACTGGGTTCAGCTAATCTGAAACTCACTTCATCCGACATTAAATCTCTCCTAAAAGTTTGGTCGTCAATTCTTCAAAACGATTCCCCTTTGGTTCAAAAATCATTGTTCTGACATTATCTCCTTTAGCATCATCCCGCTTAAAAATAATTCTCAAATAATCAGCAGGGATCTCGTCAGAAACAAATTTTGACCATTCAACAACATTAACACCATCACCATTAAAATACTCATCCAACCCAAGGTCATCACCGCCACCCTGCTCAAGGCGATAAACATCCATATGATAAAGTGGTATTCGGCCACTTTGATATTCTCGAATAATAGTAAAAGTCGGACTCTTAATAGGGCGCTCAATACCAAGTCCCTTACCCAATCCCTTTGTAAAAGTTGTTTTTCCGGCACCTAAATCGCCATCAAGTAAAATAAGATCTCTCGGCTGAAGAAATTGGGCAAGTTTTTCGCCAACTTCAATTGTTTGTTCGGCAGAGTTTACCGTTATCGTTTTTTTCAATCGATCATCACTTCCACTTTTAAATAATTATCTAAACCGTTTTATATAATACCACACACAATCAGTCAATTTTAACATTGTGACTAAATCGATAAATCCTGTTAAACGCAAAAGACCGGCAATTTACTTTTGTCGGCCTTTTTTCTCATATTAGGTTTATTGGATCATTTTTATAAATTAATTAAGACAACGTCTGGGCAGCCGTAATGATCGAAACTTTGTAGATATCTTCTTCATTACTACCACGGGATAAATCCGAAACCGGTTTATTTAACCCTTGTAAAATTGGTCCAATTGCTTCAAATCCACCAAAACGCTGTGCAATCTTATAACCGATATTTCCTGATTGTAGTTCTGGGAAAATAAAGACGGTTGCATGTCCCGCTACATTTGAACCTGGTGCTTTCTTATCAGCAACACTTGGCACAAAGGCAGCATCAAATTGCAACTCGCCATCGATTGGAATATCCGGCGCCTGTTGCTTAGCCAATTCAGTTGCTTCTTGAACCTTTGTAACCATATCACCCTTAGCTGAACCCTTAGTTGAAAAACTAAGTAAAGCAACTTTAGGATCAATATCAAATGTCTTAGCCACTTTAGCACTCTCAACGGCTACTTCTGCCAATCCGGCAGCATCCAAATCAATATTAATGGCACAATCAGCAAACAGATAACGTTGATCACCCTTTTGCATAATAAAAGAACCACTGATTAATTTAACGCCGGGCTTTGTTTTAATAATCTGTAAAGCCGGGCGAACCGTGTCACCAGTTGGGTGATTTGCACCTGAAACCATTCCGTCTATCTTGTCCATGTATACCAATGTCGTTCCAAAATAATTAGGATCTTTCAACCATTCACGGGCTTTGGCCTCATCAGTTTTGCCCTTTCGCCTTTCAACGATTGCCGAGACCATTGCATCAATTTGATCTTGAGGCTGATTTAGGTAATCAATAATTTGAACATCATTCAAATCAATGTTTGCGTCACCTGCAACCTGCTCAACCTCATTTTTATCACCTAAAATAACCGGTTTGATAAGACCATCCTTAGCCAACCGGCTTGCAGCACCGAGTACACGAACATCGTTACCTTCAGGAAAAACAATGCTAATATTTTTCCCGTTGATCTTTTGCTTGAGACTTTCAAATAGTTCCATGACAAAATCCTCCAATTCATGCAAAAATTACTTATATTAAGGTGTTTGGGTTACCTTTTCCGGTAATTGCCAATTAATCGGTTCTTCCCCCATCGCAATCAAAGCTTCGTTTGTTTTGGAAAATGGTTTAGAACCAAAGAAACCTCGATTTGCAGATAATGGACTTGGATGAGCAGATTGCAAAACAACATTGGTATCGGTATCAATCAACGCTATTTTATTACGGGCTGCTCTTCCCCACAAAATGAAGACTACCGGTTCTTCTCGAGCCGATAATTTTTGAATAGCGGCGTCTGTTAGTTGTTCCCAGCCTTTACCTTTATGAGAAAATGCTTGACCATTTCTCACAGTCAATACTGAGTTC
>Ga0214925_100240_pt1 | contig 40130 bp, 36 predicted proteins | sample Stichaenrichment_FD_168299 | JGI IMG/M metagenome (GOLD analysis project Ga0214925, IMG submission 168299) | Xylose enriched microbial communities from anaerobic bioreactor in Madison, Wisconsin, United States - 63SRT | ecosystem: Engineered > Bioreactor > Anaerobic > Unclassified | place: USA... | reverse complement strand
CGACGTTGTTGTTGCTCTTGTATTTCATGCGGGCATTATACCACTTGCAGATAGCTATCACCTGACGGCGATGCGCGGCTTGACCCCATGCCTGAAGGAAGGGGCTTGCGCCGCGCTTTTGGTCACATCGGAGGCGCCATTCTCGGGATCGGTGCCCATGGCAAGGCCCATCGTGATATAGGGGCCAGCATCCTCAGGCGTGTTCGTCGGCGCCGGGACGAGCTTTCTCAGGTCGAAGCCAGTCTCGTCTGCACGGTAGACCTGCTCCTGACAGTCGACATGTGCACCTTCCTCGATCATCTCAGGGGCAATCGTGTGCTTGAGCTTCTCTGCCGTCTCGATGCCCAGATGCTCTGCATCGAGCCCCAGGAGATTGGCCACGCGTTTCCTGCTTGCCAGAAGGCCGATAGCGACACGTGCATCATCGAAGCCCTTCACGTGCTTGAAGAGCATGGCAGGGCCTTCCTTGGTGGGACGCATGGCCGTGCCACCTGCGCCGACATAGCGATAGACGCCCGAAATCTCTGCGTCGGGGTCGGCCTCTGTATCGGTCACGAGCAGCTGTCCTGGCTGGTCCTTGAGATAGTCGAGCGCGCTTCTGAGGTCATGGATATCTGGCATCATGCATCATCCCTTCTGGCTTCCTGCCTGTCAGCGGAAAGCATAGCGGTGTATACCAGGTATCGGGTCAAGGGAAGATCTCAGAAACTCTTCATCAGACTCCATCGGCAATGCGGATTTCGAGGCGGCAGAAATCGGCATCCTGCCCCTCGGGCCTCATCGCTGCATCGAGAAGGCAGCAGGAGACGACCTGTCCATCCGGCACAAAGCGATGCTCATCCATCCAGGCAAGAAGCTTGCCTGCCGGCTTCGGATCATATGGCATGGACGAGGTATAGAGCGTCACATAGGTGCCTTCAGGGAGCTCGATGGTCTCAAGCTCCTCTGCCACATCATTCCTGGGCAGAAGCACGATGCTGCCTGCTCCCTGAAGCGGTGCATCTCCTCTGAGCGCTGCAGTCTGAAGCAGGGAACCAAAGCCCTTCGAAGGCAGAAGGCCTGCATCAAGGACCTGGTCCCAGGCATGCATGAGCGAGAGATGGAGCTTCCGTTCATCCATTTCGGTATCCGGATAGGGCGCGAAGGCAGCACGGCGTCTCGGCAGCCACTCGATATGGGGCAGGCCAGCATCTGCAAGCTTTGCATCCATGTGCTCGTAGATGCCCGAGAGCTGCGTGAGCTCCTCGACCTGGAGCTCGATCTCTTCTATCTTCTGCTCGGCAGCGCACTTGCGCTCATCTATGAGCGAGAGCATGCCAGAGGGAGAAGGCGCATCAAGGAAGCTCTCGATCTTTGCAAGCGTCACGCCCATCTCTTTCAGAAGGCAGATGAGTCGCAGCCGTGGTATCTGGTCTGCACTATAGAAGCGATAGCCGCTCCCGTTCACATAGGCTGGCTTCAGGAGCCCCTTCCGGTCGTAGAGAATTAGCGTCTGGCGCGATATGTCATGCATCCCCGCCATCTCGCTGATCTTGATGAGGTCTCGCTCCATTGCACCCGTCCCTTCGCTCTCAAGACCAGCATAGACGAAAAGATGCGAAATCTGGCGCATCCGGCACGTAGGCGGTGCATCTGTCCCCAGACAAGCCCCGGCTTCCGTGCAGCCGTCTTCGCCTTGGCACGTGTCGTCACGCCGAGCTTCTGCATGATATGGGAGACATGGGCCTTCACAGCCGGAAGCTTGATGTCCAGGATCTCGCCGATAGCGGCATTCGAGAGGTCTGTGGAATGAGCCGCGGCACCTTCTCCTCGGTCGGCGTGAGGGGACGCTCGAGCTTCACTGGAGGCTGCGTGAATTTCGGATAGAACGTCGCCTGCTGCCGTGAGAAAGCGATTGTCCTGGCGAGGAACTTCGGGTCCTCGTTCCAATCCGACTCCTGGAGCAGGGGAAGCACTGCGATGCCGAAGGTGGCAATAGGCTGCACGGAGCTGAAGCGGGAAGCAGAGGCCAGCGCCCGTGCAAGCGGCACCCGCCAGCTTCCACCCTCACCCTCAGGGCTTTCATAGGTGCCGCTCTCTTCTTCTATCCGGGGAAATGGCAATGGCTTCGATCGTGTCGAGCACGATGAGGTCGATTGCATGCTCGCAGCGCTCGAAGATACGTCGCCACGGGCAAGCACCGCAAGTGCCTGTCCAGGGCAGTCGCGTGCCACCTCTGCCTCTGCAGGCGTCACATAGACATAGCGGTCCATCGCGCAGGGGCGCAGAAGCTCTTTCGGTGCCTTGTTGCGGTACCACCGTTCCCATGCTGAAGAGGCTCCTGTCCGGAGCGCCAGGCGGGCAAGCATCGCATCGATATTCGGGATGAAGAAGTCCTCGCTACGCGCAAGGAAGCTCTCCCTGATCTTCAGTATGGTCTGGCGTGCATCTTCAGCAGAGCCATAGGTCACCTGCGTGCGGGCAAGCAGTCCTGTCGCAGCGAACTCGATATCGGGAGAGCCATGGAGATAGATGTCCTGGATCTTCGACGTGATGCCCAGCATCCTGGCACGCACATCCTCGCCACGCAGAAGGGCGCTCTCGGCAATGGCACAGTCAGGAAGGCAGGCGCCATCAGCTCCCAATGCACGCTCGACCGGCTTTGCAAACTCGCGATAGAGCGCGGTATCGTCGAGCTTCCAGTCGCTGAAGCTACGGCCGCCATTGATGATGGAAGGAAGTCCGCTCGTGCGGAGAAGGTAAAGCTGCGGCAGGCAGGCTCATCCTCATCCATGCCCTGGGCAATCAGGGGCATGAGATTGACAACAGAGTCAGCCGAGCGGACGAGACAGGCGAAATCGAGATAGCGGATATCAGCCTCGAGCTGCTTCTGCTTCTCGAGGCTATGGCCAGGACGTGTGGCATAGGCACAGAGTCGCTCATACCATGAGCGGGAGACGTCGAAGTCGGCCCTCAGGAACGAGACCATGGAAAGGCCCATCATAAGGTCAGGAGAGTCTTGTGCCTCATCTTCGGGAACCGCAAGATAGCAGGACTCGAGCTCGAGGAAATGCCCATGGCGGGGATCTTCATGGGCATGGCGCTCGAGGAGCTGGATGACCTTGGCATGGCGGCCGCAGAGGCCGTAGCAGCGTACGGCCATGACGGCATCATGCTGCTTCTCGAAGTATGCTGCCGCCTTGAGGTAGAGCGCTTCGCGCTCTTCCGGGCTCCATTCCTGCTTCATCTTCAAGATCAGGAAGTCCTGGAAGATTGCCAGAGCCTGAATCGACCGATGCCATCTTCGCTGAACATGCGGGCTATCCGCTGGAGGCGGCGTATCACGCTCTCGGCGTTGCTGTAGCCGGCAAGCGTCTGCGCGACGCCTATATCGAAACGCTCGAACGGAGCAACGTTCAGGACAAGCGTGCGCTCCTCTGCAGGATGCGGCGCAAAGACGCTCCCCTGCATATAGACGAAGAAACGCAGCTTCGCGGATTCCAGTACCTCCTGAGTGAAATGCGGATGCGTTCCCTTGATGCGGGTAGTACGCTCCATCTCGTACATCGCAAGCTCGATCATGAGCAGGTAGCCCTTGGCGCTCTCTGCCAGAATCTGTGCATCCTCAGGCGCGATATCGATGCCTCGCTCATGGCAGAGGTCCACGACGCAGGGTCCGTCAAGCCGCAGGTCCTCAAGCTCGATCGTGAGCTCTTGGCGCAAGCTCATACTCGGCTAGCCATCCCGGAAGCGGGCAGCGGCCACAGAGCACGAAGAGCATCGAGGGATAGGCTGCCACCGCCTGGATGAGTGCATCCTTACCTGCCTCATCCACCAGCTGGAGATTGTCGTTGAGGATGGCTTCCTTGTGCATAGAGCCCTGAGGCACACCTCCGAGACACCCTGCAAGCTGATCCGGAAAGCCGAAGGCAGATGCATCTGCAGGAAGGATCTCGCAGCCATTGCACGCAGGCAGCTCATGGGCATGCTGTCCTGCCGCAGCCAGCCGGAGCACTGCAATGATGATCCGGCAGCAACAACACCCCCCGGGCCTTCTCGGAGGCAGGGCAAGAGGGCCGTCCGGAGGAGGTCGGCCAGCGGCCCCGGAGAGGGGCCATCTACAAGGTTAGGGAAATCAAGGACATGCATTGTTGAAAACCCTACAGCTCGGAGAGGTCCTCGGGGGCCATCTCTGACTGTAATGTGGGACGACAAGCCTGTGCGGTAAGCCCTGCTCGCCGCTTTTCAACGAAGGGCCGTCTTACCGGCCGTCCACGCCGCCAGCGAGGGCGGCGTGGCCTTGTGCGATGGTGCCCTTCCGACATCCGCTCCGACGGTGATAGCTGCTCCGTCCCCTATCCTTGCGCCCGTCGAAAGCGCCCGGCCGGCGCAGGAGCACAGTGTGCTTCTGCGCCGACACCCCCATGCCCTCCCCGCCGTCAGGAACACCTGGCAACGGCAGGAAGGAACAACTTCAAGGCATCCGAACGCCTGCAAGTCTGAACTTTTACTCGCAGAGCCTCTCGTATGCCTTCCTTACGGTGCCCGCCATGAGCACCCTCCTCTTGGCGAGGAACTCGGGGTACTCGAGGCTCTCGAAGCCGAGGGGAAGCGCGTTGTCCCTACAGGTCCTGGAATACCCCTCCTCGCCGAGCCGTTCCCTGAAGGCGGCGACGTATTCGGAAGGGGCCTGGTCTCCAATCTCGATGTTCGTGTTGTAGTCGAGGTACGTGAAGTTGGCAATCTGGTTCCGGTCGCGGTCGTTGTCGTAGCCAATCTTCGTCAGGTAGCTCTTCGGGAAGATGTGATGCTTGTCTATGGCGCCCTTCTTCCCGCTCGCCCCGATGGCGAAGTACTGGGCCAGCGGCGACGTGCTGAACAGCATGGGTGTGCCAAGGACGATGAGCGAGGCGACGTAGCCGAACCACGACGGCGAGTTGGCGGACGACCCTTCGAGGCTGCTCGGAAGGCTGTAGGTGAAGAAGTCGTCGGTGAGCCTGGTCTCGATGGCAGACTCGAGATATGCCACGAAGCCCTCAGCCGTCGTGACGTCTCTCAGGTCGGCGAACTGCTTTTCGACCTCGGACTCGGTCGACCCGGTGTAGAAGCCGGTAATGGTGGACATGAAGATCCACTTGGTTATGACCTTGTTGAGCTCGAACGGCGGCACCTTATAGTCGTACTTGCCGATGAGATAGAGGACGTAGCTGAAGACCACCGCGTTGGTGGAGGCAACGATGCTCCCCTTGAGGTATCCCGCCTTGCCGAACAGGTTGAGGAATGCATGCCAGTTGTTGAGGTTGAGCGCGAGGTCAAGCGACCTCTTGAACTTCTCGAGGTTCTCCTCGCGCGTCTTGCTCGAGGTGATGCCGGTCTTGAGATTCTTTCCCCGGAGGAGCATGTAGGCGTACTTCAACCGGGCGCGCCTGAATCCGACTCCGACTGCAACCCGGATGAGATGCGACGGGTCGACCTCTATGATCTGGTTGTATGCGGTCCCGTTCTTGGGGACGCGTGACTCCGCGCAGAAACTGTCTATGCGCGAGTGAACCTCGTTGTCGAACACCGCGAGCAAGGTCTCGATGAAGTTCTTCTCCGTGAGCTTGGTCCCACCCGAGTTCACGCGCACGAAGATCTCGGCCACATCCTCCTCGTCTGCCTTCGAACTGATCTTTAGTGTCGGCAGGGTGTATATGCCGAGGTTGAGAAGGTCGTTGAGGTTCTCCTCGACCAGATCCTCCTCTTCATCGGTAAGCTCGGGCTTGCCGTTCTTCCCCCTGCCCTCGTTGACCTGCCTTATGAAGGACTTGCGGAACTTGGACACCGAGTGGTTCCTGTCGGCCTCGAACACCGAGCTTACGGAGCCGATCCACTCCGGATTCCTCTCGGATGCCTGCGTCCAGACCGCGAACTCCCTCGTGAGAGGGTTGAACGAAATTTTGATTGTCCTGTCCCTGTAGTTCTTGTCCCTTACCCTCGTCCCGTGCAGCGCCGCCAGGAGGGCAGTGAGCCGCTGCTGGCCGTCGATGACGAGGTCGTCCGGCTCCTTGTACACCTTCTCGTTGTCGCCAATATGCTTGGCGTTTCCGTACTCGTCCGGCGACGACCAGAGCATGATGTAGCCGACGGGGTAGCCCTTGAGCATCGAGTCGAGGAGGTCCCTGACCTTGCTGTCGGGCCATACGAAGGGCCTCTGCAGGTCGGGCAGACCGATCTTCCCCAGCTCTACGTCACGGAGGAGGTCCTCGACCTTGCTGGGGATGTTGTCGAACAGTTCCTTGCCCATGGCTACTCCAGCCTCCCGACCCACTGGAGCAGGTCGTCGTAGTCCGCCACCTGGTGGTAGCGCACGTCGGACGTGCTTGCCTCGTCGAAGAGCTTCTCTGCACAGCGGATCTTCGCCTTCTCTACACCGGAGATCTCCATCGTGTCCATGGTGCCCTTGGTCTCGGCCACGAAGAACACGTGGCGCACGCTGCCTTTCTTGAACGCAATCGCCCAGTCGGGGGCGTAGCTGCCCACCGGCGTAGGTATCTGGAACGTCCTCGGGAGCTTGGCGTAGACCACGACCTCGCTGGCTGCGTCCAGGTCCTCGGCGAACCTTCGCTCGCCCTGGCTATCCGGAAAGACGAAGCGCTGCACGTTCTTCCTCGCTTCATAGGCCTTGCTCGCGTTGTCGGGCATGCGGGAAGTGAAGATGGCAGTATCATAGCTGCGGTCCGTCTCGTGGTACTCCACGTGCTCCACGACCATCGCGGCCTTCTCGGAGAGGATGAGCCCTCCCGCGCGCTTGATGAACTCCTCGGGGTTCACCCGGTAGAGCGAGAAGACCTGGGGTGATATGGCGGAGAGGATCCTTGCGGCACTCGCGCGCGTGATCTGTGCCGCCGAAGCAACTTCGCCCACCAGATCGTAGGTCACCGCGACCGGTGCTGCGACCTCGTCCACATCGTGGGTCTCGCTTCTTTCGGTGGCAAAGGTGCGCCCATCCTCAAGGTCCTCGCGTCTCCCCTCTTCGCGCTGCGCACCTGTGGTCATCGTGTACTGGAGCCGGCTCACAGCGAGGTCCCTGTCGATCCTCGCTACGGCCTTGCGCTCGAGCTCTGCATCGTCAAAGGAGACGGTATAGCTGTGCTTCTGGCTGATGCGGTCCCACAGTTCCTTGAACTCGGTCCTTCCGAAGTTCTCCTGAACGATCGCATTCTCGGTGACCTTCTCCTGGGCGCGCTGCACCATGCCATCAAGTGCATGCGGGTCGTAGATGCCACGCAGCAGGGTCTCTATCGCCTTGGCATGTGCTTCGTCATTCAGCCCTTCAGGGAGCCCTTCCATTGCGCTGGCCTGGAACTTGCCTTCCCCTACCATTACACGGAAAGCATCTGAAGGACGGTCGGCATCGTCAAGGAAGTCGTTCTTCAGGAGGTACTTGTAGATGGCCTTGGAATCCGTCTCGGAGAAGGTAACATCCTCGCCGTCCACCTCGAGCGTCTTTCCGGTGAAGAAGTCGACCTCGACCTTCTGCGGCCTCTCGCGCAGCGTGCTCCTGATGTCGCTCTGCAGGTCCCGCACGAAGGTCTCGTAGCTCTCCGAAGCTATGACCGTGAGCACGTTCACGCGCTGAACCTCGTCAGCTCCGAGGAGCTGGGCGTCCTGGCGCACGCCGTCCTGGTCCACGCAGAGACGGAGCCCTCGTCCCACTTCCTGGCGCTTGGAAGTCTCCGACCCCGACTCCTTGAGCGTGCAGATCTGGAAGATGTTGGGGTTGTCCCAGCCCTCGCGCAGGGCCGAGTGGCTGAAGATGAACCGCACGGGCTCGTCGAGCGAGAGCAGCCGCTCCTTGTCCTTGAGGATGAGGTCGTAGCCGCGCCGTGCGTCATCGTCGTTGATGCCAATGCCTTCGGCCGCCTCGGCCTTCTTCTCGCGCTTGGACTCGACTGCATTGCCCTTCTTGTCGATGGAGAAGTAGCCGTCGTGGACCTGGTGCGCGGTGTCGCGCCTCAGGTACTCGAGATAGCTCGGATCTGCAAGATCGTCAATTGTGGGATGTGCAAGCCTGTCCTCCACGGCAGCGGCGTACTCCTCCTCGAAGACCTTCCCGTAGCCCACAGTGGCGCCGTTCCCCGTCACGTCACGGTACTTCGCGACCTCGTCGATGAAGAAGAGCGAGAGGCACTTGATGCCGCGGCGGAAGAGCGCCTGCTCCTTCTCGAGGTGGCTCCGGATGGTCTCGCGTATCTGCACCCGCTGCATGTCCTCGAGGGCGGAGTCGTTGTAGACCGTGCCTTCCTCGATCTCCACACCGTTGAGGAAGCGGACGTGGCCGGGACGGCCGTCCACGCCGGGGATGACGCCCGCAATCTGGTAGCCGCGATACGCCTCGAGCCTCGTCGAGCCAGAGACGTCGTAGATGCTGTCTCCCTCCTCGAACCTGTCCGTGGCCTTGCCTACCCTGCTTGAAGCCGACATCCTCTTGTACTCTATGACTGCCACGGGCGGCCTGCTCTTGGTTACCAGGATCTGCCGGAGGAAGAGGTAGGCGTCCGTTCCGCGCATGTTCTTGAGCTTGAAGCCCTTGACCTCGATGCGCTTCACCAGGCGCTGGTTGTAGGCGTCGAGCGCGTCGAGGGAGTAGACGAGGTCGTGCCTCTCCCGGTGCGTGGCGGAGTAGCCCAGCACGAAGAGGGGGCTGAAGAGCGCGATGCCCTTCTGAGTGGCAGATCCCCTCTTTCCCATCTTCTGCGGCTCGTCAAGGATAACGATGGGGCGCATCGCTGCGATCACGTCGATGGGACGTCTGCTCCCGAAGTCGTCGCGCTCGTCGAAGATGATGCGGGAGGCCTTGTTGTTCGCGCCCTCCTTCATGGAGGTGTTGAAGGCCTGCATGTTGATGATCATGCAGGAGACATCCGAGGACTGCGCGAAGGAGTCCAGCTCGTTCAGCCGGTCAGAGTCATAGATGAAGGCGTTGACACGCTTGCCATACTGCTCGAAGAAGTGCTGCTCAGTGGACTCGAGCGACTTCTTCACGCCCTCGCGGATGGCGACGGAAGGAACCACAACGATGAACTTGCTCCAGCCGTAGCGCCGGTTGAGCTCCAGCATCGTCTTGGTGTAGACGTAGGTCTTGCCGGTGCCCGTCTCCATCTCCACGTCCAGGTGGCAGGCGATTCCTGCCATGTCTCGGCATGTGGTCTCGGACTCGTCGAGCTGGTTTCTCCGCTCAACGCGGCGGATGTTGGAGAGGAGCTCGTCGTCAGTAAGCCTCACGGGGGCGTTGGCATAGCCCTCCTCCATGCCCTGCTGTAGGTCGCTGGCACCGAACAATGCTCCCATGCCGCCGCGAGCGGGAAGCGTACCCATATCTCGCAGGTAGGCTGCCGCGCCCTGGTTGGGCTGCCCCTCGAAGGCGTCGCACACGGCGTCCGCCGCGTCCGTCTGGTACTGCTGCACCTTGAACTTGAGTTTCATCGCGCATTGCCCTCCTCAGCACTATGGGGGCCCAAATCCTCGGCGCGGTAGGCATCATAGCCTTCGTAGGAATAGGAAGCATCGACGCTACGCGCGAGGAGAGTAACGTTCTGAAGATCGTCAGAAAGAGCCTGCTTGAGCTGCATCTTGATTTCGAGATCACGTATGGGGCTGCGCTCCATCGCAAGCATATAGTCATCACGGCCTATGCGGCTCCAGTCGACCGTGAGGCCGAGCTCTCTGCGGAAGATGTGGTCAAGCCAGATACGTCCCGAGCGTCCGTTGCCCTCGCGGAAGGGGTGGGCAACGTTCATCTCCACATATTTCTCCACGATCTGGTCGAAGCAGTCCTGCGGCATGGCTTCAATCGAGCTGATGGCAGACTCGAGATAGAGTGCAGATGCAAAACGGAAGTTTCCCTTCGCAAGATTCACCGTGCGGACCTTACCAGCAAAGTCATAGATATCGCCGAAGAGGGCTACATGTATAGCTTTGAGCGCACCGAAGGTGCCTGGCGCGAGCGTATTCAGCGTCCCGTCGCCGTAGATTCTGAGGGCAGCGAGCTTTGATATGCGCTCCTCCTCATGGGCTAGCTCTATTTCGTCGGTAATGCCGAGCTTGTTCTTGAGTGTCATCGAGCCACCTCGCATGTCACGTACCTCATAGCATCACACACGCTACATCACCCGCCGCACGGTGTCGGGGCTGTAGGTCTTGAACAGCTCCTCGAAGTTCGTCTGCGTTGCATCGTCCCTCATGGAGGCATCGCGCATCACCGCGTAGTCGGGCTCCAGCCTCGCCATCTCCTCGATGGTCTCCGTCCCCACTTCCATGTCGAAGCAGGCGACGAGGCGGTTGCCGTCGACGAGGAAGCACTCCCTGCCGCCGAGCTCCCTCTTCTCGATCCTCGCCGAGTACGGGATGCGGAATTTCGGGAGCACCTCGAAGAGGAGGTCCTCCGGGGTCCTGCCGAGCTTCACGTTGTCCGCGAGCGAGAGCAGGTCCATCTGGTCCGTCTCGCCGGGCGTGCGGTAGGTGTCCTCCATGTTGGAGGAGTCTATGCGCAGCACGCGGAAGCCGATGTCGGGGACTGGCTTGGGCTCCTCCCCGAGCCTGAGCTGGCGGTTTGCCTCCTCTACCTCCGCCTTAATCTTCGCGCCCGCGCGGCGGATGCGTTCCTCGCCCACGTTGCAGAGGTTGCCCCAGCCGCCGGAGACTTCCTCCGGAAGCTGGACGAGCATGAAGCGGCGGGTGCCTCCATCCTCGGCGTTCTTGCGCATGACAGCCTCGGCCGTGGTGGCCGAGCCAGAGAAGAAATCGAGAACCAGAGAGTCCTTATCGCTTGCAATGGTCAGGATACGATCGAGGAGACGAACCGGTTTTGGGGTGTCGAAGGGTGCAGAGCCATCGAAGAGCTGCTTGAGGTGCTTTTTCGCTTCATCCGTATGGCCAACCTCCTCATATCGCCATAAATTAGTTGGCAGCTTTCCACCCATCTCGTCCAGGTATCGCTTCATACGCATACCGCCCCGTCCACCGTTCGTAAAATACAAACGAGGCCAGCTCCCCTTCTCATACCTTCTTTTCGCAGATTCAAAAGTCTTCTCGGTGGGGTTCTTCAAGACGATTCCACAGACTCCGTCATTCATCTCTTCCGCAGTGCACCCGCATATTTCTGCTCTCTTTTTCTGGTCATGTAGGTCTCTGAATTCATACTCAGCCCACTCGCTCATTATTGAATACATTTGTTCTGACCCCAACGGTCGGCACCGACCGTTGGGTGGATAAAGAAGTTCACCTGTTATGGGGTGCTGAATTGCATATACCATCCCATGATGAGAAGCAGCACCTGGTGCCGCAGCATCACCAGACGACCAAGGTCTGGGATCCCCATCTGGACTTGTATACCGATTATCCATCTCGGTCGTGCGTGGTAGGCGCCCTGGCATCCATCCAGATGATTTTGAATAAGCCAAAATATGTTCGACTTCGGCAGGAATACCTTTCGAGTCATTTCTTGGCGAATATGTCTTCTGCCAGATCACATCTCCCACGAAGTTTCCCGCTCCGAACACTTCGTCGCAGATCTTGCGGAGGTTGGCGCTCTCGTTGTCGTCGATGCTGATGAAGATGGCTCCGTCGGCGGAGAGCATGTCCCTCGCCAGAACGAGCCTGGGGTAGATCATCGAGCACCAGTCGGAGTGGAAGCGGCCGTTGGATTCGGGATTGGCGACGAGACGGCCGCCATCTTCATCGAAGTCGCCGCTCTTGGCGTCGTACTCCTTGTGGGTCTGCCTGTAGTCGTCGTCGTAGACGAAGTCGTGTCCCGTGTTGTAGGGCGGGTCGATGTAGATGAGCTTCACCTGGCCGGCGTAGGTCTCCTTGAGGAGCTTGAGCGCGTCCAGGTTGTCGCCCTCGATGTAGAGGTTCTTCGTCGTGTCCCAGTCCACGGACCTCTCGGGCTCCGGCCGCATGGTCTTCCAGATGGGCCTTCTGGCCTCTGCCTTCGCGGCAGTCTTGCCGGGCCAGGTGAACTGGTAGCGCTCGCGCTGGCCTTCGGCACCGTTGCCCAAGAGCAGGCGCAGCGCATCGAAGTCAACGACATGCTCGAGGTTGCCGTCCGCATCCTTGACTTCGGTCATCACCTCGGGAAAGAGCTCCGCCAGGCGCTCGACGTTCTCCTCGGTGCCGTCCGGGGTGCCGGGTTGTAACTTATCCATCGGGAATCCTTTCGTTTAGAACAGGATGTTCGCATCTTCATCTCGGGGATATGTTGCGAACTGAGGTTCAAGCAATATTGATGGAGTCTCGCTAGGAAGAGAGTCGATCTTGGTTCCAATGATTGCTGCCCACCGCGGAATGCGCGTCCCACCACCGACTGCAGCTTTGAAACGCTTGAAGAGGCGAAGTCCTTTGGTGTGCTTGCCAACCTCCCCGATTTGGAGACTGTTCTCAAGCATCTTGGAAAAACCAAGATATCGGTCATGAACATATCCATCCGGAAAATCGTCATGGCAGCCGAATAGCGAGAGAATTGCGTGGTTTTCGCTGATGGTATGCATCTCGTCCTCGGTGCCCTTGTTCTGTAGGTCCCCGTCGAAGAGAATGAAGCAGGGAATACCAAACTCACTGTAAAGTCGGTAGAAGCGGTCTAACTCGTTCTTACCGCCACAGCGGACGATCGAAATACCTTTATCGAGATAATCGTATCCAATCTGGTCAAAACAATACGGAACGATGAGTGATTCGCTCTCGCCCTCCACGAGCAAGATCTTGGACGCGAAGAGCGCCTCGGCGGCCTTCTGGGAATTACCCGAGTTCTCGAAGGCGTTTCGATACTCCAGCATCAACTGCTCTTCATCCGTCTCGACCCCGGGGTGCCTCATTTTGAGGTCACTTATGAACTTTGCCGGATCTGCTTGTCGGACGTAAGTGCCGCGCTGGAGATCCTTGCGAACCATGTAAATCTGATCAAAATGACCCAGGTCCACGAACTCGGTGGAATGAGTGGTGAGGAATACCTGAGTTCCGGAGTCCGCAACCTCTTCAATCACGCGATAGAATTTCCTGCGCGCTTGCGGATGGAGGTACAACTCGGGCTCGTCGATAAATATAGGAGTTTGATTACGAAGTTCAAGCTTTGAGTAGGCACGCAGAATCGCAATGGTTAGGCTGGCCTGAACGCCCATGCCCATGTCAGAGGCCCTCATCTGGACTCCTGATCCTTGTTCGGTCACGTAGATCTGAAGCGTCTTGAAGAGGTTCCAGGGATCGTACGTGCTCAGGTCTATAGCAAGGTCGCTCGGTGAGCAGTTGAGCTGATGCGCGGTCTCTTCCTGCAGGATGGTCTTCAATTCCTCCATGAGGTTCGTGCCATCATCAGCCTCGACCGAGAAGAGGATGTCATCGCGAATCGATTTCATCTTACGTTTGTAGGCTTCGGCCTTCGTCATTTCAGTCTTGGCATCAATCCGTATGCTTTGTTCATAAAGTCGGGAATTGAAATCCTTAAGCATTCGTCCAAGGATTGTCCATTGACTCGATGCGGGGTTCTCCCTCCTGCGACGGTCGGGTCCGATTGATGCGGAGACATATTTGTCGCGAGCATCACCGTTAGCGTAGCTGCCATTCAGATTCAGGCCATGTCTCTCTTTACCCTGATAGTCAACCCAGGTAGAGTCAAATGAGAGGATGTTTCTATCATCGAACCGCATCGCAATCTTCAAAGGCTGGTCATCTTTGCCGTTGTAAAAATCTGACTTATCCAGTCGGTTCGGCACAGGATATGTGGGTCCGAGCAGGTACTCCATGGCTGCCATGATGTTGCTCTTCCCAACGTTGTTGGCACCGATGAATACGTTGATGCGAGGGTTAAGATCAACGTGAAGTTCTTTTATGCTCTTGTAGTTGATGATGTCGAGATGCTCGATCTTCATTTGGCACCGCCTTCCATAAGTCGTCGCATCTCTTCGCGCAGCTCGTTCGCCTCGTCGAAGAGCCGGTTCCTGCGCGCGAACTGCTTCTCTTTCCTGTGCCTTGCCTCTACCTTGGCAAGCTGCTCCTTGAGACGATCGATCTTCTCGTCCGTAGCATGGCGCTCCTCCACGGTCTCGCCTGCACGTCCCTCATCGCCGTAGGCCACCTGCGATGCCATGCGGTCCCAGGTCTGGTCCATGCCGGTGGGGTCGAGCCCGAGTGCGAGCTTGTCGGCGTCCTGCCACTGTCCCACGACGAGGTTCCCGAGCAGCACCGCGAGGCACGCCTTTCCGTCCCGGGTGCATGCGAACAGCAGCCTGTGCGGGTTCGAGCGGGCGATTGCCGCAAGGGCAGCCTTCGGCACCGTCGCCCCCTTGAGCGCCACCTCGAGGACGAGCACCTCCTGGACGACATCCCCCGCGGGGATGCCGGTCGTCGAGGGCTTAATCGAGTTCCTCAGGGTTATGGATTCGATGTCGTCTACGAACAATCGCCTGGTCGCGGGGTCGAGCTGGAGGTGCTCGTAGAATGCCCTCTTTGGCAGAACCCTGTCGACCTCCGTCGTGCTCGGCAGTCCTAGCATCTGGGCCTCACCACCAGGAAGCACACGAGCTCGAAGTCGTCGAGGCCCGCCACGTCGTTCTCCAGGAAGCCGGTCGTGCCGCCATCGAAGAAGCTGTCCACGTCCGACTCCTCCTTGGCGCCCATGATGGAGCTCACAGCGGCATTGAGGAGTCCCATTGCCCAGCGCATGTCGCGGCCGTTCTTGGTCTCTCTGTTGAAGGGCTTGTAGAGCCGCGGGTCCGGCTTGCCTCTCCCCTTGCAGAGTAGCCTCATCTCGTCGAGGACTGCCTTCGGCTCCAGGTGTGAGTGGACCACCTCTCCGTCCGAGGCGACCTGCACCACATAGAAGGGGTGGATGCGGTTCCTGCCGTCGGGATTCATCGCCTCGTTCACGTTGCGAAGGACGAAGACGATTCCGGGCGTGTCCCCCTCGCACACCGCCTCGATGCCGGAGGGGAGCCGGTCTATCTCGGGGTTCTCCTTGTAGTAGGAGAGCAGGTCCATGCGGAACTCGTTGAGCCCCAAATCCGTGATCGAGACCCCGCCAGAGACGTCCTCGAGGTCGACGACCTCGTGGCGCATCTGCTCGAGCTGCTGCCTGCGGTACTCGAGGTCGCCCCTCTCGCCCGGGTTCACGTAGTCGTCGTCCCCCGTGGACGCGAGCACGGTGGCCCTCATCCGCGCCTCGACCCGCTCCTTGAGGTTGATGTACTCGTCCAGCTCGACGTTTGGCCAGTAGTTGACGAGCTGGATGCAGGCGTTCCTGGAGCCGATGCGGTCGATTCGCCCGAAGCGCTGCACGATGCGCACGGGGTTCCAGTGTATGTCGTAGTTCACGAGGTAGTCGCAGTCCTGCAGGTTCTGGCCCTCGGAGATGCAGTCCGTGGCTATGAGGACGTCTATGTCGTGGCCCTCGAGCGCAGGCGAGAGCACGGCGCGTTCCTTTGAGACGGGGCTGAAGCACTCGAGCACCTCAGCCATCTGTGCGGGAACGCCCGGGCAGTTGGTCCTGCAGCCCTGGCCCGTGACGACGGCGGCATTCAGACCGAGCTCATTCTTCGCGAACTCGGAGACGTGCTCGTAGAGGTAGCGCGCCGTGTCCGAGAATGCGGTGAAGACAATCACCTTCCTGTTGCCGGGGTTTATGGGATGCTCGGCCTTTTCCCGGATGTCCTCGCAGAGCTCAAGGAGCTTGGCGTCGTGGGCGGAATCGATGTCGTCGATCATGGAGAGCAGCAGGCGCACCGTGTCCGCGTCGCGCGCTACCTCCCCCTCCCAGCGCATCCAGTCCATGTCCTCGAGGAGAATTCCTGTGCCGCCACCGGCCTCCACCGCCTCCGCGTCGTCGGGGTCGAGGTCCAGCCCGACGACCGCCCCGGCGTCCGAGACCGAGGCGCTCCCCTCTCCGCGCTGCTTGTAGTGCTCGATGGTCCTGAGCGTCTGCTCCATGTAGGAGAGCACGCGCTCGAGCGTGAGCCGGAAGGAGCTCACGGAGCTCTCGAGGCGCTTGAGGAGGTTCGTCGTCATGAGGCGCCGGATGCCCGCCTCGCGACCGGCGGCGGAGAGGTTGCCGCTCTCGGGATCCTCGTACTTCCTCACCTTGCTCGGCTGCAGGAAGGCGCTTGGCATGTAGACCGATAGCGTGAGGGAGTCCAGCTCCGCGTAGATCTCGCGGTAGTTGATGGCGCCAGGCAGGGTCGAGAGGCTGGGGTCGCGCGATATGGGCTCAAGGCGCCGCGGGAACGGCCCGAGCGCCGCCGTGTTGTAGTACTGCTGTATGTGCCGCCTGCTGCGGGCGATCGTAACCTGGTCCAGCACCTCGAAGAAGTCGAAGTCGAGCATATCCTGGAGCCTGGCGGTGGTCCTCTGGCCGACAGGCAGCTTGGACCACGCGGTGTAGGCGCTCTGCGCGTTCCTGAAGACTGTCTCCACGTCGCACGAGAGCCCGAGGCGTGCCGACCACGCCCCCGGGTCCCCCTGGTAGGCGAGCGCGAGCTGGTTCCTGAGGTCGCGGAAGCGGTTGTTAACCGGGGTGGCGGAGAGCATGAGCACCTTGGTCCTCACGCCCTGCTTGACGACCTTCTCCATGAGGGTCTGGTATCGGTTGAGCCTGTCGTCGGTGGCCGAGTCGCCGCCGTTCCTGAAGTTGTGGCTCTCGTCTATCACGACGAGGTCGTAGTTGCCCCAGTTGACGCGGGAGAGGTCGACCCCCATGGTCTCGGACATCCCGCGCTCGCGCGAGAGGTCCGTGTGGTAGAGCACGTCGTAGCGGAGCCTGTCCGAGGCGATGGGGTTGTTCACGACGTTGCGGTTGTATGTTGTCCAGTTGTCCCGAAGCTTCTTGGGGCACATGACGAGCACGTTCCTGTTGCGGGACTCGTAGTACTTTATGACCGCGAGCGCCGTGAACGTCTTGCCCAGGCCGACGGAGTCCGCGAGGATGCAGCCGTCGAAGGTCTCGAGCTTGTTGATGATCGCGATGGCGGCGTCCCTCTGGAAGTCGTAGAGCTTCCCCCAGATGGCGCTCTCGCGGAATCCGGTGCCCTCCTTGGGGAGTACGTCCTCGGACACGTCGTCGAGGAACTCGCTGAAGATGCGGTAGAGGGCCATGTAGTAGACGAGCTCGGGAGGGTTTTCCTTGTACATGGCCGTGATGGAGTCGACCACCGCGTCCGTCACGTCGTCGAGCCGGCCCGAGTCCCAGGCCTCGTCGAAGATGTCGAGGAGGGCCCTCGACGTGGACGCGTCCGGCCGCATTATTAGCGCCTGCCTGCCCGAGGAGTTGTCCACGCCCAGCTCCGCCGTGGTCAGCCCGGCGAACGGCGTGTAGGCGGCGGTCCCCTCCGGGCCGTCCACCACGAGGAAGGTGTTGTCCATCCCCCTGTCCATGCCGAAGGAGCGGAACTTGGCCTTCCGGCGTATCCAACGGGCGCACTCGGAGGCAACCGACTTCTGCGTCAGCTCGTTGCGGAGGCGAATCTCCAACTGCGTCCCGCAGAGCCCCTTCTCCCGGGAAAGTCGGGGGATGTAGAACTCCCGCTCCTGCTTGGGGGGCCAGCTCTTGGTGAACGCCTGCGACGTGAAGATGAAGCGGAACTCGTCGAGGCCGTCGAGCTGCTCCTTGAGCTCCTGGTACGCGTACATCGAGAAGACCTCGGCTGCGACCGACACGCGGTCTCCGGACCTGATGGTCGAGACCAGGTCGTCCTTCACGATGCTCGCTTTGTTGTCGAAGAAGGGGGGATGCGTCATTCTTTGCTTCCCTCCGAGAGCCTCTCTATGAGGCTCATCTTCACGTACGTTGTTAGGCTCATGCCCTTAAGCTCTGCCGCCTCCTTCGCCGCGTCGCGCAGGTTCCGCGGGATCCGCATGGTGACCGGGACGTTCTCCGAACCCACGAGGAACGCCTGGATCTCGGTGGAAGTGGCGCCGGAATCGACGAGCTCTGAGTACTTCATGGGGACTCTCCTCGAATGCCACGTGCATTACAAGTGCAGTCCATTCTAGCAGAGGACTTGCAGCTTTCTGCCAGATACCGGTCAATGTGCCACCACAGAGAGCAGCGGGACACAAACGGACGGGATTCATCCCGAAGGACAGAACGGTCGGATAGATCTCGCCCATGTAAGGATTCCTCTCAAGATGAGGCCGAGCTTCTCCTGGCCGATGCATTCCACGGTGCCATGCAGCGATATCGCCTTCATAGCGAGGGGGGCATGGGAGCGGTCGAGACATCAGCCGACGCACATCCCCGCGAGCGCGATGAAGCCCGTATTAATGAGCTGGTCGTCAAAGGCTTTGCCTTTCGTTGCCAGGAAATAGATGGTCCAGCCATCAGAGAGCATGATATCGATGACGCGGGTGACCGGATGCCCTTCGCAATCGGCTGTCGCAGCCACGACCGAGTGGATATGGGCCTCAAGCATATTCAGATAGGCTGCCATATCATCCATATGAGGGTCCCTTCGCCACTGTCTCTTGCTACGAAATCGCAGCATCTTCTGATCTGCAGCTTCCTTCAGCATTTTATGCGGCAGATGGCGCATCTGGCAGGCGACACAGTGCAGGTTTGCCAGAATGGCTGTGATCAGCCCGGATATGGTGTTGCCGGGCTACGGAGTGGCATCTCTTATCCGGCATCATCGCCGACGCGGAGGCTAAACGCACGAGCGGGCAAAGCAGAACGAGAAGCTCTTCCGAATCTACCCTGCTCCATTGGATTCTGTCGCAGCCCAGCCCCAACAAGGAGGTGCTCCTCCAGGTCTTCTCAGGGACGCTCGACAGGGAATGCGCAGCGAACCTCGGGCTGTTGCTGGTCCAAGTGAAGGACATCGTGCAGACTGCAGCGGATGACAAGCTCACCTTCGCAGAGGACAACTAAGTGATGAGCTATTTTGCCGCACAGGATAAAGCAGAGTTCTGCCGCAAGACCAGGCAGAGCGCAGGCGTCTACAAGCTGCTCTCCCTCCGCTTCCACAAGAGTCACCAGCCTGGATCGGTGCGCCCGGCCACGAGCAACTCGGCGCCCGATACGACAGTTGCCCACGTGCACGCAGTGAGCACCCACACGACCAAGCCAGCCAGCAAGAAGGCATCCACCACGAAGCGCAGCTCGACGAGAAAGCCGGCTGCCTCCAAAGCGGCGGCTGCACCGGTGCCTACCGAACCGCCGAAGCCGAAGGTGCTGACCGAAGAGGAGAAGGCAGCAGCTGAGCAGCGCCGCCTCGAGCGTCAGGCGCTCCTCAACAGAGCGTGCAACACCCGCTTCGACTGATCGGCAATCACGACAGCAATCAGTCCAGGCACGCCAGGCCACGGGGCTTGGCGTGCCTTATTGTGTGGAAGCTATGCCAAGGGCTTCGGGAATTCTGGGCAGCTGCGCCCGAGGGCCTCAGCAAGCCCTCGGACAATCAGGCGGTGGTCTCCTCCCTCATGGAGCCCCGACACAAGGATTGAGGCAAGGAGGTGCCTTTCTCGTCCTTGAGGGGGGAAGGCTCCTCCGCTATAGACCATATCCATAGAGGATGAGAGCATGTGGATCTGGGAGTAGACATAGCCCCAAGCGCCTGAATGTCCGAGTGCGAGCTCAGCCGTGCGCTTGCCAGCGCAGAACTATAGATTGCGCTCTGCCTTGTCGTCGTCCACGAACTGGAACATCACGAGCTGGTCATGCTCACGGATAATCTGCAGCGCTATGCCGCGGTCATACTCATGCCGGAGGCCGAGGATCGCCTCTGCTATCGAGAGCAGAAGGCTGCTGTCGCATGCCCCAATCGTGAATGCCTTCTCCTGGCTCTCGAGGAGCGTGAGGTCTTCTTCTGTATAGGTCATTTCCTGTCCTTCCGGTCTTTGCATGTGCAATGCACAATCGCCAATGCACCCGGCAGGAGCATCAGGACTGCTTGTGCATCTCGCTGTAAATAAGGGCGTAGAACAGATTGAGCACGTAGCCGAAGGCGAACTGCGAATAGAAGGTTGTATACTTCTGGCCCTTGTCGCCTTCGAGCTCAGGTATCTCCAGGACCTCATCGCTCGCCTCGGCACAGGTGCTCTCTGGCATGGCGGTGAGCGCCAGGATGCTTGAGCCATGCTGCTTCAGGATCGGGATGCAGCCGGCGATGCGCTCGTTCTCGCCGCTATAGGAGACGATCAGTGCCACATCGCCTTCCCGTGTGTTCTGGCAGACCGCCCCCTCATCGCCGAGCTCCATCGCGTCATACGCCATGATCGAGAGCTTCATCAGCTTGTTCCTAAAGGAAACCAGCGTGATCTGCGAATCCCCGGTGGCGAAGAAATAGAGCTTTTCTGCATCGAGCAGCTTCTGCACCATCGATGAGCAGGCATCCAGATCGAGCGTGCTCTAGAGGTAGACCAAGGCGTTGCGATAGAGCGACCCCATATCCCGGGCGATGCGCTCTGTGCTCTCCCCTACGCTGAATGGCGCCGCAAAGTCGACTGTTCCTGCAAGGTGCCTCCGGCTCTCGAGCTCCTGGGAGAGCCTGATCTTGAGGGCACGGAAGCCATTGCAGCCGAGCTTTCGTGCTACCCGGATGATGGTGCCATTGGTGCTGTAGGTGAGCTTCGCTAAGGTCCCGATGTTCATGCCGACAACCTCTTCGGGATGCTTCGCGATGTACGACACGACGGTCCACTCACTGTCCGTGAACAGCGACCGCATCTTCCGAACGTCTATGAGCGCATCCTGGTTGTCCATGCCTCGATTCTATCAGCTTCAGCCGATATGCCCTATGACCTGATAGGAGTCTTCGGTATACTGCATAAGCTCGAAGCGGTTGCCATCGGGGTCGTGGTACCACTGCTGATAGGTGCCCGACGATCCCTTCGAGATCGCCGTATCGGGCTTGACGCCACGCGATGCAAACTCTTCCGCCGTCATGAAGATGTCATCGGTCAGCAGCGCGAAGTGCGAATAGCCGCAATCCTCATTCCATTCCCGATGGGGCTTCTGGCCTGCCGTGGCCGGGAAGAGCTCGATGAACTGGCCAGGAACGATCTCGAAGTAGACATAGAAGATGCCCTCTGGATTCTTTTGGGCAAGCTTCTGCATCGCAGGGCGGTCGGGTCGGTCGAGATATTCCTTGGAGCGGACGAGCACCTTTATGGGCAAACCCAGCCTGTTCTGATAGAAGTCAGCCATCTCGTCGAAGTGCTCCGTATAGAACGAGACATGCATGATGGAGGTGAATAGCATCGCTCCATTCCTTCCTGCTACCCTGGGCAGCTTCACTCTCGGATCCTCAGCTTCAGGCAGCGTCCGCATCGAAGACGATGTCTGCATCCTGGCGTGCTTCATACATGATCTTCGACACCGCATAGGAGGCCGAGAGACGGCGCTGCATCTCGGCGTAGTCCCCCTCATCGACCATGCGGATGAACTCCCGGAACTCATAGGACATGCGATGGATGCCGACGCCAGCGGCAATCTCTTCCTTTGTCCCATCGTTGCGCTCGATGGTGAATTCCGTCATCTGGTTCACCGGCTTGGCTATCTCGAGCACCCCTTCATCTCCCTGGAAGGTGTTCATGACGGGAGCCTTGCAGTCCTTGGCCGCGATGGCCGCGGCCTGGAAGCTGCCGTAATCCAGGGACACCACGCCCGAGGTGTCGATGCCGCGCTCGATGTTCGCCTGATAGCGGACCTGCTCTGGCGCCCCGAAGAGGTTCACGAGCAGCGAGATGTTGTAGACATTGAGGTCCATGAGGGCGCCGCCGGACTTGTGCACATCGAAGGCCGGAAGGATCGTGCCTGCTTTGAAGGCGTCATAGCGATGGGAGTACTGGCTGTAGTTCAGGCTGACGATGCGGAGCTTGCCGAGATCCTGCAGATGTTCCTGGATCTTCTGGAAGGTGGGTGTATACGGTATTGTCATGGCCTCAATCACCATCAGGTGACGCTCTTCGGAGAGAGCCATGAGGCTCTCAAGCTCCTGGGGATTGGAGCAAATCGGCTTCTCGATGATGGCATGCTTGCCAGCCTCAAGAGCCTTCTTCGCAAAGGCATAGTGCAGGTGGTTCGGAAGCGCCACATAGACCGTGTCGATATCCGATGCCAGGAGCTCGTCGTAGTCGTATAAGACCTGGGCAAAGCCGTGATCCTGCGCGAGCCGCTCTGCCTTCTCGCGGGAGCGCTCGGTGCCCAGCAGCATCGTCTTCTCGATGGGGAGGCTGTCGTAGGTCTGCATGAGGTCAGCCACGATCATGCCGGTGCCCGAGATGCCAAGCTTCATGGTGTGCCCTTTCGCTGCTGCCGTATTCCACTGATAGTGATAGCCGATATGGGAGGCCTAAAGGATGGGGGCGTCTCTTGGTACCTGAAGTCTCGGCAGCAGCCCGAACGTGACAGCTCTTCCCTACCTCAGGTACGCTCTGGGCAGCAAAAAGCCGCCAGGGCCCGAAGACACCTGGCGGCCATAGCGGTGCTGCGAAGCATACGGGATAGGGATCAGTCCTGCTTCTTCTCGCGCTTGGCATGGACCAGCGAGGCATTCGAGGCGATGCCTGCACTGACCGAGCGCTGAGCGTTCTTCAGGTATCCGCTGCCATCAAATCCCGTCACGATCTTGATGATCCAGAAGTAGAAGAGCAGTACGACGATGGGTACGAGGCAGGAGGTCACGATCATCACGGCAACCGTGTCAATAAGGCTGTTGAGCGTATTGCCGAGGGCATTGATGGCATCGCTCGCACCTGTCGTTACAGCGCTCACGCCGTTGGCAACAGCCTCTGCTCCGCTCGAAAAAACGCTGCCCAAGGCATCAAGGATGTTCCCTGAGCTCTGGGTATCGCTACTCGAATCGCTTGATTCATCCTGCTGCTGGTCCGAGCTCTCTGCCTGAGCCTGCTCGTTTGCGTCCGTCCCCGTCTGCTGTGTGGTCTCAGCCTGCTGGTAGACCTGGTACTCATTGTTGATCATGGAAGATATTCCCGTGCTCACGGGCACGAGGGTCGCGATACAGAGGCCGACAACCATAATCTTGATGCCAAACTGCATGAGGCCAGGACGCTGCTGCCAGTCCCTTCGCTTCAGATAGCGGAAGGAGATGAATCCGACACCGATGGCCATGACGATCATGCCCACCATTCCCATGGTCGTCATCATGAACTTCTCGAAATAGATGATCGCGAGGATTACCGCCAGCTTGCCAGAGAGGTCTGCCAGCTGGTTCGAGATCGAGCTACCCACATCGCCTGGGATGGCGCTGATTGCGATCGAAGCTGAGGTCGTCGTCGTGACAAGCCCCATCGTGACGCTCTTCTGCTCATCCAGCACCGCATTGGTGCTGATGTAGGTCTCAGGTCGCGAGAAGGGGAAGCTGAGCGCAATGCAGAGTGCCATGATCGTGAGGCAGATGGCTCCGCGAACCTGTTTGGTCTTGCGGGGAAGCTCCTCGGGCACCGATACAGGTGGGATCGCCTGCATGCCAGGATACGCTGCCATCTGGGGCTGCAACGGGGCTTCTGCTGCGACCTGAAGCTCTTCGTGCTTCTCGGCCTGGCATGGAGTCAGATCATCCATATGATGTCCTGCCTTTCCTGCAGTGCGCCTCTGGAGGCGCCTCGTTGTACGAGAAACGGTATCTAGTATAGGGAATCGCTCCATCGTGAAGCTATAGAAGCTACGGGGACACGCAGAAGGCGCGCAGAGATGTACGCCTCGCCGCTGTCCCCTAGCCGAGCTCGTTCGGCCAGACCGCCCAAGAGGGCATCGTCTCTGTACCAACTGCGATATCAGCCGGAATCGTGCTGCCACTCTTCATCAGGTCAGAGACCGTCACGAAGGTGTAGCCTGCATTGTGGAGCGTGTCTATGATTTTCGGGAGTGCCTCGACATCCTCATCGCGGTTGCCACCACCATCGTGCATCAGGATGATCAAAGGAGCGCGACGAGGCTACAATCGGCGTCACCTTGGCTGCTGTCGCGCAGGGTGCCCGTGTGCTCAGGGTGCATGAGGTGAGAGGCATGGCAGAGGCGCTCGATGGCTTCTGGCCGGTAGCAAGCGACTGTACGATGCAGGTGGACATCGCAATCGATCTGGGAGGCTGTGACGTGTATGAGGTCGCATTGTCCATCGATCATATGCCGCTCACCCTCCTCGCGGGAAAACCAGCCGCTGACGGCCATATCTCTGCCATCACCGCTCTCAGCCTGATACCATTTAGACATGCTCTTGCCGCTGCATTGGCACCGACAGGAGCAGCAATCAGGGCGATTGCACCCCTGAGGCAGGAACTGCATTGATGGAAGCAGCGATGGAAATCAAGGTCCAGCTCGACGGAGACGAGTTGATTCCCGACCACTATCCGAAGCATGCGGATGCCCAGCATCTCTATCACGGGATGCCGACGACGTCGTTTCCCTTCGAGGTGACCGGCATACCGGAAAACGCAGAATCGCTCGCAGTGACATTCACGGACTATGATTCGATTCCCGTCTGCGGCTTCACCTGGATCCACTGGACGGCAGCGGGCATCGATGCCTCCTTTGCAAAGGACGGCGTGCTCGCTTTCCCGGAGGACGCCTCGAACCAGCAGGCTTTCGGCATGGTCCAGGGAATGAACTCCTCCGCATCGCGTCTCGGTGGGTCAAGCAGGGATCCTCTTATGATGTGCAGATACAATGGACCGCAGCCACCCGACACAACCCATGTCTATACCTTGAGGGCCTATGCGCTCGACATCATGCCTGATCTCAAGGAAGGCTTCCTCCTGAACGAGCTCGTCCGAATCCTGCGTGCCCACACCATCAGCTGGACTGAGGCAAATCTCCCTGCGCGCTCATAAGCGAGGGTTCTGCAATCTCATCCCCCGGCTGCTTCTCAGCTCGCTTCTGCAGAGGCAGCCGGGGGATTTCTGCACCTTTAGCCCCTGAGGCGAGAGATCGTCTCGGTCATATCCCGCATATGGACGGCAAGCTCAGGAGCCTCATGTGCGGCGCAAGCGATGGCATGGTCGGATACCACGCAGCGGGAGCACTCCCAGCCCTCTGGGAGTCTCCCGCCCCGCACATTGAAGGAGAAACCGCGGCCATCAGCCTTGATGATGCTCTCGACATGGGTCCAGGCATAGGCGAAGGCAAGTGGCACATTGGATGAGGCTTCGACAGCAGCTATCCCTTCGGGAGAAAGGATGCCACGCAAGGCATCGCGGGTGAGCTTCGTGTAGGCTTCGGGAATCTCCTCGATGTCGACGCCGATCGGGGTGGCTGCCGTGGCAAGAACGGCCATCCCATCGTCGTGGCTGATGCTGATATGGGGAGAGCCTGAGGAAAGCTCAGGCTTGCCCTCGGGGCCGATCGCAAGGTCATCATCCTGGGAGATGCCGAGGATATCGGCGAGAAGCAGTCCTGCTGCGAACTCGCCGATTCTGGAATGCTCAGGCGCCTTCGTGGTCGCCTTCTCGCGATAGCGCGGAATCAGGAGATCGACAGATCGCTCCCAATCTGATGGAGCGCCATCGAACGGCATCACATAGAGATCGACGTGCATCGAAATTCTTCCTTTCCGGCCGTATTGCGAAAGAAAACGTCCTACTGCACGCCGTCGAAATCCCACGTCATGGTATCGAGCACGAGGAATTCCTGGGTGCCGATGGGTGTGCCGTCCGGATAGGTCGAGAAGACATCGCAGGAGATGAGATTGCCTGTGCACCCGATCCCGTCGACTGGCGTATGCCCGACGACCTGGAGCATGGCCTTCTCATGGAAGAGCTTGGTCGGATGGTATTGGGGCTGTGGCCTCAGCCAGATAGGCGACTCGTCGTTCCAGAGATAGCGTGCACCGCGCGAGTTCACCCGATCGATCACCCCATCGACGTCGTTGCCCTTTATTGAGGGGGCAGCCTCCCGGACATAGAGATCGCTCAATCCGCCATGGGAGAATATGACAGAGCCAATCCTCTGGACATAGCGGATGGGGTTGCCTGCTGGAAGCAAGTCTGCCATCCTCCCCTGCAGACCGCGGACCGTCCCCTGCATGGCTGAGCTATAGCCGCTCTGGTCGAGGCCCCACTTGTAGCTCAGATCATGGTTGCCCCAGCACCACTTCGTCTCAGGGTACGCAGCTGCGAACCTGGACGCTGCATCATACGTCTCGATATAGAGGTCGAAGTCCTTGCCATGGCCCCAGTCGCCTGGCAGGTCCATGAGGCAGACAGCACCATCGAGCTTCTCCTCATCCATCAGCTCCGAAGCCCTCTCGAACATCCAGGGCTTCAGATGCACGTCGGGGATTGCGATGATCTTCATGGGGCAGCTCAATCGACCATAGCGATGGACGTGATGACGGGCTGGACATCCTTGGGCAGAAGGCCATTCGAGTCTCCCTGGTCTGCAGTCGCATCGACGATTGCGTCAACCACATCCATTCCATCGGTCACATGGCCGAAGGCGGCATACTGCCCATTGAGGGACGGATATTCCTTCTGGACGATGAAGAACTGGGAGCTTGCCGAATCATAGTCCGAGCTTCTTGCCATCGAAATGGTCCCCCGGACATGGGCGATATTGTTCTCCACGCCGTTCTCAGCGAACTCGCCCTTGATCGTGGCGCCCGAGCCTCCGGTGCCATCCCCATTCGGATCGCCGCCCTGGATCATGAAATCACGGATGACCCGATGGAAGGTGAGGCCATTGTAGAACCCCTGATCAACGAGTCCCACGAAGTTCGAGACCGTGATGGGCGCCACATTCGCATTGAGCGACACCTTGATGGTCCCATAATCCGCGACCTCGATCGTCACGTGGTGGGTGCCGGTGACGTAGGGCCCTGATGCCATTCCAGAAGACTCACCTGCAGATGCCGAGCTGTCGGCATTGAAGGCAGACCCGGCATCAGCGCTGCCAGATCCATCTGCTGCAGAAGAGCGGCAGGCGGCAAGCGGAAGCGCTGCGGCAGCTGCCGCCAACGCGACAAAGCCACGTCTTGTCAGCATTTCCTCAACGTCCATCTCCATTGCTGCCGTCTTTCCTTAGCTTCGTCCAGCAATCCCGCTGCGATATCTTCCTACGATACCAACTTCCAGGGCTGGCTGCATAGGGATCTTGCATTATTGGGCGAATGCAATGACTCTATATGAGAAAGGGGCAGGGTCTGTATCCTGCTCCTTTCTGGTGGAATATAGGACCTTCAGCCGGGAAAGAGAGGAGAGGCAGCGCAATCCTCCAGCAAAGGCCTAGGGAGATCTACTTGACGCGGCACGGGATGGGATGGGGTGGCGTCTTCGGCTTCTTGAGGCCAGCCGTCACCACGGCTCCCTTGGGGCAGACGTCAAGGCACTTGCCGCAGTGCGTGCAGGCACGTTGGTTCACCACATGCACGAACTTAGGCTTGCCTTCGATGGCCTCTTCCTCGCAGGCATCGAGGCACTTGCCGCATCCGTTGCAGTGCGAGACGAGGATGTGGTAGGTCACGAGGGCACGACACTTCCCTGTCGGGCACTGGTGGCGGGAGATATGCTGCTCGATCTCATCTCCGAAGAGATCGAGCGCCTGCTCAGCGACAGAAGCCATTTTCTGGCCAATCTCGCAGAGCGACTGCTCGGCCATTACAGGAGCAAGGTCACGAATCAGTGCGATATCGCTGTCCTGGCCCTTGCCCGTGCAGGCATCCGTGAAGATCGCGAAGAGCTGATGCCCACCTTCGTTTCCGAAGACGCAGCGTCCGCAGGACTCATGGCGGAAGGTCTCGAGTATGGAGCGCACCGCCTCGACAGCGCAGTCGTCAGACCCGATAGCCTTCGCCTCATCGCAGGAGAGCGTGACCTCATCTGTGAAATGGGCCGGCGTGACAAACTGGCATTGAGGGTAGTCGAGATAGACCGCCTTCACGGCAGCTGTGGCAACACCTGCAGCGCCGAGGAGGTCGCCTACGGTCGTTGTGGCGGCAGCCTCCACGCGTGTGTCGCCCACATAGACAATCTTCTTGCCAGCTCCAGAAAGCCAGCTCTCACCGGAGATGACAGGAGGCACATCGGATGTGGTGCCGCTCACGGCAGATGGCAGCGGCTTTTCGCCCTTCAGGAGCTGCGCACAGGCAGTGTCATTGGCATAGACATAGCCGAATGAATCATCAGCTGTGACGCAGGAGCCTTCGGGGAGCGTTTCTGCCACATCGGTGGCAGAAGCCGGCACGACGAGGAGCACATCCTCCTCTGCGACACGCCTGGCTGCTTCATCGAGATGGGAGCGGAGCAGCTCAAGCGCCACAGGATGCCTGCGGTCGAGTGGCATGAAATTAACGATGGTCATCAGGCTTCACTCCTCTGCACATACTCGTTCCAGAGCTTCGGACGTTCGAGGGTCAGGCGCAGGTCGCACTGCAGGCAGCGGCTGGCCTCGCACTCAGCCTCGTCCTCGCTATAGGGGCACTCATACGGCTTGAAGCTTCCCTTGCGCTCTGCCGCAGGAGCGATCGTCGGCTCGAGCGGGGCATCGTAGAAGTGTTCAGGAGTCTTTCCGATATGCTGCTCGGGAACATCCGGGTCGAGCAGGGTCTCGGTGATGTCCCCGTCGCCGCCAAGGAAGCTGTCGATTGCTTCAGCAGACTCGCGGCCACCCTGGATGGCGCCGATCACGGACTTCGTGCCCGTCACGGCATCGCCTGCAGCAAAGATGCCTTCTTCGCTCGTGCGGTGCTCGCTGTCAGCAACGATATACGGGCCATGGGTGAGCTCGAGGCCCATGTCACGGGTGTCCTCAGGCTTCTGGCCGACGGCGAAGATCACATGGTCGGCCGGGAGCGTCAGCTCGCCACCTTCGACAAGCTCGGTCACGGCGCGATGGTTCTCGTCGAACTTGAACTTCGCGATCTTGTGGATCGTGATGGAGCCGACCTTGCCCGAGCCCTCTTCGGTCTCATTGATGGAAGTGAAGGCATAGGCGTCGTGGAGGATGATGCCTTCCTCGGCTGCCTCTTCACGCTCTTCCGGCGTGGATGTCATAACGTTCTCTGCCTCGAGGCAGGCAACATCCACGCTCGTGGCGCCGAGACGCACCGCAGTGCGGGCGCAGTCGTAGGCGACATTGCCTCCGCCGAGCACGACAACATGTCCGGAGACATCGATGGGCTGTCCCTTGCGGGAAGCTTTCAGGAAGTCAGTGTTTCGGATGACGCCGGCAAGGTCGTGACCCTTCATCGGGAGCACGGTGCCATCGAAGGTGCCGACGGTCACGAGCACGGCATCGAAGTCGTTCTTGAGGGCTCTCACATCGCGGATGCGCTCGCCCAAGCGGATCTCGATTCTCGGTTCAGGATCTCCTCCCTGGGTCGTCTCAAGAATGGTCGAGATCTCCTGGTCGAGCACCTCATCCGGGAGACGATAGGCAGGGATGCCATAACGGAGCTGGCCGCCTGCACGCTCTTCTGCCTCGATGATGGTGACCTTGTGGCCCTTCTCAGCGAGGTAGTAGGCGGCCGTGAGGCCAGAGGGGCCAGCACCCACGATTGCTACCTTCTTGCCCGAGAGCGGCTCATGGCGGACACGAGACTTCCACTCGCCCGTGTCGCGGACAGCGGCAGCACGCTTGAGGCGGCAGATCGAGAGCGGCCCCTCGAGGTAGTTGCGCTTGCACTCGCCCTGGCAGTTGTGCGTGCAGATCGAGCCCAGCGTTTCGGGGAAGGGAACCTTCTCGCGGACGACGGCTGTGGCCTTCTCCCACTCCCCAGCCTTGATGTGACGGAGATAGCGAGGGATATCGATATGGGCCGGGCAGCCAGAGCGGCAGGGAACCGTGTTGTCCTCACGGCTGCGCTCAGGCTTGTTGAGGCCGAGCACGTCGATGATCGATCCTGTCGGGCAGACCTCGACGCAGGCACCGCAGAAACGGCATCCAGCCTGCTCGAGCGAGACGCCTCCGTCGATACCGATGCGGACACCCTCCGGCGTCCTCTGGTAGTCGAGCACACCCACGCCCCTGAGCTCGCGGCAGGCACGCACACAGCGGCCGCAGCGCACGCAGCGCGTGAACATATGGGTGATCAGCGGGTTCGAGTCGTCGGTCGCGACGGTCCTCGCACGGCAGCGCCAGCGGGCCGGCGAGACGCCGAGGTACTGGTACATGGACTGCAGTTCGCAGATGCCATACTTCGGGCAACCGGTGCAGTCGGAAGGATGGGTCGCGAGGATGAGCTCCATCGCCATCCTCCTCACCTTGTCGGCGCATGCCGCATGCGAGTCGACGACCATGCCCTCCTTGGCTTCGGTCTTGCAGGCAGGCACCGCATGGCCCGAACCGTCCACTTCGACAGCGCAGAGCCTGCAGCCACCGACCGCTTCGAGATCGGGATGCTTGCACAGGTGCGGAATGAAGATGCCGGCTTCAAGCGCAGCATCGAGCACTGATGCCCCTTCGCGAGCTTCGACCTCGCTTCCATCAATGGTCAGCTTCATCATGTCCCTCTCCAATGACAATGATGGTTTCTTCAAGAGAGCGCGCCCCGCCACTCACGCAGCGAGGCGCGCCAGATCAAGCATGCTCAGTGGCTAGTCCCACTCATCATCCGATGCAGACTCCATCGAGAGGGCTGCAGCATTCTCGCCAGCGATGCGGCCAGAGTTGAGGCAGAAGCCCATGGTGTTGCCCGGGATCGCGTAGTTGTAGGAATCGCCGTAGATCGTGCAGGCGTCGGTGCCCACGCAGTACAGGCCTGGAATGGTCTTGTACTCGTCGGTCATGACCTCCATGCGCTGGTTGATGAGGACGCCACCGAGCGTGCCGTAGGCGCCAACGTACTGGCGGCAGGCATAGAAGGGCCCATTCTCGAGCGGCATCATGAACTCGCGCTCCTTCTCGAAGAGGGAGTCCCAGCCCTCGGCGCACATCTCGTTGTACTCGGCGACGTTCTTCACGAGGCCCTCAGAATCGATGCCAATCTTCTCTGCGAGCTCCTCGAGGGTGTCGGCCTTGGCGATCACATGGTTGCCATCTCCGTCGAAGTAGGTGTCCTCGTCGCGAGCGAACTGCTCATCGAAGCCCTGATAGAGGTCCTTCGGATGGACGTGGGAGACGATATCGGGACCGTCCTTCTTCCAGTGCTTGAGCATCTTGGAGTCGAAGATGGAGAAGGCGACCTTGCCTGGCAGGTGGTTGATCGCGTTGCCGACGAAGGTGGTATTGAAGATATCGTCCTCAGGCATGAAGCGCTCGCCGTTGCGGTCGCACCAGTAGCACGGCTGGCGGAAGCCGCCCTCGACGTAGAAATGGTTCATGTTGTCCGGCAGCTGGTACATCATCTCCATGGTGACCGGCGTATGGCCGGCACCGACCTTGTGGCACATGTTGTAGCCGTCGCCGTCCATGCCCGGCACAGCGAAGGAGTAGAGGTTCTTGCCCCAGTCGAAGCCGATCATGTCCTTGATCATCTTTGCATTGGCGCCGAAGCCGCCGGTAGCGACGATGACAGCCTTGGAGGTGATATCGATCTCCTCGCCGTTCTTGTCGATGGCCTTGACACCTACGACAGCGCCCTCGTCGTCGGTGATGAGCTCCTTGCCAGGGGTCTCGAACATGAACTCGACACCCAGCGCCTGGGCGCGCTCGGTCATCCTCTTCGTCATCGTCGTCGCAGCGCGCGGACCCGGCTCGAAGCCATCCTCCGGCTGCACGACGTGCCAGGTGTACTCGCCGTCTGCATAGGCACGGGTGCGCTCACGGGCACGGAAGGCAGGACGGACGGAATTGAACTTGACGCCCATGTCCATCAGCCACTGGATGGTGTCGCCGCTCTTGAAGTAGTAGGCGCGGACCAGGCGCGGGTCGACCTGGTAGTGCGTGTAGAACATATGGCGGCGGAAGAGCTCGCCCGGCGTGACCTCGATCATCGAGGCCTTCTGCACAGGAGAGCCTGCTGCGCAGGGACCCATGCCCATGTTCGCGGCGCCACCCGTGTTGGATGCCTTCTCCAGAGCGATGACGCTCGCCCCGTTCTCGGCTGCAGAGATTGCGGCAGCAAGGCCAGAGAGGCCGGCTGCGACGACAACGACGTCAGTTTCGAGCTGCTTTGCCATGATCCACCCTCCATAATCGGGACAACAAAGTGCAATGTGCAACACATAAGTAATTTCGCAGCACGGGGCACTTCGCGCTATGTGCGCCCGTACAAAAGAACGGCGCCAACCGCCCCTGAAAGCTGTGCAGGAACAGTGGCGCCGTCACTCGCGGGGCAAGAGGCCGAGACCCAGCCGCCCTACTTGCGCTCAGGCATGGAAGGCTGGATGAATGCCTTGTACTTGGCGACACGCTGCTTGTACTCGTCGCCCTTCTGGAGCTGTGCGAGCTCTCCCTCCATGCGGCCGATGTCCTCACCGTGGATCTGCTTGCCCTCTGCTGTGTCATGGGCACGGAAGAGGCCGCGCTCGTCGTAGCACTCGTCGTGTCGGTACTCGACCTGAATCCGGCCGTCGACGACACTCAGGTGTCCTTCGAGGCCGCAGACCGAGCAGATCGCCTTGTCGGTGCCGGGGACCAGATAGAAGTCATTCGCATGGCAATGCGGGCAGACGCCCGGCTCTCCCTGATAGGTCGCATGCTCGGGATCCTTGGCGGCACGGGCGAGGTTCACGCCAATCTGGTGGGCACGGGCGACGACCTTGTCGTCGAGGAGGGCGCGCTTCGACCAAGGAACCCACTCATTGTCGATGACCTTCCACGTCGGCGTCATGGACTGGATGGCGTGGTCGGACTGGACATGCGTGCCCCAGTCGGAGCCGCCGATGCCGATGTAGGAGACTGGCTTGCCCGGGCAGATGATGCGGGGGTCGGGAGCCTGGGACTTGCCGCCCTCAGCTGCGATCTTCTCGGCGATCTGGGTGGCGATCACATTGTTGCCGGTGTCCATGCGGGGTCCGAAGCGATCCATGATGGTATGGAAGAGGCCGGAGGCGCCCGTCTCGAAGATCGGGTCGGTGATGATGAGGCCATCGGCCTCGGCCATCTTGAAGAACAGCCAGTCGAAGTCATCCTTGTGGATGCACATGTTGCCGCGGCCGCTCATGAGCATCTTCACGCAGGTGATGCAGCCGGTGCAGTGCTTGATATCGAGATCCTGCGCGCGGATGAACTCGACCTCGCAGCCTTCCTCGGCAGCGCCCATCAGCGCTTCCTTGCAGATGCTGTCATTGTTGCCATTCTTGGTACCGAATGAGATGCCCAGAACTTTTGCCATGCTCTTCCCATGCTCTTCCCTCTCCCAGACGATTGACAGACGGCTGCCTCGCACAGCCTTTTTCGTGTGGTAGGGTATCGCCCGTGGCTTCGTGCAATTGCATAGAAATTTGTGTCCGGCAGCTACCTACCCTTGTCAGGAAAGGGCAAGTTCGGTGAGCAAGTCAATTAGGGACGGGTGCCAATAGTCTCGATGATGCGGGCCGTGAAGGCAAGCGCAAGCCTATCGTCTCCATCCTTGAGATCGAGTCCGAAGAGCTCCCGGATCTTGTTCACGCGGTAGAAGTAGGTGTTGCGATGGACATTCAGCGCCTCTGCCGCCTCGGCGGGGCTCCCCGGGAACCTGACCGACATGACAGCGGTCTCGAGATAGGAGCTCCCATGCTCCGCATCGTGGTCTGCCATCGCGACGACCCGCTTATCGAGGAGCATGTCGGCAGAATCATGGTCCTTAAAGACGGATGCCACGACCTGGAAGCGGCGCTCCCAGAAGAAGACGATCCGTGGTGCATTCCCCTCATCCATCTTCTGTGCCTGCTGCGACTTCTCGAGCAGCTGGCACTGCCGATAGCGGTTGCGGGCATCAACCATATCGAGGAAAGGCTCCCCGACATAGGCGCGCATATCGTTGTTCTCGAGAATGTCTGTGAATCTGCGGTTGCGCACGATCCGCCTGGCGCAGGCCTCATACCCATCGAGGCCTCCTGATTCAGGCCCTGGCATTGGCAGGAGCACCGCCACCGCATCATCGATGATACACCAGAGGCTCTTCGGCAATGCGCTGCCGGCACGCTGGCCCACCCTCGTGTAGTAGTCGCGGCCAGCTCCGCTCTGCCCAGCAATCCGCATCACCACATAGCTGCTGTCGAGCGGCACCTCTGCCATCATCAGATGGGCACGCACGGAATCCTCGTCGGCGAGCTTTCCGGAAAGGATGTCGGAAAGGATCGTCGAGCCCTTGCCGACCCGCTCCCCTGCAACGTCGAGGCGGTCGATCATGAGGCCGGCAAGCGAGGTTGCATAGTCAATGAGCTCGAGGTCGCGAGGCGTCACAGGATGGGTGGTCTCGAAGACATCGAAGCGTCCCATCTCGAGGCGGTGCCTATAGATGACAGAGGTGACGCAGCGCAGGTTGTCCCGCTCGTTCATCGCGATCACCGAGTGGCGGGCATTGCGGACCGAGGTCAGGACGCCGTCTGCTGCAAGGTTGTCCTCGACCTCCTGGGTGATATAGCCGCCATCGAGCACTTGGGCGATATCGGAGCGGTCGAGCGGGAGCTCCCCGGCAAAGGCCAGGACCTTGCGGTCCGTGTTCGAGATCACGACAGGATTGCCGATCACCTCTGCAGCGCGACATCCGAACTGCTTCAGGTCATAGGAGCTCAGGTAGGCATTGAAGAGCTTCTCGCGCCTCACGGCGAGCTCGCCGCTCTTGCTCACGAGATGCATGAACTCGTCCTGGAAATCGCTCGGGGAGAGCTCTCCGCTTCCGAAGATGACCGAGGCTGGCGGCTTGCGGAAGCGCTCCGCCACCTTGCCCTGCACATAGACGAGAAGCAGCCCCTCTCCCTCCTGGGGCGCCCCCACCTCAAGATAGTCGGACAAGGAGCCGAGGCAGATGATGCCTTCCGAGCTCCTGCGCCACTCCGGCGAAACGACCACGTCGTAGTCCAGCAGCTTGTCATTCTCCAGATAGGACGCTGTCAGCGGCAGCTCGTTCAAGACCGTGCGAAGCTTCATTGCCACCCTTCCCGTGCTCTGTGCTCAAGCACAAACATGGTAGCGTATTGCGTCCTCCATTTTGGGGTTCAAGCCATGGGAGCCAGATGGACGGTCGAATACCCTAGAGGGTGGTGGAACCGGCAAAGGAGTGAAACATGTGCCATTGGAACGTCAGGCTGCTCGTGAACGACATCGTGCTCGCCCTCGTGATCAACACGAGCGCGACCCTGCTTGCAGGAGCGCCTCTTGAGTGGGGCACCTGGTATCCCTTCACCTGCGTCGCCTTCACGACCAATGTGCTGGCCCAGCTCCTGATTCCGACGGGCAGCATCGCACAGAGCGTGACGAAAGCGCTTGAGGGCAGATCTATCCGCCCCTACTGCTCGATCTTCGTCGAGAACCTGATCTTCGTCACAATCATCTCCCTCACGGAGGCATTCACGCAGGTCGGCGCTGCGACGATGATTCCCGTGTGGTGGTCCACCTATCTCTGGCTGGTCGTGATCGGCTATGTCTCGTCGGTCATCCTCTTCAAGATCCCTTCCAAAGACGAAGCGTAAGGAAAGGCAGGATTCGATATGGCGCGTCTTATCGATGAGCTCGTTAGCAAGGCAAAGAAGTCTCCGAAGCGCGTAGCGCTTCCTGAGTGCGACAACGTCGACACGCTGCTCGCTGCTCGCCAGGTCTCAGATGACGGCATCGGCACGCCGGTACTCGTGAGCCCCAAGGATACGATCGAGGTGACTGCAGCAGAAGCTGGCGTCTCCCTCGAGGGCATGGAGATCGTCGACACAACCGACGATGCTGCCGCAGAGGAACTTGCCGACCGCTACATGTCAGCAGGCCGCGAGCGCCTGATCTCCCGCAAGGCAGCCCGCCGCAAGATCAAGAACCCGCTCTACTACGCGATGATGCTCGAGGAGCTCGGAGATGTGGACTGCACGTTCTGCGGCCACACCAACACCACGGGCGATGTCCTCATGGCGGCGCAGATGATCATCGGCCTGGCCGATGGGGTCGATGTGCCGTCCATTCTCGCCCTTGTCCAGACGCCTGGCTTCGAGGGGCCTGAAGGCGACGTGATCGCCCTTGCAGACTGCGGTCTCAACCCTGAGCCGACCCCTGAGGAGCTTGCCTCCATCGCTATCGCTGCCTCCGATAACGTCGCCTCCCTCATGGGCTGGGAGCCGCGCTGCGCCTTCATCAGCTACTCCACGGACGGCTCCGGCGAGAGCCCGAGCGTCGAACGCATCCGCCAGGCCATCGCGATCGCCAAGGACCGCAGGCCTGAACTCGCCTTCGACGGCGAGTTCCAGCTCGATGCCGCCATCGTGCCGGCAACGGCAGCCAAGAAGGTCAAGCGTGAGAGCGTCGTGGCAGGACGTGCCAATGTCCTAATCTTCCCCGACCTCAACTGTGCGAACACCGCCGTCAAGCTCATCCAGCTCTTCGCCCACGGCAAGGGCTATGGCCACAACCTCTCCGGCTTCTGCCGCCCGGTTGCGGACAGCTCCCGTGGCTCCTCAGTCGAAGAGATGGTCGGCGACATCGCGATGCTCGTCCTCTCTGCCCGCTAGGAACAAATAGCCCTGACACCGTGGCCCCGCAAGGGGCCACTTCTTGCGAAAGGAAGCACTAGATCATGGCATACCGCATCCTCACCCTCTCGCCAGGCTCGACCTCCACGAAGGTCGCTGTCTTCGAAGATGGCAAGTCCCTCATGAATGCCAATGTCCACCACGATCCGAAGGATCTTGCAAAGTTCGACCGTGCAGTCGACCAGCTCGACTTCCGCACGAATACCGTGCTGGCTGCCCTCGGCGAGGCAGGCATCGCGCTTGATTCGATCGATGCCTTCTCCGGCTACTGCGGCGGCATGGGCCCCACCAAAGGTGGCATCTTCGCAATCGATGAGACGGTCTGCGACCATGTCCTCAATTGCGGCATGAACCACCCCGCCATCCTGGGCGCCCCGATTCTTCTCGCCCTTGCGAAGAAGCATGGCAAGCCCGCCTTTGCTGTCAACCAGCCGGATACCGATGAGCTCGACGACGTGGCCCGCATCACGGGCTATCCCGGCGTCTACCGCAAGAGCCACGTTCACTGCCTGAACCAGAAGGAGTGCGCGATCCGCCTCGCAGAGAAGCTCGGCAAGCACTACGACGAGATCAATGCAATCGTGGCCCATGTGGGAGGCGGCCTCTCGGTTGCTGCCCATCGCCATGGTGCCATGATCGACACGAACGACGTGCTCGAGGGGTCCGGCCCCTTCGCCCCGAACCGTTCGGGCGATGTGCCGCTTGCCCCGGTCGTGAAGCTCGCCTTCTCTGGCAAGCTCACCCAGCGTGATATCATGTCCGTCGTTGGCAAGACGGGCGGCCTCAAGGGCCTTCTCGGCACCGATGATGCGATGGAGATCGACCGCCGCATCGATGCTGGCGACAAGTGGGCAGAGCTCGTCTTCGATGCGATGGCCTACCAGACGGCAAAGGCCATCGGAGGCTTCGCCGCCGCCCTTGAAGGCAAGGTCGACGGCATCGTCCTCACGGGCGGCGTCTCCCACGACGAGCGTTTTGTCGCAGCCGTCGAGCACCGTGTCAGCTGGATTGCTCCTGTCACCGTCTTTGCCGGCGACTTCGAGATGGAGGGCGCCGCATCCGGCGCGGTCCGGGCGCTCGAAGGGACAGAAGAGGTCATGACCTACACCGGAAAGCCTACGTGGGCTGGCTTCGATCTCGAAGGCGCCCCTGCAGACGTGGAGGCATAGAGCTCTATGGCTTCTTCCAGCAATGCCGCCAAGACCGGCTTCCATTACGCCTACTTGATCGTGCTCTCCTGCATCGCAATCACTTGCCTGCCCTGCGCCCTCGTCCTTTCTTGCGCCGGCATCTTCTTCACGCCGGTCTCTGTGTACTTCGGAGTCGCACGGGCGCAGTTCACGCTCTACTTCTCGATCCTCAACATCGCGATGATGGCAACACTGCCGGTGGCAGGAAAACTCCTCGCCCAGAAAGATGCCCGCCTCGTGCTCTCCATCTGTGTAGCGCTCTGTGGTCTTGGCATGTTCGGCATGGCAGCCTGCCATGAAATCTGGCAGTTCTATATCGTGGGCGCTGTGCTCGGCGTCGGTGTCGCTCCGCTCATCTATCTCGTGGTCCCGACCCTGATCAATGCCTGGTGCCAGAAACGTGTCGGCTTCTTCGTCGGCCTCTGCATGGCATTCACTGGCATCGGTGGCGTCATCTTCAACCCCATCGGCACCTCCATCATCCAGTCAGGTCCTGAGGGCTGGAGATCCGCCTACAGCATCTTTGCCGTCATCATCCTCGTAGGCACGCTCCCCTTCACGCTCTTCGTCGTGAGGTCCAGGCCCACTGACAAGGGGCTCCTGCCCTATGGCGCCGAGGATGCGGCAGCAGCTAGCAGCACCAGAATCGCACCCGAGGCCACGGGCATCATGGCTGCTGATGCCATGCATTCCCCTGCCTTCTGGGCAATCGTCGCCTCTGCTGCCATGGGCGGCCAGGCCATCGGCAAGGTCTTCCTCGGCACTGTGAGCGACCGCTCCGTGAAGCTCGGCTCCATCTGCGGCGTCGCAGCGGGCGTGGCTGGCATCCTCATCATGTGGGGATTCCCGTCAGTCCTCGCGCTGCTCCTTGTCGGTGCCTTCCTCTTCGGCGTCGTGTATGCGATGACAACAGTTGAGACGCCGCTTATGGTCCGGAGCGTCTTCGGCTCGAAGGACTATGCGAACATCTACTCCCGTGTCTCAATGGTGGGATCGTTCATGAGCGCAATCGCTGCGGTCTTCTGGTCCCTCATCATCGACTCCCCCGGCGGCTATCCGCTGATGTTCATCCTGTCACTCGTGTGCATGGCGACCTGCCTGGCGCTTGCCTGCTTCGCTCTTGCCCACACGCCCGAGCAGCCGCAGAACAATTGATTTCTCCTTACTCCTTTGCTTGGAAAGAGCCTCGCGTCCCTCACTACGCGGGGCTCTTTCCTTATGCAGATATCCTGCTAGCCAGATATGCAAGCGGCCGGATCCTATGCTTCAGCGCAGCCCATGGGAGCGGCATTCAATCACCCCGCATCTGCGGCCTTCCATGCTCGTTATATCCCAGCCAAGCGATACGATGGCTCCCAGCAGGCATCCTTCGCTATGAATCAGGGCCGCCCGGCGGATGGCCCTGTCACGCAAAGATTGCTTCTATTCATCTTCTTGATCTGCGCCATGACGCCTGTGCAGACGATGCTTCTTGGGACGGGGCCTGTAAGGCCCGATGAGCGCCCTGAAATGAGGCGAGTCCACATCAGTGATAGTGCTTCCAGGAGACACATAGAGCGACCCCGTGCAGCCCGGAAGGAAGCTGTGCATCCATTCCATCCAGTCGGTGGCTCCAAGCGCATAGTCGGCCAGGCGCTTGGAGCTGGCAATATCTTCTTTCAAGAAGGCATGCGAATGGTGTCCTGTCCGGAAGGCATCGAAGTCGAGCCGCTCCATCTTCCTCAGGGTATTCTTCCACGCCTCAATGGACAGGCTCTCTTGAAAGAAGAGGCACATGATAGGCTTGACACTCCCCACGGCTAAAGCCGGGGGATTCTCGCTTCGACGCAGATAGCCTTCCTCCGCCTTGCGGCGGAAGCTGGTCTTACGCCTGCTCCACGAGCGTTCGGGACGCTTTCGCGTCCCCGGTTCCCGCAAGCCCTGCGGTACCGTCTGCTTCATTCAGAAGCCGCGCTCCTTCCCGCGCGATGTTGACCGCCGCGTTGAGGTCGCGGTCGTGGCTCGCCCCGCAGACAGGGCACGTCCACTCCCGTACGGACAGCAGCATCTCATCGAGCACGTGCCCACAGGTGGAGCACGTCTTGCTTGATGGGTAGAACCTGCCCACCTTTACAAAGCCACGGCCATGCCAGGCGCACTTGTATTCCAGCTGGCGGGCCATCTCGGACATGGAGGCGTCCGCGACGGACTTGGCCAGACGGCGGTTCTTCTCCATCCCTCTGACGTTCAGGTCCTCGACGGCGATGGCTTGGCTCTCGCGCACCGCCTCGGTCGTGGCCTTGTGGATGGCGTCCTTCCTCTGGTTTGCTATCCGCTCATGGACGAGCGCTACCTTCCTCTTCTGCTTCTCCCTTCTCTTGGACCCCTTCTGCTTGCGGGACAGGCGCCTCTGCTCCCGGGCGAGCTTCCTCTCGCCTTTGGCAAGCGCCTTGGGGTTTGCAATCTTGATGCCAT